>Ga0208613_1000817_pt1 | contig 10363 bp, 23 predicted proteins | sample CryBogmetaGMA6M_FD_184543 | JGI IMG/M metagenome (GOLD analysis project Ga0208613, IMG submission 184543) | Freshwater microbial communities from Crystal Bog, Wisconsin, USA - MA6M (SPAdes) | ecosystem: Environmental > Aquatic > Freshwater > Lake | place: Crystal Bog, Wisconsin, USA | collected... | reverse complement strand
GTGCTTCTTTGGATATTGATAATAGACCTAATGGTGAAACAAGTAGATATATAGGATAAATTACATCACCTTTCTCAAATCTCATAGCTGTCATAGTATTAGGCCAATGACATCCATGTTCCTTCATCAGCTTATACTCAACCTCTCTGAAATACGTCTGCTTTGTTACTTTTATCTGTATACCTCTTAACGGACTCATTTGTATTTTCCTCCTCTTAATAGTTTTCTAATTTTAGTACGTCTTCTGATGCTCTTTCTTCTTACAGCTACTTTAAGATAGAACTTAGGGTCACCATGAGCTACAGTAACCCATTCCATTGGCAGTTGAGCAAATTCCCCAAAATCTAATACGGTGTTTGTATTCATTATGGTTGAATATCATCTTCTGCTTCAGAACCTACTTCTTCCACAACAACAGATTCTGTTGCTATAGGTGTAGTAGTTTTTAGATCGTTTACTTCATGTGATAACTGAACAATTTTATTTTCAGCATTGGTCAACTGTTCTGTCCAGTACTTCTGATTGATTAAACAATCATAAGCATAGGCTTTTGTCATGTTGAGTTCTGCAAGCTTGGATGTTAAAGGCATAAGTTTGTTTGTTTATTGGTTAGTTAAAAAAGTACTGTTGCTATGTGGAGTTTGTCACATACGTTGGATATCTATATTAAGGAAACTACGCTATACAACAGTACAAAAAGATGGTTACGCTGCTACAAGTTGGTGTTTCTTTCTCGCATTACCACTTAGGATAGATAGTGCGAAATATATCTGTATGTTTTTCTTTATCGAAAGATTATCATTCCAGTTAATTCTAAACTTGGTGTATGCTTTAAACAAATAAAGAGCTTTTACCTCTACTTCGTTAAACTGCACTGTTACACCGTCAAGATTGTCAATAACTTTCAATACTTCGACAATTTCTCTAACTGTTGTGTTAGATTTGTGAATGTCTTTGTTTGGGGTTTTGATTGTAGCAAACATAATAATTAATTATTTACAGATTAATGATACTTCTTACTTATTTACTTGGAAAGAACAGGTATTGCAATAAACTTTAAAAACCACCAAAAGAGAAATGTATGAGTGGTGATTTTATTTCAACCCCTCTAATGCTATCTTTAAACCATTTTCAAGAGCTTCTTCATAAGTGCTATAATTAATGTTATTACCAACATCTTCATCATTTCCTGTATAAACATCAACAGAATAATCATTAACATCAAATGGTAGTACAAATATATCTGTATCTTTGACTTCTCTTAACCACTTCTGTAGAAAAGATTGTGTTGGTGCTGATATATCACCTACGGGAAGATCACTATTAGAAAGTTCAATATTTAAACCTTCATAAAGTTTAACATCTACGCCATAACAATAACGACATTTTTCATCAAATCCTTTTTCAGCAGCTAATTTAGCTACTTCTAGACTTACTAATACTTCTTTCATTGTTGTTAATTAATAACATGAATAAAACCGAGCACCTAACCAATAAGTAAACAACTCTTCTAGCGATGTCTCTTCTAGTGATGTTAGACAATTGTGAGATTTTTTAGGTCTTGAAGGTATATCGATCACTCTTATTAGATAATATTTATCAAATATAGAATGATAGTTTTTATGATTTATTAAATATCGTAAAGGTGCATTATGACGATAACACAAACTTCTACGATCATTCCAGTATTCATCCTCCAGGTCTCTATACTCAAACAGTTCTTTGAATGTCATCATATCATATAATATTGTTTAATAAGTGGTGTAAATGTAGAAAGAAACAAGTTAGCAATAGATTCTGTTTTGAAAGTTAAATACTCGTAAGTGGAGAGTCTTTTTTCAACATTTAATTTATTACATAATCTAACGATAACATACTTAGGGTCGTTACTACTTTCATTCCAGTTAGGTTCCCAATCTTCATTGTAGAACTTCATTAAATGTGATAGCTTTGCCATTGCCTGTACTGATCGAGCTTCTTTATGTGTACGATAAGAATCTTCAATCTTTGATTTTTTGAAAGTATCTATTCTAATTATATTATCAGGAAATATTCTATAACCTGATGTTATCTTAAGCTCTTCAAAACTTGAAGGTAATGTTGGTTTTGTCAATTCGTCTACTGTCCAGTTAGATAGTAGAAAATCATCAACAAATGAGAAACCTTTTTTGTACAGTTCTCTCGCTCGTGTAAGAGTTATTTTTAAATTCTTAGTTTGTTCACACATCATTTAAGTTTTTAAGTTGGTGATTTCGTTCAATAGTTCTTTTTTTAATTTCGCTCTTGCTATTTTTTTGTAAATCCTTCGGGCAGGTTTTTTGATCTTAGACTTAGTTTTATTGCCGAATCTAGATGGTGAACCTGCCCAATACTCTAACCACCAAACCAAATGTCTTGTTATACCATAAGCTTTCATTGAGAATATTCTTTTGTTAATACCAAGTCTTCAAGTCTGTAAAAATAATAAGGTGTAAACATTACATGTTCATCTTCGAGCTGAACATGTGCTATTCTACTATCTTTACCTATAATTCTACATCTCTTTCCTATGTTGCTGATCTTGTTCCATTTGCAGGCATGGTCAACAACATATACAGCATTCATATCAAAGTTCTCATAATAAGTATTGAGAAGTTCTGATTTGCAAATATCTTCATAGAATATATTCGCTATTTCTATGAAACTTTCTGGTTCTAATTCTTTAACAGTTTGTAACATTGTTATTATAGTTTTGATATTATTTCATCTGACAGTTTAACAAAAGATACATTATCATGTACCCAATTAACATAGGAGTAATCTTCTTTGAGTAATTGTCTCCATGTAAAATCTTGCGACTTATATTTACCAAATTTAACAATGTCATCAATGTTAGCTATAGGTATAACTTTTTCTTTTGATGATTCTTCAGGAGCTAACTGAGAATCTCTAGGTGATAAAGTAGTATGGAGCACTAAATCGGTTATCTTAGCCATATCAGTATCTTCTACTTCTATTATAGGTACTTGTTGTGCAGGAGCATTAGGTCTAATCACTAACACTTCCATAAAATATAACCTATTGAAAATTAGTAGTATCTTACCATGTATAGCAAGACCATCAAGCATGCAGTCAAACTCTTTACCTGCGTTCTCTTTTAAAAATATCAATAGGTTTTCCATAAAAAGTTAAGTTTATTGATTGTTAAGATAGTCTTCATAATTTCCATCATCAAACCATGCAAAATGTCCACATTTAGGACATTTCCATAATGAGTCTGATTGCATCATTTGTTCACGATACCCCTCCTGCGTGAGAAACACTTTTCCATGTCCTTCACAGTTTACTGCCCAAGCAGTACGTTCTTCTGATACTTGTTCCATAACAATTGTTGTTTATTTTTAGGTAAGTTATTACATTCTTTTAAATACATTATTAATGTGTTACATCTTCTTTTAGTTCTACTACAAACAATAAAAGGATTATTAGATTATAATGATGTAACACATTAATGGTGTACTCAAAAGAATTCACCATCATCATATACGATAGTATCATTGTTACCATCAAATATTGTGATGTGAGTACAATTGTTTGCCTCAAGTTCATTAATTTTTGATTGTAACTCTGATTCTTTTAATTCATACAAATCATGTTTGTACTCATCATTTGTGTTGTAGTATGTGAACTCATAATACATACATTCTTCTTGGTCTATCATATTCATTTGTTTTTTTGTTTTAGTTATTATGATTAAGATTATCTTGATAAATGGGTAAAATAATTAGACATAGAAAGAGCTATTATTATTGATATCATAAGAATGTATAACCATTTATCACTTCTACCCAATATGATAAGTACACCTGATATGGTCACTGACATTATTGCTATAAAAAATAAAACATTTTGTATTCGTTGCATGATGATGGTTGTTAAATAATAAAATTACTACAGAGCCAACTATAGTAAACGATGTATAGTTTTGTGATTAACAAAACATTTGCATCTGGTATAACACCTTGTTGGAGGCTTTTGCACAGGATGATGGTGCGAGTCGGAATTTAGGTTGCTATGCTAACCAAGGTATGCAATATACCTAACAGAGTCTCCTACCACTTAAACTACTTGCAATTAGTTGTGGCTATACTGTCATTTATTGAGTAGACTAGTACTACTCAAACTGTTTTAAAGCCTTTGGGATGTAATGCTTCACATACAGGACAATGAAGTGTTTTGTCTGATCTTGATATGAGAAATATAGGTATTTCATGAATACCATTATTTACACTTGATAAAATAACAGTTGTATAATAGACGCAATGTTTCAACACATCATACATTATTGCTTTTTTAAACTTGATATCTGCTTCAGGAAACAGACAACCACAACTGTTACATTTACAGATTACTGACATGTTGTTTATTGATTAAGCTTTAGTTAATAAAAATCTGATTACAGGTCGTTCAACATTGTTGTCAGTTCTTCAACCGATTTAGCACCAATTGCTTCATCTTGTTTCTTAGCGATAAGATCAACAATCTGCTGACGCTTAGCAGCTTTATTTGCAGATTCAGTAGCTGCTTTATTTTCACTAATCTTAGTGTCAATAATGTGTTTTACTATATCAAATGCAAGTTGTGTAGTAGAATCTTCAATACTTACATCTTTAACAAAGGACTTATTTTGTTTCTGTAGCTGGCTATCAAGACTTAAAGCAATACTGTCCAAGTTTGGTACATCATTTGTTTTAGGTTGTGATAAAGGTAATGTCCATAAATCTTCAACAGCTAATTTACCTCTTGACGTATCAAATCTTAGTCTGATACGTGATGCTCTTTCAAAAATGTTGTTGCTCATACGTTTGTTAATTAGATTATTATTTTGAGAATTCTTGAGATAGCACCTTCAACTTTTACAGTAATAGTGCTTCTTTGTGTGCTTGAGAAACCTATACCTGATAATTGATGTTCAGAGTTATCAGTTTTCATTTTATTACCTACAATCTCAAGTGTCTTGCGATATGCATCAAGATCAGACCTAAGAAACTCATTGTAGAAACCTCTTGCTGTTGCATCATTTCTACAACCAGAGAGCATAAAGAAATAGTGTTTGTTTCCTATTCCTTTCTGATCATCCCAAAAATTTGGTGATAACATCATTACATCAACTTTGTGGAAGTTATTGGTATCAAGATTCCACATGTTTTTTGATTTTGGCGTTGTTGATGAAAGTAGAGATTCAACAATGGTAATACCTTCAACTTTTGAATATTTAAGTTTAGCTACAGATACTGTTTCTCTATCGGCTAAAGCTTTAGTGTATTCAAAATGATGAATAACACCTTCGATATCAATATCAACATGAAAACCAACATCAGCGTTTTCACGTTTATGGAATTGATTTACTTGTAATAAATAAATACCTTCTTTCATTGAAGATTTACTCTTGTAGAAGATATTTTCTACTGGTGTTCTAGTTCTACCATTCGTACCAGCATTCATATCAACATCAAGTTTACCTCCTGTAGAAAAAGATGTTGGTTGTCCGTAATAGATGATGTTGTGATCTGCTTCTGTCATTCGTAGATCGAGATCATCATAGTTGAACCAAGCAAGTCTACAGCATAAATCACCTTCAACAGAACCACCTGCTTGTTTGACTCTTTCTTTAATAGCATCAGCAACATCACCTTTATACGACCAACTAAAACCGTTAGACCATTTGAATAACTGATTAGCTGTAGGGTCTACAGGAGCTATGAGACTAACCAAATTCTTCTCATGGTGGTTTTCCAAAAGAATTTCAACACTTTTTACTGTTGGTAATACGTTCTTAATGAATGACTCAATGAACATTTCTTGTACATTACTGAAGTTTTTAGCCGATGGTTTAGCAATGTTTTCAAAAGCATCAATAGTTCTAGCTTTAAGAATTTCGCGGGAACTACCACCAACAAATAAAATATTATGAACAGTGATGTCGTCAATTGTTGCATAACGTCTTTCAAGTGCTGATGTTAGACCCAAAGCTTCAATAGCAAATTTGGCTGCATTAACCATTGACGTAGTTACTATTGCTGTAGGACGTTTGTAGTTTGCAGGTGCCACCATTAATTCAAAAGTATTTACAGCTCTTTCAAGAGGCGTACCTTCTGTAATATCAATGAGAAGTCTACCGATAGATGTATTACGAATACGTAATAAAGATTCATGTACAGCACCACAACCAACACATTTCCATATATACAATTCTTTATTATATTCAGTGAGTTTTTTAAACGCTTCTTGATGAATTTTGAATGTTGTAAGATTATGTTTATGCTCTTCACCCCTATACAAGGAGTTCTGACTGATAAGCTCAAGTACTATATCAGTTGTTAATGTAGGTATCTCAGTTAAAGAACGTTTGAATACATCGTATGAAGCTTTTTTATCTGACAATATACTTCCAGGATTGTCGTTGACATAAAGAATAGGTATATTAACAAAGAAATGCTCGAATGTTGTAACATTACCAGTCTCTTCATTTAACCAGTTGTTTTTGTCAGTACCAGCAGTTTTCTCTTTCGATAAAAAGATATTCTCAATAGGATATGATTTGACTATTTCTGAAAGATAATGAGCAACAACTTCATATGGTTTATCTAACAAACCAAACCCAGGTATATCCCATATACTTACTAACCTGTTGTTAACAATACTAACAACATTACCAACCGATTTGATGAACTGCCTACAGCAGTTGCAATCATGTTCAGTTCTTTCTCGATAAATGGGGTTTGTCCCTTCTGGGAACGATTTGAGATATGTTTCCCATAATGAGTCTTTTGGAACACTTGTAGTATAGAGTGTACCTTTAGCCATCTCATTAAACTGTTTGGCTACAGCAAGTTTGAACGATTTAAAGTTCATAAGTTGTTTATTTGATTGGTGGTTTAAAAGAATATTTATCAAAATTAAAGTCTACATGTTGGGATAAAATATGCAGAATTTAGGTTAATGTGTATTACTGCTTCTTCATCAAACCAAGGTTCTTCCATATACTCTTGTACATCAGGCCATTGAACAAGAGTATATGACATATCATCATAAGATTCCATAGACAGTACTTCTTCAATAGATTTTTGTATTTCTTTCAATTTACTGACTGACTCTATTAACATGATTTCTTTGTTTAATTAATTTAATCCTCGTTCTGTATAACATGTTTAAACTTCTGAGTCCATAAGGCTCAAAGTTATGCATCTTAGCCCACAACTTATACTTATTAATTATAGTCGTTGTGCTTTCTATCGTGCGCCACATATTCATAGGTTTGTTTTTTTTACGTTCTTTGATTAACTGTTCCATAGTAGCTAAATAACTACTTTTAATCATAACAACACGCTTATTTCATTTTTGTAACAAAACTTCTTTTTCTTATTGTTTTTTTAAGTGTTTCGTTAAACGGTATTGGTATACCTAAATGAAAATAATAAGAGTTTCTTAAAGATATTAACAGACTCAGATTACATGATTGTTTTTCATATATTATACCTTTGTGCATAAATCTGAGTCTATATATAATATTACGAGAAATGTTAATATGTTGATAACCTGTTGAACTCATATTACATTGTTGATATTAGTAATTAATTAAACAATCCATCTAAGTGCTTTTTGTAAACCACATTCAAGTATTTCTTCATATACTTGAGAGAATTCATTAAACGTTAAGATTCCACCTGTCATGTTTGTAAAAATGTCCACACAATATTCATAAGTGCCATGAGGACTAACTATAACATCCATTAGTTTTTCCTCACGTAACCATTTCTGAAGAAGTGATTGTGTTGGTGCAGGAACTGTTTTATCAACATCTACAAGATTTGATTCAAAACCTTTTCTATTGTATCGACATACTTCACCGTCAATATTATACACAACGATTTCATCAAAGGGTGTTGTAGCTTCTTTGAATCCCTTTTCTTTAGCTAACTTAGCTGTTTCAAATGACACTAGTTGATCTTGCATGATAGTTAATTAATATTAGTTTAAACTTACTGGTGGTAGTGTCATACTTTCACCAGTAATGTTCATTGTGACATTATCATATGCTGTAATCATACCACTAAAGAAGTTCATGGCTTCTTTTATTTCACCTTCTTTATCTGGAAACTTTGTTATTGATGCGTTAAATGCTCGCATTATATCATCACGTTTACTCATGCTGTTTATAAGTTGTTCTTTGCAAAACTGTACAACTTGTTCAGTATTTTTAGAAGTTGCGAGTCTACTTATGATAGTTGTAGTTGATTGTAATATATATGTGAGAGAGGTTAGTTATATGGAATGATGGTACTTGCACTTACATAAATAGCGAAGATAATGGTTGATGTCATTATAGGGCTATATTATATAAGAGAGGAAACTGGCCCTCCTGCACAGAAGGCAGAAGGGGAGGTATGTTTACTACTATGCCTGTTACTATATAGTTTGACCATTAAGCTTGACGTGATCAATTAAAACAAGCAGTAAAACATACAAAGGTCTATGAAGTTTTTAACAATGATCAATTACTTCATCAAATGTGTCGATAAGTGAGTCAAATGTTGTGTCGATGAAATGCGTTGTCTATATTGTTGCCGTTTAAAAAACTCCCCACATGCACCAGTTATGGTACACGTAGGGAGCAAGTGGCAGACTATTCGTAGTCACCATTCTCTTCCATTGGAATGATGGCCTGCTGTTCTTCCTCGATTGGGAAGTCAAGCCTTTGGTCAACATCAGGCTTGTCAGCATGTACGACAGTTAGCAAGCGATACTGCTTACGACCGTAGTTATCAAGCTGGGGAATCTTGTGACCGTCTGCATCTAGCAATGCTTTACCAATCTTGCCAGCTTTCTTCTCGGCTGCTGTGAGCTGCTCGATTTGCGGTACAAGCTGCTTCTCTGCAATCTGCTCTATAGTGAGCATCTGACTGCCGTCTTCATTCTTCTGGCTCATCATATAATGTTGCCTTGAAGACACTATCGGCTCTGATGACAGGATGCGACCGATCCTTGCACCTTTGAGCTTAGCGAGAATCTCCCCCTCAGTATAATGTTCATCGCAAGGCATGATAGCCGTACGATAAGACTTGAAGAGTTGTTTCTCGGTAGCAGATACGAAAGAATAGTCGTTGAACTCACTACCGGTACTGTAATCAGTAATGGTCAACTGCTTTAGATGGATGCTCTTTTGACCTTCCTTGGTAAACTTAGAAACAACGAAGCCTTTACCGAGCTCGATTGGTAACTGAGTAATTTTAGACATGGGTAAAATAAGTTAGAAAGTGATTCAAGATATGAGTTAATAGGAAAGAACAAGGACACACCACTACCTGTGTGCCTAAGATTAGATGAAGGGCTTAGTGTAGATAGATTTGAAAAAAAGGTAAATGCTGTTATTAGCAGCACTTACAGCAAAACAGCTCAGGAGCGATTATTATTTGTAAGTCATACAAACACACCAATAGGTCAATAATATTGCAACCTGAGCCATTTGTGAGAACGTGTATTCAGCGTATTATCTGATTCTTACGCTTATTTAGCTCAATACTACGCTTCTTGCGTTCAGCATCACAACAGTTGATTACGCTGCCTATTAGTACATGTTCAAACTCTACAATAGGATAGTCTTTGTATTCATATAATAGTTGATCAACAAAGTCTGTTAACAAGTTGTTCAGCATGACACCTTGTTCAGTCATCGACTCGTGTTCATTGATTAGCTTTGATGCGATCATGATGCTTGCTTATTTAATAGTGGAGAAAGGAGTGTCATTGATATAGTAGATGGCGGGGAGTTTCCATCCTGATATTAGATGGCGGGTGTTCAGTATGGAGGTTCACTCCTTCACATCAACTCTCAAAAAATTTTTTGTATCAAAAAAAATATTTCATAGTAGTTTCATAATGACTTTAACAATGAGGATTACTAAGATGATTACTATCACTGCTACTATGCTTATATCTCAATCATCTTTCAAGAACTCTTTCTTGCTTTTTATAATATGGTGTAGTATCTTAGAAATCTTAAAGTACTCAAATTTCTGTACTCTATAACTACTGCTAGATAAGTCTTTATTCTACAACACTTTAACTTTTTTTCGGTGCTAAAGGAACCGAAACTTTTACGTCACATGTACTCATGTGACGTAAAAGTTGAGCAACTAAAATGTATTAAAATCAGATGGAATCAAACGCTGGTGATGGGCTGGTGATGGGCGGTGATCATGCCCCAATAATAGTCAATTTTTTTGACCTGTGCAATAGTTTTCAAATATTTATTTTTGTTAAAAAAAGCTATAGAAACTAAACTTTAATTGTTTATCTTCATCTTAAGTGATAAAGATAATGA
>Ga0208613_1000803_pt1 | contig 10454 bp, 10 predicted proteins | sample CryBogmetaGMA6M_FD_184543 | JGI IMG/M metagenome (GOLD analysis project Ga0208613, IMG submission 184543) | Freshwater microbial communities from Crystal Bog, Wisconsin, USA - MA6M (SPAdes) | ecosystem: Environmental > Aquatic > Freshwater > Lake | place: Crystal Bog, Wisconsin, USA | collected... | reverse complement strand
GTCCTTTAGTCACTTGCTAACCATCAAACAAGATAGCTTCAAGCTTCCCATTAACTTCTGCCATAATAAAATCAGGGGCTGTTTCTTTAAATTCAGATTTTCTAACACGCCAATCCAATGACTTTAATTGATGGCAATGTACGGCACCTTGTGTTTCAGTGCCAGAACCCATCAGCGTAACAACCGTTCCAACAGAGCGTGCATTAGCCGCAGCACCTTGTGAAATAGGGCATATCATCGCAAGACCACTGTTGTTAAAAATTTTTCCACTGATAACCAGACCATAATGCTTGCCCAGCATTTCTTTACCTGAAGACGGATCAAAGGTTAAGTGAATAATATCCCCGCGTTTAGGTAGGTAAGCCATTAATTAACCTCTAATCCCGTTGCCTGCATTTCGTCCCAACCATCAACCTTAGGTAATCCATTAGGCATTTCAGCCATTAACACTTCAATACTGTAGTGATTTTTTTTAGTGGGTGCAGTAATGGTCATATGATCACCCTCTAACATTAGGTTAACTTTTGAGCCTTCATGAAGTTTGTTTTGCTCTATAAAAGCCTTTGGAACAGTCATTACTAATGACCCCCCTGCGCGTCTTAATGATTGCAGCATTTTTAATCTCCAAAAAAATAAAATCCTATTTTAATAGGATTGAATGAAGCTGGCAATTAAAAAACTTATTGGCTGGCTTTCGCATTCGTGCGGAAATGTTGGGTTAACGATAAAGCTGTTAACCCAATCTACATGACAGCTATAAGTTTTTGGATCAAATTGTTGTTTTGATCCGCATGCGATAGAAAGAACGCCACACGAACACGACGGCCACTGCGAAGAACAAGGCGGCCAGCGATAAGCGCAGCGTCATTAGGTGTTTCATGCTGAGAGCCAGTTCCACTGCCAACACGCCGAACAGGGTGGTGAACTTGATGATTGGATTCATCGCGACCGACGAGGTGTCTTTGAAAGGGTCGCCTACGGTATCACCAACAATGGTGGCAGCGTGCAGGTCGGTGCCTTTTTCGTGCAGTTCGGTTTCGACAATTTTCTTGGCGTTATCCCAAGCGCCGCCGGCGTTCGCCATAAAAATAGCTTGGTACAAACCGAAAATGGAGATTGAAACCAGGTAGCCGATGAAGAAAAACTCGTTTAAGAATGCAAAGGCGAGCGTCGTAAAGAACACGGTCATAAAGATGTTGAACATCCCTTTTTGTGCGTAATGGGTGCAAATCTCAACGACACGTTTGGAGTCGGCGACCGATGCTTTGGTCGCATCAGCATCGAGTTTGATGTGCTGCTTGATAAATTCCACGGCTCGATAAGCACCCGTCGAAACGGCTTGCATTGAGGCGCCCGTAAACCAGTAAATGATCGCGCCGCCAGCGATAAGTCCTAACAAAAAGAGCGGATTAAGCAGCGAGAAATTGTATCCGGCGGTCAGCAATAAGGCGTTGATTTGTTCGATGCTTAATTGACCCGCCGAGCCCTCGCCTTTGGCGATCAGTAATATAATCGAGAAGATGAGCGTTGTCGCGCCGACAACGGCGGTGCCGATCAAAACCGGCTTGGCTGATGCCTTAAAGGTGTTGCCCGTGCCGTCATTTTCTTCGAGCAGGTCTTTAGCCTTTTCGAAGTTCGGTTCAAAGCCGAATTCCTTCTTGATTTCTGCCTTGATGTTGGGGAGCGACTCTATCATGGATAACTCGTAAACGGACTGTGCGTTGTCTGTGACCGGTCCGTAGGAATCGACGGCTATGGTTACAGGGCCCATGCCGAGGAATCCGAAGGCGACCAGACCAAAAGCGAATACGGCTTCGGAGGCCATGACAGTACCCAAGCCCATTCCGGAAACGAACCAGGCGCAGCCCATCAGACCGATGATGGACAAGCCAATCCAGTAGGCAGAGAAGTTACCAGCGACCAGGCCTGCCAAGATGTTCAGTGAAGCACCGCCTTCACGTGATGCCGTTACGACTTCTTGGACATGTATAGACTTGGTTGATGTGAATACTTTTACGAGTTCCGGGATGATGGCACCGGCCAGTGTGCCGCAGCTGATGATGGTCGAAAGTTGCCACCACAGACTGGGGTTGCCGCCGAGATCAGGAATCATGGCATACGAGATCGTATAGGTCATGATGATCGATAGCAGCGAAGTGAGCCACACCAAATTAGTTAGCGGCCGCTCAAAGTCAAACTGCAACGCTTTGCCCCAGATTGCTTTCGAGATAAGCCCGTTCAGGCAATAGGAACCGACCGACGTGACAATCATGACAATACGCATGGCAAAAATCCAGATGAGCAGGTCAACCTGAATTTTAGGATCCGCAACGGCAAGCAAGATAAAGGTGATGAGTGCGACACCGGTGACGCCGTAGGTTTCAAAACCATCGGCGGTCGGGCCGACCGAATCGCCTGCGTTGTCGCCGGTGCAGTCAGCGATGACGCCAGGGTTACGTGCATCGTCTTCCTCGATCTTGAAGAAGATTTTCATGAGGTCGGCACCGATATCGGCGATTTTGGTAAAAATGCCGCCAGCCACACGCAGTGCCGCCGCGCTGAGAGATTCACCGATGGCGAAACCGATAAAGCACACGCCCGCGAGACGGCCCGGGATAAACAACAGAATGGCGAGCATGATGATAAGTTCGATTGCAATCAAGACCGTTCCGATGCTGATGCCGGCCTTGAGCGGGATCGCACTGGTCGCATAAGGCAACCCTTGCAGGCTTGCAAACGCCGTACGTGAGTTGGCGAAGGTATTGATGCGGATACCAAACCACGCGACGCTATAGCTGCCAGCGATGCCGATCAAGCTGAATACCAGTATAATCGCGAGGTTGATCATGGCTTCAGTGCCTTCACCGATAGGCTTTAACCAGCCGAAGTACACGCTGATGACAACGGCGATAAAGACCCACAGCAGCATGATGAATTTGCCTTGGGTATGCAGATAGGTTTTGCAGGTTTCATAAATTAGTTCCGAAATGTCGCGCATGGACTGGTGGACAGGCAGGTTCTTAAGTCCGTTGAAGACCCACAAGCCAAACATCATGCCTAACAGGCAAATCACGAGGCCGACCATCAGCAGAGCCCGACCATTCATGCCCAGATAAATGCCTTGGCTTAAATCCGGAACTACGATATCGGCCTCGCCCGCCAACGCGATGCCGGGCGTAACCCACACCAGCGCAAAAATGGTAAAAGAAGTCAGTCGTTGTTGGGCAAAGCGCCACACTATACACGTCATTTTTTGCATTGAGAGCCTACGATTAAGATAATTTGATGGGTTATTTTGGGTTGGTCATTGGGTAATGGTCAACCCTTTCAATGATAAAAACTCTGTTACAGGTCTTGGGATCAGTCGGCAAGGCGGCTGATCTTGGCCGGTCAAAGCCTCTCTACCAGTTACCCACTACAGAGTATAGTGACAGAAATGTATTTTATCCAGCAACAGCGGCGGAATGTTAAGAATTAGCTAACCCACTCTCGCTGTCAGCGGGTTTTGTGGGTTGAACGGGTTTGCTATGTGATTAGCTCTTTAGAGTCAACTTAAAATACCATTTTCTGTTATCATAGTCGATTAAATGACGGCAGTTCGCCGTCACTAGCGTTTGATATAAAAGAGTCCTTGTGAATACTGCTGAATTTTCTTCTTTACCCTTAAAACCCGCACTGCTTGAAAACATTGAATCCTTGGGTTATACCTATTTAACCCCCATTCAGGCTGAAAGTTTGCCGCATATTCTGGAGGGCAGGGATGTCATTGCCCAGGCTAAAACCGGCAGTGGTAAAACGGCTGCATTTGGTATTGGTTTGTTATCCCGACTGGATTTAACCAGTTTTAGGGTTCAGGCTTTGGTGGTCTGTCCAACCCGTGAGTTGGCTGATCAAGTATCCAAGGAAATTCGCAGGCTGGCGCGCTTTACCCAAAACATTAAAGTGTTGTCTTTGTGCGGTGGGGTACCGTTTGGGCCTCAGGTGGGTTCTTTGGAACATGGTGTGCATGTTGTGGTGGGTACGCCGGGGCGTTTGCAAGAGCATTTGCGTAAACGCAGTTTGCGTTTAAGTAACCTAAAAGTGCTGGTGTTGGATGAAGCCGACCGCATGTTGGATATGGGTTTTGAAGAGATTATTGCCGAGGTAATTTCTTACGCACCAACGCACCGGCAAACTTTGCTGTTTTCAGCGACTTATGCCGACCCTATCCGTGAAATCAGTCAGAAGTTTCAATATAAGCCGGTGTCAGTGAGCATTGATAGCAGTCATCATGAGAGTGTTATTGAGCAACGTTTTTATCAAATAGAAAAGTCTCAGCGGATAAACGCGTTGGGCTATCTGTTAGCGTATCATCGTCCTGAATCGACGGTGGTATTTTGTAATACCAAAAGAGAGTGTCAGGATATAGCAAGTGCTTTGGAGAATAGCGGTTTTTCCGTTCAGGCGTTGCACGGTGATTTGGATCAAAAGCATCGCGACCAAGTGTTGGTAAGGTTTTCCAATAAAAGCTGTTCAGTTCTCGTCGCTACCGATGTGGCTGCACGCGGACTGGATATTAAAGAGCTGCAAGCGGTGATTAATTATGATTTGCCGTGGGATCCCGAGATTTATGTACATCGAATCGGGCGTACCGGTCGTGCAGGAAAAAAAGGCTTGGCACTGAGCTTATGTACGGAACAGGAATTAAACCGGGTTAAATCCATTGAAGAGTATCAATCCATTCCTGCCAAGTGGGAAGAGATTGCACCTTTTCAGATGAGTTATGAGCACCGGTTTGAACCACCGATGGTCACGTTGTGGATAGATGGCGGTCGTAAGGATAAAGTGCGCCCGGGCGATATTTTGGGTGCATTAACAGGTGATGCAGGGATTGAGGGCAGTGAAGTCGGAAAAATTGATATTTTTGATGCGCATGCTTATGTCGCCATCAAGCAAAATAGCGTTGATGAAGCCTTGGCTTGTTTACAAAACGGAAAAATTAAGGGTCGCAACTTTATGGTTCGTAAGTCTAAATGGGGATAAGCGGTTACCCGCTTTAGTCGGGATAAAATACCGGTGTTAGACCTTGCAGGTTTATAAAACCCGCAAGGTCTGTCAGGCATTAAGTCAGTAATCGCTTAAATCGGCACATCAAATCGCCGTTATAGAGCCCTGAATTAGTTTAGTACGTAGGGCGTGCTATGCACGCCTTAATTTTCAAGGCGCGCACGGCACGCCCTACAGAAAATAATGCCGCTTAATCAACTAAGGCCTCTATACTTTAAGCTTTTATTGTAATTCGCGGTGACGAACAATAACATTAACCATGGGGCTTTTAAAGTGGTTGATCAATGCGTCAGCTAAATAAACGGAACGATGTTGCCCACCTGTGCAGCCTATCGCAACGGTCAGATAACTACGGCCTTCAGCCTCAAAACGGGGTATCCATTTTTCAAGAAACGTGGAAATATCCTCAAAAAATTCAGTGACCAAGGGTTGTTCTTTAAGAAAATCGGCTACCGGTTTATCTTTTCCGGTTAAGGGTCGTAATTCTGGAATCCAGAAAGGATTGGGCAGGCTTCGCGCATCAAAAACAAAGTCGGCATCCAGTGGTACGCCATGTTTAAAGCCGAATGATTGGAATTGTAATGAAATATGTCTAAAATCCCTATCGCCTATCTGATCCCTGATAAGTTCCCGTAACTGATGGTAATGCGTTCGACTGGTATCTATAACGACATTTGCATGCTTGGCAATCGGGGTGAGCATTTCCTTTTCAATTTTTAGCGCTTCCCTTAAAGGGATATTAAAATCGGTCAGCGGATGCCTTCGGCGCGTTTCGCTGTAACGTTTTAATAAGGTAGATTCTTCCGCCTGCATAAATATGATTTCACAATCAATGCCTTTATCGCGGATTAATTTTAAGCTTTCGGAAAAATTTGCCAGACTTTCAAATTGATTTCTGGCATCAATGCCAATGGCTGTTTTGGCATAAGTTTTCTTATCCGCCAACATGACATGATTGATAAAATCTTGCAGCAAGGTCAACGGGAGATTATCGATACAATAATAACCGCAATCTTCCAAGGTATCGAGGGCAATACTTTTACCGGAGCCCGACAGGGCACTGACGATTAATAATTTCATAAGGGACAGGTTAAAGGTGCAAGGTAAAACATTGTACCTTGCACCGTTAACCTTGTACCTGTTTTATCTATGACTTCCTGTTTTTTCTTTATGTTTGGTAATTTGACGCTCTAATTTGTCTACCATCTCATCAATGGCTGCGTACATATCTTCCTGATGATCTTCGGCAAATAATTTTGCTCCGCTTAGTTGCAAGGTTGCTTCCGCTTTTTGAACTAATTTTTCTACGCTTAAAATAACGTGAACATCGGTAACATTGTCAAAATGACGGGCTAATTTTTCAAATTTGGCATCTATATGTGCTTTTAAAGCATCGGTTACTTCTAGATGGTGGCCTGTTACTATAACTTGCATGGAATAAACTCCTTTAATGGTAAATGATTGGTACTGCTTTGTTGCTACAAAAGACGTTTTCGTTGACTTGATGATGAAATAAACATTGCTTCACGATATTTGGCAATGGTTCTTCTTGCAACGTTGATGCCTTTTGCTTGTAAAAAATCGGCAATTTTACTATCGCTTAACGGTCTTGCTTGATTTTCATTGTCGATTAATTCTTTAATAAATGCTCTGATAGCGGTAGATGAGCATTCGCCGCCGCCTTCCGTTGAAACATGACTGGAAAAGAAATATTTAAATTCAATGATACCATTGGGGGTATGCATAAATTTATGGGTGGTCACTCTGGAAATGGTCGACTCGTGTAATTTAAGTTCTTCGGCGATATCTCTTAATACCATGGGTTTCATGGCAATAGATCCATGATCAAAAAATCCTGTTTGCTTCTCCACGATACTACGGGCAACGCGTAATAAGGTGTCGTTACGGCTGTGAAGATTTTTGATAAACCATTTGGCTTCCTGTAAATGGTCTTTCATACACACATTATCTTTACTGTTATCCGCTCTTTTAATTAATGAAGAATAAAATGGATTGATACGCAACTTGGGGGCAATATCCGGATTCAGGTTAACTTGCCACTGATCGTTTTGTTTGGTGACATAAACATCGGGAATAACGTATTCTGAATTTGACTCTTGTATCTGCGCTCCCGGCTTGGGGTCCAGTGTTCTAATTAACGCAACAATCTCATCCAACTGCCGCTCTGATACGTCCAGTTTACGTATTAGCTTGGCTTGTTCATGAGTGGCCAGCAGTTTTAGAAATCGACTCACTACGAGCAATGCCTCTGCCCGATAAGGTGTTGCTTCGGGCAGTTGTAGCAACTGTATCTTTAAACAATCACTTAAATCAATCGCTGCGACACCGGCAGGGTCAAATTGTTGCACTCTATGCAGGACGGCAAAAACTTCATCTAACTCAAGATCATCAAACTGACTTTGCAGACCCTCAAAAATGTCCTCCGGGGTACTGCTCAGATAACCGTCTTCATTGACAGAATCAATGATTGCGATGGCAATCGCATGATCCCGCTCTGAAAACAAGGTTAATTCCAGTTGCCATAACAAGTGCTCCAGCAAGGTTGATGCGTTGCTGCGCTGTGATTCAAATTCTACAGTTTCAGTACTATCAGTGCCCGGAGGCAAAGCGCTCTCATAAATATCGTCCCATGAAGAATCGATAGGCAGTTCATCCGGGATATCGGTTTGAGAGCCTTCGCTGGTCATTAAATCCGAATTTTCAGTTCTGGTTTCAGCAATTGTAATTGCTTCCTGGGGACTGTTTTCTTCCTCATTAATTTCCAGCATGATGTTGGATTCAAGAGCTTGCTGGATTTCCTGTTGTAAATCCAATGTCGACAGCTGCAATAACCTGATCGCCTGCTGTAATTGCGGCGTCATGGTTAATTGTTGGCCTAACTGGAGATGTAAAGATTGTTTCATTCGATCATATAATTTTTTTAAGGACTTTAATTAAAGGCTAAAATTATTACCTAAATAAACTTTGCGCACTTCTTCATTGGCAACGATGGCTTCCGCACCACCTTCTGCAATCACCTTGCCACCGTTTAGTATATACGCACGGTCACAAATCCCTAAGGTTTCTCTGACATTATGTTCAGTAATTAATATACCAATTCCTCGATCCTTCAAATGCTCTATGATTTTTTTAATATCTTCTACCGATATGGGGTCAACACCGGCAAAAGGTTCATCCAGTAATATAAATTGAGGATTGGTCGCCAGTGCCCTGGCAATTTCAACGCGTCGTCGTTCGCCACCTGACAGGCTCAAGGCCATTTGGTTGCGCAGATGGGTAATATGAAACTCCTCCAGTAACTCTTCAATGGTTAGTTCTATCTGTCCTGATGTTAAATGAGAACGAATTTGCAAAACGGCACGCAAGTTATCAGCAACACTTAATTTTCGAAAAACCGAGGGTTCCTGTGGCAAATAACCGATGCCGTGAGTCGCTCTTAAGTGCATCGGATAATGAGTCATGTCCAGTGAGTCAAGGGTTATTTTACCCGCATCCGCTTTAATCAAGCCAACCATCATGTAAAAGCTGGTGGTTTTTCCGGCGCCATTTGGCCCCAATAAACCAACAACTTCCCGGGTATTAACATGCAATGATACGCCATCTACCACATTACGGTTATGGTAGGTTTTAATTAGCTGGTGTGCTGTTAGTGTCGCCATTGGTTAATCGAAAAAAGATAAAAGAAAAAAACAGCGCCCTTGTCGTGTTCTATTTTCATTCTGGTATTCCGTATTTTTTATCGGGTACGCTATCATTTTTTTGTGGTTGTTGGCGTTGGTGCTGGCATTAATGCGGGCGCTGGCGCTGGTTTTTCTGATGGCAAAGGTTGCGGCTTTTTCTCGCTCGGTTTTAATATGACATGGACGCGTTTGGTATCGGATGATTTTTCTCCCGCCTTAACCAGGGATGTTTTAGTATCATATTCAATCAAGTTACTGGAATAGGTGCCATTGCCTTTCCAAACGGTTGCATCATTGATCAAAATTAACAGGTTCTTTTTAGGATAAAACTCACCGGTCAACGCTTCACCGGTTATATCTTCGCCGCCTTCGCTAGGTGTTTGTTTAAATTTTGCTTTATTTCCGGTAAACACCAATTTCTCGGCATCACCGTCTACAAAATAAACGACTAATTTATCCGAGTTGACATGAATACTGCCCTGAATCGAAATGACATTGCCGATATAGGTGCTGGTCGCTGTTGTATCATCATAAGTAGCGGTATTTGAATCAATGACTATCGGTTGGTCAGAATCACTTTCCAAAGCATAAGCACTTAAACTCATGACGCTCAACAGTAATGCGCAACAGTAAAAGATGGCCTGTTTTTTATTTTGTTTCATATTTCCCCTTCACATTAGCGAGTAACTCCAGATGAACGGGCTCAATATAAGTCAGCTTCATTCCTGTTCCTGTTGTTATGTTGGGTGGACTGATCAACTCTGCCCACTCATTGGTTTCAGCATAACTGGTTTCCGGCTTTACTTTTAGTTCACGGGTATTGATGGTAAGTTGAGCCGCCCCTTTACCCTTTTCCCTGTTAATAGACACCTTGCCGTTTAAAAATAGATCCTTGCCGTCAGCAGATAGAATGCTGGTTTCTGATTTAATAACCCAAGGCGGTGTTTTTTCATTATGCATAAACATGATTGGATTTACCATGTGGGTGATGCCATCATCGCTGTAATGAACCATTTCATTGGCAATCACTTGATTTTTTAACGTGCCAAGATCACTCATTTCCCATTTTGTATAGCGGGTGCTGAAATAATCCCGGCTATGTGCAGTAATCGGGGCATGGTAAATCTCGTCCAGGTTCGTTACGTTAACCAGCCACCCGCTGATTAACGCGGCGGCGATTAAGTAAAAGTATATATTATATTCTTTTAAACTCATTTTAAGTAAGCGCTTAAGACTTCGTCAAAGCGTCCCTGTGCCTGCATAATAAAATCGCATACTTCGCGCACTGCACCGTAGCCGCCCGGTAGCTTGGTACACCAGTCAGCTCGTTGTTTGACGGCAAAGTTGGCATCAGCAACGGCAATGGCCAAACCGACTCTCGTCATAATCGGTAAATCCAGCAAGTCATCCCCAATATGTGCCGCTTGTTCGGGGGTGATGCCCAGTTTGGCAATGATCTCATTAAAAGCGGCCCGCTTATCTTCATGCCCTTGATAAACCAGTTCAATGCCCAGATTTTTCATACGTAGCGCAACCGAGTTCGATTTTCGACCGGAAATAACGGCAACTTCGACGCCCGTCTGGCGTAAAAGTTTAATGCCATGACCATCACGGGCATGAAAAGATTTATATTCATTACCCTGATTATCAAAAAAAAGTTTGCCATCGGTTAAGACGCCATCCACATCCAAAATTAGCAGCTTAAGC
>Ga0208613_1000801_pt1 | contig 10465 bp, 8 predicted proteins | sample CryBogmetaGMA6M_FD_184543 | JGI IMG/M metagenome (GOLD analysis project Ga0208613, IMG submission 184543) | Freshwater microbial communities from Crystal Bog, Wisconsin, USA - MA6M (SPAdes) | ecosystem: Environmental > Aquatic > Freshwater > Lake | place: Crystal Bog, Wisconsin, USA | collected... | reverse complement strand
CTGCTGACCCGCTTCGGGTTCGCCTTTGAACTGATCTCCGTCGTGCTGCTCCTGGCCATCATCGGGGCGCTGGCGGTCGCGCGGTCGGGCAGAAGGAGCAAGCCATGAATTTCCTGCATTGGAGCGAACAGCTGAACGTCTACCTGGTGATCGGAGCCCTGCTTTTCGCCACCGGCATCTTTGGATTCCTGAAGCAGCGGACGCTGGTGGGCATGCTGATTTCCGGTGAGCTGATTCTCGCGGGGGCCTCGCTCAACTTCATGGCCTTCGGCCATTTTCGCGCTCCCGACCCCGTCACGGGCCAGGCGTTCACGCTGTTCATCATCGGCATTGCCGCGGCCGAGGCCGCCATCGCGCTCAGCATCATGATCGCGGTCTACCGGAACTACCGGTCGATTCAAACCAGGGATCTGAAAGAGATGGAAGGCTAACGCGTATGCCCGTCCCCACTGAATCACCCCTCCTGCTCGCCGCGCTGCTGGCCCCCCTGACCGGCGCGGTCCTGGTCATGCTGAACAAGCGGCGCCCTAACGTGCGCGAAAGCTGCTCCTTCCTGGCGGCGGTCGTGATGTTCGGCGTGGTCGGCGCCATCCTGCGCCCGGTCCTGGCGGGGCAGACACTCGTCTATCACCTCTTCACGATCCTGCCCGGCGTGAGCGTCACGCTCAGGGCCGACGCCTTCTCGATGGTCTTCGCCCTGGTGGCCTCGTTCCTGTGGATCATCACCGTTTTCTACTCGATGGGCTATATGCGGGGGCTGGAGGAGCATGCCCAGACGCGCTTCAACGCCTGCTTCGCCCTGGCCCTGTTCGGTGCCATCGGGTGCGCCTTCGCCGACAACCTGTTCACGCTCTACCTGTTTTACGAGGTCGTCAGCATCACCACCTACCCCCTGGTCGCCCATCATCAGGACAAGGAAGGGTACGAGGGAGCCCGCAAGTACCTGGTCTACCTCACGGCCACCGCCAAGGGCCTGGTCCTGCCCGCGATGATCCTGACCTATGTCGTGTGCGGAACCCTCGACTTCTCAAACAACGTCCATAGCGGCATCTTCCCGTCCGGCACCAACCGGATCCTGGTGACGATCACCTATGCGTGCATGGTGCTGGGCTTCGCCAAGAACGGCATCATGCCGTTCCACGGCTGGCTGCCCGGCGCGATGGTGGCCCCCACCCCCGTCAGTGCCCTGCTCCATGCGGTGGCGGTCGTCAAGGTCGGCGTCTTCTCGACCACGCGGGTCATGCTCTACGTGTTCGGTGTCGACACCATGAGCGCCTTCAACCTCGGCATTCCCACGGCCTACTTCGTGTCGTTCACCATCCTGGCGGCGTCCCTGATCGCCCTGAGCAAGGACAACCTCAAGGCGCGACTGGCCTACTCGACCGTCAGCCAGCTCTCCTATGTCATCCTGGGTGTGGCGCTCCTCACGCCGGCGGGCATCGAGGGCGGGATCGTCCACATCGCGAACCATGCGTTCTCGAAGATCACGCTCTTCTTCTGCGCCGGGGCGATCTATGTGGCCTCGCACCGCAAGAACATTTCCGAGATGAAGGGGCTGGGCCGCTACATGCCCTGGACCTTCGCCGCCTTCGCCATCGCCTCGCTGAGCATGATCGGGGCGCCGCCCGTGGCGGGATTCATCACCAAGTGGTACCTGCTGGTCGGCGCGGTCGACGCGCAGCAGGCGGGCATCGTCCTGATCCTCCTGGCCAGCACGATACTCAACGTCGCCTACTTCGCCCCCGTCGTCTACCAGGCCTATTTCGGGACGCCGCCCGCCGGCGACGGCCATGAGCACGTGAAGGAGGCGTCCCCCGCCATGCTCGTTCCGATCCTGATTGCGGTAACGATCTCGGTGGTCTTGGGCGTCTATCCCGACTTCTTCATCAACCTCATCAAGGGAGCGCTCCTATGATCATTGTCGCCCTCATTGAGTTCCTGCAGAAACACCTCAAGGCCGTGGTCTGGATCTGCGGCGTTCTGCTGGCCTTGCTGGTCGTCGGCGATTTCCTGCTGGTCGACAAGGAGCATGCCCATACCAAGGCCGAGCACTGGATCGGATTCTGGTCGGCGTTCGGGTTCATCGCCTGCCTGCTCATCATCTTCGTGTCGAAGTGGTATGGACACCTGGGCATCATGAAACGCGAGGATTACTATGGCGATGAGTGAGCTCTGGATCCATCCCTCCGTCATCCTGCTGGCCGGCGCCGCCCTGGTCCCGTTCGTCCGCGGCAAGGCGCGCAGTGCCCTGCTTCTGCTCATCCCGCTGCTGGCCTTCGCGCGGATCGCGAGCCTTGACCACGGGACGTTCGGCACGCTTCAGTTCCTGGACTGGAAGCTGACCTTCGGGCGGGTGGACAGGTTGAGCCAGGTCTTCGGGTACATCATGGGGCTCATGTGCGTCCTGGGCAGCCTTTACGGGATGCACGTCAAGCGGACGGCAGACCATTCGGCCGCCTGGTGTTATGTGGCCGGCTCACTGGGCGTGATCTACGCCGGCGATTACCTGGTCCTCTTCCTCTTCTGGGAACTGATGGCGTTCTCCTCCGTCTTCCTGATCTGGCTGCGGGGCAGCAAAGCGTCGCTGGGAATAGGCTATCGCTATCTCCTGGTGCACGTTCTGGGCGGACTCAGCCTCCTGGGCGGGATCATTCTCCGGTATCAGGCGACCGGCGGCGATTATTCGTTCGGGCTGGTCGATGTGGCCAATCCCGACCTGTCGACCTGGCTGATCCTGATCGGCTTCATCCTGAACGCCGCCGTGCCGCCCTTCCACGGGTGGTTGCCCGATGCCTACAGCGGGGCCACGGTCACCGGCTCGGTCTTCCTGTGCGCCTTCACGACCAAGACGGCCATTTACGCCCTGTGCCGGGGGTTTGCCGGCATGGACATCCTGGTGCCCCTCGGCGTCATCATGGCCATCTACGGCGTGGTATACGCCGTGCTTGAGAACGACTCCCGTAAGCTCCTCGCCTATCACATCATCAGCCAGGTCGGCTACATGGTGGCGGGTGTCGGCATCGGCACGCAGCTGGCCATCAACGGCGCCTGCGCCCATGCCTTTGCTCACATTCTCTACAAGGGCCTGCTCTTCATGGGAACTGGCTCCGTACTGATGATGACCGGGAAGAGCAAGTTCACCGAACTGGGCGGCCTCTACAAGAAGATGCCCTGGGCGTTCGCCTTCACCCTGATCGGCGGCTTGTCCATCTCGGCCTTCCCGCTCTTCAGCGGATTCGTCAGCAAGTCCATGATCGTGTCGGCGGGCTTTGAGGAACACAAGAACACGTGGGCCTTCCTGCTGATGCTTGCCTCGGCGGGAACGTTCCTCCACACGGGGCTCAAGGTGCCGTACTTCATCTGGTTCGGGAAGAACAACTGCAGCAAGGAGACGTGGGATCTGGCCAAGGATCCGCCCTGGAACATGATCGCGGCCATGGCGATCATGTCCTTCTTCTGCATCTTCATCGGCTGCTACACGCCCTACCTCTACCAGATGCTGCCGAACCAGCCGGTGGCGTATCATCCCTACACGGCCTACCATGTGTCCGAGACGCTCCAGATCCTGCTGTTCACCGCCGTGGGCTTCTTCCTGTTCCTAAAGAAACTGGTCCCCACCCCCACCATCAGCATGGATGTGGACTGGCTCTACCGCATGACCGGGCGGGGGGTGCGCTGGATCGCCACCCGGCCCCTGCAGGCGGCCGACGAGTGGGTTTGCGAAGTCTACCGGTTCTGCGGGATGGCCTGGCTGACCGTATCGGCCAAGACCTCCGCGGCCTTCGACTGGAATGTGATCGATGGCGTGGTCGACGGCCTGGCCCGCACGGTGCGAAGCACCGGCGACCGCCTCCGTCACCTTCAGTCAGCCCAATTGCAGGTCAATATATTCAGCGCCGTGGCGGTGTTGGTCGTGCTGCTGCTCGGCGTGGTGTACAGCTTGAGGTAACGTATGGATGTTTTTCTGTTCAACTGTTCGTGGCCGCTCCTGAGCGTCCTGGTGTTCCTGCCCCTGGCTGGCGCGTGTCTCCTGCCGCTGATGAAGGGTAACCGGGCCGCCAAGATCTGGGTGCTGATCATCACGCTGGCCAACGCCGCGCTGTCGCTCAAGCTCTATACCGGATTTGACCTCTCGACCGCCAAGTACCAGTTCGTCGAGACGGCCCGGTGGATTCCCTCGCTGAACATCTGCTACACGCTGGGCATCGACGGGATCAGCCTGCTGCTGGTGATCATGACCACCCTGCTCATGCCCCTGTGCGTGCTGTGCTCGTGGAATGCCATTGAGAAGCGCGTGAAGGAATTCCTGGCCTGCATCCTGGTCATGGAGACCTCCATGCTCGGCGTCTTCCTGTCGCTTGACTTCGTGCTGTTCTACATCTTCTGGGAAGCGATGCTGATCCCGATGTTCCTGCTGATCGGCGTCTGGGGCGGTCCGCGGAAGATCTATGCCTCGGTCAAATTCTTCCTGTACACGCTGGCCGGGTCGGTGCTGCTGCCGGTGGCCATCATCGCGCTGTACCTGCACAGCGCCCCGCACACCTTCTCGATCCCGGCCCTGATGGGCCTGCCGCTGGCGGCCTCGCTCCAGAAATGGCTGTTCCTGGCCTTCTTCATCGGGTTCGCCATCAAGGTCCCGATGTTCCCGTTCCACACCTGGTTGCCGGCGGCCCATGTCGAGGCCCCGACGGCAGGCAGCGTGCTGCTGGCCAGCGTGCTGCTCAAGATGGGAACCTACGGCTTCCTGCGCTTCTGCCTCCCCATCACCCCGCTGGGCGTCGAGGCGTTCGCGCCGGTCGTGATAGGGCTGTCGATCGTCGGAATCATCTACGGCGGCCTCACGGCGCTGGCCCAGACCGACATGAAGCGGCTGGTGGCCTATTCCAGTGTCGCGCACATGGGCTTTGTCACGCTGGGAATCTTCGTCCTCAACGCCAATGGCATCGAGGGTGCGATGCTGCAGATGATCAACCACGGGATCACCACCGGGGCGCTGTTCCTGTGCGTCGGCATGATCTACGAGCGGACCCACAGCCGGGAATTGTCGAACGCCACCGGTATCGGGAAGGTCATGCCGGTCTATGTGACCGCCCTGGCGGTCTTCAGCCTTTCCTCCCTGGCCTTTCCGGGCACCAACAGTTTCGTCGGCGAATTCCTGGTGCTGGCCGGGGCCTTTGCCTTCTCGGGCAAGATCGCCGCCCTGGCCATCCCGGGCGTCGTGCTGGGGGCGGCCTACATGCTGCGGATGATCCAGCGCATCATCTGGGGCGGTGTTTCCAACCCCGACACCTCCGCGCTCCGGGATCTTAATGCACGGGAAATCATCACCCTGGCGCCGTTGCTTGCGCTCGTGCTGTGGATTGGCCTGGCGCCGACGGTGTGCATGAACACGTTCCATGCCAGTGTCGCCCACCTGCTCCAGCAATTTCATGCAGGACTTAACCTCTAGACCGGGAAACAAAGCACCATGATCCTGACACTGTTTTCGCCTGAACTTGTAGTGATCCTCGGCAGCCTGGCTGTCTTTGGGGTCAGCCTCGGCCAGGGACGGGACCGGCTGGCCGCCACCGTGACAACAGTGACAGCGCTCCTGGCTCTGGCTCTCAGTGTCGTCTCCCTTGCCTGGCAGGGGGAACTCTTCCAGCACGCGCTGCGGATCGACCTGTATTCGCAGCTCTTCAAGGTGTTTATCCTGGCGGGACTGGCCGGAGTGGCCATTTTCGGAAACCGCCTCACGGATACCCGCAGCGATGTGCGGCCCGAATATTTCCTGTTCCTGCTCCTCGGCACCCTGGGCATGATGATCCTGGCCAGCAGCATTGAGTTGATCACCCTCTTTATCGCCCTTGAACTGGCCTCCTACGCCCTCTACCTGCTCATCCCGCTGAGACAGGAGCGGCCCGGGCTCCGCGTCCAGATGGAATCCGCCGCCAAATACGTGATGTTCGGGATCGTGGCGACGGGCATCATGCTGTTTGGCATGAGCTACATTTTCGGGATGACAGGCTCCACCTATTTCCGCGACATCGCCCCGATCCTCATGCAGCGCTGGAGCGACCCGGCCGCCATTGTCGGGATACTCCTTGTCCTCAGTGGGCTATTCTTCAAGCTGGCGGCTTTCCCCATGCACCTGTGGGCTCCCGATGTCTATCAGGGGGCATCCAATGAAACCACCGCCTTCATCGCCGGGGCGCCCAAGGCCGCCGTGATGGCGGTGATCATCCGCTTCCTGCTGTGCTGCAATCCCTCCGACCACGCCCTCTCGGCGGTGCTCACGGTTGTCTCGATCGGTTCGATGTGCTTCGGGAACCTCGCGGCGCTGGTCCAGAAGGACATCAAGCGCATGCTCGCCTATTCCAGCATTGCCCACGCCGGGTATGTGCTGCTGGGCCTGGTCACCCTGCGCGACACCGGCTACGCGGCATCGATCTTCTATATTCTCGGTTTCGTCATCATGAGTCTTGCGGCCTTCCTGGTGATCTGCCTGGTGTCCCGCAACGGGGAGAATGTGCTCATTGAGGATCTGTCGGGCCTGCATTCCCGCTCGCCCCTGGCGGCCCTGATCCTGGGCGCGAGCATGTTCGCGCTTGCCGGCATCCCGCCCTTTGCGGGCTTCATGGGCAAGTTTTTCCTCATGGCGGAAGCACTCCGGGGCGGCCTGGTCATGCTGGTGATCGTGGCGGCGGTGAATACCGCCATCGGGATCTACTACTACCTGACCGTCGTGCGGGTCATGTATTTCAGCGAGGCAGGCGACCGGCCGGCCGTCGGGCTGGGCCCCGTCAACTCGGCACTCGGCCTGGTTCTGCTGGCAATCGTGGTGCTGCTGGGCATCATGCCCTCATTCCTGCTCGACCTCGCGCTCACCGCCGTCCGCAACACGGCCCTGTAACACCAGGGCAAACGCATCAAAATACAGGTTCTTCCAGGAATAGCGCGGGATATTCTATTGAGGAATAGGCACTCAATGACAGCCGGGAGGGATCGACTAAGCGGTTCGGTTAAGGGTATCCGAGTAAGGGTGTCGATCAAGAGCAGGTCGGTTAAGCGGGTCGATTAAGAGTTGGAAGGGAGTGGCTGGGCCTGCTGCACTTCCTCGCACTCTTAATCGCAACCCTTACTCGGATACCCTTACCCGACCGACTTCATCGGGTCAACATTTCACACCGGATCAGCATCCCTATCCCCCTTTGCGCCCTTCGCGGCTTGAGCTGGGTACTCCCAGCGGGTGTTCAAATTCTTCGATTCCCGCTGACTTAAGATCCGTCTGCCCTGCCTTTTACACCGTATTGCCTTGGCCACCAGGATGGAGTAAGCTTCGGGCTATGGAACGGACTGATGCCGAACTGATGTGCGAGCTTCTGCCCACGCGCCCCCATCCTGAAATCGGGAAGGTACTGGTTACGGGCGCGACGGGCTACATCGGCGGACAGCTGGTCCCCACGCTCATCTCGCGGGGCTACTCCGTGCGGGTCATGGTGCGCGCCCCCTCCCCTGAACTGGCAAACCGGTGGAAAACCGCTGAAATCGTCGTTGCGGACGCCCAGAACCCGGCCCAGCTCGAATCGGCCCTGGCAGGCGTCGACACCGCTTACTTCCTGATTCACTCCCTCTTGCTTGGCCCTGACAAGCTGGAGAGTGCGGAGATCCGGACGGCCGAAAACTTCCGGATGGCGGCGGCGAAACAAGGCGTGCATCGCATCATCTATCTGGGCGGACTGGGGGATGAACAAGGGGGACGCTCCACCCATCTGCGGAGCAGGATGGCCGTTGCTGAAGAGTTACAGCGCGGAAGCGTGCCTGTCACCGTGCTGAGAGCCGCGATCATTATCGGGGCGGGAAGTGCCTCCTACGAGATTCTCCATCACCTTGTCAGGCGCCTCCCGGTCATCCCGATTCCCCTGTGGGCCCGGACCAAATGCCAGCCCATCAGCATTCATGACGTCATTCTCCTCCTGGTGGGCGTTCTCGAAACGCCGGAGACCCGGGGTGGTTCATTCGATATCGGGGGCACCGATATCCTGAGTTACGAGGACATGATCCGGTCCATGGCGGCCATACAGGGCCGCAAACGCTGGTTTCCCATTTCCCCGCCCCTGCCGATCAAATTCACCTCCTACGTGATCAGTCTTCTCACCCCCGTCCCCCATGCCATCACCTGGTGCCTCATGGAAGGGGTTGTCAATGAGGTGGTCTGCCGCAACAATACCATCCGGGACCTCATTCCGTTCACCCCCATGACCTACCGGAACGCCGTTCTGATGGCCATGACGAGGGAAGAGCAGGACCGGGTTCACACACGGTGGTCCGATGCGTATCCGCCAGCCTGGGAACTGGCGATCAAGTTGAACGAGCTCGGGACGGTTCCCCGCTACAGCACGGAATACACGCTCGAGACCCGCAAAAGCCCCGCCGCGCTGTATGAGTCCATCAGCCGGATCGGCGGCGACGAGGGGTGGTTCAATTCCAACTGGCTGTGGCGGCTCAGGGGACTGCTTGACCGGATACTCATGGGGGTTGGAACCTCGCGGGGCCGGCGGAACCAGGCCGAGCTCCGGATAAACGATGTCATTGATTTCTGGCGGGTGGAACACCTGAAGCCAAACGCCTCGCTCCTGCTGCGCGCGGAAATGAAGTTACCCGGCATGGCGTGGTTGCGGTTCACAATTGACCCGGGGGAAACAAACCGGCTCGGGGTCAAGGCGTACTTCCACACCGACAGCCTGTGGGGGATCCTGTACTGGTACGTCTGCCTCCCCTTCCACCACTTCATCTTCAATGATCTGATCCGGCAGATCGAGAAGCGCAGTTGACAGGGTTACGCGGCGGATGGCGTTGCGCCCGAGGCGAATCCCTTCACGAACTTGGCGATCGAGGGGGAAAACTCCTTCTTCATGTATTCCCGCCAGGCGGCCTGAACGGCAGGGGTACCGGCCAGGAGCGAATCGGCCTTTGCGCAGAGTTCCTCAATATACGCCACCGGATTTTTCGGAGCGCCGGCCCGATCATGCTTCCAGCCCGACACCGCCGTAACCTTGGGCTTCATCGCGTCGAGCCCCAGGGACTTGTCCGAGGACGATTGATCCCCATAGCCATCGAAGAGATCATCCGCCAACTGGTAGGCCGTCCCGGCCAGATAGCCGCATTCCCGCAGGGTCGCTCCGAGTTCGGGCGTCTTGCTTCCGGCCAGATAGCCGACAAAGGCAAACAACGATCCCGTCTTCCGCCTGGCCAGATTGACGGAGACATTCCAGTCAGGCGTCTCGCGCCGGATCAGCTCCTGCTCGACTTCAGCCTCGCACATTTCCCTTGAGCGATTGACAAACTCGGGGATCAACTCGCGCGATCCGGTATCCATGACCAGGGAAAACGCCAGGCATGTCATGAGATCGCCCACCAGGACGGAGCCGGATGTCCCGCGACTGACCCAGAACGCCGGCGCGCCGCGCCGCATATTGGCCCCGTCAATGACGTCATCATGAAGCAGACTGGCCGCATGCAGCATCTCGATCGCCGCCGCGCCGCGTATGAGGGTCTCCAGGGGAACACCGGACGCCATGCCCACCCGCAGGGCCAAACGGCTGCGAAGCATCTTGCCCCCGTAAAGGGAACCGGAAACCTGCTCGAGCAGTGGCTTGAGGCTCGTTCCAGCCAGAGAGTCCTTGATCGTCCCTGTTACATCCCTGACATATCGATCAACGTCCACTGTAAATTCCTTCGTTTTGAGTTCGGGCATGCGAGCCCTGCCTCCTACATCACACGGTTGGGGATTATAGACAGCCCCCTTGCTCTGTGCAATAACACAAGTTACCCGCCCCGGGCAATCCATCCTCCTCCCCCATTTTAAGCTTTAAGCAAAAGCCTATTTCGATGATAATCATGACATTCACTTGCAAGAAGGCAGGCCAACCATGAACGAGGATTTAACGTGTTGACGAATCACGCCACAATCCAGCTGAAGCCGGAGGACTTCAAGTATCCGATTCTTGACACGCTCAGCGAAATGGCCGTCAAATATCTCGGGCTGAGGCTGGTCATTGTTTATCCCACACCGGACGGCATGAGTCAGGTTCTCGTGGGAAGCAGTCACTATCTGGCCGACTTCTGCAAACTGGTCCAAGGCAGCGCCGAGGGTGCGGAGCACTGCCGCATGTGTCACCTCCTGATGGCTCAATCCTCGCCAGAGGGCTCCAATCTGATCAAACGGTGCCACACCGGGGCCTCATCCCTGGTCAAACACATTTCCGGCGATAAGGGGTCCAGCCTGGCTGTCCTCACCTCCTGCACCCTCATCGACGAGGATACCGCGTCCTCGTGGGAAATCATCCAGCGTCGAGGTAAAAAACTCGGCATTGATGGGCAAAACCTGAAAAAAGCCCACCATAACCTGCGGAAGCTCAATGCTGAAAAAATGGAGATGGCCGAATATATCATGAACATGGCCGCGCAGGCCTTGAAGCTGATC
>Ga0208613_1000797_pt1 | contig 10477 bp, 13 predicted proteins | sample CryBogmetaGMA6M_FD_184543 | JGI IMG/M metagenome (GOLD analysis project Ga0208613, IMG submission 184543) | Freshwater microbial communities from Crystal Bog, Wisconsin, USA - MA6M (SPAdes) | ecosystem: Environmental > Aquatic > Freshwater > Lake | place: Crystal Bog, Wisconsin, USA | collected... | reverse complement strand
AGGTTATTCTGTGTTTTATAGCAGAAATACGCATATTTTGCTCACAATAAAAGTTTATTTTGCTGGAATTGTGACTACAGTTGCCGTAGGTTGTATTTGTGTCTGCGGACTTTCTATGCCTTTTATTTTTAAAACATCTCGTATTGCCTTAGCATCTAAAAGTCCTTCGTATCTAAAAAACACATTGCCTTTATCATCTAAAAAGATATTTGCTGGGAACTTTTTGATATTGTATTTTTTTATTATTGCCACAGTATCATCTGAAGTAGCAGCGTAAGTAGAGATATCTACAATATTTCCATATTCTTTTTCTATGATATCCAGCACAGGTTCCATTCTTTGGCAAACATAACAACCTCTGGAATTAATCTGCATATAACTTACTTTTTTGTATCCAAGTGAAGCACAAGAAGCAAGAAGTATAACAAGTATTAAAGTAAGAAACCATTTTATGTTATTCATTTTAATCCTTTTTGTCTTATTTTTTTGAAAGTTTTTTGTCTTCAATAGCTTTTGTGAATTTTGCTAAAAGCTTAACTGCCATAGCTTCGGCCGACCACTCCTGCGCATAAGCAAAGGCTTCTTTTTTCTTTGCTGCATATAAGTTTTTATCATCCAACATTTTCATTACTGCTTCTACAAAGCGGTCCACATTTAAAGGAACAAGCAACCCGCCTTTGTCTCCAGCCATCACTTCTGCCACGCCCATTTCCCCTACTGCCACTACAGGAGTTCCTACAGCCATGGCTTCTGTCACTACAAGTCCTTGTGTTTCTGTTATGGAGGCAAAGGTAAATAAATCAGCCGCTGCATAACAGTTAACCCAATCTTGCGGTTCGAAATAACCGAACCATAGTATGTCATTTTCTACACCTTTTTCTTTTGCTGCTGCATGAACTGCTTCTTCAGCCGGACCTTTTCCTGCTACCATAAGCTTTATTTCTTTTCCTGGTTTTAGTGTTTTGACTTTCTTTAACACATCAAACAGAAAAGGAATATTTTTTTCCTGCCCTATCCTACCCATAAATAAAAATAAAATAGTGTCTGCTGGAATATTGTTTTTCTTTCTGAAATCTGCTCCATCAAACTTTTTAAACTTATCCATTTTTATGCCAGTAGGATTGACAAGCACTGGTTTTGTTACTTTGTAAGACAATAACAAATCACGCATTTGTGTAGAAGGTGTTATATTCAAATCCATTTTTTCGCAGTACCATCTTGAAAACCATTTTGAAAACCACAGACCGATTGGTCTTGGTAAGAACTTAACATAGTGTATATAGGACTCAAACATAGTGTGGTAAGTATGGACTATTACACTGTCCATTTCTTTAGCCCATTTTACAGCTTCCATTCCGAGGGCAAAAGGTGTCTGCGTATGTACGACATCAAACTTATGACGCAAAAGCTCTTCTTTAATTTTTTTTCTCATGGACGGAAGCCATGGATTTGGCAATCTATCTTCTGGATCAAAAAACAGATAATGAGATTTAATTCTTATTACAAATTGTTCATTTTCAGAATCCTTGAAATCTTTTTGTGCGGCAGGAAACTCAGGAGCTATAATCTTAACTTCGTGTCCGAATTTTCTGTATTCATTAGCAAAGGTGTCTATAGATGTCACGACGCCGTTTACTCTGGGTCTGTATGTGTCAGTAACGATTGCAATTTTCATTTAAAACCTCCATTGGTGTTGTCCTAAAGATTATTCCTTCTTCTTTTTTTCTTCTGTGATTTTTTCCCAAGCATCTCTTGCCATGTTTTCTATATTTGGAAAATTTGAAATCTGTGGGTTCTTTACAACTCGTGAAAACCACTGAACTGCTTCTGTGTGATTACCGAGCATTCTATTTAATTCGCCCGCCAGATACATTATGCCTGGAACGCCTATTTTTTCAGGTATATGAGCTCCCTTTTCGTAAGTCTTTATGTAATACTCAAGAGCAGATTTCAAATACTCTTTATCTTTTTCTTTCTCCCCACTATCCCGATATATCCAGGCAATATGCATAAAGAGTCCGGCGATAGTTAGCGGATCCTCAGGCTTATAATGTTTAGCAAAGGTTATTGTTAATAAATGTTTTTTTATAGCAGTTTCTGCATCAAGTTCTTTGGTCTGTTTGAAAGAAATGTTTTTCTTCGAACTTTTTATGGCGGCAGAAAGTTTTAATACTTCTGGATGATACTCAAGAGTTTTAACATCAAAATCATCGTTTCTGGCTCCATAATTGCAATCAGGACAAACCGTTACAGCATAAAATAAAGGGAAAATATCTTCATAAACTTTATGAAAATCCGGATCTGATGATTTTACTATCAATGCAGATGGCTTTACCCGAGGGGTTTTAAAAACCATATCACACGCTGGACATTTAACTTCTTTTAGCCAAATTGGTTCGCCCATAACTCTCCTAACAGAGATTAATAGCTATTTCAAAAAATCTTTAATGCGGTCTAAACCTTTGTCTATGTTTGCCAGTGAAGTGGCATAAGAAAGCCTAAAATGCACATCACTTCCAAAAGCAATTCCAGGAACTACTGCCACTTTTGCTTCAGTTAAAAGCATATCTGCCAAAGTCATAGAGCCATCTATTTTTCTTCCGTTTATTTCTTTTCCAATTAATTTTTTAAAGTTTGGAAACACATAAAAAGCGCCATCTGGTTCTACGCATGTCATACCTGGTATATCAAGAACTCTTTTTAATATATGTTTTCTGCGTTTGTCAAACTCAACTACCATACGCGTCACGACTTCTTCATTGGTTTTCATAGCTTCTATAGCGGCATACTGCGATGGCGTGGCAGGATTTGACGTAGAGTGCGACTGCAAGTTGTCCATGGCTTTAACCAGTTCCATATCATCGCAGGCTATATAACCTATTCTCCAACCAGTCATAGCATGTGATTTTGAAACTCCATTTACCACTATTGTCTTTGCTTTAACTTCCGGTGAAAGAGATGCTATAGAAATATGCTTTTTCCCATTGTAAAGATTTTTTTCATAAATCTCATCCGATATTATTAAGATATTGTGTTTTAAGCATATATCAGCTATCTGTTTTATCGAATCAAGTGATAATACGCAACCAGTAGGATTTGAAGGCGAATTTAGTATGAGCATTTTTGTTTTTGGAGTTATTTTTGATTTCAAAAGGTCCATATTGATTTCAAAATTCTTTGATTCGTCTAAATCTACCATTACAGGAATTGCGTCAGCCATTTTAACCATTTCTACATACGATACCCAAAATGGCGAAAAGATTATGACTTCATCCCCAGGATTAATTCCTGCCATGAATATATTATAAAGTGAATGCTTGGCACCACAGGAAATAATTATATTGGCTGGCTTGTAATCTAAATTATTATCTTTTTTAAGTTTAGCAGCAATTAAAGTTTTTAGTTCAGGCATACCAGAGGCAGGCGTATATCTTGTTTTGTTTTCAGTTATGGCTTTAATACCTGCCAACTTAATATTATCAGGAGTGTTAAAATCAGGTTCTCCTGCCCCAAATCCAACCAAGTCAATTCCGTCTGCAATCATTTGTTTCGCCTTTGCATCAATCGCAAGAGTGATAGAAGCCGACACTTTTCTCATTCTATCTGCAATCATTTTCAAACCTCCGTTTATTTGCCATTTGGCATAGTTACGATTCTCTTAAACTTATTTTACCATCATTGCTTTTATGTTTAAGGCCTGTTTTGTTCTCTGTTCATTTTCAATAAGGGCAAAGCGCACAAACCCTTCCCCACCTGCTCCAAATCCAGAACCTGGGGAAACTGCAACATCTGCTTCTTTCATAAGCTTCATTGAAAAATCAAGAGAAGTCATTACTTGATACTGTGTAGGTATTTTTGCCCAAACGAACATGGTGGCTTTAGGCAAATCCACAGGCCAACCTATTTTATTCATGCCATCTACGAGCACATCTCTTCTTTCTTTATACAGTTGTCTAATATCTTTGACGCAATCATCTCTGCTGTTTAAGGCGTGTATAGCTGCAATCTGTATAGGCTGAAACATACCATAATCCAAATAACTTTTAATTTTTTCTAAGGCCTTAACTATATATTTATTTCCTACCATAAAGCCTACTCTCCAACCAGGCATATTATAGGTTTTTGATAAAGTGTAAAACTCTGCCCCAATATCTTTTGCACCAGCTACCTGTAAAAAACTTGGAGGCACATAGCCGTCAAAATACAATTCAGAATAAGCGACATCATGCAACGCTATGATATTATTTTTCTTAGAAAAAGCCACGACCTTTTCGAAAAACTTTATGTCAACTACTTCTGCCGTAGGATTGTGTGGATAATTTAATAGAAGAAACTTTGGTTTTGGCCATGAATTTTCTACTGCTTTTACCATATCCTCAAAAAAGTCTCTGCCCTTTACTATAGGAACAGAAATCACATTTCCACCAGCAAGTGAAACGGCATAGGAATGAATCGGATAGCAAGGAGTAGGAACTATAACACTATCTCCACGATTAATAACAGCATACATTAAGTGGGATATGCCTTCTTTAGAACCTATAGTAGTTATGCACTCTGTATTTGGATCCAAATCCACATTAAATCGTCTCTTATAAAAATCAGATACTGCGAGATTTAGTTTATAAATACCACGAGAAGCAGAATATCTATGATTCTTTGGATTTTGTACAGCTTCGCAAAGCTTATCCACTATGTGTTGCGGAGTGGCTCCGTCAGGATTTCCCATTGAAAAATCAATTATATCTTTACCTGCTTTTCTAAGTGCTGCAAGTTCTTTTTTTACCACGCCAAATACATAGGGCGGCAAAGATTTTAATTTCTCGCCTTCAAGATTCTGAAGTGTTTTTAATAAATCGCCTTCGAGGTTTTTCATATCCATAATTGCCTCCTTTAGCTTCGAATTAGAAAGTCACCATTTTTTTAATTTCTTTCACTCTTGTTTCGATATCTTTTGAAGTTATTTTTAGAAGTCCGTCAATTGAAAAATCTTCCACAGTAAAAGAAGCGACAGTATTTCCATAAGCAATTGCTTTTTTCAAAGCAGCAGCATCTGTATTTTTGTTTTTTGCCAAATAACCGATAAAAGCACCAGCAAATGAATCTCCTGCTCCTGTTGGATCTACGACATTTGCCACTGGATAAGAGGGTAAAGAAAAGTACATACCATCCCCTGACAAACAGGCTCCGTGTTCACCTTTTTTAATTATAACATATTTCGGTCCGAGCTTTTGAATTTCTAAAGCCCCGTGAAGCACATTGTCTTTACCAGTGAAAAGTCGTATTTCTTCGTCATTTAAAACAACACAATCCACTCTTTTAAAAACTTCTGTGAGCTCTTTCTTTTTTATGTTTATCCATAAATCCATAGTGTCACAAATAGTGAACTTAAGCTTTCTCATTGAGTTTAATACTTTCATTTGAAGCGTAGGGTCTATATTAGCGAGAAATAAAAATGGTATGTCCTTATACTTCTCTGGCAATTCTGGTTCAAAGTTTTCAAAGACATTGAGTTCGGTTGTAATCGTTTCACGGGTCTTCATATCCTGATTATACTTGCCTGCCCAAAAAAACGACTTTCCTGGTGATTTTTTTACGCCGTCAGTATCAATTTTTCTTTCCTGTAGAATATTCATGTGTTCTTCAGTGAAATCATCTCCTACCACGCCAACTATATGAGGTCTGTCAAAATTAGAAGCTGCCAAAGAGGCATATACGCATGCTCCGCCAATCACTCTTTCCCTTTTGGCGAAAGGTGTTTCTATGGTATCAAAAGCCATTGAACCTACTATAACTAATGACATATCGTTCTCCTTTAAGGTTTTTCTTTGCTAATGAATATAACATTTATAGCAATAAAATCAATAGTTTTTTAGATTTGAAAAAGCAAATAGGTCAATAGTCGCAGAAAATGAGCGTTTTATTTATTATCTTTCAAAAAATAATTAGCTTTATATGCATCTCCGAGAATAAATGGCTTGCCGTGACCTGGATAGACCATAAGGGATTTATCAAAAGAATCAAATAACTTTATGCTGTTTTGAAGGGTTTTTGAATCACCTGTCGGCAAATCTGTCCTACCTACAGTGTCATAAAATAGCGTATCGCCTGAAAATAGATTGTTGCCTATTTTAATTACAACGCCACCTGCCGTATGCCCAGGAGTGTGATATATTTCAATATCATCAATCGTGTATTTGCTTCCACTAAAATAATTAATGTCTTTTATTGAGAAAGCATCAACGGTATATTGCGAAAGATTCTTCGAAGCGTCTTCAAGTAGGACTTTTTCGTCAGCATGAGCATATATTAATTTTTTGTCAAAAATACTAAATGAAAAAGTGTGGTCGTAATGTCCGTGCGTTAAAAAAACATATTTAAGGGATGCGGGGCATTTTTTAATTACGGCTTTAATACTTTCAGTATCTATACCAGGGTCTATGATATAAGAATTATTATCATCCGTAATATGATAACAATTTTCTCCGAATTCTTTATCTGTAATTGTTAAAATCTGCACTAAACACCTCTTTATTATATTTGCCCAGAAAGCTTCTGTACAATCAAACTCACTATGGCAGTTATTACCCAAACGATTAATCCTAAAAACATTGGTTTAGCACCTGTTTTTAACATTTGTTTGAAATCAGAGTTTAAACCTATTGCTGATAAAGCCCAAATTATTAAAAACTTTCCAATCTCAGTGCAACTTTTTCCAGCTTCAGGTGATATTATTCCTGAAGTATTTAAAAGTGAAGCACCAAGAAATCCTAAAATAAACCAAGGAAAGATTTTTGTAAAGCTATACTTCGTATTTGTCTTTACTGATTCTTTGGATTTTTTAAACATAATAATAACTGCGAAAATCATAGATATAGGTATTATCATTATAGTTCGTGTGAGTTTTACGATAGTCGCATAGGTGCCTGCGTCATTACCATAACTGTAAGCAGCCGCCACTACTGACGAAGTGTCGTTAATTGCGGTGCCAGCCCATAGTCCAAAGCCGTGTTGTGATAAACCGATAAGATGGCCGATAACAGGAAAAACCAAAACTGCTGCTACATTAAACATAAAAACCGTAGATATGGAATAAGCGATATCTTTGTCCTCTGCTTCTATTATCGGGGCAATAGCAGCAATTGCCGACCCACCGCAAATGGCAGTTCCCATTCCTATAAGAGTGGTTATTTTAAACGGAACCTTTAAGAGCTTTCCAAATAGATATGCTGCAATAAAAGCAGCTGAGAGAGTGTAAATCATGACGAGTAAAGAAGATAATCCTCTCTGATATACTTGTGTTAAACTCAAACCACCTCCGAGAATAATAATTGCCCACTGCAGAATTATCTTTGAAGTGAATTTTATTCCAGAACTTGTGTCTTTGGGAAGTCCTATGATATTACCAAATAATATACCAAGTATAATTCCAAATACTGCTCCACCTACAATCGGTAAAAGATTTCCGAGCAGAGCAGCAACGATAGCCACACTGAGTGAAAGAAGTAATCCTTTAATATTAAGTTTTAACCAAGTCATAATATCACCTTTAATATTTATTTTGTATAACTTCCACCAGTCATAAATCTAACATGCCAGTATGGTGTGTCGAGAGTATCTTCTTTTATGGTTTTCCCTATGCCTGGCGAGTGTATGAACTTTCCTTTACCTGAATATATACCAACATGGTTTACTCCATAACCACGAGAATTAAAAAACACAAGATCACCTTTTTTTAGTAATGCTTCCTCTATTTTCCTTGAGGCCTGATACTGTTCTATGGCGCGTCTGGGAATATCAATACCTGCCTTAGAATAAACATATTGAGTAAAGCCAGAACAATCATAACCATAATCACTATCTTGACCACCTGGCCAGTAATCTACACCTATGAGTGAGTAAGCAGACGAAAGAATAATTTCTCTTTTTGTCCTTTTTTTAGATGCTATTTTTTTAACAGCAGGAGTAAGCGCTAATTCACTCGTCCTGTCATAGAGTTCTGCTGTAAAAAAAGTAAAAGAAAATATAATAAAAGTTAAAGTTAATAAATATTTAATCAATTTCATTATTGCCTCTTTTTTTAGGGTTGAAAAAATGTTGCAGCCCCGTATAAATTGTTTTTCCAATATTTTGTCTCAACATCTGCTTTTCGAACTTTTTTACCTTGAGATGGTGCATGTATAAACTTTCCGTCTCCTAAATATATGCCTACATGAGTTGCGCCAGGTCCGCTTGTAGAAAAAAATAAAAGATCCCCTTCTTTGGCATATTTAAGTTCGATTTTTCTCGCCTTTTTGTATTGCGTGTCTGTGGTCCGAGGTATAATTATTCCAGCCTCTTTATAGGCATAATATACTAAACCTGAACAATCAAAGCCCTCTGATGGCGCAGTACCTGAGTAAACATAGTTTCTATCTAACATATTTGTGGCAAATCTCGCTATGATTGACCTTTGACTATCCTCGTGAGTTTTAAAAGAGGCACAAGAAGTAAAAATATAAGTACTGATTATGGAAAGCATTGTGAATATAATTAGTTTATTTATTCTGGTCATGCCGTAGGCCGTCAATAAATTTGGTGCTAAAGACATCTTCCCCAAGTGTGTAAATTATATAAGCATCCACAGCAAAGTTAATATCGTTTATAACAGTAAGTTCTAAGTTAAGCTTGGACGCATCGGGAGATGACTGAATTTTACCACAAAGTTCTGTTAGCTCTATACTTATATTGCTGTCTTTTAAATACTGAGTGTCTTTGGCTATGTCGTATCCTGCGTATTTTAATATCATAAGCTTAAAATAACTTTCGATATTTTCTATGTTGAGAAAATTATCAGCCTCTACCATATCCAATAGCTGTCTTGAGGCATCATAAAGCTCATCGTCAGGGTCTTCTATTTCTGTAAACTTATTTAATAATTCTACAACCAGATAGCAAAACCCTATTTTTCTAAGCGAAAGACGCATGTTTTGAAACATTTGAACTGGCTCTGCGTTTATTAAGGTGAAATACCTTGAATCTTTTTTTGATTTTAATAGTTGGTAATTATTTATAGAAAAAAGTTCAAGGACAGGTTTGAGCTTGCTCGTAGATTTACGAGTACCTTTGGAAGTCACCATAACCTTACCTAAATCTCTGGTGAAAATATATGTCAGGTCGTCTTTTTCACCAGACCTGTAACTTTTTAAAACTATACCTTCAGTTTTAAGCTCCATTTGTTCTCCGAATTTCTAATAGTACCCTTCTGTTAAGTTTAGAATTCCATTTCCAGAACCAATTGCCACACCAGCAACAATCATAAGAATCAAACAAATAAACATAAACAATAAACCGACAAGCATAATTATTAAACATTTTTTACCAAAACTTTTTGTTACAGGTTCTGTCTGTGAATAAAATATTACACCAAAGATAAAACCAACAATTGGTATTAAAGAAAGCATGTAACTAAGTATTTTCAAAAAGCCAGTTGGTGGCAATAGCGAAGGTTTTACTGAAACAGGTGTTAATATGGCACAGGTCTCGCAATAGTGTTTGTTCTCTCTGACTAAACCTTTATTTTCTGGTATGAGTAAACCGCAATTAGTACAAACAGCAGCATACTTGACTTCTGGTTCAATGACTTTTTTTGCCATTTTGGTTCTCCTATTGGTTATGTAATTGTTTAATAGCAAAGTATTTTGTAGGGGCGAGACTATGCCCGCCCCTACTATTTTTTTGTTAGAACTTAACTTCAGGGACTACTTTTGCTTTTTCTTCGGCTTTAAAATAAGCATCCTTTTGCTGGAAGCCAAACATGCCTGCTAACATATTTCCTGGAAACATTCTTACTGTCATATTATAACCCTTTACTATTTCATTATACTTCATTCTCTCTACAGCAATTCTGTTTTCAGTTCCTGCCAATTCGTCCTGAAGCGCCATGAAGTTTTCATTGGCCTTAAGTTGTGGATAATTTTCAGCGATTGCAAGTAATCTTCCTAAAGCAGAATCAAGTGCTCCGGCAGCTTTTGCCTTATCATTAATAGTTTTTGCACCAAGCAAAGCAGCGCGGGCATTTGCCACATTCTCAAAAATCTCTTTTTCGTGTTTGGCATAACCTTTAACTGTGTTTACCAGGTTCGGAATAAGATCAGACCTGCGCTGAAGAACATTTTCTACCTGTGCCCAAGCACCCTTAATGCTTTCGTCATAAGTCACGAGCTTATTGTAAGTCCCCATAAACAAACCTCCGAGCAATACAACAAGAACAACAACCCCAATCAGTACTTTCGTTCCGGTTTTCATGTGTCAAATCCTCCTATGTGATTTTTATTTCTTTTTATCTATTATGTCTGCAAGCCTTTCTATCTCTATCATATACTCGTTAAAAATACTTTCTACTTCATTTTGTTTAAAATCTGATTTCTGTTCTTTTACCGATAGTATGCGTTTAAATAACCCCATGTTTAATTTCAGGGCTTTTGGAGCTGCTTCTATT
>Ga0208613_1000796_pt1 | contig 10486 bp, 16 predicted proteins | sample CryBogmetaGMA6M_FD_184543 | JGI IMG/M metagenome (GOLD analysis project Ga0208613, IMG submission 184543) | Freshwater microbial communities from Crystal Bog, Wisconsin, USA - MA6M (SPAdes) | ecosystem: Environmental > Aquatic > Freshwater > Lake | place: Crystal Bog, Wisconsin, USA | collected... | reverse complement strand
TGGACAAGAAGCACGACAAGCAGAAGTCTACCAAGGGCCTCAAGAAAGGTGGGCCTACTTCAATGGATCGTAAAAAGTTTGGTAAAAATATGAGTCGTGTGATGAACCAAAAAAGTTCTTCTAGGGGGCGGTAATGGCTAAAATAGAAAACAAACCCGCGTCTACTTATTCCAAGCAAGGACTGCAGCCTAATACGAACGGCTACCCGAACAATATCGCAAGCACTCAGACACAGAAGACTCGCGGTACCGGAGCGCAGACTAAGGGCACCAAACACAGCACTAAGATGGGCTAATCATGGCGCTGACTTACCTACAGTTAGAAACAGCGATTCAGGAATACACTCAGAATACTGAGACTACGTTTGTCGAAAATATCCCTAACTTCATCATCAACACGGAAACGCTGATTAACAACAGCGTGCAGCTTCCTGCCTTCCGTAAGAATGTTACAGGTCAAACGACAGCGAATTTTCCGTATATTGATATTCCTTCCGACTTTTTGTCGGTCTTCTCGCTGGCTGTAGCTTCGTATGCGCAGGACGGTACCACGATTGTGGGGCCTTACGTTTATCTTCTTCAGAAGGATGTGAACTACATCCGTGAGGCTTATCCGTATCCTGCTACGCCGCCTACCTATTCAACGGGGCAACCTAAGTACTACTCCATCTTTAGTAACGAAGCCTTTCTGTTGGGACCTACGCCGGATATTTGTTATCCTATGGAACTGCATTATTATGCGTATCCGCCCTCAATTACGGTTGCTGGGACTAGTTGGGTAGGTAACAATTTCCCGAATGTTTTGCTTTGGGGCAGCTTGATAGAAGCCTATATCTATATGAAGGGCGAGGCTGATTTGATCCAAACGTACCAACAGAAATTCCAAGAAGCCATGGAACCCCTCAAGCAGCTGGGTGACGGCAAGGATAGGCAAGATAATTTTCGCGTTGTTCAAGTTAGAGATCAGGTGAGATAATGGAACCAGTAGAAACTCAACAGGGCCTCTCTGAAGAGGTAAAATTTGTAATTAACGACGTTGTGGTGATGGCTGACCATTTTGAGCCTGACCCCGAAATTTCAGAAGAGGTTTAATCATGGCTATCACTCAGGCGATTTGCTCTACTTTTAAGAGTGAGCTTCTCCAAGGCGTTCATAATTTCGGTACTAACTCCACTTATCCCAGCCCCGGTGCTGGCGGTAATACTTTCAAGCTGGCTCTTTATACGTCAGCGGCTACGTTGAGTTCAGCTACTACGGCCTATACAACCTCCGGTGAAACTACGGGTACGGGCTATACGGCTGGTGGGGGTACGCTGGTGAATGTGGGTGTTTCGCTGTCGGGCACGACGGCGTACCTTAGTTTTGATGCGTATACGTGGACTTCCGCGACTATATCAGCGGCGGGCGCTTTGCTTTATAATTCAACTCAGAGTAACAAAGCGGTAGCGGTATTTAGTTTTGGTGGGACGTACTCTAGTACGAACGGTAATTTCACAGTCACCTTCCCTTCAAACACTAGCTCTACTGCCGTTATCATTCTGAACTAAGAGGATTGAGCGATGCCCTTATTAGCTGATCGGGTCCAAGAAAGCACCTCGACAATTGGTACGGGCACGCTGACTCTTTCTGGTGCCGTTACTGGATACAGGACTTTCAATGCGTCGTTTACGAACGGCGATGTGGTTTATTACACCATTGATGATGGCGCTGGTAACTGGGAAGTAGGCTACGGTACGGTAGGTACGGGGACTCTGACAAGAACGGTCGTTCTTGAATCTTCTAACGCCAATGCGTTGGTATCGTTTGCTTCGGGTGTTAAGCGTGTTTTCAACACAGCTACTGCGGTTTCCATCCTCAATGCCAGCACGGGTGGTACGGTTAATGGGGCGCTTACTGTTACGGGGACAGCTTCTTCGGCGGGCTTAACAGCTACAGGTGTTATCACACATAACACGACGACTAACAATCAGTCGTACACAACTACTGGCGCTGGAACCATTACGCTCACTTCGGGCACTGCCGGGTCAATAAACAACTTTAATATTGGCGCATCCACGGCAGGAACGGGAACCTTCACCACGCTCACAGCCACAGCAGACTCCGCGTTCACTTCAACGGGTGCATTGACGGTATCTAAGGGAACGACTGGGCAACAGCCGGGATCACCCGTAACGGGCATGATCCGTTACAACACGACGAGTAATCAGTTTGAAGGGTATGCAGGTGCTTCGCCCTCTTGGCTTCCTGTGGGTGGATCGGTCATTAGTAATGACACCACGACGGCTACGAATCTCTACCCCATCTTTGCCAATGCGACATCGGGCACGGCCACTACCGTATACACGGGGAATGCAAACCTACTCTACCGACCTAGCACCGGCGAACTAACCGCACAGACTCACGTATCTGCAAATGGCTTAACGGTCAACTCCGCAACGGTATCCGTGAACTATTCAATCCCATCGGGAAGCAACGCGATCAGTGCCGGACCTGTAACGGTGAACAGTGGAATAGTTGTCACGGTCAGTTCAGGATCGGTCTGGTACATCAGTTAAGGAAATACTAATATGGCTATCACTCTGAATGGCACAACGGGAATCAGCTCACCGGGCGGGGATACGAGTACTTCCTTAGCGACGACCAACCTCAGTTATACGGGAACCCTGACGGGCGGTACGGGCGTCATCGCCATTGGAACGAACCAGATTTATAAGGATGCGTCTGGGAATGTAGGGATTGGTACGGCGAGTCCTAGTACGTATGGGAAACTTGTTGTAAGCGGCGGTTCGACAGCTATTGATCCTCAGTTAACTATTGAGTCTACGGCATTTAATGCTAGTCAGGGGTGTGCCTTAAACTTTGCAAGATCGGGGTTTACTCAACCTATACAAGCAAGAATTTCTACTGTTGATAATGGAGCATCAGCATCTAATCTGGTCTTTTCCACAAAGGTAGACGGAACGGCTGGCGCTCTTACCCCCAGAATGTATATCGACTCATCCGGCAATCTTGGGGTAGGTGCCGCGTCTACTGGCGCAAAAATAGACGCAACGGGAACGATTAGGTCCACTGCTCAAACCCCACCAGCATCAGGATCTGGAATAGAGTTATTGTTCTCTGGCTCGATTGGGTATGTAATTCCTTATAATAGAAGCACATCTACTTTTCTGCCATTATATTTCCAAGCATCTGATTATAGATTTTATATTGGCGGCAGCACCGTTGCAATGACGCTGGATGCGAGTGGATGTTTGGGTGTTGGCCCCGGCGGTACAAGTCCTAGTACTTATGGTTGGGTTACATCAGTTGGATCGCCCATAACCCGGCCTCTTGGTGCATTTTATAGTAATACAGGTTCTGATTCTGGGTCAGCTTGTATCCAAATAGGGAAATACGCCAATGACTCAACTACCGCCAATATCTATGTTCGGTTCTATTATAACAACCTAACGAATGGTGGTGGGCAAATTAACGCTAATGGGGCAGGTGCAGCTGCTTTTGGGTCATTTTCAGATGAAAGGCTAAAAGAAAACATCGAAGATTTACCGCCGCAGTTAGACAGCATTTTAGCCCTACGCCCAACAGAATTTGACTACAAAGACGGATCAGGTCATCAAATAGGGTTTATTGCTCAAGAGATGGAAGAAGTCTACCCAGATTGTATTGGTGAAGGTGCTGACGGTATGAAAACCATTACGGGCTGGAGCAAGACCGAAGCAAGACTAGTCAAAGCCATCCAAGAACTCACCACCCGCCTTGAAGCACTGGAGGCAAAAGCATGAGCGTAAAACTCAATAGTACAGGTGGTGGGTCGGTCACTCTTGACTCTCCAAGCACGGCATCGAACTACACGGTAACTTTGCCTTCAGCGGCTGGAACGCTGGCTACTACGACGGGAACAGGCTCGGTCTTCACGAACCCCACGATCAACGGATTCACTGGTGACACTTCGGCAATTACAGTCGGCACGACCCAGTTCGTAAAAGACACTTCGGGAAATATCGGGATTGGTACAGCGAGTCCTTTAGCAAAACTATCTATTGGTTCTGGGACATTAGTTGACGCTAACGTGCCTATTCAAATGAACGCCGCTGCTGGTTCTGGTGTTGCATACATTGGGTTTAATAATGCTGGCGGTTACGGTTTGTTAGTTGGTTATGACAATGCAGTTGGATATGCAAGAATTCGCAATATATCAAATACTTCTTTAGCATTTTCCACTAACGATACAGAACGTATGCGCATCGACTCCAGTGGGAATTTGTTGGTTGGGACGACGAGTCAGATTTTAGCAGGTTCAAAATTAAGTATTTCTGGATCTGGCAGTGCTGGTCAAGGACCAATTTCTCTTGTAAATACATCATCATCTACCAAAAAATGGTATTGTGGGCCTGATTCTGGTGGATCATTTGTTGTATTTAATGATGCTTTAACTGGAGCATATCTTGCCTATGGCGGTACTACTTGGTTAGCAAATGTTTCAGATGCAAGATTAAAAAACAAAATTGATGATATAAAAGATGCTGTTTCTGCGATATCAAAATTAAACCCATTAACTTTTTATTTTAAGAATGAGCCAAACGAAGGTATACCGAGATACGGTTTCTTCGCTCAAAACGTCGGCGACGCAATTCCCGATGCAATGCTTGTATCCCCGCAAGAAGATGTGGAACTTGGTGAAGTGTACACATACGATGCGTCAATCATAAACGTGTACCTAGTAAAAGCCATCCAAGAACTCTCCGCACAGAACCAAGCACTCGAAGCCCGTCTCGCCAAACTGGAGGCAAAGTAATGAGTTTATTAAAGGCGAATGCCGTACAGTTAGGCCAGTCCATCACAGCGACGAACAATTTCACTTGGTATCAACCCGCATCACCCGACGGCACGGTAAGACTGGGTAATGGCAACTCAGGTAGTGTAACGGATCTTGTTACGGTAGGATCTACGGGGAACCTGACATTCACAGGCACAACAGAAACGTATACAAACTCCGTCACAATCAGTGCAGCATCCACAAGAACTCTCACCCTCAACGGCGGCGCTGGCTCGAATGGCTTGGTGCTTGATGCTAGTAATAATGTCGGGATTGGATACAATTCGCCGGGAGCGTATAGAGTATATGTAAAATCAACAGACACTGCTGTATGGGCGGCAAACACATCTCAATCGCAAATAATAAGCTATAACGCGGGAGCTGCTAATAACGCATGCTCAACAATGGAATATCAAGTAACTTATGGAGATTCTACCGCTGGGGGAGTAAAAATAGGCGCGGTAGCTTCGGCCTCATATTCTGGCGATTTTGTTATTGCTAATAGAAATAACGGCACGTTTCAGGAAAATTTAAGGCTCACATATACCGGCAATCTTGGTCTGGGTGTTACGCCGAGTGGAACATATAAACTGGAAGTTTCTGGGACTGGAAAATTTACAAATTATGTAAGTTTTAACGACCAAGGATACATCAGAAGTAGCTCAGGTACGCTTGATTTTCAAGGCGGTACTTCGGGTATGCGGTTTATGAAATATGATTATGCTACCCAACAAATGACGCTGGATGCGAGTGGGAATTTGTTGGTTGGGACTACGAGTGTAGCGCAAGCAAAAGTAACTGTTTCGTCAAGCGTTGGGTCTCAGTGGGGTATAGATTTAGGTACCTACTCAACAATTACAGTAGCCAGTGGCACTAATGCAATAATTGCTCAGTCAGGAACAGGTAGTCAAGGATCTGGGTTAATAATAATCACAGATACCAGTGCTACCGGAAGCACAGCGGCTTATTTGATTGGAGGCGGTACGCCTATATTTTTAGGCGGGAGTGGGTCTACTCCTTTTGTTTCTCCCACAACGACTCCAGCGGCTGGTAAAGCCTGTATTTCCTATGACGGAGCATCTGCTATTAGAATCTATAACAATTATGGGTCAACCATAACATTTGGACTCGGCATGATAAAGACTAGAAATTCTTTGTAATCTAATAAAAGGTAAGCTAACATGAGCAATACATACACTTGGACCATTTCAGCACTTGATTGCAAGCCACAGGTGGGCGATCTTACGGATTACGTTGTAGTTTCTCACTGGAATTGCTCCGGCACGGACGGGACTTTCTCTGGTAGCTGCTATTCAACGGTGTCATTCACGGTCGATCCAGAGAAGCCAAACTACACTCCATACGACGAACTGACGGAAGCTGAAGTCATTGCTTGGACCCAAGCGGCTTTGGGCGAAGAACAAGTCACAGCGATCTACACTTCAATCGACACACAGATTGAAAACTTTAAGAATCCCCCGCAGGTCACACTTCCGCTTCCATGGAGTCAATAACATATTCCCAATGATAGCCGTAAGATTTTGTACCCTGTCGGCAGGCTCTAGCTATGGAAGAGTTATCGGCTTTTCTTCCTATGACAGTTGATACCCATTCAGCGGCTAAGGTCCCTGTGCCAAACACTGCTCCTGTTTCTACACAGCGAAGGGCTTTTGCTTGGGCGTGGGCGGCGCGTTTTTCGGGTGTATCAAATCGGGTGAGAGCATTTTTTCGAGCTAAGTCTCTTGCTTTTGGGTCAGAGAACTGGCGTAATGCTTTTTCTCTAGCAGCTTCTACTGCTTTAGGATTACTAAAATACTTCTGGTGGGCAGCGCGTAATTTGTCTTTGACTTCTGGACGATTCATGACTTCTTTGCGTATAACTTTTTGCGCCTCTTTAAATGCTGGGTCTGCGTATCGTTCTTTAGCTTTTTGGCTGATATTGTTGCGCCATTCTGGAGTCCATCTTAAAGCCCGGTGTTTAGCCTTAGTTTCTTCTGATACGATTACGCCAGATGCTCCTTCGCCGCCAATAGTTCTGTTACACAGCCCGTGGTCTTTATATTTAGCAATAAGGTCTATCTCAAGGGCAAAGGCGTCTTTTTCGGTCATGCCGTTTTCTACAATCTCTATGGTGTAGCCATGCTTATTTACAATATTATGCCAATGAGCAGAACGATTCCATGTAGACTTATGGCGGTAGCTACATCCTTTGCCAACGTAGAAAACGCGACCATCAGTAGCCCGACGATGAATGTAGACAAAATATTTCATGGAAGAAGTCTATCACACTTCCACTCCCGTGGGCAACACTTGCTGTAGTCAAACCGTAATTTGGCTGCTCCAATTTCACCAACTGTCTAAGAGGACAATATGCCAGAGAAAATCAACCTGTCAGTAAATCTTGTCAATGCAATCCTTGGTTACATGGGTAAGCAGCCTTATGAGCAAGTCGCTCCGCTCATCCAAGCCATTCAGGACGAAGCAAAGGGTCAGGTCCCTGAGCCAGAAGCTGAAGAAGCCGAAGCGGCATAACTCTGGGTGGCCTTCGGGCCACCTTTTACTTTGAGGTGAGTATGAACGGTGTCATTGCTTTTTTGATTGGGCAGCTTGCTGGCGCTATTCTGGGCGCTGATGTGTTTACTCGTATTCTGGGTAGTGTTGAGCGTTGGGCTGAAAAAGAGATTTCCGGTGCTGAAAAACGCCATGGGGTCCTTGCAGAGCTTGAAGTGATTGGCCTTGAATTGACGGAATCCGCAGCGCGTTTTGGTGTTGAATTGGCTGTGCAGTACCTGCAAAAGGTAGCAAAATGAAAGCCTTGACGACCGATACGGGGCTTAACTGGTTGGGGTTTCTGGTCCTTGTATATCAAGGCGTTGCGGCTATGCCTGAAGGTCAGGCTAAGAACCTATTGACGGGGGGCATTCTCCTTGTAGCCGCATTGGTGTCATTTGCTACGAAGGGTTCAGGACTTAGCAAGGAGCAAGGCATAGAGGTACTGGAGAATTCCAAGAAGATCGAAGAGGTCTTAAAGGCGGGAAGGGAGCCAGCGAATGCGAACCAACCAAGCGGGGATTGACTTAATCAAGTCTTTTGAGGGCCTGCGCCTTACCGCATATAAGGATATTGGTGGAGTGCTTACGATTGGCTACGGCCACACGGGTAAAGATGTCTATAAGGGTCAGATCATCAATCAAGAGAAAGCAGAAAACCTGCTGCGGCAAGACCTTGAACGCTTTGAATTGGCCGTAGAAGAACTGCTGGATGCTGCCCCGACAACACAGAATCAGTTTGCCGCTATGGTGTCATTAGCCTACAACGTAGGACCGGGTAATGTTGAGAAGTCTTCGGTTCTCAGGCACCACAAACGGGGTAATTACGTGTCAGCCGCTGCGGCGTTCATGATGTGGGTCAATGCAGGTAAACTGAAGAACGTAGCGGGTCTAATTAGACGGCGTAACGCGGAGCGCAAACTTTATGTTTCCTGAACCTGAAGACCCAGTTAAAGAGGCTTTCCTGATCGGGATATTGTTCTGGGTCATTGCTTTTATTTTGTTTATTTCGCTTAGTGGTTGTGCGCCTGTGGCGATTGCGCCAAATTTGAAGTTACCCGAACGGGAATGCCCAAGACTTGCAATGCCTCCTATACCGGAGCATGTGTTTTTGAAGATCGAAGGAGATAAAGTCTTTTCCGACGATGGTGGCGATACGATGCTTAGGGGGTATGTGAGAGCGCGACAACTGCTTCAATAAGTGGTGTAAAATGCGGCTACGGTTGGAAACAGGATAAGTATTAGGTAATGTTAGGTTTTTACGCAATAGCAGCTTTACCCCTAGCGGGTCTTGCATTTGATGCAAATGTTGCGCTGTCTTCACAAAACCTAACGCTGACCGAGAACTCGGTCACTATCTCTACGGAGGTCAACACCACCGTCACGGCGCAAACGCCGCTTGTTCTTTCTCAGAATTCTCTCGATGTTTCTACTGGGGTTGATACTACCCTAACACAGCAAAGCCTAACGGCCACTCAGAATTCTCTAACCCTAAGCACTGGGGTTAACACCACTTTAGACTCTCAATCGCTCACTCTGAGCGAGAACTCCGTTTCATTAAACGTAGATCAGGTTTTAAGTGTCACAGCCCAGACCCCACTGGCGCTGACTGAAAGCGCTGTTCAAGTAGAAGTCCAACCTCCGACTTTTGATTCCCAGAGCATCACACTCACTCAGAACAGTGTAGCTTTCACCACGGCGGTTAATTGGACTCCAGACCAGCAGGCGCTGACCGCTGCGCTTAACGATGTATCGCTGACGACAGATCAGATTTTCCCATTAACGTCGCAAAGCCTTACATTCACCCAAACCAGCCTAGTATTTGACACGCCGCCGATATCGTCGCTGCGCCTGAGTTTTTCGCTCAATTCCCTGCTATTAAGTACGGCTGTCAATTACACAATCCCCAATGCGGCTTTCGCTCTTAGCTTAACGCAGAACAGTTTCAGACTGTGGAAAGAGATTGACACGCGGCAGGTAGCAAGCTGTAATGGGTATACTCCGGGTTCGTGGGTAGATATAGGCTTTGGCGGTCTAGTTTATGGTGATGATTTTGCCATTGCCAGTCAGCCTTTATGTGGTACTCCGCACCCGTTACCACCGATTAACAAGAACCCCAAACAGACTTGGGGAACCGTGAACACTACCACCAGCACTACGTGGAAAACCATTCCGACTTAAGAGGTCAAGCATATGCCGTCAACGTACTCGCCTAATCTTCGTATCGAACTCATTGCCTCTGGCGAACAGGGCAACACTTGGGGCGGCACGACCAACAACAACCTTGGGACTCTTATCGAGAATGCCATTTCAGGCACGGTGTCCATTGATTCGATGCCGAGCAACACGTATACGCTGACGGTGCTGAATGGGGCGAACGACAACGCCCGGAACATGTATATCAAAGTGTCTAGTAGCACAACGCTGACAGCGGCGGGGACGATCATTGCTCCTGCAGTTTCCAAGATGTACGTGATAACGAATAGTTCTTTGGGCGGCTTTGCCTTAACGCTGAAAACGGCTTCTAGCACAGGTATTTCGATTCCCAACGGCGCGACGAGAACGGTCTTTTTTGATGGTACGGATTTTGTTGATACGGTCACTGCTACGAAATCTTTGCTTCTGGATGGGAATGCCACGCAGAATTTACAGGCCGTCACAAAGCAGCAGATGGATGCAGCGCTTGCATTAAAGTTAAGTCTTGTCGGGGGTACGGGCAATACGATGGGAGGGCCGCTATATTTGCAGAACACATCAGATCCCGGTGCCGATCAATGCGCGATCCCAAGGGGGTATGCAACGACTACGTTCCTGCCAAAAACCAACCCGACCGTAACGGGCACGTTAACGCTATCTTCCACTGACCCCGTAGGCTATCAAGCTACTTCTAAGAACTACAACGATTCTTTCTATGTAGCCAAAACGGGCAGTACGATGACTGGGGCTTTAACGCTCTATCCCACTCTACCCACGACAGCATGGCAGGCGGTCCCTAAACAATATGTAGATAACATTTCGGTGGCTTACGGTTCTGGTATTAGCATTACAGGGACAATCGCAGCAAACAACGTAACGGTTAATCTTCTTTATGCAACGACCTCTACAATAGGCGGTGTTAAGGT
>Ga0208613_1000793_pt1 | contig 10493 bp, 9 predicted proteins | sample CryBogmetaGMA6M_FD_184543 | JGI IMG/M metagenome (GOLD analysis project Ga0208613, IMG submission 184543) | Freshwater microbial communities from Crystal Bog, Wisconsin, USA - MA6M (SPAdes) | ecosystem: Environmental > Aquatic > Freshwater > Lake | place: Crystal Bog, Wisconsin, USA | collected... | reverse complement strand
GCTTTTGGATCCAGAAGGCGCAGTAGCCCAAGATTACACCCCCGAAAGAGGTGAAACGAATCCTTTTTTACATCTTTCGATGCACTTATCCATTAGCGAACAAATTTCAATTAATCAGCCACCAGGTATTAAAGAAGTGGCAGAAAAACTGACTAGGAAATTGGGTTCAGAACATGAAGCGCAACACCTCATGATGGAGTGCTTAGGGCAAGTAATGTGGGAAGCACAGCGTGAAGGCAAGCCTCTTAACCCAGAGAACTATCTTGAGGCGCTTCAGAAATTAGTCTAAGTAACCCTGTGAACTTGGCTCATACCACCCACTTTCGAGCTACCGAAAATAGATAGAAGTTCTGAGCAATCTTCAAGCCAGGCCAGGCCTAATTTTGCAGGGGTTATGTACTTGCGACGGCCGTCCTCTTTGGATGCCTCAGATTTAATTAGTTTTTTTTCAATCAAGTTCTTCAGAATCGCATGCAATGTTGCTTGAGAAGCAATTTCTTTACGAAGAATTAAATCTAGAACAGAAAATGGCGTACTCTCAGCATAAGCAGTGAGCACTGCTTCAAGCACCATCATATCCTTTTGATCGCGTAATTTGTAGCGTGTATTGATGCGCCTTAGCGCGCTGTAAAAATTCAGTAATTTGATATTGGATGGTGTCATGCCATCATATTATTTAGCTTAAGGGTATTTATCTAGATATATCGTATCCAATTTTTATATTCAATTACTAATACCGTTATGAAAATTCAACCATTTGATATCCATCATTTAATGCATTGATAGGTAGATTTATTCTTGAGCCCCCCTATCCAAATAAAAAGAGTTTTAATCTAAACTGGCTCAAATAAATGGGTCTTTTGCCCGTCCTGCGTTTCCTGAAAAACCACCTTTACTTTCTGACCCACCCGGATTGCATCAAAGTCACAGTTGGTCAAATGCGTCAGCATAGAAATACCTTCTTGTAGACGCACATAAGCCATTGCAAATGGGACTTCTACCCCCCGTCTCATGACAGTGTAGGAATAAATCTCTCCAAGACCCTTGGATTCAACCCAAGTAGTGTCATCGCTTCCGCAGTGCGGGCAGATAGTGCGAGGATAGTAGTGGGGCTCCTTGCAGGCATTGCAATACTTCAAAATCAATTGATTATTTTGAGCTGCTTCTAAAAACGCCTTGTTTTCGGGATTGCCAATGGGACTAGGCAGTCGATGTTGTTCACTCATTGCAATCTCCCCATGATTAAGGTCGCGGCACCATGTCGTGTGCCTAAGGCGCCCCCAATACCGGAGGCAAGAGCAAATTCTAAATTGGGCACCTGTACTGCAGGATGTGCTTCCCCACGCAACTGACGTACCGCCTCAATCACCTTGGTCATTCCGCCTCGATTGGCTGGATGGTTATTACATAGCCCTCCACCATCGGTATTAAAGGCCAATTTACCTTTTCCCGAAATCAATTGACCATCTTCAACAAATTTTCCGCCCTCACCTTTTTTGCAGAACCCTAAATCCTCAAGCTGAATGAGTACGGTAATAGTGAAACTATCGTAAATAGAGGCGTAACGAATTTGCTCTGGCGTTAATTTAGCTTCTTTAAATGCCAAAGGAGCGGCCCAAGCCAATCCCGAATAGGTGAGATCGACTTTACCGCCCATCTGACCTTTAGTGGTTTCTCCTGCACCCATCAGAGTTACAACTGGTTTCTTTAAAGTCTTCGCGATATCGGGGTGCACCACAATAATTGCTCCGCCGCTATCAGACACTACACAGCAATCAGCACGATGTAATGGATCAGCAATCATCGGAGAGTTCAATACATCCTCAACAGTGAGCACATCTCTCAAAACTGCGTGTGGATTGTGCTGGGCATGATGCGAAGCTGCCACCTTAATCCATGCCAATTGCTCACTAGTTGTGCCGAATTCATACATGTGACGCATCGCGCACATGGCGTAGGTATTTAATGGTGCAGGTGAATATGGCTTCTCAAAAGCAAAGTCGGGAGCACTTGCCCATTGGCTGCGAACTTGCGTGCCACTTGAACCTTCAGACTTGGGGCGCCCGGCTAAGGTAATCAGAGCAACACGGCATTGTCCCGATGCGATCGCACGCGCAGCATGATTGACATGGGTTAAATAAGAAGCGCCGCCGGTATCTGTCGAATCTAAATACTTTAATTTTTTTAAACCCAGATAGTCTGCCATCGAAACCGGCCCCATACCTGGAGCATCCCCCGCGCAAAAGTAGGCATCTACATCATCTAAAGTCAAACCGGCATCCAATAAGGCTCCACGTGCAACTTCAGCATGCAATTGCGCAACGGTATGATCCGGCGCTACCCGCAATGGGTGTTCATATATTCCTGCAATACAAGCATCGTATTTATTTGCGGCAAAAGACATAGATCTTCCTTGGGTGAATTTCTTTAAATCAATTTATTTACTGGCACGCATCATTGGTACACCACTCAGTTCTTGTAGCTCCTCAAAGGACAAACCATCTATCCAATCCACCGCCACTAATCCTTCAGGAGTTACCGCAATCGTTGCCAGATCTGTATAGATACAATCAACCGCTGCCAGGGCAGTCAAAGGATAAGTGCATTCTTTCACCAATTTTGATTCACCGGACTTGGTGAGATGTTCCATCATGACAAACAATTTTTTTGCACCCAAAGCCAAGTCCATTGCACCACCGACCGCTGGAATTGCCTTAGGGTCGCCCGTACGCCAGTTCGCAATATCCCCTTTGACTGAAACCTGGAAGGCACCTAGAACGCAGATATCAATATGACCACCGCGAATCATGACAAAAGAATCCGCATGATGACAAAGTGAAGCTCCCGGGAGCATAGTGACTGGCTGCTTACCGGCATTGACTAACTCTTCATCAATGTCATCACCCGTTGCCAGCGGCCCCATGCCGAGAATGCCATTCTCAGAATGCAAGAGAATTTCTCGATCCGAAGGAAGATAGTTAGAAATCGTCATGGGCTGACCAATGCCCAAATTGACATGAGCACCATCAGGAATATCTTGCACAATGCGTTTTGCAATATCAGCAGTGCTGCGTTTTTGTACTTTAGAGAGATCAATCATGACTTACCCCCTAGCAATACGACACGCTTCACAAAGATACCTGGAGTAACAACAGTCTCGGGATCGAGATCGCCCAACTCTACCAATTGATTTACCTGAGCAATGGTGCAACGTGCTGCTGTCGCCATAATGGGTCCAAAGTTTCGTCCGGTGCGGTGATAAGTCAGATTACCCCAACGATCTCCTTTATCAGCTTTAATTAAGGCGTAGTCTGCTTTGATTGCAGTCTCAAAAATATAATTGACGCCATCGATCACGCGTGTGTCTTTTCCCTGGGCAAGCTCAGTTCCAAAGCCTGTAGGTGTATAGAATCCGCCAATTCCGGCGCCACCAGCACGAATGCGTTCTGCCAGCGTTCCCTGTGGAACCAATTCCAATTCAATCTTGCCATCCCGATAGAGGTCATCAAAAGCACCGGATTCCGGCTGACGTGGAAATGAGCAAACCATTTTCTTAACTTGGCCCAATCCAATCAGCTTCGAAATACCGATTCCTGAGTTTCCAGCGTTATTACTAATAATGGTTAAGTCTTTAGCGCCCTGCTCTGCCAATGCATCTAGCAAGTAAATCGGCAGGCCTGCGCCACCAAAACCAGACACCAATATGGTTGAACCATTCGCAATATCCCGCACAGCCTCAGCCACGCTGGGAATAATTTTTTGTATCACTACAAGTCTCCATCTCTTTTTTATTATGGGTGCTACTTTTTTGCTGCAGCTTTTGCTACTTTCCTACTAATTTAATGCATTTGAGAAATGGCTGAACGAATTGCTTCAGGCAGGGCTTGAGCGAGCATTTTTCGATTTTCGAGCGAAGCCTGTGGGGTCTCCTGTGCCCTAACTGACCAAGCCGATCCGGGAAAAAATGCATCATCCTTAAACCTCGGGATAACATGCCAATGAATATGGGGGACCATATTTCCCAAAGCCGCAAGATTGACCTTATCTGGATGCATGACATGGCGTATGGCCTCCTCTACAGCAAATACCAAAGCCATCACATGTTCGCGCTCACCGTAGGTCAGATCAGTCATCTCACTCACATGGCGATTCCAGATAACCCTGCAAAAACCCGGTAAGTCAGGGTCGTTTACCAGGATGACTCGACAATCATCCCCACGCCAGATCAGCTCGCCTTCACCAGGCTTCAGTTCTTCTGTACAGAGTATGCAATTTGACATCAGAAGAATGTAAACGAAAACGGCATCTAAGTCACCCTTGTGGGGTAATTTAGATGCCGCGGCAGTATTGGTACTACTGCTACTACAGACTACTTAGGGATTCTTAATGGAACTGCTCTTCTTCAGTAGAACCAGTCAATGCCGTTACAGAAGACTTACCACCTTGAATTACGGTAGTGACATCATCAAAGTAACCAGTACCAACTTCTTGCTGATGTGACACGAAGGTGTAACCGCGGTCACGTGCAGCAAATTCTGGCTCTTGTACTTTCTCGATATAAGCAGTCATACCACGCTTCATGTAATCTTGTGCCAAATCGAACATGTTGTACCACATTGAGTGGATACCAGCGAGGGTAATAAATTGATATTTGTAACCCATGGCACCTAATTCACGTTGGAACTTCGCAATCGTTGCATCATCCAAGTTCTTCTTCCAGTTGAAAGATGGTGAGCAGTTATAAGCCAACATTTTTCCTGGGAATTTCGCACGAATTGCTTCAGCGAACTGACGAGCAAAATCAAGATCTGGTGTACCAGTCTCACACCAAACCATGTCAGCGTAAGCAGCGTATGCCAAACCACGAGAAATCGCTTGATCCAAGCCCTTACGTGTTTTGTAGAAACCTTCCGGAGTACGCTCGCCTGTCAAGAATGGCTTATCGTTTTCATCATAGTCAGAAGTCAATAAATCAGCAGCTTCAGCGTCAGTACGAGCCAAGATAATCGTTGGAACACCCATCACGTCAGCAGCCAAACGAGCAGAGATCAATTTCTGTACTGACTCAGCGGTAGGCAGCAATACTTTTCCACCTAAGTGACCACACTTCTTAACAGATGACAATTGGTCTTCGAAGTGAACACCAGCAGCGCCCTGCTTAATCAATGCCTTGCTTAATTCAAATGCATTCAATACACCACCGAAACCTGCTTCAGCATCGGCAACGATTGGAGCAAAATATTCGATATATCCAGCATCACCTTTGTTGATGCCTTTAGCTGTTTGAATTTCATCAGCACGTTGGAATGAGTTATTAATACGCTCAACCATCTTCGGAACTGAGTCCACTGGATACAAAGATTGGTCTGGATACATCGCAGCGTATGAGTTACCGTCAGCAGCAACCTGCCATCCAGATAAGTAAATTGCTTGCACGCCAGCTTTAACTTGTTGCATTGCTTGACCACCAGTCAAAGCACCTAAACAGTTTACGTAAGCTTCGTTGTTGACTAATTCCCAAAGTCTTTCAGCGCCATGCTTAGCTAAAGTGTGCTCAATCTTCAATGAGCCACGAAGACGTACAACATCTTCAGCTGTATAGCCACGAGTAATCCCTCTCCAGCGCGGATTGGTATCCCAGTCTTTTTGAATTGCTGCGATTTCTGCTTTGCGATCTGCCATGTTTTTCTCCCTAAGTTAAACAAGTACTTCAAAATTGTTGGACCTTTAAGACCATTTCAAGTCTTATGTCTTATATAAGAGTGTAGACACATCAAAAATGCACGCAAGAGATATTTGAGATATAGATGAAAATATTTAGTTATTTAAATTCAATAACTTAGAAATACTTTCTTATAATGTGGAATGCTTATTCACTTCTTGGAATGGTGATGGCACATTCATATTGCACTGCATTTTACGCAGTGTAATGGCATTTCACATCGTGAAAATTATTGGAGACTGATTAAGCAGTTTTGGGGGTAGTGCCAGCCGATACCTTAATCACGGTTGGAATGATCATCAGCTGGAATAAAACAATACCCAGGAACAAGGCCTTTGGAAGGCCGGCATCCATAAAGAAACCAAAAATAAAAGGGCCAACTGCAGCGCCTAAATCGATACCAGAATAGACGATTCCGTATACACGCCCCGCTACACCTTTAGGTGTCACAGCCTTAACCAACAAATCGCGGGAAGGAGCAACAACCCCGTAACCAAATCCCAATCCAATAAACAGAAATGGAATCAGACTCACTGAAATGAGTCCAGTGCCTAGCAACAGACACATCACTATCGTGATCGATAGGCAAGAAGAAACAATTCGCTCAGGTGCTTGTAACTTTGCCGCTAGATAACCACCAAATAAAACACCACCAGCACTACCAAGCGCTAGTAGGGTGATGTAATAACTTCCCACATCTAAAGGTACTTGGTAAATCTCGAACAATGCACTTGGAGCAAAAGATTGCAAGCTAGATGTGGATGCCATGCTGAAGAAAAAGAAAATCCAACATAACCACACCGCAGTGAGTTTTAAGAAAGCAAATGTACTCTCTGGAACAACTCCAGGATTTGAAGCCTGCGTGCTTGCATGGGTGTTCTCATGGCGCTCTCTGACATTATCTACAAGGTAGCTTTTATTTAACCAGAGAATGCCTAAGACGCCGGCCTCTAGCAGGGCTGCAGCTAAGAATGCAATACGCCAATCAGCAAATTGAGCAATCGCAACCATGAATGCTGGCGCCGCAGCCCAACCTAGGTAACCTGCTACGCCATGCATTGAATAGGCATATGGAAGATTGGGTGGAGATACCTTGTGATTGATGAGCGTGTAATCGACTGGATGAAAAATACCGTTACCGCAACCAGCAATTACTGCTCCCAATAAAAGCATCGCATAACCATTGCTTTGGGAATAGACCAGGGCCGCAAGAACAAGTAAACCAATACCACCAAACAACACTGGTCTTGCTCCAATACGATCTACTAAAAATCCAGAGGTGGCCTGAGCAATACATGACACTACAAAGAAGACTGACATGAGTAAACCAAGCTCGGCATAACTCAAGGCAAAAGCATCCTTCAACCATGGGAACATGGGAGGAAGTACTAAATGAAAGAAGTGGGAGCTGCCGTGTGCCAGGCTAATAAGACCAATAACCCGGACATCACTGGCACGCTTACTAAGCGCAACAGTCATGTACCGAGTTTACTGGCGCAGGGATATTCCTGCTGAACTACTATTGATTAATGAACTTGACGAGTGAAGCTAAAGTCACCTTTTTTGTCCACATCTACTGGGACAGTATCCTTAGGGCCAAAAGTACCCTCCAGAATCATTTTTGATACGGGGTTCTCAATATGCTGCTGAATTGCACGCTTCAGAGGTCTTGCGCCAAAGACAGGATCAAAACCGACTTCAGCAATCTTCGCCAGTGCAGCATCACTGACCTCGAGCTGCATATCGACCTTAGCCAATCGATCTGATAAGTTCTTGAGCAAGATCTTCGCGATATTGGCAATATTGCCTTTATCCAAGCCATGGAACACCACAATCTCATCAATCCGGTTTAAAAACTCTGGGCGGAAATGATTTTTCAGCTCTGCGAAGACAGCTTCTTTAATTTCAGACTGCTTCTTATCAGCCATCGACTGAATTAAGTGTGAGCCGATATTACTAGTCATCACAATCACGGTGTTCTTGAAGTCAACGGTACGACCTTGACCGTCAGTCAGGCGGCCATCATCTAATACCTGCAAGAGTACGTTGAAGACATCAGGGTGAGCCTTTTCAATTTCATCAAACAGAATGACGCTGTACGGATGACGACGTACTTTTTCAGTTAAGTAACCGCCCTCTTCGTAACCAACATAGCCTGGAGGAGCTCCAATCAAACGCGCAACACTATGTTTCTCCATGAACTCACTCATATCAATCCGAATGAGGTGGTCTTCGCTATCAAACAAGAATCCTGCTAATGCTTTACAAAGCTCAGTCTTACCAACACCGGTAGGCCCCAAGAACAAGAAAGATCCATAAGGACGGTTCTCTTCAGCCAAGCCAGCCCGGGAACGACGGATCGCATCCGATACCGCACGAATGGCTTCTTCCTGACCGACTACACGCTTATGCAGCAACTCTTCCATCTTCAGTAGCTTGTCGCGTTCGCCCTGCATCATTTTTGATACTGGAATACCAGTCGCACGAGAAACTACCTCAGCAATCTCTTCTGCACCAACTTGAGTGCGTAATAGTTTGTTCTTTACAACGCCATCTTTGTCACCTTTAGCTTCCGCTGCAGCAGCAGACTTTAGTTTGGCTTCGAGTTCTGGCAACTTACCATACTGCAATTCAGCAACTTGCTCTAACTTGCCTTCACGTTGCAATTTAGTGATGTCAGCACGAACTTTTTCAATTTCTTCTTTTAGATTGGCAGCGCCCAATACCGCGCTCTTCTCTGCTTTCCAAATTTCTTCTAAGTCAGCATATTCAGCACCTAGACGTTTGATCTCGTCTTCAATGAGGCCAAGACGCTTTTGAGAAGCTTCATCTTTCTCTTTCTTAACGGCCTCACGCTCAATCTTGAGTTGAATGAGACGGCGTTCCAGCTTATCCATCACCTCAGGCTTGGAGTCGATCTCCATCCGAATGCGTGAACCCGCCTCATCAATCAGGTCAATCGCCTTATCTGGTAAGAAGCGATCCGTAATGTAGCGGTGCGATAGCTCAGCAGCAGCCACAATGGCTGGATCGGTAATTTGAATTCCATGGTGAAGCTCATAACGCTCTTGCAAACCACGCAAGATGGCAATCGTAGCTTCAACGCTCGGCTCTTCCACCATCACTTTTTGGAAACGACGCTCTAGCGCGGGATCTTTTTCGATGTACTTGCGGTACTCATCTAAAGTGGTAGCACCGATGCAATGCAATTCGCCACGAGCCAACGCAGGCTTTAGCATGTTGCCCGCATCCATGGCACCATCACCCTTACCGGCGCCAACCATCGTATGAATCTCATCAATAAAGATGATGGTTTGACCTTCATCTTTAGCGACATCACTCAAAACAGCCTTAAGACGTTCTTCGAACTCGCCACGATACTTAGCGCCAGCCAATAACAAGGCCATATCTAAAACCAGGACACGTTTGTTTTTTAAGGTCTCTGGAACTTCGCCATTGACGATACGCTGCGCCAAGCCTTCAACGATCGCAGTCTTACCTACCCCAGGCTCTCCAATGAGCACTGGGTTATTTTTACCGCGGCGCTGCAGGATCTGAATCGTGCGACGAATCTCATCATCGCGACCAATCACTGGATCTAGCTTACCCATACGAGCACGCTCAGTTAAATCGACTGTGTATTTTTTTAAGGCTTCACGTTGACCTTCAGCATCTGCACTGTTCACTGACTCTCCTCCGCGCACTAAATCAATAGCCGCTTCTAACGATTTACGATTTAGTCCATTTTCACGAGCAACTTTGCCAAGCTCACCTTTGTCATCAGCAACTACTAGCAAAAATAGTTCGCCAGCAATAAATTGATCATTGCGTTTATTCGCTTCCTTCTCACAGAGGTTGAGCCAATTACTTAAATCTCGACCTACCTGTACTTCACCACTAGTGCCCTGCACCTCGGGTAAATTACTAATGATTCTCTCTAAGCCTTTTTCAAGACCAGGAATATTGACGCCTGCTCTGGTTAGTAAGCTCTTTGCGCCACCGTCAGAGTCGCGCAACATTGCCAATAGTAAGTGAGCAGGTTCAATGTATTGATTATCTTTTGCTAAAGCGAGACTCTGTGCCTCACTAAGCGCTTCTTGAAATTTGGTTGTTAATTTATCTATTCTCATTTTTCTATTCTCGCCTACATCAAATATATCTATCTATAGAATATAAGGGCAATATGACAAATTTCAAGGTTTTTTGACCCTCTTTTTAAGCGAATTTACCCTACTGTGACCTGGCTTGTTTACCTCCTTGAATGCGCTGATGGCACTTACTATGCCGGCATTACGAACAGGCTTGAACATCGCTTAGAGGCCCATAATTCCGGGCAAGGCGCCCGCTATACCCGGTCTCGTAGACCGGTAATCCTGTTGGCAACTCAGGAGCATCCTGATCGGTCAGGAGCCTCCAAAGCAGAGGCTCAAGTTAAGCAGCTTCCGAGGTCTGAGAAACTGGCTTTTTTTATCAGCACCACCCTCCCATCAATATAAAAAACCACCCCTAAGGGTGGTTGTTCTATTTTTTCCTCGATATTTAGAAGGCGTCTTTTAATCGTTCAAGAGCGTAGATTTCCCTTAAGTGAAGCATTTGATAAGCCACGCGTTCCTTGAGTAATCCCGTAATCGTTTCTTGCTCGTATGAGAAATTTCTCATGACATCCGCATTTAGATTATAGATAGGCCAATTAGCCTGACCACTAACATTGGGGTTACCAGTCTTTGCAAATGCGGCCCAGCTTGCGGACATCTTCTCAGACATCGTAATA
>Ga0208613_1000787_pt1 | contig 10543 bp, 10 predicted proteins | sample CryBogmetaGMA6M_FD_184543 | JGI IMG/M metagenome (GOLD analysis project Ga0208613, IMG submission 184543) | Freshwater microbial communities from Crystal Bog, Wisconsin, USA - MA6M (SPAdes) | ecosystem: Environmental > Aquatic > Freshwater > Lake | place: Crystal Bog, Wisconsin, USA | collected... | reverse complement strand
TGGGCGGTGGTATAGTGGAAAAAGTGTTTAGATTATCGCCGATACTTTTTTATTCACTTTTATCAATGGGCTTTTATTTTTTATACTCACTCTTTCGCCAACATATTGGTTATATTCCCTTAATCGCGATATTATTATTTTTCTCCAGCTTTATGGTTTTTGGTAATATTTTTTATCAAAAATATATTGAGCCCTATTTCTTAATATTATCTATCACCTATATTATTTTATTTGTCCGCAACCCTAAGATTGTTCGACTAAATATTGCATACATATTTAGCTTATATTCAGTTCTTTTTGTTGTTGCTCTTCGCAGCTACCAACTTAACACGGGATAGCTACCCGATTCTCTGTTAAGTCCGGGCAAAAAGAACTCACTGACCAGCATTCTCTTGTGTTCAATCGCATAAATCGTTCGACGCCCCCATATCGGCTGAGTGATCCCTGCTTGCTCAATGATAGATGGCTTCCAGGTCGGAAGATCAATTAAGGTCACATCCATCGCTATACGCTCTAACTTAGGGTAAGAAAAAATGACTTCACCTAATGGACGGGTACCCAATTTGGATAAATTGCTTTTTGCTGTCTTAATAGTGGCTGAAGGGATAATGGTTCTTGCCAGTATCAATGGCTTATTATTCACATGCAGTAAAACTTCACGTATCAAACTGTAATGATGCTCAGGTAAACCCAGAAAACGACGCTCACTTAAAAAAGGCGTTTGCCAACGATGAAACAATATCTTAACAGCCACACCCGAACCATAATAATTCCTCAAACGCTGTGTTAATGAACCCGACTCATAAGTCCATGATTGGACATTAACAGGTAAATTGTGGCGTGTGCCTTGGCGATTTTCCAGCCATAAAGGTTCTTTGGTAAATAAAACACTTTGCGTAGTCAAACTAAGCTAAACCTCTGCGTATTCGGTAGATGTACCAAGCCAACGTTCACACAAGGGCTGTATGGCTTGAGGTGAGTGCTTAAAAATCTGCTCACCCACTTGCTGGATATTATGCAGCAAATCAGCGTCTCTCGCTAAATCTGCAATTTTAAAGTTAATAGCACCGGTTTGTCGAGTCCCCATTACTTCACCTGGGCCTCGTAACGCCAAATCTTTTTCAGCAATAACAAAACCATCATTGCTATCTCTTAAAATACCTAATCGTTGACGTGCCGTATCTGATAAAGGGGATTGATACATCAGTAAACAGTAACTATCCCCCTCCCCTCGCCCCACTCGACCGCGTAATTGATGCAACTGGGACAACCCTAGGCGCTCTGGATTTTCGATAATCATTAAGCCTGCATTGGGCACATCAACACCGACTTCAATCACAGTAGTGGCAACTAACAAGTCAACTTCATGATTTTTAAACGACTGCATGACCGCCTCCTTCTCAGCACTTTTCATGCGTCCATGAATTAAGGCAACGCGAACTTTAGGTAGTGCCAGTGTTAAAAAATCAGCGGTTTTCTCGGCAGCTTCACATTCCAAGACCTCTGACTCTTCTATTAAAGTACACACCCAATACACTTGCCGTTTTTTACCAACCCAACTGTTAATCCGTTCAATAACTTCAGTACGACGCTCAGCCGGAATAACGCTCGTGACGATTGGCTTTCTACCCGGAGGTAGCTCATCAATGATAGAAATATCCAAATCAGAGTATTGCAACATCGCTAATGTGCGTGGAATGGGAGTGGCGGTCATCACTAATTGGTGAGGTCTGATATTACCTTGCTGCCCTTTATCTCTTAAAGCCAAGCGCTGATTGACACCGAAACGATGTTGTTCATCAATAATGATCAGGCCGAGTTGATGAAATAAGACACTGTCCTGAAATAAAGCATGTGTGCCAATCACAATATCGACAGCACCCTCTGCTAAGCCTTGTAAGATCTCTTTACGGGCCTTGCCTTTAATTTGCCCCGTCAAAAAAACTACGTTAACCTGAAAGGATTCAAACCATGCACTAAAATTACGCTTATGTTGTTCGACCAATAATTCGGTCGGTGCCATCACGGCGACTTGATAACCGGCAGTTAACGCCAATAATGCCGCATAAGCCGCAACAACCGTTTTACCTGAACCGACATCCCCTTGAATCAAACGCATCATAGGCTGTGGCACACCACAGTCTGCTTCAATTTCTGCAATAACACGTTGTTGAGCCCCGGTGAATTTAAAAGGCAAGGCCTTTAGAAACTGCTCAACCCGTGCTAATTGATTAGTTCCATCGAAAATAGGTGCTTGCCATGCTTTAGTTTTGTTTCTGCTTAAACATAAGCTTAAGTGATGAGCCAGTAATTCTTCAAAAGCTAGTCTTTTAAGTGCTGGAACACCGCCGTTAAGTAGTGCCTCAGTAGAAACAGTATCATCAGGTGCATGTAACGTTTGAATGGCTTCTGCAAGAGTCGGATAAGCATATTGTCTTAAAGTCTGCTCAGGAATCCAATCTGTTAATAACTGCGGCTGATGATGGCAAAGTGTTAAGGCGTGTTTAACGGCTTTTCTTATCGTGGTTTGACTTAAGCCCTCGGTTAAAGGGTACACAGGTGTTAAATAGGCTTCGGTAATTTCAGCATCAGGATTAGCAATAATCTGATAATCAGGATGAACCATTTCCAAACCACCAAAACCATAACGCACTTCAGCAAAACAACTGATTAAAGTACCTGGCTTAAGCATGTTGTGTTGGTTAGCACTAAAGTGAAAAAATTTTAGTGTGATCAGCCCGGTATCATCCGACACTTTACACACTAAACTTTTTCTGCTTTTAGACACAATATCAGCCAGCTCAACACGCCCACGAATCAATACCGTCATACCCGCCGACAAAGAGCCGATAGGATAAACCCGCGTTCGATCTTCATAGCGTAATGGCAGGTGAAAAATAAGATCCTGAATGACACGAATACCCAGCTTTTCTAAGCGGTCTTTAGTTTGAGCGCCGACACCTGTCAATACCGCAACGGATTGATTTAGATCATTCACGATGTAACGACAGGTCGACTCATCTTCCGATCATTAAGAAGCAGGATATTCTTGTTCCTTTAAAAACATAATGCCGTCCATTTCAACCGCTACGTTTTTAGGTAACGCAGCCACACCCACAGCCGCTCTCGCGGGATAGGGCTCTTGAAAGTAATGCCCCATAATTTCATTAACCAAAGGAAAATGAGATAGATCCGTTAGAAATACATTAAGCTTAACAAAATCAGAGAAATCACCACCTGCCGCTTCTGCAACGGCTTTTAAATTATCAAACACTTGCGTAATCTGTGCGGTAATATCACCCTCAACAATGCTCATGGTTTCGGGGACTAAAGGAATCTGCCCTGAAAGATAAACCGTTTGCCCTACTTTTACGGCTTGTGAATACGTTCCTATGGCTTTAGGTGCGTTATTAGTCTGGATAATTTCTTTAGTCATGATCTGCTCCTAATAAGTTATATTACTAACGGAAGATTAAATACGTTCAGTCAACCCGCATTATATCGATTATTGCTGCTGGTTAAAAAGACTCTCGATAAGTACATCAGCAAATTCACTACATTTAACTTCAATTGCATTATCCATCAACCGGGCAAAATCATAGGTCACTTGTTTACTTGCAATGGCGGTATCCATGGCCTTAATAATAGCATCGGCGGCTTCAGTCCAGCCCATATAACGCAACATCATCTCACCGGATAAGATTAAGGAGCCTGGATTCACTTTATCCAGATTGGCATATTTAGGCGCTGTACCATGAGTTGCTTCAAAAACAGCCGTACCGGTTAAATAATTAATATTTCCTCCTGGAGCAATGCCAATTCCTCCAACTTGTGCAGCCAAGGCATCGGATAAATAATCACCGTTTAAATTTAATGTCGCTATGACATCAAAATCTTCTGGACGTGTTAATACCTGTTGCAAGGCAATATCCGCAATAGCATCTTTAATTAACGCCCTTCCCTGAGCCAAGGCATCTGCCTGCTCTTTGTTTGCCACTGCTTCACCTGACTGAGCTTTCGTTCTTTCCCATTGAGACCAGGTATACGTTTGGTCGGGGTATTCCCGCTCAGCAAGTGCATACGCCCAATTACGAAAGGCCCCTTCGGTAAACTTCATAATATTGCCTTTATGCACAATCGTGAGGCTTTTGCGCTTCTGAATCAAACAATAGTCAATGGCCGAACGGACTAAACGCTCAGTGCCTTCCTGTGAAACCGGTTTAATACCAATGCCTGACGTTTCTGGAAAACGAATTTTACTGAATTGCTTAGGAAAGTTGTCCTGTAATAGCTTCAAAAATAATTTGTTATCATCACTGCCTTGCTCAAACTCCAATCCCGCATAGATGTCTTCGGTATTTTCCCTAAAAATAACCATATCCACAGCGCCAGGATTTTTAACTGGAGACGGTACGCCTTTAAACCATCGTACCGGACGCAAACACACATACATATCGAGCATTTGTCTCAGCGCTACATTTAAAGACCGAATACCACCGCCTATAGGTGTCGTCAAAGGGCCTTTGATAGACACTAAAAAGTCCCGACACGCCGTCACCGTTTCATCAGGCAACCAGGTATTAAACAGCGTGTTTGCCTTTTCTCCGGCATACACTTCAAGCCAATAAATCTTTCTTTGTCCAGAATAGGCACTTTCAACAGCGGCATCTAAAACACGCACCGTAGCACGCCAGATATCAGGCCCCGTCCCATCACCTTCGATATAAGGGATAATCGGGTTATCGGGTACAACCAATAGACCATTTTGCATTGTAATCGGAGCACCACTGCCTTCGTAAACTGATTGACTCATAGATAACACCTCAATTAAATGCTTAACACCGGGGTTGTAACAACAAAGGAGAATTATAGTCGTAACGGTGTCTAATCGAGTAAAATATTATACTAAAGAAGACCAATCTATCTATCACAACCGATAAGCTTGTTTATATTCATCCTTTTCAATAAAGGATATCAAGTTTTCCCAGTATTTAAACTGCCAATAACTAACTATCCCTAGAGACCCGATCCCATGCGCATTCTTATCGTTGAAGATGAAATAACCCTCTGTCATCAAATCCAACAATATCTAGCGAATAAAGGCTTTGCTGTTGACATCGCTCATACAGGCACTGATGGTCACTACATGGGCAAAGAGTACCCTATTGATGTCGCTATTATTGATATTGGTCTTCCTGACTTTTCAGGCATAGAGTTGATTAAACGCTTACGTAAAGAAAAAGTCACCACGCCCATTTTAATTCTGACCGCACGAAGTCGTTGGCAGGAAAAGGTAGAGGGTCTGGAAGCGGGAGCAGACGACTATTTAGTCAAACCCTTCCAGTACGAAGAATTATTAGCCCGGATTAATGCACTAATTCGACGCTCCGCAGGACAAGCGCATCCTGTATTAACGCATGACAACATCGAACTGAATACCATGACCCAAGAAGTCTTTGTTTCAGGGCTGCAATTAGAGTTAACAGCCTTTGAATACAAAGTTTTAGAATACCTTATGTTTCGTAAAGGTGAATTAGTTTCAAAAACCGTTTTAACCGCTCATATCTACGATGAAGACTTTGATCGTGATAGCAATGTGATTGAAGTTTTTATTGGTCGCTTAAGAAAAAAACTGGATCCTGACGGAACCCGCAAACCCATTGAAACATTACGTGGTCGTGGCTACCGAATGGGTAGCCCATTGTCTTAAGCTGTCACTCAAACCAGAACTATCCTTCGACTTATTCCCTATACTTTAAAAATGCGCAAAAAATCATTAAGCTTCCGCTTGTTAGTCACTGAAGGGGTTGTACTCGCCATTTTCTTTACCCTTGTTGCCATTATTCTTGAGAAAGGCTTCCTTGATAGTGCTGAACAAGCATTAAGAGACCGGTTACAGGTTCAGGTTTATGCACTGTTATCAGCCGCTAAATTAAATGAATCAGGCGAATTGGTAATGCCCCACTCATTGCCGGAACCCCGCTTTGAAACACCCGGCTCCGGCTTATATGGCTTTATTCAACAAGCCAAAAAGAACATGGTTTGGCGCTCCCAATCGGCTATTGGACTTGAAGAAATGCTAGAGCCGGTTGAATTAAGTGCTGGCAAGTCTGAGTTTGTCATCGTAAATCATCATCGTTATGCTATCCATTCCGATGTTATTTTAAAGAATATTAATGGGATAGAGCGGGAATTTATATTTACCGTCACTGAGGATACCCGCTTTGTCAGCACCCAAATCGAACACTTAAGAAATGTCTTAAGAATCTGGCTCTTAGTCATAGGCGTCTCTCTGATCTTTATTCAATTTGAATTATTGCACTGGAGCTTAAAACCATTAAGAAACATTGTCGATGACCTTAATGCCGTAGACCAAGGCCATAAAAACCGTTTAGATGGTCATTATGCGACTGAATTAACAGGACTCGCCAATAATCTGAATGCCTTTATCGTTCACGAACGAGCTCATTTAGACCGATATCGAAAGACTCTGGATGATTTGGCTCACAGCTTAAAAACACCACTGGCTATATTACAGGGTTGTATTGAATCGTTCAGTGACAATAAAGGAACCGTACAAGAGCAGATTTCACGGATGAATCAAATTATTGAGTATCAATTACAAAAAGCAGCCGCTAAAGCAGAAGTTAAAGCTATAAAGAGTATTGATATCTGCCAAGTGATTATGAAAATTAAAGCATCTCTTGATAAAGTATATATCGATAAAGGCCTTAATCTTGAATTGGCAATCCCTGAACAACACTTAATTTATTATGAAGAAGGTGATTTGTATGAGGTCATAGGGAATCTCATGGATAACGCCTGTAAATGGTGCCATCACTCTGTCAAAGTGACCGTCAATATCAATCAACGTAAAAACAGACGAGACTTTTCTGTCTTACTTCTGATTGAGGATGACGGCCCCGGCATACCGATTGGAAAATTTAACGAAATACTAAAAAGAGGGATGCGTCTCGATGAAAACATTGATGGTCACGGTATAGGTGTCACCGTGGTTTATGAACTAATCAATTTATTGGGTGGCACGCTAGAAGGTGGAACCAGTGCTGAACTGGGTGGCATGAGATGGCGTGTCTATTTACCCTAATGCGCATTCCATTAACCTATCTTTAGGCCATCTCATTAACCCTGAAATGCTCAGTTCAAAAGTAGTAACGGGTACAGGATCGATACTCTTAGCACTGATAATGCATGAGTTTTTTGAGCACCTTCCGACCTTTAAATTTAAGCCTAAATAAACCCCGTGAACATTAATGAACCTAGTAAGACTGTTAGATCAATAATATTCCGTATTTAATTAAAATGTTTTTTGCTCTAGCTGTATTTTTAGTGCTACTATTTAGCCGTAGTTAAAGTTTGAGTCGGCTTCTTTATGGGGCTGGAATTTGCAAAGCCAACATAAATTGGCGTTTTTTTAGTTAAGAGTGTGATATGTCAGATCAAGTTGTAGGTACCGTTAAGTGGTTCAATGATGAAAAAGGTTTTGGATTTATTGAACAAGAAGGTGGCAAAGATGTTTTTGTTCACCACAGCGCAATTAATGGCACCGGTCGCAAAACCTTGCGAGAAGGCCAAAAAGTTACTATGCAAGTAACTCAAGGTCAAAAAGGACCGCAAGCAGAGAATGTAACCCCCGCGTAATACTCTCGAATATAATCACCCCTAGAGAGTCTTTGACTCTTTAGGGATGACTTATTGCTGATGTATAGGAGAAAATAATCTCACATTTTCTTCTAAGTGTAGCTGTTACCTTAAATATCCTTAACTGCTGCCTTCAAAATAACGAATTTATTATTGGTCTCCACCGTCGTACAGTTTCCGAATAACTGTTTAAGGTTGATGTGATAATTAAGATGGCGGTTACCCACTATCCATAGCTCCCCCCTCTTCTTTAGCACCCGCCTTGATGCCTTAATCATGCTAGTCGCAATTTGATCACCTAGGGTATTCTGCTGATGAAAAGGTGGATTACAGAGAATCAAATCAACCGAAGCGACTTCAAAACCATCCAATCCATTACCTACTGTAAAAACAGCCTCGCGTTCTACCCCAAATGCTCGAGAAAAGTTTTCCTTGGCAGAGGCAACCGCCATAAAAGACTCATCAACAAAATGCACCCTGGCCTCTGGATTTCGTTCAGCCGCTATTAAACCCAATAAACCATTACCACAGCCCAAATCAACAATATCAACCTTGCCATGATGCTGCGGGAGATGCTGAAGAAAAAAACGGGTGCCAATATCCAGACTCTCTCTTGAAAACACATTCGCATGATTGCAAATTAAAAGCCTCGAACCTTCAAGCTGATAATAAACGGGGTAAGGACTCACAGGAACTATCAAATCAGGATCTGGTGTTGCGAAAATAAGCCGAGCCTTTTTACGCGCCAACGAGGTGGTAGTCATTCCAACCAAGCGTTCTAACAACTTCCAGATAGCAGCGGGCAAGGTTTTTATCATGCCCCCCAGAATAATGTGAGTTGAGGCGTGTAAATGAGAATGCAACCGTATCAATTGATCTTCTAACAAAGCCAAGGTCTTAGTGGCTTTAATCAATACATAATCGTATGACCCTTCTAACCCCTCAAGACTATTAATCAACCTCACACTGTCTTCAGCCAGGTTATTCGCCTTTAAATTAAGCCGCGTTGCCTGCTGAGATAAATAAGAGTCTGATACGGCATCCGGTTTAAAGTCACTTAATGCGATAGCTAATGCGCCAAAACTATCATTCAAAATTAATATACGTGCATCATTGGTCGGTTTAATATCCTCAGCTAGCGTATTTAATAAATATTCATCCGCTGCATCCCAAGCACGGAGTAACTCTAAGGAGCGCTTCGGCAGGCGCTTCAGTTCAAACTCGCCTTGAGGAACGCTTAGTAAATTTTCTGTTTTATTATCCATTAATCCAGTAATACAGCCGTTGCTTTAAACACGCGCCATGTATTTGCCACTTTCAGTATTGACCTTAATTAAATCATCCACTTCCAAATACTCAGGTACTTGCACCTCAATACCGGTTACCAGACGCGCTGTTTTAGTACGTCCTGAGGCCGTTGCCCCTTTAATGGAAGGCGCTGTTTCTACAATGCCTAATATCACCGAACTCGGCAGCTCAATACCTAAAATAGCACCATCAATTAACAGCGCTATAATACCTTCCAGACCTTCTGTTAAATAGTGAACCTGGTCATCTAAATCCTCACGGCTTAAGGTGTATTGCGTATAGTCCTCCAAGTCCATAAAAATATAACTCTCACCATCCACATAAGAGAATTGAACTTTAGCCCTGACTAAATCACTGTCTTTTAAAAAGTCATCACCTTTTAAAGACTCATCCAGTTTTTGTCCTGTTTTAAGGTTAGTAAAACGAATCTTGTATAAAGTGGATGCGCCTCGTGAAGAAGGACTCTTTGCATCAAACTGTTTGACCATATGCGGCACGCCATTAATCTCAACCACCATTCCACGCTTTAACTCACTCGCCTTTGCCACACATTTCTCCTAATTATTTAGTCGCCAACTCAAGAACAAAGATTTACCCATCAATTAAACAACAAATAGGGTAATAAGCCGGGTATTATAACTTAGAAACCGTCGATATCTGTCCTAGCTGCCAATTCTCGTGCCCCAATGACGCTTGATTTAACTCACTGTCACGTTATTTAATTTATCCAAACAAACGATTAATCTCCCCAAAAAACAAACAAACATAAACTCTCCCCATCTATACCGTATTTATTTAGATGATTATCAAGACCGGTCTGACTTATCACCCACACTTGAATTTATTCGCTTGATTGCCAGTGACGAACAGCAGACAATAACCCGAGTCTGCTCTTAACCAGAACAGGGATACTCTAAAAGGAAAGACTTTCAGAGCAAACTAACCCATGTTTAGAGTAAACAGGGATTAGTTTGTAGTAAACAAGGTCTTGTTTGCTCTAAACAAGGTTCCTTTTACTACAAACAAGACCTAGAATGCTCATTTTCTGGCTTACTGATGACCTTTCATCCAGTCGATAACTCTAAAATGATCTCTCCTAAGGGCAAACAAGGTTTTGATTGCTCTAAAAGTGATCTTGTTTACTACAAACAGAACCTTTTTTAAAGTAAACAAGACCTTGTTTGTTACAAACTAGGTCTTGTTTACTTTAAAAGAATCATTCTTCAAGCATTTCATACAGGATGACTGTACGCAATTAATACATAATTCACTATCCAAACAAACGATTAACACCCCCATTAAACGCAATAAAGCCTTACGTTTAATCACCACTGTAAACACCGAATATTGCACCGGCAAACCTTCACGTTTTAAGGCTCTATGCACGCGAGACAAGCGTTTAGGATCGGCTATATCATAAGCAATCAAATACAAACCGGCTTCATTATCAGCCATTAACTCACCGCTAATAAAAATTGCTGTAACTTACTAATCGTACTTCTAAACAACAAATACAGGCGGTCTTCCCGTTGTTGATATAACACCGCCATTGCCACCATGGCTTTTTCATTAT
>Ga0208613_1000784_pt1 | contig 10549 bp, 9 predicted proteins | sample CryBogmetaGMA6M_FD_184543 | JGI IMG/M metagenome (GOLD analysis project Ga0208613, IMG submission 184543) | Freshwater microbial communities from Crystal Bog, Wisconsin, USA - MA6M (SPAdes) | ecosystem: Environmental > Aquatic > Freshwater > Lake | place: Crystal Bog, Wisconsin, USA | collected... | reverse complement strand
GACCATCGGCTACTCGCTGAAGGATCCCGCCGCCTCCCTGCGCGCCTTCCGGAGGCACTACCGCGCCCTCGAGGCCGGGGAACTGGATGACCTGGACCGCCGGATCCTGTTCAACCTCCAGACCAAGGTCCTGCAGGACGGCGTGGCGAAGTAGGGCCCCAAGGTGGGCGTTGCTTCGGGCCGCGTCAGGCCAGCGGTCCCCGGGTCTTGCGGTAGAGCCACTCGGACTGGTCTTGCACCACGTAGTCCTTGAGCTCGCCGATGCAGGTGTAGCCCAGGCGCTCGTAGAGGCGGCGGGCGGCGGGGTTGAAGCCGGACACGCAGAGGAAGACGTTCGGGTGGTCGCGCAAGATGCGGTCTTCCGTGAAGGCGATGAGCCGGGAGCCGAGCCCCTGGCCGCGGAAGGTCGGGGCGAGGCAGATCGCCTGGAGGTAGCCGACGAAGGCGCCCCGCAGGTTGAGGACCAGGACGCCGGCCAGCTGGTCGCCGAGGTGGGCCACGTAGGTCTCCCGGTCCGGATCCCGCAGCAGGCGCAGGCAGGTGGCCCGGTCCCGCCGCAGGGTCAGCCAGGGCTCGGACGCGGCCATGAGCTCCGCGCAGGCTTCGAGCTCAGCCTCGCTGGCGGGGGGATCGATGCGGAGCTCGCTCACGGGCTTTCCTTGCGCGCGGTGAGGCCGATGGCCCGGGCCGTGAGGGTGCCGATCTCGGCATTCAGGGCGCGGGTGTCGCCCTTCCCGTCCGGGTGCAGGCGCGTGGTGAGCAGGATGAAGAAGGTGTCCGTGGTGGGGTCCAGCCACAGCGCCATGCCGGTGAAGCCCGTGTGGCCGAAGGAGCCCAGCGCGAAGAGGCTGCCGCGGGGCCGACTGTAGAGCGTGTCGATGTCCCAGCCGAGACCTCGGCGCTCAAGCATGGTGGCGGGCGTCTGCACGCTCCGCATCAGCCGCAGGGTCTCAGGCTTCAGCAGCGGTCCGCCCCGCAGGATGAAGCGGGCGTACTTCGCCAGGTCGGCCGCGGTGGTGAACAGTCCGGCGTGACCGGCCACCCCGCCCATGCGCCGCGCGGTGGGATCGTGGACCACGCCTCGCAGCACCACGCCGTGCTCGTCCCGCTCAGTGGGCGCGATGCGCGGGAGCAGGCTTGTGTCCGGCTTGAAGGTCGTGCTCAGCATCTTCAGAGGAGCGAACACCTCCTGCGCGGCGAACACCTCCAGGGGGCGCCCGCTCAGGCGGTGGACGAGCTCACCCAGCAGGATGAAGTTCACATCGCTGTAGCGAAACAGATTGCCCGGAGCGGGATTCGGTACGCAGGCGCAAGCCTGGCGGATGCCTTCCGCATAGCCGAGCCAGCCCGGGCGTCCCTCCTGCTTCGGGAGGCCCGAGGGCAGACCGGACGTATGGGTGAGCAAGTGCTTCACAGTGACGCGCGGGTGCCGGAACTCCGGCAGGTAGCGCTGCACGGGGGCGTCGAGCTCCAGCTTCCCGCGCTCCAGGAGCAGCATGACCGAGGGCAGCGTGGCCACGACCTTGGTGAGGGAGGCGGCATCGAACACGGTGTCTTCGGTCATGGCTTCGACCGAGGGTACCAGCGCCCTGTTGCCCTGGGCCCAGTGCACGTCCTGACCCGCATGGTCGCACCAGTAGACGGCTCCAGGCGTGACCTTGGTCTCGATGGCGCGGTCAAGCGCCGCTCGGAGCTCGGCGAGGCCCCGGGACTCGAAGGCCTGGGCCTGGAGCAGCAGGGCGGAGAACAGCAGGACCAGAACTCGCATGCTTCAAGCTAAACAGATCCAGGGGCATTCCAGCGCAGGGAGTGCTGCTTGGCCCGTCGGGGCCCCTCGTCGGCTCCGGGTGCTCGGTAAGGGGAGCCAGGAGGGGGCCACCCAGAGAGCTGGATCATGTCTCGACAATCATTAAAGAATTGGCCGTGATATCAAAATATTCAAAATATTTTGATATCACGACACCTAACTGTAAAGTATTAAAAAATAAGGAATATGATTGTAAAAAGAAGGGCGAATAAGTAATTAAACGTATTGCGAGCCACCTGGCATATGCCGACATTGATCGTTCGGAAAGACTCTTGGACTTTGGTTCCAACACCGGGGGCACCTGGGGAGCTGCCCCGCCGCGGAGAGGGACCCGGCTCACCCTTTTGGGTGGCCTGCCTCCGCGGGGAAAAACCCGGAGGGGGCACGCCCTCCTCACTGGATACCTGGAGGCGACCATGCCTGAGGAATCGAGCACAACCCACACTGGCTATGCGGTGAACTTCTGGCGCAGCTGTAGCCAAGACACCACCGCCTGTGCCTCTTGCTTCAATCAGGACCAGGACCAGGCCGCTGCGCCCAGATCGGCGGGGAGACTCTTCCGGAGCTCCCACCCCCTGCGTGGCGCCTGGGCCCGAAGCGAGGCCCTCCGATACGAGCACCTGGCACTGAAGGAGAGACAGACCCTCCGGGTCTTCACCAATTCCATGAGCGAGTTCTGGGAAGACAAGCGGGTGCTGGACGGGCCCCGGCGGGCTGCTCTGGAGACCATGCAGGAGACCCCGCATCTCGCCTGGATGGTCCTGACCAAGCGACCCGAAGCTATCCTGGTCCTGCTGCAGAGGGCGCTTGATCAGGCTCAAGCGGAGAATGGCCGCTGGCCCACGCCAGCAGGTCACCACTTTGTGCACTGGCTCCAGGACTGGCTGGGGGGCAACCCCCCGAAGAACATCTGGCTGGGCACGACCATCGAGGAGGCCGCGGGCGCCGAGCGCCGCATCAAGGCTCTGTTGAAGGTGCCTGCGGCGGTGCGTTTCCTCTCCTGTGATCTCTGCTGTCCCTGGACGACCATGGGGTGCAGTACGCACTACTACCGCTCGGCGACGGAGGGAGTTGCCTACCGGTGGCTGGCCCACGGTCCCACGGCTGAGACCTTCCTGGTGGGCGTCCTGGACTACCTCAACGCGCCCAAGCGGCGTGCCGCCTCCTGAAGGCAGACAGCGCCTGCGGCTTGGTGATCCCGATCAACCCTGAATGCCACTGTGCCGGTGAGAACATGGATGCTCAGACTGCAAAGACGATCATTGGCCACGACCGGGCCCTCTTCCTGTTCACCGTGGGGTGGCTGGTGGTGGCCGAGGACATGGCTGCACGGCTGGTCTCCTCGGGCTACTTCGTGGACGAGAAGGCACTCCTGGACCCAGCCAGCGAACCCCGGCGGAAGGGCCTGCCTGTGATTGAAGTGGCGGGTGTCGCGGGTCTGTTTTTCCGGCCATCCGCCGTGCTGGCCTTCATGAAGTCCCAGGGCCCGCCCCATGCGGGAGCCCGGGCCAGCCAGTGGCAGAGCCGGCCGGTGGCCGCACCGGAGCAGAGGCCTGGGCTCTAAAGAAATTCACTTGAGCACGGCTGGGTTGACGCAGGTCAGTGGCAGTCCGCCCTGCAGCACGCTCAGGACGTTGTCGACCGCGATCTTGGCCATGGCCAGGCGGGTCTGGATGGTCGCCGAAGCGGTGTGGGGCACGACCACGACGTTGTCGAGCTCGGCCAGGCCAGGGGCGAGGAGCGGCTCATTCTCGAACACATCCAGCCCGGCGCCCCAGATGACCTTGTTCTGCAGGGCATGGACCAGGGCCACCTCGTCGACGACGGGGCCCCGCGCCGCATTGATCAGGACGGCCGTCGGCTTCATGGCCGCCAGCTCCGGGGCGCCGATGTAGTGGCGGGTCTCGGGCAGCAGGGGCAGGTGCAGGGAGAGGAAGTCCGACTCGCGCAGCAGGGTGGCCTTGTCGACGAACGTGGCCCCGCACTGGCGCTCGAACTCAGGCAGCCGCGCCACATCGGAGTAGATCACCTTCATGTCGAAGGCCGCCGCCTTGCGGGCGAAGTTGGAGCCGATCCGTCCTCCTCCCGCGATGCCCAGGGTCTTGTGGTCCACATCCAGGCCGAGGAAGGCCAGGGGCCCCCAGCCAAGCCACTGGCCGGCGCGCACGTAGCGGTCGGTCTCCGTGATGCGGCGGGCGGTGGCGAGCAGCAGGGCCCAGGCATGGGTGGCGGTGGCCTCGTCGAGCACGCCGGGGGTGTTGGTCAAGATGACGCCGCGCTGGGTGGCCGCCTGCAGGTCGAAGTTGTTGAAGCCCACCGCGAAGTTCGCGACGATCCGGCACTGCGGACCCGCGGCGTCGAGCAGGGCCCCGTCGATGCCGTCGGTGAGCATGGAGATGACCGCATCGCGGCCGCGCACCTGCTGCAGGAGCTCGTCGCGGGTCAGCGCCCGGTCATGGGGGCTGACTTCCACGTCGTGGCAGGTGCGCAGGAGGTCGATCATCTCCTGCTGGATCATCCGCGTGATGTAGACGTTGGCTCTCGGCATCGGGTAGTTCCTGTCAAGTCAGGGGTGGTGGGCCTGGGCGAAGCTGGCCCGGGGGCCTCTGCAGTATGTCAGCGCACCCAGGGCGCTCGCGGTGGCAAGGGCTAGCGGCGCACTTCCACCTGGGCCATCTTCTCGTAGTAGCGCACCAGGCTGCAGTGGTCCGCGTCGCCCTGGCCGTCCACCTTGAGTGCCTGCATCATCTCCATCACCGAAGCGGTGAGGGGCAGGGGCACGCCCAGCTCGTGGGAGGTATCCAGGGCGTTGGCCAGATCCTTGATATGCAGGTTGATGCGGAAGCCGGGGTTGAACTTCCGGTCCAGCACCAGGGGCGCCTTGGCGTCCAGCACGGTGCTGCCGGCCAGGCCGCCCCGGATGGCCTGGAACACCAGCTCGGGCTCCACGCCGGCCTTCGTGGCCAGCACGAGCGCCTCGGCCATGGCGGCGATGTTGAGGGCCACGATGACCTGGTTGGCCAGCTTGGTGATGTTGCCGGCGCCGATGGACCCCGTGCGGACCACGGATCCAGCCATGGCCTTCATGATCGGGTAGCAGCGGTCGAACACTTCCTGGGAGCCGCCCACCATGACCGAGAGGGTTCCGTCGATGGCCTTGGGCTGACCGCCGCTCACCGGCGCATCCAGCATCTCCACGCCGTTGGCAGCGAGCTTCCCGGCCACCTCGCGGCTCACCAGGGGGGCGATGGAGCTCATGTCGATCACCACGGCACCGCTGCGCGCACCTTCGATGACCCCCTGTTCGCCCAGGACCACCTGCTTCACCTGCGGCGAGTTGGGGAGCATGGTGATGATGATGTCGGCTTGCTCGGCGACCGCCCGGGGCGTTGGTGCTGCCTCGGCGCCTGCGGCGACCAGCTCGGCCACGGCGGGTTCGAAGACGTCCATCACCACCAGCTGGTAGCCGGCCTTGATCAAGTTCAGGCTCATGGGCTTGCCCATGATCCCCAGTCCGATGAATCCGATCTTCATGTGCGTTCTCCTGGTTGGTCGAGTTCTAGTAGCCCATGGTCTTGATCCAGCCGAACGAGGACTGGCTGTCAGGGGTTGGAATGTATTCGAGGCCCACGTAGCCCGCGTAGCCGAGTCGGTCCAGCTCCTGGAACAGGAAGGGGAAGTTGATCTCGCCGGTGCCGGGCTGATGTCGGCCGGGATTGTCTGCGATCTGGATGTGACCGATCCGGGGCAAGTGCTTGCGCAGGGTGGCTGTCAGCTCGCCTTCCTCGCGCTGGGCGTGATACACGTCGTACTGGAGGAAGAGGTTGGGCTCCCCGGCCGCCTCGAGAACCCCCAGGGCCTGATCGGTGCGGTTCAGCAGGAAGCCCGGAATGTCGAAGTGGTTGCAGGCCTCCACCATCAGCCGCAGGCCCTTGGCTCCGAGCAGCCTGGCGGCGAACTGCAGGTTTTCCGCCAGGGTTCCCAGTTGGAGGGCCTCATCCACCCCCGCGACCCGCTTGCCCGCCAGGCAGTTCAGGTTGCCGACGCCGAGCGCCAAGGCATATTCCACGGCTTTCGGAACCCCCGCGCGGAACTCCGCGACCCGGGCCGGATCGGCGGCGATGCCGCGGTCGCCCTGGCCCCAGTTCCCGCTCGGCAGGTTGAAGAGGACCTGGCGCAGGCCATGCTGGTCCAGCTGCCGGCGCAGCTCTGCTGGATCGAAATCATACGGGAAGAGGTATTCCACGAACCTGAAGCCGGCCTCCTTCGCCAAGGCGAACCTGTCCAGGAAGGGGACCTCCGTAAATAGCATGGTGAGATTGGCGGCGAAGGCTGGCATGGCTGTCCTTTCCAGGAGGTTCGTTGGGTGGCCTGCAGGCGTCCCCATCCCGTGCCGGAGCCGCGGGCCCCGGGCGGGTGAGCGGTTAGTCGAATTCCCTGATCGCGGCGATGCTGCCGCCCATCGCACAGTCGGTCTGCTCTTCGCATACGATGTCAATCACGTACGGCCTTTTCGAGGCCTTTGCCCGCTCGATGGCCGGGGCGATGTCTTCGGGCTTGAAGACCCGTTCGCCGGCGCAACCAAGGCCCTCTGCGACTTTGACGTAGTCTATCAGCGTCTGGTTCTCTTTCATGGAAACAGCGTACTCGAAATCGAAGGCGTACTTCTGATGCTGTCGGATCAGGCCCAGATAGGCATTGTTCACGATGACCACAACCAGGGGGACCTGGTAGGTTGCAGCAACCGCAAGCTCTTCAACCATGAAGGTGAAGCCGAAATCGCCCATGACTGCCACGGCCTTGGGGCCGGGCTGGGCGATCATGGCGCCAAAGGCAGCCGGAATGTCGAAGCCGAGGGTTCCGGAGCCTCCCGAAGGCAGGTACTTTCTTGGCTTGTTGATTTTTTGGAATTGGCCTGACCAGATCTGATTAAGCCCACAGCCGGTGGTGAACATCGTGTCCTCGTCAAACCCCCGATTCATTTCGTAGTACACCCTCTGGGGCTTGATGGGGACACAGTCGTAGAACTCCTTTCGTCGGAGCGACGTCCTGAGCTCGGGTATGGCATTGACGCGATCCGCCGCGTGGAATTCCACGTTCCGGGCGGCAATTTCCTGTAGGAGTGCGTCGATGGCCAGCTTGGCATCGGCCACGATGCCGATCTCGCACTTCACGATCTTGTCGATCTGTTTGAGCTCGATATCCACATGAATGAATTTCCGCTCTCCGGCGTAGACCTTCACATCCCCGGTATGCCGATCGGTGAAGCGGCAGCCGATGCCAAGGACGACGTCAGAGCCCAGGAGATAGTGATTCCCGAGAGGGGTGCCGACCTGGATGCCAGCGTGGTCCACATTGAGCGGGTGCTCTAACGGCACCCCGCCCTTGGCCATGTAGGTGGTGATGATGGGAGCGTGGATGACCTCGGCAAGCTTGATGCAGGCTTCCTCTGCCCGCGCCAGGATGACGCCTCCGCCCATGATGATGATGGGATTCTTGGCCTGCACCAGCAGATCAACAGCCATCCGGATCACACAGGCATCCGGAGCCATCTGCTTGAGGGGGGCGGGCTGGTAATGATCGACCTCGAAGGGAATGTCCGCCGTCTGAATATCCAGCGGCAGATCGATGAGGACGGGGCCCGGTTTCCCTTCCCGCGCGGTCCTGAACGCTTCTCGCAGGATGTCGGGGAGGTCGGCGGCCTGGGTCACGCACCAGGTCGCCTTGGCGACGGGCTTGCAGATCGCCGCAATGTCGACGCACTGGAAGGCATCCTTCCCCAACAATCCCGAAGCCCCTTGGCCAGTGATGGCGATCAAGGGAATGGAGTCGATGTTGGCCGTGTAGATCCCCGTCACAAAATTCGTGGCGCCGGGGCCTGACGTGCAGAGCGCCACCGCCATCCGGCCGCTGGCCCGGAAGTAGCCGTCGGCGGCATGCACCGCAGCCTCCTCGTGGCGAACGGTGTAGTGCTTGATCTGCTTCGAGAGTCCAAGGAATTTGTAGACGGGATTGATACCAGCCCCCGGAATGCCAAACGCATCACGGACGCCTTCCCGCTCAAGGATCTTGACGACGACTTCCGCTACCTTCATGGAGTCCTCCCTCGCTTGGCATCTGGTGAGGCAACGAGCCATCCCTTTTTCCGGTCTGGAGATTGCAAGTCGTTGCAAATGACATCCAGGCTCGTGGGTAAAAAACGAGCTTCAGATAAAATTGAACAACCTCGATTCCCAATATCTCTCCCAAGGTCGTTCGGGACCATGGGGTTATTTGCGATCCTAGGAATCGGACTCATCGATGGAGAAAGGTCTCGGGACCGTTCGTGCCACCAACACAGGCGATTCCCAACCCGCCTAGACAAGCCGGAGTCGAAACGGAGCCGTCCCTACTCCACATAAAAAACCCCCTGATTTCTCAGGGGGTTAGCTGGTGGACCTGATCAGGATCGAACTGACGACCTCTGCATTGCGAAAGTAAATATTGTATTTATAACGACTTGTGCGAGATTGTGTTGAAGAATTCGAGCAGCTTTGTATGACTCTGTGTATGACACTGGCTCGCTGATTGCTCGGATCTCACTGTGTCAGAGCAGCACATCCAGAAGTAGGTCTATGCGGTTTGGGCTGGTTCCCAGAGTTCAAGGTTGGCCTTCCTCATGTCCTCGAGGCCCATTTCCACGTATCCCTCTGACGTTCTGATGTCCTTGTGCCGCAGGTTGTTCTTCACGATGAACGAATTTCCCTTGGTCGATTTAGCCAGAAGGGTGGCGTAGGTACCACGCAGACGGTGAGGACTCAATTTCACTCCGACCACAACACCAGCTCTTACGATTGCCTTCTTGGTGAACTGCTTCCTGTGTGGCCTTTCGTCCTCTGAAGGAAGAACCCAGATACTCTTCGTCTCTCTGGCATCGTTCTCGTCCTTAGCCTTCTGGAGCCAGGTCTTCATGTCAGAGCCGAACGTAAGAAGACCGTCCTCTTTGCCCTTTGTGCCTGTTCCTTCGCTTCCGACCATTCCGCCAGGGCAATAGGTGTTCTCCTTCCAGTCCACATTCTCCCAGAGCATCTGTAGGGCTTCTGACTCACGAAGACCCATGTAGAGCATTGCTCTTACGGCCACTGATACGTGCAGGTTCCCGGTCCTATCTATTTCGGCTAGGAAGGTATTAGCCTTGTCTCTCGGGATAAACGGTTTTCTTCTCTTCTGGATCTTCTCCAACTTGATCTTGGGTGCTACTTCCATGTAGGTAGGAACAAGATTGCCGAGAACTGCTGATATCCAAGAGGCAAGGGTGTTATAGCCTCCAAGATTGTGCTTCTTGTTTGGATACTGCTTATTGTTGCCGTGAAGGTAGTCGTTCAAGACGACTTCTACAATATCGAAATTGAGAACATCACAACGAACATTACCAAGTTTTGGAACTACATGTATTTCCAACTGTCTCTTTGCTGTGTTTAAGTACATATCTGACTTCTTGCCTTGTCTGGATATGAACCAAAGGTTAACTGCTTCCTTGAAGGTTGGTACCTCTATTGGCTTCAAAATAATGCTATCTCTATTCGCATCGTCCTTTAACTCTCGAAGACGTAGCTTGGCATCAGATTTCTTGCTAAATCCCGTGGAACCGAAATATACCTTCTTTTTGCCCGAGATCTTATTCTTCACGGAGAAGCGGTAATACCAAACACCTCGCCAGAATGCTAAATTATTCTCGAAGTGTAGTTCATCCTTTACTTGTTCCATTTTGAGACCTTTACTTGCTTCTCTTGCTGGTTTTGATTGTAATTTGTGCTTTCCAGGCTTAATGTTCGCCGACATATTTTACTCTTTATACGTAGTGTATTAATATGGCACGTGCGCAGCGTGCTTACAATATATATCGGCCACTCCCGAAATATCTCCAGTATTTCTTTCTGTCAGATTGATTTTGTTCACATCTACAAAAAACTATTCAATCTTTAATTCATAGCAGGGATGACCTTTCCTGGGCTTTCATAAGGCCGCCAAACCATTGAATATCTATGAGTGAACGAATGACACCTGGTACCTAAACATTTTTAATAACAAGTTCGTTATGGTCGCTTTTCGGCTATTATTACGATATAAACAGTTGTAGTTAACAAATGGCGCTAAATATGATGAAATGCCTCAATTTGTAAGCTATAAATCGGGTTGAATATACTTATAGGATGCTTTGTGAATAAGATAACTTTAAAAATAGTAGATAGATTATTGGTATTATATATTAATCATATTTTGTTGATTGCATGATAGTTTAAGATTATTTTGTTATCATATTAGATTGTAATACCTTCTCCCGCCCAGACCAACTCAAAAAAATAGAGTGAAGGATCTGAACGGGAGAAGGAGTAGTTATGGCTCATCATATTGAGTCGTAATAATAACCCACCAAGGTTCTTATGTTGAGGTAGGTTGTGCTGTACCTCTTAACTTGATGACCCCTGTTGGCCTCTCCTTGGCAGTTCATCACACCCAAGTACCCACCAACCACAGCGGCATCCCAGTAAACGGTTATTAAAATTACTGGGTTCTAACATCATGGTCCGTATGATGCCTTGTATCCTGTCAATTGTAATCAGACGCCAATACAAGCTTTGTAAGTCCCTTCCCTTAGAATTGCCAGCTATCATTCCTCTGGATTACCTTGGTTCGACCCTTGTTTAAGACCTAAGGGATATTTCGCCCTCATATATACGTATCGAATAATCTATTCTTAAT
>Ga0208613_1000783_pt1 | contig 10550 bp, 14 predicted proteins | sample CryBogmetaGMA6M_FD_184543 | JGI IMG/M metagenome (GOLD analysis project Ga0208613, IMG submission 184543) | Freshwater microbial communities from Crystal Bog, Wisconsin, USA - MA6M (SPAdes) | ecosystem: Environmental > Aquatic > Freshwater > Lake | place: Crystal Bog, Wisconsin, USA | collected... | reverse complement strand
AGGATCCTTAACTTTAACTCTAGCTTGAAATTGGACATTAGAAGCAGAAGTTGAAGCTATAAAATATCCACTAAAATAGCCTCCTGAATTTAACGGCATGGACGTTAAAAAGTTAGTATAAAAAGTCAATACTCTTTGTATACTATTATGGAAAAGTTAAAAACTGCTTAACTTTTCTTTCACTAGTTTTAAATACTATCCAATAAATAATGTTTTAATTAAAAAAATAATATAAGTGTTGACAAATATCTTTTATTCTTGTAATATATCACTAATTCAGTGATATACAAAAAAATAAGGAGTAATACAAAATGCTGAGAGATATAGTAGTAATAGATTTAGATAAATGTAATGGCTGTGGAAACTGCGTACCAGGTTGTCCAGAAGGTGCACTCCAAATTATAGATGGAAAAGCAAGATTAGTTTCGGATTTATTATGCGATGGATTAGGAGCCTGTATAGGAGAGTGTCCATTGGATGCTATAACAGTGGAAAAAAAAGAAGCAGAGAAATACAATGAAAGCAAAGTAATGGATAATATATCTAAACAAGGAGAGAATACCATAATTGCTCATCTTAAACATTTAAAAGATCATGGAGAAACAGGGTTTTATAATGAAGCTATTGAATACCTAAAGAAAAATAATATGCCAATTCCTGAAATTAATAAGCCGAAGGCTCAAACACCTCATTCACATGGTGGTGGTGGGTGTCCTGGTTCAAGGACGCTTGATTTTTCAGAAGATACAGGGCATACTGGTAATGACGATAATTCGGGAGAACAACCATCAGAACTTAGGCAGTGGCCTATACAATTGCATTTAGTATCACCAAATGCACCTTATTTTCAAAAGAAAGATGTATTATTGGCTGCTGATTGTGTGGCTTTTTCCTTGGGTAATTTTCATAGAGATTTTCTAAAAGGTAAATCACTTGCTATTGCTTGTCCAAAACTTGATGAAGGAATGGACATATACATAGAAAAATTGACTTCCATGATAGACGATGCACAAGTGAATACAATAACAGTAATGATTATGGAAGTTCCTTGTTGCGGTGGTTTGCTGAGTGCAGTAAAGCAGGCAGCAGAGCTTTCAAAAAGAAAAGTACCAATTAAGGCAATTGTAGTTGGATTAAAGGGAAATGTAATAAGTGAGGAATGGGCATAAATATTATTGAACAAATATTAATAAGGAGAAGATATGGAAAAACCTGAAGGAATAATCACAGAGGAAGACACGGTGTATGAATTATTAACAAAGCATCCTGAACTTAAGGAAGTGTTGATTAAGATTTCACCAAAATTTAAGAATCTTCAAAATCCAGTTATGTTTAATACTGTTGCTAAGATAACCTCTCTTGGAAAAGCATCAAAGATTGGAAATATATATATAAAGGAAATGCTTTATGAACTAAATGAGGCTATTGGAAAGGGAAGTGAATTTTTAACATATTTTAAGAGTCAAATCCCGAAAATGCAGGAAGAGTTTATGAAAAAAGAGTTTGGAACAGGAAATACAGAAAATAACACAGATAAACCAAAATGGTTGGAACAAATTGTGTCTTTTGAGACCTTTGATGCCAGAAAAATTGAAGGAGAGCCATTTACTTTCATTTTGGACAAAGCAGGTAGCATAAAGTCTGGTAGTGGATTTGTTCTTATACAAAAGTTTGAGCCAGCACCTATTATTAATTATCTACAAACTCAAGGTTTTGAATCTCATGTTGTGAAAATATCAGAAGAAGAAGTAAGGGTATATCTGTATAAAAAGTAAAAGGAGTTCTAATTGTGGGAGACGAAAAGTTTAATATATCAAAGCAGAAAATAAAAGAATTGCTTAAAAAGGTTTCGGAGAAGACAAGTGTAGAGGAAATGGCAGCTATAAAGAATGATTTTAAAGAAACCATAAAAGATGCCAGCCCGCTTGTAATAGCAGCTGCTGAAGCAGAACTAATGAAAGAAGGAGCAAGCATAGAAGACCTTATGAAAGCATGCGATGTACACTTAGAAATGTTTAAAGATGTAATACGAAATCCTAATTTAAAAGTGCCCGAGGGGCATCCAATAGCAGCATTTCAAGAGGACCATAAAAACATACTTACTGTTATGGAAAAATTGATCGATGAAATAAAGAAAGCAAAAAAAATAGGTAATTATGAATCAGCTGGAAATGAGTTGGTAATTATAGAAAAGTTGGTTGATAAGCTTATGGAAGCAGAAAATCATAATGTGAGACAAGAAAATACTTTATTTCCCATATTGGAGAGACACGGCATAGAACAGCCGCCAGCTATCATGTGGCATGATCATACTGAAATGAAAGAACAGAAAAAGGAATTACTAAAAGTTATTAAAGCAAGAGCTACTATGACATTTGATGCCCTAATAAAAAGATTAGAACCACTTGCGATTTTGTTGCTTGAAAAGTTTGGTTCACATACTCAAAAAGAAGAAAACATACTATATGTAACAGCAATGAAGGTAATAACAGAGGAAGAGTGGAAGGATATAAAGGAAGAGTGTGATAATTTAGGGTATTTTAATCCAAGCTTATAAACTAAATAAAAAAGGAGAAAAACATGAATCTAAAAGAACTTTCGATTGAAACAATTGAAGCTATTTGTGATGCGTTACCTTTGGATTGCTCTTTTGTTGATGAAAATGATACAGTAAGGTTTTTTAATACACCAAAAGAAGGAAGAATATTTCCACGGACAAAAATGGATTTAGGAAGAAAAGTTCAAAACTGTCATCCCCCTAAAAGTCTTGACAAGGTTAATGCTATTTTGAGTGGTTTTAAAAATGGTACATTGACAGAGTCTGAATTTTGGATAGATTTCCAAGAAAAAAAAATAATGATAAGTTATTTTCCTGTTAAGGATAATCAAGGGAAATATTTAGGTTGTCTTGAAATGACACAGAATGTGACAAAGATAATGAAGATAGAAGGACAAAAAAGATTATAAAGTAATAAAAACATAAAAAAACGAAAATTAATGGAGGCTTAAAATGGTTGAAAAAATTTCAATGAAGTCCGGAGTTGAGTATTCAAAAGGTTCAATAGTTTCAAAACAGATATTGAACAAAAAAACAGGAACGGTTACATTATTTGCTTTTGATAAGGATCAGTCACTTTCTGAACACACGGCACCATTTGAAGCGATGGTACAAGTCACAGACGGTGCAGCTACAGTAATTATCGGTGGTGAACCACATGAAGTAAAAGAAGGTGAGCTGATAATAATGCCTGCAAATATTTCTCATGCAGTAAAAGCAAATGTAAAATTTAAAATGCTTTTAACGATGATAAGGTAATAATTAAAAAAATCTAAATTAAATTTATTTTATGTTATACAATGTTTTTTCTCTATGAAAACTCAAATGAAATATTTCACACCAAACCTGTTAATATACATGTGATGTGATTGAATACAAAAAATAGTAAAACAAGCAAGAAATCTTTCACATAGTATTTTGGAATATTATTGAAAATGGCGTTTTTATTGGCTTATAAATGAAATATAATACTACTATTTTAGTTGACAATGAAACGACTTTTGCTATAATACTACCGAAATAGTGGGAATAGTAGCAATTAAAAGGTGATAAAAAATGAAAAAGTTAAAGACACAAAAAGCAATTTACAGAGCTACCTATTACGACTACTTGCTTGCGATAATAATAGTGGTCCTTTCTGTAGCACCACTTTTTGCTTTTGTCAAATCTGCAACTAATCCTTTGAAAGCTGAAATCTATGTTAACAATAAACTTTTAGAGCAAATTAATCTCAGCATTGATGGGACAACCAATATTGGGAACATGCAAATAGAAGTTAAAGATAAAAAAGTTAGAGTATTAAAATCGGATTGTCCAAACCAGATATGCATACATGCAGGATGGATATCGCAACCTGGGCAGTCGCTTATATGTCTTCCAAATAAAGTAGTTGTTAATATTCCTATAGATCATAAAAACGGTAAGTATGATGTTATATCTTATTGAGGTTGAATATGAATATACAAAATGATCCTAAGGCCCAAAAGACTGCACTACTTGTAACATGTGCTGCCATATTACAAATGGCTGAGTCGTTTTTTCCACAGCCTGTTCCTGGCATAAAACTTGGATTAGCAAATATGATTACAATTGTGGCTTTAGTAGATTTGGGATTTATGTCAGCACTTGAAATTGCAGTGCTCAGGACAATTGTAAGCTCTCTATTATTAGGAACATTTCTTACACCTACCTTTGTCTTAAGTTTTGCTTCGGCAATTACAAGTTCTATTACTATGGGAGCAGCTTATGCAATCTTATCAAAAATGAAAACCCCAATTCTTAGTTTAATTGGAATAAGTATTTTAGGTGCAGTGGTTCATAACATGACGCAAATAAGCCTTGTGTATCTCCTTATTATAAAACACACGGGAGTATTTATGCTTTTGCCTTGGCTTGGAATAAGTGGCGTGATAATGGGATGGGTAACTGGAGTGATAGCTTCTAAAGTATGTGAAAAACTTGAAGAAGGTGGAGATACTGCATATAAAGGCTATGAAATTTTATTACTTAAAAATGAGAATTCAGATACAAACTTCAATAAACGATATATTTCTGGAGAATCATTTTTACACAACATAAGACCAGAGCTTAAAATAGCTGCTGTGGCAATTATGGCAATAACAATATTTGCTCTAAATAATATATATGCTTATGCTGTAATACTTTGTTTAATTCTAATAATATCAATGACTGCTGGTATTTCTTTTTTTAATATATTTGGCGGAGTCAAAAAAATGTCGACCTTTATACTGTTTTCTTTTGCTATACCTGTATTTTTCAATACAAGTGGCAATGTGTTATACACACTTGGCCCGATTAAGATAACGCAGGCAGGTATATCAATTGGTTCCTTGTTTGCTTTCAGACTCATATTGCTCATGCTATCTACTGACCTTATGATTAGAACAACCAAATCAGAAAATCTGCTCAAAGGTATTGAAGCAATCTTAAAGCCATTTGAATTTATGGGTATATCAAGTGGCAGAACATCTTCCATTATAATGACATCGTGGATGTCGGTACCGGAGTTTTGGGACAAAGCAATGGTTCTCGTAAAAAAATACACAAAAGAAGAAAAAAAGGGTCTCACGAGTGCAATTTTAATTGTATCAGCGGTTATAGTCTCGCTATATAGACAAACTGAAATATAATAAATTCGAAAGGAGGCAATAAAATGGAAAAATCAATTTTTGCGGAGTTAGGACTAAACAAGATACCTTTCTATGGGAAAGTATTTCTTACTATGTTTTTGCTATCTATAGGTTGTGGTTATCTGTTGGCAGTTACAAATGTGCTTTTAAATGTTGGCATGAGCTACAATGCCATCGTAGATCATTATAGAGGAAATGAGGCAAATATGATTCCTATTCCAGAGTTTAAGGAACTCATAACGCACGCACATACGCATGTGCTTGCTATGACTATGATGTTTTTCACTCTTGGTTTTGTTTTTATGCTCACTTCTGCAAACCCTTTATTAAAAATTGTAGTTCCAGCATTGTCATTTTTCTCAATCCTTATGGATATTTCATCCATGTTTTTGGTTCGCTTTGTTTTGCCACAGTTTGCAATAACTATACTTTTAGCAGGTATGCTCATAGGAGTATGTGCACTGATAGAAATAGTAATACCACTCTATGAAATGTGGCTTAAAAAAGGTGATAAGTAAGCTAATAAATTATAGGAGGTTTTAGAAGTAAGAAAGAAGAAGAATTACAAAACGGAGGGCATTAGCCTGCCGAAAAAATGTAAGGAGGAAGACATGTTTAAGAAATTATGTGTTCTTACGGTAGTACTGGCCTTTGCAACAGGATTATCAGCAATAGCATTTGCGGAAGATAAAGCAGTAGCACAAACAGGAGGACCAGAAGTAACGGTAGGTGGCTATGTAAAGATGTGGATATTTGATCGTCCAACAGGGATAGGCAAAGTAACAGGTTCAGGCGCGGGACAGATGGACCTTACAAAGAGTTATGGAGTAATGTTTACTGAATTTGATCTTTCAGTCAGAGCAAAAATAAACGAATTAGTAAGTTTTATAGTTGAGCCGAAGTGGAGTGCAAGTACAGGAGCTACTCCAAAACTTGGACAGATAGCTTTTGCTACACCGACTCCTATGGCTGCAAATGACATGGGTCATGGTGTAGCTGAAATGATTCTTAACTTACCTGCGGACATAACATTAGAAGTTGGTGCATTAAGGCCACTATATTCACAAGAATACGGTGCGTCTATGTTTTTTGAAGAAGAAATGACTTGCGGAAAAGCACCACATGATCTCATGGTTGTTGAGGATTATGGAATTGGTGCGGCAAAAACATTCTCCCTTGGAGAAATAACATTACCGATAAATTTATATATTCTTAATGGGGCAGACGGAGATTTTAAATTTGAAAATAATAATGAACCAGGCGTGATGTTACATGTTGAACCGAGCTATGGTATTGTTAAGTTATTGGGTTCAGTATATGCAAGTCGATATGACAATACAGAAAAAAATGCAAAAGTAAAAATGTTGGGCGGAATTAATGTAAGTTGGGAAGGATTGACACTCAGAAGTGAAATAGCAATGGATAAAATAGAAAATAAAGTAGCTGCAGGTATAGACCAGATAGGTTCGGGTTATTATGTAAAATTATTTTATAAGGTACTTCCTTGGTTACAATTAATGTACCATTATGATCACGCTGTAGAAGGTCTATCAACAGGAGCTTCTGACAGAGGAAAAACAGTCAATTATCTCACTAACACTCTTGGGTCAGAGATTTTTCTTTCGGATGGCACGACTTTACAGATTAATGTGGATGTAGGAGATTGGAGAACATCAGATGGCGTAAAAACCACTGTGTTCACAAGACCAAACATTGCAGTAAGAAGTTCTTTCTAATTTTAATAAATATTTTGATTGCGGTAGTTTATGAAACCGTGAGAAAGTAATAAAGGTTATAGGGGCGCCTCGAAAGAGGCGTCCCAACCTTCCCTTATACTTGCGCTGTATATGGACTTATAGAAAAAAATTTTACTACAAGGAGATATGTTATGAAAAAATTTTTAGTTCCGTTTTTAGTACTGGTTTTTGGAGTAGCAGTTTTTGCAGCAGAAGCAGATTCAGTGAAGAGCTTGACAAAGGAAGATGGATTAAAGGCAACAGCAGTAACATTTACAGAAGCACAGACAGCAAAGATACAAGCTGCAATGGGTAGTAAGCAGCCGATTAGAACTGCATACTCTATTTATGTGGGTAAAGAAGTTGTAGTGGTAATGGAAGAGCAGCAAGGTAAATGGGGTCCAATTAAAATGGCAATTGCAATAGATAAAGTGACTAAAAAAGTTATGGGAATTGAAATTGTAGCCATGATGGAAAAAAGAGGAGTAGCAGTAAAGAATGCAAATTATTTAGGGCAATACACTGGTAAAAGCACGGCTGACGCTGTAGAAGTTGGAAAAGATATAAAAGCAATAAGTGGCGCTACGATAAGTTCAAAAGCAGTAACAATTGCTGTGAAAAGAGCATTGCTTGTATATTCTGAAGCAATGCCTACAAAAAATAAGTAGTGCAAGAGTCAAAGTAGATTGTGGGGAGGCAGAAAAAAACCTCCAAAGAGTTTTAATCTCCTCCCCAGTTTTTTTTAGAATATAGACAAAGAATTATTAATTTATGTTTTTAGATAATTTTATAAAAGAAGGGTATATAAATGCAAAAAATATTTGTTACGCTGGCTGTTATACTATTAATTGTAGCTGGACTAATAGTTATTAAGAAGATTGGTGAACCGCCACTTCAAGTGCGTTCAAGATTTATAATGGATACGATATGCACAATAAAGGTTCCTGGGGGCAAAGAAGTAATTCCTGCAATTGATAAAGCCATGGATATTATGCAGGACTTGGAAGCAAAGTTTACTATACATAAGGAAGGTGCACCGCTTTATGAGTTCAATAAGACAGGTAAAGCTGTAACCGATCCAGAAATATTGTACCTTGTAAGATTAGCTCTTGATATTTCTAAAAAAACTAATGGGGCTCTTGATATTACCATAGTTCCTGTAATGCGTGCCTGGGGTTTTTATAAAGGTATGATAAATAAAGTTCCAACCGAAGCTGAAATAAAAGAAGCATTATCAAAAATAGGTTATAAGTACTTATCCATAGAAAACGGAAAGTTAGTAAAAAAGAGACCATATATACAGGTTGATTTAGGGTCGCTTGCAAAAGGTTATGCTGTACAAAAAGCTGGTGATTTTCTTAAAGCTAATGGAATAAAGTCAGCTTTAATAGATGGCGGAGGCAATATATTTGCCTTAGGTACATATGCTGGCAAACCATGGAAGGTTGCCATAAAAAATCCTCGTGGCGATGGTGTGATTGGTGTGGTTGATGCAACAGATATGGCTCTTACTACTGCTGGAGATTATGAAAGATTTTTTGTAAAAGATGGAGTTAAATATTTTCATATTATGGATCCAAAAACTGGTAGAAATCCACATAGTATAGCTTGTGTTACTGTTATGAGCGCAAGCTCCACTTTGGCTGATGCATGGGATACGGCATTGTTTGTATTGGGTAAAGATGCTGCTTTAAAAAAGGCTGATGAAGTAAAAGATATAGAAATATTGGTTGTAACGGGTGATGGTCAAATATATACTTCAACAAAAATGACAAAAGATATGGCTCAAAAGGGAAAATAATTGGCAATTATTTAAAGCATCGGAAGCTATTAAACAATTGAGAAAAAATATTGATTACTTGAAGTTTATAATATATAAGGCTAGTATTTTGGTGGGGTTTAGGTTTATTGATAGATGAATTATAATAGTATTTAGTTATACGGAAGAAATGTGTAAGGGTAAAAACTAAAGTAAGATAAGGTGGTACTAATTGAAATTTTCAACAAGAGGAAGATATGTTTTACGCGCTATGATTATGCTCTGTGAACATTATGGAGATGGTCCGCTTACTATACGCGCAATTTCAGAAAAACAAGAAATATCGTTAAAATATCTTGAAACAATTATGAGGACTTTTGCGACAGCAGGATTGGTAATAAGTGCAAAAGGAAAGAGTGGTGGTTTCATACTGGCTAAGAATCCAAAAAAAATTACTATGACTGATATACTGAAAACATCTGAAGGAACTCTTTCTCCAGTTGCATGTTTGGATAACCCAGATATATGTGCACTAAAGGAAAGTTGTAAGTCTATGAAAATGTGGAAGGAATTAAAAGAAATAACTTTGAAATATCTGGATTCTATAACATTAGAGGCAATCGCCACACAGGAAATGCCAGAAAAATTTATTAAACAAACTTAAGGTGCAAAACCTAAAGAACAATAAATATTAGAAATTAAGAGTTGTTTTAGGAATGTTCTGAAGAATGTCTTTATATACTCTAAAGTTGATTTCAGAAGTTTTGATTTGTATTATACAAAAATCTCCAAGGGATCCAGTATCTTTAAGAGTCGAAATCATTGAAGATTTCTCTGAAAGAAGTTCAAGTCCTACTTTTACTTCAAGAGAATCAAATTTAGAAAATAGTTTTGCTGTTCCATGAACCTGAGTCTCAGAGGAGTCATCAAGTTTATTACTTGGACCGAGTATTAAGAGGTTGGCGTAAGAATTTTTAGCAAGTTCGGATATCTTTTTAGATGTTTTGTTTGTAACAAGGTAAAAATTTTTCAAATCGGAATCTGCTGCAAAGACCATAATTCTTGAGTTGATTTTATCTTGGTCAAAAGTATTAAAAGTTGTGTAAAGAGATCTTTGAAGGACTAAGGATATGAAGCCTGCATCGTATTTTAACTTTGGCATGTCTATTGCTCCTTTTTAAAACTTGTAGTCGGTAATGTCATATTTCTTTATTAATAGTAGCATAAATACTTTATCTTTCAATAAATATTTTGATAAAATAGCATTATAATCAAAATAACTGGGAGTATAGGAAAAAGATTTTTTTGACATAATATAAAGATTAAGTTATAATGATATCAGTTCAATGATATTTAAACTATAAATGATGATATTATAAGGAGAAGAAAATGAGGATTTCAACCAGAGGAAGGTATGCCACAAGAGCTTTGTTACATCTTGCTACAAAGTATGGTAAATCGCCTGTTTCACTAAAAATAATCTCAATAGATCAGGAAATATCAGTAAAATATCTTGAAAATATAATGCGCCTGCTTGTTAAGGTAGGCTTAGTAAAAAGTACTAAAGGTAAAAATGGTGGTTTTGTTTTGGCAAAGGCACCAGAAGACATTAACTTGAGTGAAATAGTCACAGCTGCGGAAGGGTCTATAGATCCAGTTTTTTGCGTAAGTGACCCAGCGAGTTGTAGTCGTGCCAGATTTTGTTCTTGGAGAGATGTATGGTCAGAATTAAAACTTAGGACAATGGAATATATGAACTCAATTACACTTGCTGACATGTTAGAAAGACAAAATATGAAGGCAAAGATAAAAGTAAAAAACAAAAGCAAAAAAAAGTAATATATAAA
>Ga0208613_1000781_pt1 | contig 10551 bp, 8 predicted proteins | sample CryBogmetaGMA6M_FD_184543 | JGI IMG/M metagenome (GOLD analysis project Ga0208613, IMG submission 184543) | Freshwater microbial communities from Crystal Bog, Wisconsin, USA - MA6M (SPAdes) | ecosystem: Environmental > Aquatic > Freshwater > Lake | place: Crystal Bog, Wisconsin, USA | collected... | reverse complement strand
GGCCTACCTAGCCGCCACTGCTTCTCGGCAGTTCGAGTCTGCCTCTTTTTCAGCCACCAATGAAACAGGGGCCCGGGGGCCCCTGTTTCATTGGTGGCTGGAGGCAGACTCGAACTGCCGACCTGCGGATTATGAGACCGCTGCTCTAACCGACTGAGCTACCCAGCCACGAAGGGGTAGTCTAGCGGGGGTGCGGGTCTTCGTCTATCTCAGATCGTTGACCAGCACCACGATGAGCCGCTTGGGACCGTGGACGCCGTAGGCGAGGGTCTGCTCGATGTCGGCGGTCTTGCTGGGGCCGCTGATGAGGAGGGCGTTGGGGGGCAGGCTGTCGCCCCAGCCCAGGTTCGTGATGGCAGACCAGAGGGAGTCCTGGATGGTGGAGGCCCGCAGGAGGGCGATGTGAATGGGCGGCACCAGGGACAGCAGCCGGGGCTCATCGGGACCGGGCATGAGCAGGATGCCGCCGGTCTCGGCGATGCCACCGACGGTGCTGGTGAACCCAGCTTCCACCTCGGTGAAGAGCTGGGTCTTGAAGGCCTCCACGGGGCGGTCGTAGGGCAGGAGGGTGGCGTCCCCATCCCACGAGGCGGCCAGGGCGGCGGCGTCCCCATTGCCGGGGCCGTAGAGCAGGCTCTTGATGCCCTCGTGGTCACAGAAGTTCTGGACCACGGAAGGCCAGTCGCTGGGACTGGCCTCCAGGAACTCGGTACGCACGGTCTCCATGCCCTTGCGGAGGCGGGCCACCCGCTCGGCGGCGGGCCAGTGGCGGCGCGCCATGACGGCGGTGTCCTCCGGGGGTGGCGGCCCCCCGGCAGGGGCGGCGCTCAGGCGCTCCAGGATGGCGGTTCGGGCCTCAGTCATGGGTGCCTCTCTCGGCCCGCATGCGCTCGCTGAGCGAGCGTCGGGCTGGTATGGGTTTGGTGCGGAAGCGGGTCCAGTCGCGGATGAGCGGAGCCCCGGAGGGCAGGGCCCAGCCGAAGCGGGTGGCGAACCAGGTGAGAATGCGGTAGAGGCCAGGGCGCTTGCTCAGGGCGGCCCAGAGGCGCCAGGCGCGGTCCTCGGCGTCCGTGCGGCCGGTGCCCTTGCCAGCGACGAAGGAGGCCGGGTCCTGGTGGGTGGCCTCCCGACGGAGGCGCACCAGGATGTCCGGGATGGGGATCTCCACCGGACAGACCTCGCCGCAGGCGCCGCAGAGGCTGCTGCCGTGGAGCAGGTCGTGGCGGACGCCGACGCCCTCCATCTGGGGGGTGAGGATCTTGCCGATGGGGCCAGGGTAGGTGGCCTCGTAGGCGTGGCCGCCCACCCGGGTGTAGACCGGGCAGTGGTTCATGCAGGCGCCGCAGCGGATGCAGCGCAGGGTGGCCTGCAGCTGGGGATCGCCGTAGATGCGGGAGCGGCCGTTGTCCAGGATGACCAGGTGGACGGCCTGGGGGCCGTCCTTCTCACCTTCGCCCCGGGGGCCGCTGATGAGGTTGAAGTAGGTGCTCACGGCCTGGCCGGTGGCGGAGCGGGTGAGGATGGCGTAGAGCGGCGCCACGTCCTCGAGGCGTGCCACCACCTTCTCCAGGCCCATGATGGCGATGTGGAGGGGCGGCACGTGGGTGCTCATGCGGCCGTTGCCTTCGTTCTCCACCAGACAGAGGGTCCCGGTGTTGGCCACGGCAAAGTTCACGCCGGAGATGCCCGCATCGGCCTCCAGGAACTTCTGGCGCAGGACCTTGCGGGCCATGGCCGTCAGCTCATCCACGTCCTCGGTGTACTTGGCGTCCTTGATCTTCTGGCTGAACTGCCGGGCGATCTGGTCTTTGTTCTTGTGGATGGCCGGCATGATGATGTGGCTCGGAGTCTCTCCATCCAGCTGGATGATGTACTCGCCCAGGTCGGACTCCAGGGCCTCGATGCCATGGCTCTCCAGGAAGGCATTGAGGTGCATCTCCTCGGAGACCATGCTCTTGCCCTTCACCAGCCGGGTGGCGCCCTGGGCCTGAAGGATGTCCAGCACGAGCTGGTTGGCCTGCTCGCAGGTCTCTGCCCAGTGGACCTGAATGCCGTTGCGGGTGCAGGCTGCTTCCAGCTGCACCAGCAGGGCCGGGAGGTTCAGGAGGCTCCGGCTCCGGATGGCGGTGCTCAGGTGCCGCAGCTCCTGCAGGTCCGCAGGGTCCGGGAACTGGGCCTTGCGCTTGGTGATGAGGCCATCCATGGCCCGCCGGAAGTTGGCGCGCAGGTGGGGATCCAGCAGGGCCTTGGCCGCCGACTCCCGAAAGAGAATGTCGGTCTCAGCGTGCATGGGTGCGCTCCCAGAGGAATTCCGCAATGTGCTGGACCTTGAGGGGGCTGCCCTTCTGGTCCAGGGCACCCTTCACGTTGAGGAGACAGCCGCCATCCGTGGACAGGACCACGGAGGCCCCCGTCGCTTCGGCGTCCGCCGCCTTGTCGCAGACCATGGCACCGGAGACCTCAGGCTGGCGCACGGAGAAGGTGCCGCCGAAGCCGCAGCACTCGTGCTCCCGGGCCAGGGGGGCCAGCTCGACCTTGTCCAGCTGCGCCAGGAGGGCCTGGGGCTCGCCCTTGAGGCCGAGGTCCCGCATGGCGTGACAAGAGCTGTGCCAGGTGACCTTGATGGGCTCGCCCAGGTCCTTCAGCTGCACGCCCAGCACCTCCACCAGGAACTGCGTGAGCTCATAGACCCGGCCGCTGAAGGCCCTCACTTCGGCTTCCTCGGGCTGGCCGTGGAAGAGCTCCGGGTAGTGGTTCTTCATCATCCCGGCGCAGCTGCCGGAGGGCAGGATCACCGGCAGGTCTTCGGGAAACAGCGCCACCTGGGTGCGGGCCACGTCCCGGGCCTCCTCCCAGTAGCCGCAGTTGAAGGCGGGCTGGCCGCAGCAGGTCTGGCCTTCGGGGAAGGCGACCGTCACTCCGGCTTCACGCAGGAGCTGGATGCCGGCCATGCCGGCATCCGGGAAGAAGAGGTCCACCAGACAGGTGGCGTAGAAGTAGGCTCGGGGGGGGCGGACGGCCGTCACTGCGCGCCCTCGGGCCGGGTGGTCTGCTCCAGCAGGTACAGGAAGCTGCGGTAGACCTGGCCGGTGGAGCGGGTCATGCCCACCTCACAGGTGCGGCTGCTGGCGAAGTAGCCATCGAAGGACTGGGCCTTCACCTCGTGGGCCTCGTGCTTGGTGGCGGCAGCCGTCAGCTCGGGGTGGGTGAAGCCGCGATCGCCGGCAAAGCCACAGCAGCCGGCATCCCGGGGCACCACCACCTTGTCGGCGCAGGCCTTGGCCACGCCTTCCAGCTGGGGCAGCAGGTTCATCTTGGTGACGGAGCAGACGGGGTGCAGCACCACGGAGGCGACCTTGCGGTGCACCTGCAGCCGGGGCAGCAGGACGTCGAAGGCGAAGGCCGTGCTGTCGATGATCTTGAGCTTGTCGAACTTGGCCTGGTTGTCGGCGGTGAGGTAGCCCCGGCTGCTGAGCACGCCGTAGGTGCAGGGGCTGGTGTCCATGACCACCGGCAGGCGACCCTGCTGGCTCCACTCCCAGAACTTCTCGATGGCGTGGTTGATGGTGTAGCGGTGGGCCTCATCGAAGCCCTTGGAGCTGAAGGGGACGCCGCAGCAGGTGCCTTCCACATCGAAGGGGATGTGCACCGGGGTGCCGGCCCGAGCCGCCACCTTCACCAGGGCCTCCACCAGGCTCATCTCCTCGGGCTCGCCAGGGAGGTGGCCCATCATGCGGGAGATGCAGGCGGGGAAGTAGATGGCCGCAGCGCCTTCCAGGTTGGTGGAGGGCAGGGGGGCCTTGGCGGCCTTGGGCATCTCCGGGCTCCAGATGTGCGAGGAGCCGAAGGTCTTCAGGGCGCGGGTGATGAAGGGCATGGCGCTGGTCCCGAAGAGGGCCTGGACCGTGTGGCCGGCTCGCAGGGCCATGCGCATCACGGGCTCCACGGTGGCGAAGTTGCGGGCCACGGAGAGGGCGAGCTTCTGGGCCCGGCGGCTGTGGCTGGCCCGGCGGAAGCGCTTGGTCAGCTGGCCGGTGTCGATGCCCACGGGGCAGGCGGTGGCGCAGAGGCCGTCCGCAGCGCACGTCTCCAGGGCCATGTAGGGGAAGGCCTCCTGGAGGCTGGCCAGCAGGGCCGGATTCTCCTTGCAGGCCTCGAGGCGGGCGATCTCCCGGCGCACCACGATGCGCTGCCGGGGGGTCAGGGTCAGCTCGCGGCTGGGGCACTTGGGCTCGCAGTAGCCGCACTCGATGCACTTGTCGACTTCCTCCTCCACGCCGGGCATGGGCTTGAGGTCGGCCAGGTGGCCCTTGGGGTCATCGTTGATGATCACGCCGGGATTGAGCAGGCACCAGGGATCCACCAGGGCCTTGAGCTTGGCCATGACGGCCTTGGCCTCGGGGCCCCACTCGGCCTCCACGAAGGGGGCCATGTTGCGGCCGGTGCCGTGCTCGGCCTTGAGGGCGCCGTCGTACTTCCGCACCACCAGCTCCACGACGTCGTCGATGAAGCGCTCGTAGCGCTCCACGGCGGCCTGGTCATTGAAGGACTGGGTGATGACGAAGTGGAGGTTGCCATCCTTGGCGTGGCCAAAGATGATGGCCTCGTCATAGCCGTGCTTGGCGAAGAGCTTCGTGAGGTCCACAGCGGCGTCCGCCAGACTCTCGATGGGGAAGGCCACATCCTCGATGAGCACCGTGGTGCCCCGCTTGCGGACCGCACCCACGGAGGGGAAGGTGCCCGAGCGGATCTTCCACATCATGGCCTGCTCGATGGGATCGTGGGTGAAGTGGGCGGGCTCCAGCAGCTGGAGGCCTGAAGCCGTCGCCAGAGCCTGGCGCTCCAGCTCGGCGCGGACGGACTCCTCGCGGCCGTGGAACTCCACCAGCAGGGCCGCAGCGCCATCGGCCAGGGTTTTGAAGCTGGCGGGCACGCCGGGCTGGTTCTCCACGGACCGGAGCGACGCCCGGTCCAGCAGCTCCAGGGCGGCGGCACCGGCGTCCCGCAGGGGGATGATGGCAGCGCAGGCGGCGTGGAGGTCGGGGAAGAGCAGGAAGCCCGTGACCTTCACCGGCAGGTCTGGGACGGTGTTCAGCACAGCCTCGGCGATGAAGGCCAGCGTACCTTCGGACCCCACCAGGAGGTTGCGGAAGATGTCGACGGGCCGGTCGAAGTCCATGAAGGCATTGAGGGAGTAGCCCGTGGTGTTCTTGGTCTTGTACTTGGACCGGATGCGCTCGGCCAGGGCGGCGTTGCCCAGCAGCTCAGCCTTCATGGCCAGCAGCCCCTCGGTGAGGGCAGGCTCGGCGGCCCGGAACTGGGCATCGGCGTCCTCGGCCCCGGTGTCGATGATCGTGCCAGAGGGGAGGACGAAGGTGAGGGACTCCAGCGTGTGATAGGCGTTCTGGACCACGCCGCAGCACATGCCACTGCTGTTGTTGGAGAGGATGCCACCCACGGTGCAGGTGTTGATGGACGCAGGATCAGGCCCCATCTTCGAGCGGTAGGGCCGGAGGGCATGGTTCACGTGGGCGCCGATGACGCCGGGCTGCACCCGGACCTTGGCCCCACCCTCCAGCACCTTGATGGTGCGCCAGTTGCGGGCGACTTCCACGAGGATGCCATCCGAGATGGCCTGGCCCGAGAGGCTGCTACCGGCGGCCCGGAAGGTCATGGGGACCTTCAGGTCATGGCTCAGCCGGAAGAGCGCCTGGACCTCCTGGATGCTGCTGGCGAAGACCACCGCCTTGGGGATGAGCCGGTAGAAGCTGGCATCCGCCGCAAAGGCAATGAGGTCCACAGGCCGGTCGAGGACACGCTCCTGGCCGACGATGGCGGCGAGGGAATCCCGGAGGGAGAGGACGGTGGTGGCGCTCATGGAGGCTCCTCAGGACAGGCCGAAAGAAAAGGTCCCGCCGACGGTGGAGGCTGTCGACGGGACCTTCCAACTCAGGTAACCGCCTCGGTTAGGGCTTCTTGGCCGGGGCAGGGGCAGGGACGGCAGCAGGGGCAGCAGGCGCCGCAGGAGCGGCCACGGCGGGAGCCGGGGCAGCGGCAACGGGGGCCGGCGGCGGGACGCTGGGCATCCAGCTGGCAGGGAGTACCCGGGCGTACATGAAGATCACCACGCCCACCATGGCGGCCAGCGCGATGCTGTGCCAGAACACGTAGCGGAGGATGGTGCCTTCCTCGCCCTGCTGGTTGGTGGCCACGGAGGCGACCACGAGGCTCTGGGCGTCGATCATCTTGCCCATGACGCCGCCGGTGGTGTTGGCTGCGGCGGTGAGGATGGGGTTGAGGCCCAGCTGCTCGGCGGTGATCTTCTGCAGACCGCCGAAGAGCACGTTGGAGGAGGTGTCACTGCCCGTGAGGGCCACACCCAACCAGCCCAGCATGGCGCTGAAGAAGGGGAAGAGCATGCCCGTGCTGGCGAAGGCCAGACCCATGGTGGCGTCGAGGCCCGCGGCCTTGGAGACGAAGCCCAGGGCCAGCATGGCGGCGATGGTGAGCAGGGAGATCTTCACGCGGCCGACGGTATTGATCCAGATCTTGACGAGCTCGAGGGGACCGAAGCCGGCCACGAGGCCACTGACAATGCCAGCGAGCATGAGGCTGGTGCCGGTGAGGGAGAGCCAGTTGAAGGTCCAGATGGCGGCTTCAGGGGAGGCCTTGGCGACCACGGGGGGAGCCTTGATGACCATCTTGTGGAGGCCGGGCATCTCGAAGGTCTTGACGGAGACGCCATTGAGGAAGTTGGGCTGACCCTTGGGGCCGCCGTTGAGGAAGGTCTTGACCTGAGGGGTGCCCCAAGCGAACACGAAGAGGGACAGGAAGATCCAGGGCAGCCAGGCCTTGAAGACCTTGCCACTGCTCTGCTCGACCACGGCACCCGCGGCCTCTTCCCGCTCGTGCTCATAGCGCCAGATGGTCTTGGGCTGCCACACCTTCAGGAACAGCACGGTGGAGGCCATGGAGATGATGGCGCCGATGATGTCCACCAGCCAGGGGCCGTGGTAGTTGCTGACGGCGAACTGGGCGATGGCGAAGCTGCCACCAGCCACGAGGCAGGCGGGCCAGACTTCCATCATGGCTTTGCGACCGGCCATGGTCCAAATGATCCAGAAGGGCACGATCAGGGAGAAGATGGGCAGGATGCGGCCAGCGGCGGCGCTCAGGAGGTCCAGGGGCAGGCCGGTGACGCCAGCAAGGGCGATGAGGGGGCTACCCAGGGCGCCGTAGGCGACGGGGGCGGTGTTGCCGATGAGGGCCAGGCCGGCGGCCTGGAGGGGGCGGAAGCCGAGGCCGATGAGCATGGCCGCAGAGATCGCCACAGGGGTGCCGAAGCCGGCAGCGCCTTCAATGAAGGCACCAAAGCTGAAGGCGATCAGCAGGGCCTGGATGCGGCGATCCGCCGCGAGGCCGGCGATGGAGTGCTTGACCACCTCGAAGTCACCTGACTTCACCGTGATGTCATAGATGAAGATGGCGTTGAGGACGATCCAGCCGATGGGGAGGAGGCCGAAGAGGGCACCGTGGACGGCGGCCATGCCAGCCATGCCGGCGGGCATCTTGTAGACCAGGATGGCCACAGCCAGACAGGTCACGAGGCCCAGGATGGCCGAGTAGTGGGCCTTCACGTGCTTGGCCAGGAGGCCCAGCAGCACGAAGACCGGCAGGGCGGCCACCAGCGCGGAGAGGAAGATATTCCCCATGACTGGGGAATAAACTTGGGTCCAAGGGGTCATGACACCTCCGAAAAGAAAAAGGGGGGAAGGAAAAGGAAACGCTAGGAATGATCGAATGACCTGGGCGAAGATTACAATAGGTAGGGTGGTCAGACCACCATACCACCAGTGCCTTTGATCACAGTTTGAATCTGTCCCCATTTGCAAGGGAGCGTTTGGAACATGGATCTGACTCCGATTCGAACCAAGCGCCTCTATGAAGAGATCGTAGAGCAGATACGTTTGTTGATCGCGGATGGGAAGCTGAAGCCTGGGGACAAGCTGTTGGCTGAGCGGGAGCTGGCCGATCGCTTTCAGGTCAGCCGGGCTTCGGTCCGGGAAGCCATTCGCACCCTGGAGATGCTCGGCATGATTGATATCCGGCCGGGCGAGGGCACCTACATCCGGGAAACCGAAACCGATGACATCATCCGGCCTCTGGCGATGTTCCTGGCCGTGGAGCGCAGCTCGGTCATCGACATGTTCGAGATGCGCCGAATCTTTGAGACTGCCACCGCCAACCTGGCGGCCCAGCGGGCCACCGACCAGGAGATCCTGGAGATCGAAGCCACCCTGGAGAGCATGAAGGACCATCTGAACCTTCAAGACCCTGAAAAGGGTGAGGGCTTCGATGCGGCCTTCCACTTCGCCATTGCTGAGGCGACCCACAACAGCCTGCTGTCCAAGCTCTTCAAGACCGTGTCCGAGGACTTCTCCAAGGCCAACTCCGCCGCCCGCCGGCGGCTCTACCTCGACAACGTCAAGAATCCCCAGCGGATCATCGACCAGCACTCCAACATCCTGAAGGCCATCAAGGCCCGGGCCCCCAAGGAGGCCTCCGAGGCCATGCGGGTCCACCTCAAGTTCGCCGAGGGCGAGCTGCGGAAGTGGATCGTCTAGATTCATGGTGACGCTGGCACCTCCTGTGCCAGCGCCCTACGGGCGGCAATCGCCTGCGGCGATTCCGTCCTATTTGCCAATCCTGGCAAATGGTGGCCCCGGTGGGGTTCGAACCCACGACCAAGCGGTTATGAGCCGCCAGCTCTGACCGCTGAGCTACAGGGCCAGCGTCAGTGTAGCAAGGCCCCCTGAGGGATCGGTCACAGCCCGCCCAGGCAACGTCCGCGCAGGGAGAAGTCGAGGAGGTGCAGGAGGCGGTCCGCCAGGGTCAGGAGGTCGCGCGCCTCCAGCAGGAACTGGCGTTCGGCCGGTTCGAAGTCCATGGCCATGGCCAGGGTATACAGGCGGCCGGCCTCTTCCAGGGGGAGCTCCAGGAGCTCTGCCATCTGTGCCTGGAAGCCCTCGGCCTCGGCGTAGGTCTGGAGGGACTCCATCAGGCGGCGGCGCTGCGGGCCCGGCCAGAGCTGACTGCCATCGAAGGGCAGCACCTCGCTCTGCACCTGCCGGAAGGGTTTCCCGGGGACCTCCCCGAGGAGGCGCACAGTCTCCTTGCCCTGGACCAGCAGGTTCCACCGGCCCCCCGTGAGGGGCTCGGCCCGCACGATCTCGGCCAGGCAACCCACGTCGTAGGTGGGCGAGGCCTCTCCCAGGCTGTCGCCTTCCGGAGTTTCCCGCATCAGAGCCAGCACCAGGTGGTTGTGGCTGTTGAGCACCTCAATGGTCATTTCCCGGTAGCGGGCTTCGAACACATGGAGGGGCAGGAAGGTCTCGGGGAATAGGACGACCCGGGGCAGGGGGAAGAGGGGCAGAATGGCTGGTAGCATGGACACCTTACTCGCCACTGAATCGGAGTCGAACCCGTGAAGGATGAGAACGAGGGCTCTGGGGCCCTGCCCATTGGGAATGCCGTCCTGGATGCGGCGAGGGAAGCTGTCGAAGCCCTGAGGGGCACCTGGGATGCCCGTCAGGTGGAGGGCTGGACCGAGATGGTGCTGGGACGACCGGGCCGGGTGATTCTGACTGGCATGGGCAAGTCTGGTTTGGTGGCCCAAAAGATTGCCGCCACCCTGGCCTCCACAGGCTGCCCGAGCCTGTTTCTGCATCCCGCTGAGGCCCTCCATGGGGACCTGGGCATGGTTACCTCTCAGGACTCGGTGCTGGCCCTCTCCAACAGCGGTGAGAGTGATGAAGTCGTGCGTCTGCTGCCCAGCCTAAGCAGGCTTGGTATCCCCATTGCTGCGATTACAGCGAAACCTGGGAGCAGTCTGGCGCAGGCCGCGACCTGGACCTTCCTCTACACCTTGCCGCAGGGCGAGGGCTGCCCACTGGACCTGGCCCCCATGGCCAGCACCACCCTCCAGCTCATGTGGGGCGACCTGCTGGCCAGCTGCCTCATGGACCGGCGGGGCTTCACCCGGGACCACTTTGCCCTCAATCACCCCGCTGGAAGTCTGGGGTCCAAACTAATGAAGGTGAGCGCCTTGATGCGCACTTCCTGGCCCCGGGTTCAGCCTGAAGCCAGCCTGACCGAAGTCCTCCGGGCCATGTCCAAGGGCCACCTGGGTATGACGACCGTCATGGACGGGGCAGCGCTGTTGGGCGTGATCACCGATGGGGATCTGCGACGGGCCCTTGAGCGGTCCGAACAGGAAGGCGTCAACCCGCTGCACCTGGTGGCTTCCACTTTGATGACCCGCACCCCGACCACCATCGGGGCGGAGGCCATGGCCCAGGCGGCAGCCGCAGTCATGGAAGCCCGGAAGATCACCTTCCTGGTGGTGACCCAGCAGGGAGCCCCTTGCGGGGTCCTCCACATCCACGATCTCTTGGAAGCAAAGGTCTTGTAAGTGGCCTTATCGGTGTCGATCCCTAACTGCAAGGTTACATAATATACATTATCGAAAGTTAAACTGAGATTCTTCGTGTC
>Ga0208613_1000780_pt1 | contig 10560 bp, 15 predicted proteins | sample CryBogmetaGMA6M_FD_184543 | JGI IMG/M metagenome (GOLD analysis project Ga0208613, IMG submission 184543) | Freshwater microbial communities from Crystal Bog, Wisconsin, USA - MA6M (SPAdes) | ecosystem: Environmental > Aquatic > Freshwater > Lake | place: Crystal Bog, Wisconsin, USA | collected... | reverse complement strand
TGACCAAGTGGACGCGCTCAACATCGCTCTGACGCGCATTTTCTCGTCTTCCCCTCGGAAGGCAGGGTCACATCGCGGGTCGTAGAACGGCGGTACGCGGTATCTCCACGAGGGGAGATAAGGTATTTTTACCGCATTACAAAGCCAAATTGGCGCTTGACATTTGAGCCGAAACGTGCTAGAATACTCCTGAGAGCAAAAACGCTCGCGAACCCCCCCCGCGACCTCTAAGGAGAAACACCCGTGAACACCACCACCGCCACCGCTGCCACGGCCCTGCCCGCCCTGATTGAGGTCTTGGTCTGGAGCCACGATAACGTGGACATCCTCCACATCTGCGAGCCGGGAAAGAGCCGGATCGCGGTCATCGAGGCCGGGGTGGTGGTGCACACGATCCCGACCACCCGCCTCTGGCTCCGCGAGCGGCAGCGCGCTCGGCGTTGGGCCGAGGCGCGCATCGGGATGCGCGGGTACGACAGCCTGGACGGGCTGAGCGACCGCGAGGCGAAGCGGAAGCTGGTCATCCTGCTGACCAACAGCCTGGACTACCTGACGACGCTGAGCGACACCGACCTGCGGACGCGGTACGGGCGAGGGTCCGCCCGCCGGACACGCGCCGAACTCGTGCGGGGCATCACGGCCCGCGAGGAGCGCCGCTACAGCCGCCTGCCCCTGGGCGAGCTGCGGACGCTGTGGGCGTAGGACGACACGGAGCGGGCGGGCCACCGGCTCGCCCGCACGAAAGGAGCATCACCGATGGCCACGGGAAACGGACGCCGGTCTCAGGCCGGCGGCGGGAAGACGGTTCATTATTTGAGCCGCACCGGCAACACGGCGGCGAAGCGCCAGACATCGAAGACCGATCGGCAGACCGCGAAGCGCCAGCTCCGTCAGGAGCAGGGGAGTAGACGAGACCACCGCCACGCAGTCAAGGCATCGTGCCCTGGCTGCTTTGAATTCCTGGAAGAAATCACCATGCGCGCCATGACCCACGCTCCGGCAGCGATCATGCAGCCTCTCGACGCCTTCATCGCCACCACCCGCACGTTTCTGGAACTCTCCCTCATCCGGGAGCAGAAAACCTGTCTGCTGGTCGCTCCCGATGTGCTGCTGGTTATCAGCCCGCACCGCAACCCGTGGAGCCCCGAGCGCCATTTCTGCGGGTATCTCGCCGCCTTCGACCGCCCGTTGGAGTTGTGGCAGGAGATGGGCTGCGGCCCCTGGCACACCGCCACCCCCGGCGCGCTGATTGCCGTCGCCCTCGACGCCCTTCTTCAGTGGCAGGCCGTTCTGGCGGCAGAGCAGACCGCCCTCGTCGCAGCGTAGGAAGGGCCGTGCGGCCAGGGCATCGTGCCCTGGCCGCTCTGCTCCGAGCAGAAGTCATCCATCGACCAGCGGCCAGGGCATCGTGCCCTGGTCGTTTTGAATACCTGAGGAACACCATGAGTACCCTCCGTATCACGACCGACCACGCGCAGACAACGCGGCTTTTCCACCGCCGCCTGATCACGGCCCGCGAGGCCGCCACCGAGATCTGGCGCGGCATTCTGACCGAGTATCCCTTTCTTGCCGATGGCTCGCCCGAAACGGTTCTCTCCTCGGTCGAGGGTCTGCCCCCAGAGATCGCCGTCGCCCTGAACACCCCCGACCCGATCATCCTGGCGAGACAGTTGCTTGCCACGCCGGACACGATCGGAGATGAGGAGACATGGTTCGCACTGCGCGGCGACCTCGTCCTGCGGGTGTGGCGCGTGGGCGAGGACACGACCGTCCCTCGCTTTGCGGGGGAGTTGCGCCCCGTAGGGATGCGTGGCCGCACTCTCGACGACGAGGCATTCATCGGCCCCTGGTTCGCCCGACACGTCGGCACCCTCATCGCCATCGGCATGGATAACGCCGACCAGCTCGACATCCACGAAGGGCGCATCTTCCGCTGACCACCGACATCTCAGGAGGTGTCCGATGCCTGCTTTTCTCACCCTGGTGCCGTGCGCCTCGTGCGGCACGTTCTTCTCCTGCAATTCCACCCGCGTCCCGTCCCTGCGGCTTAACGCGAACGGCCAGCCCGACCCGGCGGGACTGCGATACCCCGTGTGCCGCACCTGTTGGGATCGACGGCAGGCGTACCGCCGCGAGCGGGGCCTGCCCGAGGAACACCTGATGCCCGGTGCCTACGACCCAGAAGAGGAGGGAGATCGTGATGAAGACTGAACCCCGTGTCATTTCTATCAGCCGCCGCACGGACATTCCGGCGTTGCACACCGGCTGGCTGGCCGAGCGCATCGCGGCGGGATGGGTGGCCTACGCGAACCCATTCACCCGCCGCCCCATCTTTGTCAGCCTGGCTCCCGAGGCAGTGCGGGCGCTGGTCTTCTGGACCCGCAACCCGCACCCCCTGCTCCGGCTCCTGCCCGACATCGACGCCCGCTACGGTCGGTGCCACGAGCTGCACCTCACGATCACCGGCATGGATCGTCGCATCGAGACCCACGGCCCCTCGGTGGCCGCCGCGATTGCCGGAGCCACCGCTCTGGCCTACCGCTACGGGCCAGACTACGTTCGCTGGCGGTTCGACCCGGTGATCGTGAGCCCGCACACCCCGCCTGACGAGGTGCTGACCCGCTTCGGCGGGCTGTGCCCGCAGATGGCGGGCCTCACCCGCACCTGCACCATCAGCTTCCTGGACGCCTACCGAGGGGCCATCGGCCATCTCACCCAGGCGGGCATCATCGTGGATCCTGCGTACCTCAGCGGGGCCGACGACCTCGCACCGCAGGCGCATCTGCTGGCGCAGATGCGAGACATCGCCGCTGCGCACGGCATCTCGGTGCAGACCTGCACCGAGGACGCGCTCGGCGCGATGGTGCCCGGTGTGGGCCGGGGCCGGTGCATTGACCCCGACCGGATCGCCGCGCTTGCCCCTGGCCCCCCGCTGGCCGACAGCCCTTCCCGCGAGGGCTGCGGCTGCGCGGCCAGCGGGGACATCGGGACATACGACAGTTGCGCCCACGGCTGCCGATACTGCTACGCCACCCGCAGCCCGACCCTGGGGAAGGCCAACGCCACGACTTACCGGCGCGAAGGCTTCCCCCTCGACCATCTGACACCCGAAGGGAGTACTCCATGACCGTCCCGCTCACGATCCCGATGGACCACGCCGACCTGGCCCTGACACACGGCCCGACCCATTACGGCGGAGCCATTGACGCGCACGGCTACGCCCGAGACGTGCTGCACCGTGCCCTGATGTCCTACCCGTTCCTCGACCGCCTGCCCGCCTCGATCATCCTGCGGCTGGTGCCGGGCCTGCCCGAGTGTGTCGTCACCTGCCGGGACGGGGACGCGATTCTCGACCGCACCATTGCCTTCTTAGCCCTCGCGGGCGAACCGAAGGGGATAGTACCGATTGTGGTGAACAATCGCATCTCCATCTCGGCGGACCAGATGTATCCGGGCCTCCTCAACGAGGCCGAGTACATCGTCCTGGAGCCGCACACCGACGAGGCCCACCCCGGTCGGCGGTACATCGCCTGGGTCACGGAATACATTTACGGCGATGTGGACGACCGTATGGCAGGGCCGTGGTACGCCGCATCCCCGATGGCCGCTCTCTGCGCGGCAGTGGACTATCGGGAGCAGCGCCAGATGGGCGAGCCTTTTGGCGAAGAATCCTTTCCTGACGAAGGAACCCCATGAACACCCTCCACCCGACCCGTGCCCACGTGATCATTCACGTCGATCACCGCGACCTCGCGATGGCCTACGCGCAGCACACTCTTACCGCCCCCGACTATGCGCGGGCGGTTGTCTGCCGCGCCCGCACCCCGAACGGGTTTCTCGACGCGATGGCCGCACCGACCATCCTTCGCTGCATTCCTTCCCTGCCCGAGGAGGTTGTCGCCGCCCTCGACGGGGAACCGCTCGCCGACCTCGTCGCCACACTGTTGGGCCTCACCCCCACCACCCAGGACGACCCCGACCGCATCATCCTGCGCCGGATGACCTTCACCGCGCAGGATTTCTTCCCTGACCTCGACCTGGACGAGGTGCGGGTGGTGGAACCCCACCGCGACCCGGCCCACCTCGGTCGGCGCTACGTCGGCTGGTGTGCCGACGCCGCCGCCCCGGATACCCCCACGGGCGGCGTCGGGTACGGGGCCACCCCGATGGCCGTGCTGGCTGCGCTGGTGGACGACATCCACCAGTATGAGATATCCGATGAGGGTCCCCACCTGGGAATCGACATGGATACATTCGCTCGCAGGATAGAGCAGTACCACCGGGAGAAATAACGGATGACACCGCTGATACCGACCGCTCCGACCGCTCCGACGCGCTTCTGTGACGCGGTCTGCCGCCAGTTTTTCCATACGGCCGTAGACCGCGACGAACACGATACCCACCCCACGCCCGGCCACTGCTGGTGGTGCCGCTGCGCTCTGCCGGACACGCCCCCGGTCGAGCGCTACTTCCTGGCCCGGGCGAACGCCAGCGCTGCCTACCACTGGGGCACGTCCTCCACCGCGTTCGTGGTCGGCGACCTCCAGGTCGTCGGGGCGGTCGCCGACGACCTGGACGAGGCCATGACCCGCTTCGCCAGCGGCCTGCATCTGGTGGACACCCGGATCTTCCATGACGCCATCACGGCCTACGACGCGGCCCGGGCCGATGTGCGACGGCGAGGTGGCCCGTGGGTGGCCCCGCGCCCCATTGTCGCCCGTACCTTTGCCAGCGGCGTCACGATGAAGGCCCGTGTCATGGACTGTGAGGGCATCCCGACCCTCGAAGTCCTGATGAACACTCCCTCTGCCCCGGATGTGGTCTGGTCGATCCGCACCGCGAACCCCCAGCAGGTCGGGGAGATTGACCGCCTGCTCCGCCGTATGGATGTCCGGTACGCCACGCTCATCGGTGCCCAACTCTGGGTGGAGCTGGGGATGCCCTGCCCCCCCCGATAGAAAGATCCGCATGACCACTATCTACGACCACGAGGCCAAGGGCATCCTGAGCCTCCTGAGCAAAGGGACCCTCACACGGGGTCCCTTTCCGTTCACCCATACCGTCAGCGCCTACACCGGCTGCGCACTGGGCTCCACTACCTGCGGCCTGTTTTGCTACGCGCCGATGCTCGGCAATTGGACGTACCGGCCCGCCGCCATCCAGAACGCCGCATGGGGCGAGGCCGTCCTGGTGAAGGAGAACGCCCCGGAACTGCTCGCGGCGTACCTCTCCACCGCCCGGCCTTCCCATCGGCAGGGGCTTCGCATCCTGTTATCGAGCGTCTCCGACCCCTACCAGCCCATCGAAGCAGAGCGATGCCTCACCCGTCGCCTGCTAGAGGTGTTCGCTGCCTACGACGACCTGGACGTGCTTGTCATCCCGACCCGTTCGCCCCTGGTCGCCCGTGACCTCGACCTCATCCGGCGCATTCCCTACGCCTGGCTCAGCCTCACCATCGAGACCGACGATGATGATGCCTTTACCCTACGCGAAGGTGGCCCCCTGCCCTCCACCCGGCTGGCCCTGGCGAGCCACGCGGTCGCGCAGGGGGTGAAGGTGCAGATCACCGTCAGCCCGTGCCTGCCCCACTCCGCAGGCTTCGCTGCCCGCCTCGCGGAGACAGGGGTGCAGCGTTTTGTGGTGGACACGTTCACCGCAGGCGACGGGGCACGGGGAGCCCGCACCGCCTCCACGCTCTGGCCGGCAGAGGATCCGACCTGGCGGTCGGAAGACCCGGCCCGCCTGCTCTACGCCCAGCTTGATGAGGCGGGCATGACCGTGGGCTGGGGAGCGGCAGGCTTCTGCGGCATCCCCTTCCGCTCGGGGGTGGCGGAAGCGCGGGGTGCGATGATGACCCGTGCATCGCAGCGTGCGACCGAACGGGCACGCGACGCGCATGACCTGCCCGACGCAGCCCCCGAAGACCTCACGCTCACCCTGGGGCGGCGCGGGGAGCCGATGCGGACGATGCGCGGGTTTACCTACCTTTGGCTCAAATACGTGAGTGGGTTCAACCCGGCGGTTCACTGCGCCGGGGGACTGCTCGGCACCTACCACGAGTTCGGCTCGCCGGTGGTGCTGCCCGCCCGCCATATTCTCGACGCGACCCGCGCCCCCGTGTTCTATCTCTGCGGCGTCAGCGAATCACAGTGGGCCGATAATCTTCATATCCCGTTTGTGTACGCCCCCGGAGAGGAGGTGGTCGCCGCGACCTACCACAGCGTCGCGATCCATATCGCCAACGCCCGACGCCTCGATATTCCCTGGATTGAGGATGGATGGAACGATTTCCCGCGCAGCTACACGACCTGCCGCAACTGGCAGTTCGGGGTGGCACACTTCGGCTATGATGGACACACGCGCCCCGCCCAGGGCGAGTTCACGACGCCCCAGCGGCTTCGTACCGCCGAGCATCTTGTTCAGCGGCAGCACCGCCGCCTTTCCCGTCTCAGCAAAAGGACAAAAACCTCATGACATCTTCTGCGCATATTACGTTGCGCACGCGCACGCTCTCCGAGGTACGGAGCGCCATGCGTGCGCAGCTCGCGAACGACCCGGTGTGCGACACCGCCGTGCTCTCCTCAGACGAGGAGGGGATTGTCGTCGTGCTGACCGAATCGGTCACGGAGCAGACCGCGACGGCCCGCATCCGTGCCGCCGCCAGCCGCAGCGGCGTCCACCCGGCCAACCTGGACATTCGGTTCGATCCTCCTCCCAGGGGGGAAACGGTGATGCGCCTGAGCATTCCCGGGCCGCTCGACCGCGACGAGCGAACCACGGCCTATGGCTGCATCATGGCGATAGCAGAGCGTGCGGGGGCGTACGAATGCATCGTGCGGATCGCGCTCACCGAACAGAACACCCCGGACGACGGCATCCGCGTCGAGATGCGGCTTCCCGGCACGGTGACCGTCACGAGAATGATCCAGATGCGGGAGCGCGTTCGTGCGGACAGCCCCGGTGATGAGAAGGATATTCTCGACCGAATGGAGGTACACGTCTTACCTCCAAACGCGGAGGCGGACGAGATGCGGGCGACGCCGAGCGAGATCTACGCGCAGATGACTATCCGCCCGCGCCCCGTCGCAGACCCCTTTGAGTGGCGCGGACTTCGTGAGACCCTCACGACCTTGCTGGGCCGGCAGGGCTGGGTGGAGGTGAAAACCATCGTCTCCGACGCCGAAGAGACCGCAATCCTGCACGTCCCGCACCGTAATCCCCAGCAGGCGGGCCAGGAGATCGCGTCGGCCATCGCCGCGACGCCGGGGGCACACGCGAGGGCGTCCGTTTCCCTGCTGTCAGCTTCCGAGGCCACCAAGATTGTGGGTGTCGATGCCACCTGGCCAAGCCCATTATTCGGCATTGCCGCAGCACTTTAGGAGCACAGTGACAACAATTACCGTGGGGCGCGCATTCGCACCGGGCGCGGTGTACATCGGCCGGGCGATGCCCCGGCGACGCATCGCTGGGTCGCCGCTGGGCAATCCTTTTGTCATCGGTGTACACGGTACCCGCGAGCAGGTGATCGCGCAGTATCGTGACGGGCTTATCGATCAGCTCTCCCAGCCGGGGCCGGTGCGGCAGGAGTTTCATCGCCTGCGCGACCTCGCACGGGAGGGCGATCTGCTTCTCGGCTGCTGGTGCTCGCCGTTGCCGTGCCACGGCGATGTGATTGCGTCTTTTCTCGCAGACGAAATGGCGACCGGCTATTCGGATGAGTGAATATTCCCTACGCGGGAGTCTCCTCTTCACGCTGCTGAACCCATGTTGATAGCTCTGGCCCGTGCTTCTCAGGAGTACGGGTCAGGATGGGCGCGGGATTATCGTAAGGAGTTTTAATGGGAGTCATCACGAAGGACGGAGACTACTACCTCTACGCAGAATACTGCCCAGGAGACTTCTTCTGGGGCTGGTGGCTGTACGCGGGCAAGTTGCCCGATCCGGGGGAAAAGTTTGACCGAGAAACCTACCACTGGATCGACGGAGATTTTCAGCGCTCCCACATCGGCAGAGATCTCCTTGGTCTTGATGCACCCTACAGCGAGCATCGCAACAATTTCAGCGTGCGCCTCGCTGATGCGTTCCTAGAGAAGTTCCCGCTTGGCGTGGCAGTGCGATTTCGACGGGAAAGTTTCGCCCCGAACTTTACCGTGCTACCCGATCATAACGACCGGCTTCCACTCCTTCACCGCCAGCGGCAGGAGCAACAGTTGTTGGACTGGAAGAAAGCGGCTGGTAGTAGCGAACGCTACTACTGGTGCGAGAATGGCAGTCACATCTAGTACTCGTGCCTCTGACCCGTGCTCAGTGGAGATCGACGGGAAGAAAGAGCGGGCGGCGGAACACCTTTGGCTGGTTCTCAATGGCGTTAGGTACGTGGTTCGCCGTACACGGCACATTCTCGACGACCGCACACTCCGAGCGTGCGGTCGTCTTTATGCCCTGAACCAGAAATGAAACCCTATGAACCGATGCGACTATCTCTCGCGCGACACCGACCGCGAACTCCACCACGTCGGTCTCTGCCGCTGTGCGCTGTATCCCTCCACGGCACCGCGTCGGCTGCCGTGGACACGCACCGACATCGAGCGACTGTTGGCCCTGATGAACTTCACGTTGATTGAGCAGCCCGAGAATGTGTTCGTGGCGCACGACCCGGCACGCGCGCTCGTCGTGCCCTCAATCGGGCCAGGAGAGCCCGGCCACCGGCTCGACGAGCTGGTCATCCGCGTCGCGTGCGCCGACTACATCCACGGCCCGCTCACGGTCGCGCAGGCCCGTGCGCAGCTTGCCCATATCGGCGTGGAACTGAGCGGCATCCTGCGCCGAACCGGATGGGTCTGGATCGCTTTTCATCCCGCGTCCGACTATTCCATCGAGGGAATGTACACGCTCCGTCACCTCATTGACATGGCCACTAGTCACGTCCGGTACCTCGGCGTGGCCGGATCGTACCAACCGGTGATCACGGAGATCACGCGTCAGGCACCACGCACGGCGCAGCGGCGCGGGCGACCCGACGCGGTGCGACGCCCCCGCGCCCGCCTCTCTCGTGAAGAAACCGCCTCCCTTGACCTCTTCACGGGCGGCGCATCGGAGCCCGTAGGACACGACAAAGAAGCCGTGCTATGTGTGAGATAAGGTATGTTTACCGCATTACAAAGCCAAATTGGTGCTTGACATTTTTGACCAAAAGTGCTAGAATATACCTGAGAGCAAAAACGCTCGCGAACCCCCGCGATGACTGCCCAGGAGAACACCCGTGAACCTCACCCTCGCCACCAGCCTCGCCGCCGATGTCCGCGCCAGCGCCGTCCGTCTGGACACCTACTACGCCCAGGTCGAGCGCTGGCTGTCGCTCAGCTCGGTGCCTACCGACCCCCCCGCGAAGAAGTTGTACGACAACATGGTCGCGCTGCGCATGCGCCTGAACCGGGCCCGGATTGCGATGGGCGCGGTGAAGCCCCCGAAGCGTCTGCCGGTGCGCCCGCCGTTCACCCTCGACGACCTCCGGATGGACCGGGAGCGGATGACCCAAGACCTCGACCGGACGGTGGAGCGGATGAACACCTACGTCTACCAGATCACCAGCCTTCTCGCGGGCATTCTGCCGACCGACCCGATCGTGGGCATCGCCACGGACATGACCGCACGGCTCCGCACGGCGCTCACGACGGTTCGCACCGCCCGCGAGGCCGCCCAGAAGATTGCCCCATCCGACTACCGGGGAACCGACCTGCTGACGCTCATCTAGCACCCGCCCGCCCGGCGGGGATGTCCCGCCGGGCCACCGCACCGAGAGGAGAGTTCCCCGATGCCGACGAAACCGACCACCCCCTACGAAATCCGCGTCGTGTGGCAGCACGGCGATGTGGTGGTGCAGCACCACTTTGATCCGACCACCCCCCGGTTCGAGGTGCGCGAGGATGGCGACCTGCGGGCCTCCTTCGCCGCGACGCGGGCCTGGCAGTCCGAGCGCCGCACCGCCATTGAGGCGGCCGCGTATCTCGCAGGCGTCACGCTCCCGGCCCCCGCGCCGACGGCCCCCAGCGGGCCACGTGCGCCAAGGCCGGTGCCGCAGGCCCGCATCACCCCGCTCGTTGCGGCCCTTGCGGAAATCTTCCAGGACGAGAATGTCGCCCGGTCGCCCGATGACTGCCTGCGTTCCGCTCGGTGGCACGTCTGGGAGGGAGCCGCCCTCGGCCTGACGTTCTTCACCGAGATGGAGGCCGACATCCTGCGCGGGACGAACCAGCGGTACTTCGACTTCGAGTGTGAGGGTCGTGAGAAGGTCGTGATCTACACCAGCCATTAGCCACCAAGGAGACACCCCGATGGCCGTCAACACCAGCCTGACCGCCCGCGACGACGAGACGTACGAGATGCTCCTCACGAGCGCGGACGGCACGATGAGACTCTGGCACGACAAGGGCGAGACCCCCGGCTACAAGATTGTCTACCAGACCAAGACGGTCTGGTACCGCGCTCCGACGCCGTACCAGTGGCGGAAGGATAAGGCCGACGCCCTGGCGATGGCAGAGGCGATGGCCACCGATGTGG
>Ga0208613_1000772_pt1 | contig 10598 bp, 12 predicted proteins | sample CryBogmetaGMA6M_FD_184543 | JGI IMG/M metagenome (GOLD analysis project Ga0208613, IMG submission 184543) | Freshwater microbial communities from Crystal Bog, Wisconsin, USA - MA6M (SPAdes) | ecosystem: Environmental > Aquatic > Freshwater > Lake | place: Crystal Bog, Wisconsin, USA | collected... | reverse complement strand
CAATAACATATGGAGTTCTCTTGTATTCTAAAATCTTATCTAATATTTTCATGTTAATGCTTTCATTATTAATCCCATTATCTGTTTAACTTCTGCTTGGTAATTTGTAAGGATAACCATACCCACACCTAAGGCGGCAGTAGGGAAACTTTTGGCTGATGGGGGAGGTGGTGCAACTACTTTTCGTCTAGTAGTAACCCGTTTTGTTACCATTTATGTACTCCTTATTGTTATTATATGTTATAATGTACTATGTATTTAGCGATAAATTAGTTTCAATCCAGTTACAGATAAATATTATGATGCGTATACGTGAATTATTTGAAGAAATTGAAGATGAACCAGAGCAAAAGATGCCACATCTATACCTAGATATGGATGGTGTTCAGGCTGATTTCTTTGGAGCATGGGCACAAAAACACGGTGTTTCTACCTATAAAGAGATCCCAAGACGGGAAGATGATATACAAGCATTAGCAACATCTAGCGCAGAAAATGTATATCAATTCTTTAAAGATTTGAAACCACTAACTGGTGGTATGCGTATCGTTATGTGGTTAAATGATAATAAGATTCCATATACTGTATTATCTGCCCCATTGCGCGGGCCCTTTTCTAGTGCTAGCGTAAAGGCTAAAAAAGATTGGCTGGACGAGTATAACCCCGGTACAAGTGGCGACGCCATTTTTACTGCTGCTAAATTTAAATTTGCCACTCAAGATGGTGAACCAAATGTCTTAGTAGACGATTACGGTAAGTATTTAGATGCGTGGAGTAACGCAGGCGGTATTGCTGTCAAGCATGAAGATAATGGAGTTGCTAATACTATCCATGAACTTGAAAAGATATATGCTCCGTTTATCCATAAGAGTTGATAATCACTATACTAATATAGTATACTAACACATGGCCACAAATAATCCCGGACAAGATAGAGTACGTTATGAAGTAATAACCCAACCAAGTCCGGATAGTGATGATGATTTATTATTACCTATTCCACAAGCCTTGCTTGACCAATTGGGATGGAAAGAGGGTGACAATATTGAAATCGGATTTGATGAAGAAGGCCGCTACATATTAAAGAAAACATGAGTTACCCAATACCACAAAATATAATTAATACAATGCAGCAACCTGTATTTACAACTAACAATACTGTCCATGGACCTATATCTGTCGGATGTGCCGGAGGCAGTGGACAATTTATGTATTCTAATGGGACTACTACTACTTGGACTGACGATACTATAACACTAAGCAATATCAATCCAGGATCTGGTACATTGTCAGTAAAAGGCAATGCTGAGTTTGATGGTGATATTAAACTCAAGGGTAAAAGCCTAAATGATATATTAGACAAGATTGAAGAACGATTAGCAATACTACATCCCAACATAAATCTAGAAGAAAAATGGGAAAAATTACGAGAATTGCGTAAGCAATATCGGGAATTAGAAGCTGATATTCTGGAAAAAGAAAAGATTATGGAAATACTGAAACGATGACGGTTGACAATAAATGGTTTCCCTGCTATAATATAGTCATATTAACTATGTTTCTATCTGTATGACCATGCATCTTGTAGGTCCGGCTCTAACAATGACCGGCAAACGCAAAGGCAAAATTAAGTTTCGCAATAGTGAGGAAGCACGGAAATACCGTGAACTTCAATCAGATTGGCACGACCTACAAAAAAAGTGGGGAGTGGAGCAGGAACAAAAGAAACGCAAACGATTAATGGACGCAGAACCATTGGTCTATTCACTTAATACGCCTATCGGTCGTACAAATACACATCACATTAAGAGTTTAGATACTGGTCATTCGGGCCCAGTATCCAGCAAACCAACACCAAAATATACTGGTACTAAGATTCTTGGTATTGGTATTATGCACAAAAGTAATGCTGTCCCCGTCTTTAGTGACGAGGAAGCACACGATATCGCAAGGATGCGCCGTGGCTAAACTTAATAATTGTACATATTATTTTGAAATAGATGAAGATACCCATGATGGTATAAATCGTTGGAGTAAAGGCGTTTACATATCAGAAGGTTACACAGGTGGGTATTTTGTTGGCTGGCAAACTAGAGCATTGTGGGCAAGTAAACGAGTATGGCGACAAGGCCCTAAAGGTGGAGTAAAGATTGTTAAAGGTCGCGGACAGCATGGTTATGCGTATGTAACCAAAGATGAAGAAATGATGAAGAAATTCATGTGGCTGAAATTATCAGCCCAACCACTTAAATAAGGAGTTTAATAAACTAAAATGGCAAAAGAAGAGGGAATTAAGATGGACGGTAAGGTAATTGATGTATTACCCAATGCTGTTTTCAAAGTACAGATGAATCCAACTAGTGTAATCACTGGATACATCAGTGGTCGTATGCGTAAGAACGACATTAAAATATTGCTTGGCGATACAGTAGAAGTAGAGTTTTCACCCTACGATTTGACTAAAGGACGCATTACTCGGCGCAGATAAGTTTACGCATAAATACATATTATGCGTGACATTATTACATTGCTTGAGGAAAAGAGTAAGCCTCAAGACATAGAAATTATACCACTAAACTTCACCCCAAATGAAGTTAGCCCCGTACTATCCAAAGATACACTGGATTTACATTACGGAAAATTAGCCCACGGTTACGCTGAACGCTATAACAAAAAAGAGGGTGACAGAGATTTCAACTATGCAGGCGCTTTTCTGCATAACACATTATTTCCGCAGTTCCGTGAAGTAAGAAACAATAACAAGCCCAACGGCCCTATGTATGGATTCATCAATAAACATTACGGTGATTACGATAACATGAAGTCTGAATTTGAGACTGAGGCCATGAAGATACAAGGTAGTGGTTGGATATACTTAGCAACGGACGGGAAGATAAAGATAATACATAATCATCAAGTACGCAATGACATATTGTTATTAATTGACTGGTGGGAACATGCGTTTTTATTAGATTACGGATCTGATAAGAAAAAGTATTTAACTGAACAATGGAAAATCATAAACTGGAATGTAATTAACACAAGATGGGGTAAGAGTTTATGAGAGCAAAAGAATTTTTAACTGAGTTATTTCAAAGCCACAGCGGCTATGAAATAACCTCAGCGCCTTATGGTGATACAGTACAGAACGGACAGCTTAAATACGTCTTTACTACCGATCCTGATGATAAAAATGAATATGGACGTCAAGGTGAAGTAGTAATCAAACAAATCAAAGATGCCAATGTAGATTTAATCTTTGTAGAGTTTAATATTGAAGGCAGTACTGATACATCGGGATTAGGTGATCAATTCAAAATTTTAGGTGCAGTAGTAAAAGCAGTTAATAGATATTGTAGAATATACAAGCCCAAATATATTGTGTTTGAAACAGAGGATCCTAAAAAGTTAGGCATGTATAAAGCAATGGTGCGTAGACAAGTGTTCCCGGGATATCAAACTATTGTGCAAAGTTTGGATGATTACAATAAACTTATAGTAACTGACAAGGAACTTACTAAACAAATTGGACCTAGACTTGCCGGGTTTGCTGATGAGATGGTGATGTTACAAAGAACAGAAGGTGCTGAAACTATAAAACCACCAGAAGTAAAAGGACAGTATGTAATATATGGACTAGGAAAATACAGAGGTAAAGTATTTCATAGATTAGATGCACCGTCACAAGATAAAGCACTACAGTTTGCCCGTGAATGGATAGAACAAAACTCAAAAAGATTGGGCGAACGTTGGGGTCTTGATAAAGGTAGACACTGGGACTTAACAAAAGATCCACACGGCGAGTTTGCTCCTGCCCCAGAAGGGCAATATTCAATGATTGATGAAGCAGAAGTAGGTACAAAAAATGCCAAATCAATTGCTACTCAATTAAAAGCAGCAGGATATTCAAATGTAGGCACCGGTGCTGATTCTACTGTATGGGCTAAGGATGATAGTCATATCATTAAAATATTAATGCCAGAAGATTTAGGCAATAAAGCAGAACAAGTATTTCGTAAGTTTTATGAATTTGCTATGTCACATCAAGACTTAGCCTGTATGCCAAGATTTAATGAAGTAAACACAGTTGATATCAACGGCAAAGATTATACACAAATTGAGATGGAAAGATTAAAACCCATAGAAAAAGGCACTTTCATGGAAGGTGTAGTTTGGTTCTTTAGTGATTTTTGTCAAGCACAAGAGTCATGGGATAAAGTAGACCATGCCATGGGATTATCAGATACATGGGAATGGTACCCGTATGCCAAGAGTTCAAAGTCTATTGCTAATGTTTATGTTAGACAATGGCAAGATTTAATGTATGATAAAAAATTATACTCCATGTACAGACAACTATATAATGTAATGAAGTTATTATATAATACAGGTACAATTAATAAATTTGGATGGGATTTGCATACGGCAAATGTCATGCAAAGAAGTAACGGACAACCAGTAATTATTGACCCATGGTTTAGCGAAGGAACATCACAATGATAACAGTAACAGAAGCAGCACAAACAAAGATATCAGACATTTTACTAGAGGAAAACAACCCCCTAATGAGACTACGTATGTATGTTCAAGGTGGAGGATGCTCAGGAATGAGTTATGGATTCACCCTAGATGAAATACAAAATGAAGATGATTTTGAGATTCCAATGGAATCATCTAGCGTATTAATTGACGCAATGTCAATGCAATACGTATCTGGTGCTACAATTGACTATAAAGATGACTTATCCGGCAGTCAATTTGTGATTAAAAACCCCAACGCACAGACAACTTGCGGGTGTGGGAGTAGTTTTAGTCCAGGGTAAAGGTGATTTAGTCCTTATTGATAAATACATAATAAGGATTAAATCATGGCAATTTTAGGACAACAGGTTATAAGAGTTGGATTACCCAACGAATCTGCAAATAGTGATTCACTATACACCGCATTTAACAAAACAGTAACCAATTTTAATACATTATTTGCGTGTGCCAGTCCAACAATTACATTTGCAAATGGACTAGGAACTACTGCAAATACAGCATCTGCAAATATAGTAAGAATTGATAGCACTGGTGTTATTAATATAGTTGCTGGAACTAATATTACTGTCAGTGAAAAAGATGCCAATGGCAATGTAACAATCAATGCAACCGGCGGAAATGGCAACGGTTCAGGCGGAACTGTAACTAGTATTGGTGTTACTTCTGATCCTAACGTGATTGTAGTCACAAATAGTCCAATTACAAGCACCGGCAATATTGCAATTACATTAGCCAATACAGGGGTGATTCCCGCAACATATACTAATCCAACAGTAACAGTTGATGAATATGGTAGAGTAACAACCATATCTAATAATACAGTATCAGGTACAGTTACTAGTGTTGGGTTAGTTGCTTCTGGAACAGGATTATTAATATCAGGCGGTCCAATTACCAACACCGGAAATATTACCATAACTAACACCGGTGTTACTAGATTAAGTGCAGGAACTGGAATAAGTTTAAGTGGCAACACTGGAAATATTACCATCAGTTCAACTACAACAGGGGGAACAGTAACTAGTGTTGGGGTGTCAAGTAATACATTAACAGTTACAAATGCTACTGTCACTACAACTGGAACTATTAATATAGAATCACCAATTGGAAGTAGCAGCGAAAATCTAGCAGACGGTGGAACAGCTAATTTAAGTGTAACAGCAAGTTATTTTACTACTGTAGCAGGAAGTACCGCAACATTAGCAGCAGGTAGTGCTGGGTTAATCAAAACATTTATGATGGTTGCTGATGGTGGTGACATGGTTATCACTGTAAGTAACGCAGGTTGGAAAGCATCAGGCACAGGAACAATAACATTTAACGACATTGGTGACGGATGCACATTGCAATATATTAATAGTAAATGGTTTTGCATAGGTCAAAATGGGGTAACATTCGGATAAAATAATAACAAGGAATAGTAAATGGCTACTTCAGCAATTAAAATAACAGCATTGGCAAATATAGGGGCAGGGTTAACCCCTAATACTTTATTGCCAATGGTAAACATGGTCGGTGTCCCTGCAACAGAAAAAGGCAATGTACAAGCCTTAGGCAATGTAATACTAGCCGGCGCAGGCGGTGCAAATTTTGTTCCTGCTGGGTTGGCTAACTTATCATATTCAGTAGTTAATGCAGCACAACCAAACATAACTTCAGTTGGTACATTAACTAGTGTAGTTGTTAGCGGTAATGTTAGGGTAGGCAATATAATTGCCACTGGTAATATTGTTGCTACAGGAAATAGTAATTTAGGTAATAAAGTAACAGCAAATTATTTTTCAGGTGATGGTAGTTTATTATCAAATGTATTGACCGCTAAACAACTTGTTAATGGTGGAAGTAATGTTGTTGTTACAAATAATGGTCCAGTATTGATTGGTGTTGCTACTGTTCCTAATGTATTAAAAGTAACTGACACTGGGGCAAATGTTCTTGGAACATTTCAAGCATCAGGTAATGCTAATGTAGGTAATTTGGGCGTAGGTGTTATAATTGGTGCCGGTACGGCATACTTAAGTAATATTAGCACAACAGGTTATGCTTCTATTACTACTTTAAATGTTGGTGCAAATGCAAACTTAGGCGCTGTTAGTAATGTTAGTATTACGGGAGGTGCCTCTGGGCAATTATTGACTACTGATGGTTCAGGAAATTTATCCTGGACTACTGGTGTTGCGGGAAGTGGCGGTGCTACTGGCGCAACCGGACTAATTGGATTGACTGGTTCAACTGGTGCAACTGGTGCAACAGGCGCCACAGGTGCTACTGGGTTAGGTAGCACAGGTGCAACAGGTGTAGTTGGAACAACAGGTGCAACAGGTGCGACTGGTTATATAGGAACAACAGGTGCAACAGGTGCAACAGGTGTAGTTGGAACAACGGGTGCGACTGGTGCAACAGGAACAATAGGATCAACAGGTGCGACTGGCTTAGGCAGCACGGGTGCGACGGGGGTTATTGGAGCAACTGGATTAGGTAGCACAGGAGCAACAGGAGAGCAAGGATTAATTGCTCAGTCTACTGCTCCGATAGATCATAATATTTTGTGGCTTGATACTAGTATCGCAGGGGTGCAAGGAGTAGGCAGTACTGGTGCAACTGGCGCTACTGGTGCAGGAGCAACAGGTGCTACTGGTTTGGGTGCCACTGGTGCTACCGGAGTAGGTGCAGGCTCAACAACCGGTAGTTGGACATTATCATCAGGTACTAACACAGTAAGTCTTACAGTACCAATAAACGGTACTTACTCAATATGGGTTAGAGGTAATATTCCAAATGGTATTGTTACATATACTGCTACTGTGGTTGTTACAAATACCAATGTTCCAGTATTAGGTAGTAGTTATGGTTGGTATTATACAGGCGGCAATGCATTAGTGCTTACAGCGATACCTACGCAGATTGTTGGAACTGTAAACAATATTAGTAATGCTACTGTTGCTACTACAACTGCTAATGTATTTACATTTGGTATTACAAACAATAGCGGAACATCACAGGTAGTAAATTGGGGTTACATTACTCTTTAACAGTTAAATAGATAGGATTAAACATAATGTCAGTATTAAAATATTGGGACACAGGAACATCATCATGGCAAGTTGCTATTGTAGGCACACAGGGTGCCACTGGGGCGCAAGGTGCATCAGGGCCTGCGGGTACTAGCGTTACTATTATCGGAAGTGTAGCTAATGCATATGTAAATCCTCCAAACAATCCACAGACAACAATAAACGCAGCATACCCAAGCGCAAGTAACGGCGATGGGGTGTTAGATCAAACAACAGGCGATCTTTGGGTCAAATCTAGTGGTGTATGGAATGATGTAGGTACTATACAAGGGCCACCTGGTACAACAGGTGCCACTGGACTAGCAGGTACTATTGGTTCAACGGGTGCTACAGGTGCCACTGGACTAGCAGGTACTATTGGTTCAACGGGTGCTACAGGTGCCACTGGCGCTACTGGCGCAACGGGATATATAGGAACAACAGGTGCGACAGGCGCAACAGGTACAATAGGTAGTACTGGCGCTACTGGCGCAACGGGATATATAGGAACAACAGGTGCAACAGGTGCAACAGGTGTAGTTGGAACAACAGGTGCAACAGGTGCAACAGGTGTAGTTGGAACAACGGGTGCGACTGGTGCAACTGGTTATATAGGAACAACAGGTGCAACCGGATATATTGGATCAACAGGTGCAACAGGGGCAAGTGGTGCTGATGGTGCTACTGGTGATACAGGTGCTACTGGCGATATAGGTGCTACTGGTGATACAGGTGCTACTGGTGATACAGGTGCTACTGGCGATATAGGTGCTACTGGCGATACAGGTGCTACTGGCGATATAGGTGCTACTGGCGATATAGGTGCTACTGGCGATATAGGTGCTACTGGTGATACAGGTGCTACTGGTGATACAGGTGCTACTGGTGATACAGGTGCTACTGGTGATACAGGTGCTACTGGCGATATAGGTGCTACTGGCGATATAGGTGCTACTGGTGCTGGCGCAACAGGTGCAAGTGGTGCTAATGGCGCAGATGGCGCTACAGGTGCGAGTGGTGCTAATGGAGCAGATGGCGCTACTGGTGCAACCGGCCCAACTGGTAATACTGGTGCTACCGGCGCAGGTACAGGCACTGCTAATAAGATTTACAACGGCACAAGCTATGCTAATATCGCTACATCAAATGGTAATCTACAAATTGGGGTCAATAACAATACATGGAACTTTGGTACTGATGGTAATCTAACATTACCATACAACGCTAAAATAGCATTAGCTGAAGATACTACAACTTCAGGTGCTTTGTCATTAAATGGTAGTAGTAATTATCTAACAATGCCATCAAGTAGTCAATGGATTTTAGGTACAACATGGACTATAGAATTTTGGATTAATGCTGATGCACCTTCTACAGGATTTCTTCAACGAATAATAACACAAGAGCAAGACACAGGAGTACTTTCTTATATAGATATAAATGTATCTAATGGATTACTTGGCATTTTATGTACTCAAAGTAATGCAGTATTTTATACAGAACCTACCCCAGGAGTATGGACACATGTAGCAATTGTTAATAACAATTCTACTGATACTCTCTTATATGTATACTACAACGGTGTAAGGCAAACATATAATACTGGCTACGGTGGACCTGCTGATTATGGAAGTACTAATGCTGTTACTATAGGTAGATTTCCAAATAGTAATTTTCAATATTTCCCAGGCAAACTAGCTGACATAAGAATCACTAGTGGTATAGCAGTATATACAGGTAACTTCACAGTTCCTACTAGTGTATTAACAGTTACACAATCAGCAGGTACTAATATCTCTGCTATCCCAACAACAGCAAGTGTAGTATTACTAATGGGAATGTTAAGTAGTGGCACAGCATTTAATGATAGTAGTTCATACAACACTACAATTACTAATGTTGGTTCAACATTTACTGGTAGTGGGCCTGGATTAATTGGTGGCATTGGTTCTGGTATTGTGCTTGAATCAGCAAGTGCCAATGGTACTAGTTACGATTGGACATTTGATACAACAGGTAACCTATCATTACCGGCAGGTGGTTCTATCTTTAGTGAAGGTTTTACTCCAAGTGGTTCACCGGGCAATACAATTTCTCTTCAACCATCTGGTAGTGGAACAACTACTAATCAAAAATTATTAGTTTATCCTACAGCAGGTGACGGCGATCATATTCATTTAGCCACCGGTAACTTGTATCAAACTGAGTTGTTCTTAGGTAGTGATGGACTATTCGTCAAATTATCTAATACAGGTAATATTGTTATCAACAGCAATGATAACAATGGTAATGTTGGTACTTGGACATTCGGTACAAATGATAGTTTAACATTGCCAAAAAATAGTATAATAAGTGAAGTAACTCCTGCAACAGGAGCTGCGGCAAGTATAGATGTAATATCAAGTCAATCTAGTATTACTAATAGTGGATTTGTTACTGTACCGCCTCCACCGGTCAATAATTATAATATACCCGGTACTGATATCATTGTCACTGTTACTTGGGTCGCAAACGGTCCTAGTTACTATGCTCCAAGGTTTGCTGTAGTATACGGTGGTACAGGGCATACTGGAGGCGGTGAATCTGGAGGTGGACAATCATTAAGTGTTCCTTTTGCTGATATGGGAATAACCTATGGTGGCAACTGGACTTGGTATGTAGGTACCATTGCAAGTAATCTTGTATTAAACGCAGGACTTAATAGTTGGTCTTTTGGTGGAAATGGTAATTTAACTGCTCCGGGCAATATTCAAATGAGTAATATCAGTGGCATTTATTCTACTACAGCAGGATATACTGTTGGTCTACGGATGAGTAATACTGAACCTAGTGTTAAACTTGTGGCACACAATCATGAGTGGCAATTTAATTCCAACGGTGTTTTAAAGTTTCCTATAGCGTATGCTTCAGAGCCTACAATAACAATGGCCGAATCAGCCAATTTATTAATCCAAGGGTATAAAGCCTCAGGATTTTCTGAAAATGGCGGAAATGTTATTGTCA
>Ga0208613_1000770_pt1 | contig 10638 bp, 5 predicted proteins | sample CryBogmetaGMA6M_FD_184543 | JGI IMG/M metagenome (GOLD analysis project Ga0208613, IMG submission 184543) | Freshwater microbial communities from Crystal Bog, Wisconsin, USA - MA6M (SPAdes) | ecosystem: Environmental > Aquatic > Freshwater > Lake | place: Crystal Bog, Wisconsin, USA | collected... | reverse complement strand
GCCTTCTTTGCCTTTCATTGATTCGCCTGGCTTCATTTCGCCGCAAGAACCTTCCTTGCCTTTCATCATGGCACCACAAGCCGCTTCCATTCCTGGCTTCATTTTGCCATCTTTCATCATATCACCACATGTGCCTTCGGTAGCTTTTCCTTTTACCTCTGCCGCAGGTGCAGGTTTTTTACTACCGGCACACGCGCCTTCCGGAGTTTTAGGCTTATCCATTCCACCCATAGCTGCACCACAGGCCATTTCTGGTGTTTTTTTGGCTGCATCAGCTTCAGCAACCTGCATATAACCGGTAGACAGTTCAGTCATGCCGAATGGATTAACTTCTGCGTAAGCCGCAGTTGCCGCAAACGTGGAAATAAAAGCAGCGCCCATAGCAATCGTTAAAGGCGTTTTGTTGATTTTTTTCATGTTGACTCCTAAAATATTATTATAAATATTCGATAGGCAAGGCTTATCGAATACAACCATCATACCAAAGACGCATAGATTAAAGAATGAATATCCTTTTATCAAAGAATTCCGGCGTATTATCGTAGAAACTGTCCTTTGACAAGCATTCACCTCCCCCTTTGAAAAAGGGGGATTGAGGGGGATTTATCTAATAAAATCTCCCCTAACCCCTCTTTTTCAAAGAGGGGGGGGCTGAATACTTACGTCCTTTGAACGCTAAAAGGGTTTATTCTTAACAACAGCAGAAACCTGTTTTCTCGCCTTCTTTAGCTTGTTTTCTTTTTAAATTCACACAAGTCCTCAATAACGCAACCTTGGCATCGTGGCTTTCTGGCTATACAAGTATATCTGCCATGCAGGATTAGTAAATGGTGAGCGTCTTTTTTATGTTGTTTGGGTACCCATTTATCCAGCTTACGCTCGACTTCCAGAACATTTTTGCCGGGCGCAATGCCGGTACGGTTAGAAACCCTGAATATATGGGTATCCACAGCAATGGCAGGATACCCAAAAGCCGTATTAAGAATGACATTAGCCGTTTTTCTGCCCACGCCTGCCAAAGTCTCAAGCTCTTCGCGGGTCTTTGGCACTTCTCCTGCATGATTTTCCAGTAACTGCCGGCAAAGCTTAATAATATTTTCACCTTTGGTATTAAATAAACCGATAGTTTTGATATAGCCCTTTAAGCCCGCCAAACCCAATGCCAAAATCGTCTGCGGTGTATTGGCAACGGCAAATAACAAGTTAGTCGCTTTATTCACTCCTTTATCCGTTGCTTGTGCAGACAAAACGACAGCAATGAGTAGCTCAAAGGGGCTGCTATAATTTAGCTCAGTCGCAGGTTCCGGTATCGCTACCGACAACCGGTCAAAAATAGCCTGACGTTTATTTTGATTCATGGTGAGTTTTAAAGTGATGGCATTCGTTATTAACGATTATTATGCCAAAGATTTTATGCCAGCGGGTCACTTAAACCGCTTTTGTTTATTAGCCTCGACATAAAGTCATTACCTGCAAAATTCTGGCTAAATTGGCTTGCCTGTGAAATAATAAAGTCATTGTAACGATTCAGCCGTTAAAAAATACAACACATAAAACACGGATAAGGGAAGCTTTTTCATCCCATAAAAACGTTACCTTTAGATTTTTAACGCAATAACCGCAATCCATGCAAATTTCATCAAAAAACCATTGGGATTTGCTCGCCACCCTTGCGGGTATTTTATTCACCCTCGCATTTTGTCCTTTTGATTATCCTTACCTTGCGCCATTGGCACTAAGCCTGCTTTTTGCTTCCTGGCAAAATACCACACCCCGGCGTGCGCTACTCAGAGGGTATCTATTTGGCTTGGGATCATTTGGCTTGGGCGTTTCCTGGGTGTATATCAGCATTCATGATTTTGGTGGTGCCAATTGGCTAAGTTCCGGTTTGTTAACCGTCTTGTTCTTTGGTTTTTGGGCTTTGTTTCCGGCACTGGCCGGGTACTTTTCTGTAAAAATACTGCCCGACAATAGAACACTTATTTCGGTGTTGGTCATGCCAGTTGTTTGGTTATTGATTGAATACTTTCGCGGCAATTGCTTGCTCAACGGTTTTCCCTGGCTGCAAAGCGCTTACTCCCAACTGGAAACACCTTTGGCAGGTTACATCCCGATAATCGGGGTTTATGGAACGGGGTTTTTAGTGGCCTTAACCGCGTCCTCTGTGGCTTTTATTTTTCAAACCAGAAAACACGGACACTTATTAACCGCTTTTATAGTTAGCTTATGGGCTACAGGCAGTGTCTTGCAAACGATAAAATGGACTCACGCCATCGGCAAACCGGTTCAAGTCTCTTTAATTCAAGGCAATATAACCCAAGATCAAAAATGGCGACCGGAGAATAAGCTTAAAACGCTACAACTTTATAAAGAACTAACAGAAGCGCATTGGGATTCGGTTGTTATTATTTGGCCTGAAACGTCCATTCCAGCTTATTTATCAGAGGTCAATGACTGGTTTTTACAGCCCTTGAGCAATGCCGCCCAGCTGCATAATACGGATTTAATTGTCAGCCTGCCGGTGCATGACGATGCAACCGATGAAAAATATAATGCAGTGATGACGCTGGGTAAAGAAACCGGTATGTATCGCAAAAAACATTTATTACCCTTCGGCGAATATTTGCCTTGGCAACCTGTTTCCGGTTTTATCTTAAACAGTCTGGCGATAAAACTGGGCAATTTTACGCCAGGCAGCATCGACCAACCTTTGTTAAAAGCCGGCGGTTATTCTTTTATAACCTCCATTTGTTATGAAGATGCCTTTGGGGATGCGGGTTTAACAGGCTTGCCCGATGCCGCTTATCTGGTTAATGTCACCAATGATGGCTGGTTTGGCAACTCCATAGAACCGCATCAGCATCTACAAATGGCCAGAATGCGGGCACTTGAAACCGGACGCTTTATGCTGAGAGCCACCAATACCGGAGTGACCGCAGTGATTGCTCCGGATGGAAGAATTATCAGTCAGGCACCTTTGTTTACAGCCACGGTACTCACCGAAACGATAACACCCATGGGTGGTATGACACCTTATGCAAACCGGGGTGACACGCCTTTTATTATCGTACTGCCGGTTTTATTTTTTGGTTTACTTGTTTATGGCAGATTATCGCCAATGACTTCAATTTAAAGGGTGCGTTGATTCAGCACATGATATCTTGTTGCGTTTGGATTTTTGGGAGTGGCCGCCTTTTTTGCTTTTGCTTTTAAAGCACCTTGATTGAATTTGTCTGTAAATGATGGCTACTATTTTGCTGTCAGTTAGCTTAGCCAGTATGAAAATAGTGCTTTTTTAAAGGGTAACGGTTTGCCTAAATTATCTCGCTGTTTTTGGCATTTTGGGTTTGTTAATAAAATCCGAATACATGTTTTCGAAAAAATCAATAAAAATGTTAGAATGTTCGATTATTTGCAATCCGAGTCTCTACGAACTTATCCATGTCTATTACTTTACAGCTTCCACTCGCGTCACTGAAACTCAATGTCGATTTGACCGGTGTTGAATTCCCGGAAGCGCCCCGCTTGCAAACCGGTATTTTAGGGCAGCCCAGAGCGCAGTCTGCTTTGGAGTTTGGGGTTGCCATGCCTAATCCGGGCTACAATATTTTTGTGATGGGTGAATCCGGCTTAGGCCGCCTGTCCATGGTGACCAATCATCTTGATGCCCTTGCGCAAACCCTGCCGGCTCCGCCGTCTTATGCTTATGTGGATAACTTTGATAATTCCAGAGAGCCGGTAACGATTGAGTTACCTGCCGAATACGGGCAGGTGTTTAGCAAAGATATTGAAAAGTTGCTTGATAACCTGTTGGCTACTTTTCCGGCGGCTTTTGAAAGCCCAGCTTATCAGCAAAAAAAATCAGCCATCGAGCGCCAGTTTAGCCAGTGTTATAACAGCGCCATTGATTTGGTTGATAAAAAAGCGCAGGCCAATAGCATCGCTCTGTTCAGAGAAAGTGAATCAATTACTTTTGCCCCTATCCGCGAGAATAAATCACTCAATGAAGAGCAATTTACACAATTGCCGCAACCTGAACGTGAGGCTTTTCACAGTCACGTTGAAGAACTGGAGGAATATCTCAGTGACGTGCTGCTGGAATTGCCGCAATGGCGCAGGACGATGGTTGAAAAAATCAAGCAACTGGATAATGACACCATCAGTTTGGCAATAGAGCCTTTGTTTTCTGAACTGAATGATAAGTATCAAAATGTTGATGATGTCATCACCTATTTATCAGAAATCAAAAAAAATCTGGATCTAACCATTCCCGATTATCTGATGCCCGGACGGACATTAGAACCACGAGATACGACGGTAAAACGCTTGACGCTAACCGAGCTATACGCGCCCAATATTCTGGTTGACAGCAAACAGGAGACTGGAGCACCGGTTATTTATGAACCGCATCCCATTTATCAGAACCTGTTTGGCCGCATTGAATATGTCAGCGACCAAGGCGCTTTAGTCACCAATTACCGAAAAATTTGTGCCGGTTCATTGCATAAAGCCAACGGGGGTTATTTAATTCTCGATGCAGAAAAACTGCTCACTTACCCCTTTGTCTGGGAAGGTCTTAAACGGGCATTGCAATCAGGCCGCATTGAAATTGAATCGCCGTATTCAGAGTTGGGTATTAATACCATTACCTTAAAACCTGAAGTGATTCCTTTAAATGTTAAAGTGATACTGGTCGGTTCGCGGGATATTTATTATCTGTTGGAAGAAATGGATAGTGAATTTAATGAAATGTTCAGGATTCTTGCCGACTTTGATAATTACATTCCCCGCACCGATGAATCCATGCAGGGTTTCGCGGTATTAATGCTTAAACAGGCCGCTGATTCTGGTGCCAGCCCGTTAACACGCGCGGCAATTGAAGGTTTGATTGAACACAGTTGCCGACTGTCAGAAAATCAGCACCATTTTTCTGCCCACATCAAGGATTCACTGGATATTATTGCTGAAGCCAATCTGTTTTGCAGGCAAGCCAAACACAGCGAAATCGACAGGGCGCACATTGAACAAGCCTTGGCCGCCAGAGAATACCGTAATGGCAGGTTATCCCAGGCCATCCTTGAAGAGATGCTTGAGGGCACCATTCTTATTGATACCAACGGCGAAGCGGTTGGCAAAATCAACGGCTTAACCGTGCTGGAAATTGGCGGCAGCAGCTTTGGTGCGCCCGCACGCATCACCACGACCGTTTATCCGGGCTCCAGAGGTATCGTTGATATTGAGCGGGAAGCAGAATTGGGTCAGGCCATCCATTCAAAAGGCGTGATGATTTTAACGGGTTATCTGGGACATTCTTACGCCCAGCAATTTCCTTTGGCTATATCGGCCAGCATTGCCATTGAACAATCTTATGGCTATATCGACGGTGACAGCGCGTCACTGGCTGAGTTATGTTGCCTTATTTCTGCACTCACACGCGTTCCCATCAACCAGGCTTTTGCGGTGACCGGTTCGATTAACCAATACGGCGAAGTACAAGCCGTCGGTGGTGTCAATGAGAAGATTGAAGGTTACTTCAGGCTTTGTCAGGCACGCGGACTTAACGGGCAACATGCCGCGATTATTCCTGCCGCCAATAAACGCAATTTAATGTTAAAACAGGAAGTGATTGATGCGGTTGCAGAAGGGCTGTTTGCGGTTTATGCCGTGTCCAGTGTCGATGAAACGTTGGAACTGTTGACCGGACAACTTGCCGGTGATGTGAGTGAGGAAGGCTTTTATCCGGAAAACAGCATCAACTTTAAAGCGATATCACGCTTAAAAGAGATTTCTGATATGGCCTCTGATTCAGATGATGACAAAGAGGAGGGTATTTAATCACTGTTTAGGGGTGCCCCCAATGTCGTTAAGTTAAGCGCCTCTTGGGAAGATAAACCGTTGGCTGAGCGGAGCCGAAGCCGGCAAAATCGCTTCGACTTCGCTCAGCGAACGGCTTAACTTAATGACATTGGGCCGACGCCTGTCGCCCCTGCCCGTCATTATTCGCTCGTTTCCGTAATAATGGCATCGATGCCATGCTGTCTTATCCGCGCCCTGATAGCATTAACACTTTCAGTCTGGGCGTAAGGCCCCATTTTGACCCGATACCAGTTAACATCACCCACTTTTGCTTTTTGAACTTTGGATTCTATACCCATAGCCGCAAGCTTTGCCCTTAATCGGTCCGCTTCTTTAAATGTCTTAAAAGAACCAGCCTGCATAATATAATGCGTTTCTTTAGCCTTGCCTACGCGCTCTTCCCGCGTGCGGGTTTTAATTTCATACTCTGGCACTACCACTTCTTTTTCGGGCAAAATGGTGTAAAAATCAAACTGCGGCAGTTTAATTTCGGGTTTTTGCTCTTCTTTAGGTACGACTACGCTCTCCACACCCGTTTTGTTGGGTATTGTTTGTGAAGTTTGCGGAGAATTTTCTGTTGTTGATCCGTTGCTTCGCAAATAAACCAAAAAAACCACAAAGGCAATAATTATCGCGGTAATCAGCATCCATTTCCACAAACCAATACCTGGCTGTCGATCGAATTTTTTACCACGCAGCCCTGACTTTCTGCCTTGAGGTCTTGGTTTATAATCTCTGGCCATCACATGGATTCAGGTGTGTTGATGTTTAAAAGACCCAAGCCGTTTGCCAATACTTGCCTTACCGCACACACCAGATTTAATCTGGCATCACGAACACAGGCATCTTCAACGAGAAACTGATGGGCATTGTAATAAGTATGAAACTCATGCGCCAAATCACGCAGATAAAGAACCACTTGATGCGGCTCATACTGCAAGGCCGCGCGTTCAATAACTTCCGGATACCGCGCTAATGTGCCCAGTAACTGAATTTCATGTTCTGCGGTCAATTGTGACAGACTTTCCATGCCCAGTAACAAATTCCTTTCGAAGCCTTTTTCATCCAGTTGACGTAAGACACTACAAATTCTTGCATGCGCGTACTGCACATAAAATACCGGATTTTCATTGGATTTTGATGTCGCCAGTTTCAAATCAAAATCCATGTGTTGTTCAGAGCGCCGCATCACATAAAAGAACCGCGCAGCATCTTTGCCAACTTCACTACGCAATTGCCGCAAAGTAACAAATTCACCTGAGCGAGTAGACATTTGCACTCTTTCTTCGCCACGGTAAAGGACTGCAAATTGAACCAACAACACTTTTAATTTAGAGGCATCAGCCCCTAATGCCTGAATCGCTGCCCTGACTCTGGGTACATAGCCGTGATGATCGGCACCCCAAATATCAATAATCTGGTCAAAACCACGATCCAGTTTGTTCATGTGGTAAGCAATATCTGAAGCAAAATAGGTATATTGGCCGTTCTCCCGAACCACTACCCGGTCTTTTTCATCGCCTAACTGGCTGGAGGCAAACCAGGTTGCACCCTCGTTTTCATAAAGATGTCCGCCTGCACGTAATCGCTCAAGCGCTTTTTCTACCGAGCCGTCATCCATTAAATCGCGCTCTGAAAACCATTGCTGATAATCAACGCCAAATTCCATCAAATCAACTTTGATGTCATCAAGAATACTATCCAAGCCAATTTGAAAAAAATCCCGGTAGAGTGGCAACCCCAGCAACGTTTTCATGCGCTCAATCAGCGCATCAATATGCGTGTCCTTATCGCCGCCCTGGAGCTCGTCAGGCGGTATATTTTCCATCACCAACTCAATCGGGCGGCGATAATCATTGTTGGTATTTTTATGAATATCGCAGGCAATTTCGCGCACATAGTCGCCGCGATAAGCATTGCCGGGAAAATGAACCAGTTCGCCGCATTCTTCCAGGTATCTAAACCAGATACTGGCAGCCAGTATATCCATCTGCCGACCGGCATCATTAACATAATATTCACGATGCACTTCAAAACCGACCGCTTTTAGTAAATCAGCCACCGCAGAACCATAAGCCGCGCCTCGACCATGCCCGACATGCAAGGGGCCTGTAGGATTGGCTGAAACAAACTCAACCTGAACTTTTTTACCCGCACCCACAGTGCTTAAGCCAAAGTCCCGACCTTGGGCATGAATTTGACTGACAATCTGATATTGGGAGTTGGGATTAATAAAAAAATTAATAAAACCGGGGCCGGCCAACTCCACTTTTATTACCGCGTCATGCTGAGGCAGTGCGGCAATAATTTTTATCGCCAAGTCGCGAGGATTTGCTTTCGCGGGTTTTGCCAGCATTAAAGCCAGATTTGAAGCAAAATCACCATGCAGTGCATCACGGGTACGTTCTATCGATATATTCGGAATAATTTCCACGCCAAGAATACCCTCTGCCTTGAGAGTTTCAATGGCTTGTAGAATCAGTTCCTCTATTTTTTGTTTCATTGCTTCACGGCGGTAGTTAGATCGGATAAATAGCCGCTCATTATCCATTAAAACAGCCTGATTATCCATTCAAACAGCATCAATACAAATCCACAGGGTCAACATCCAGCGACCAGCGTACTTTTTTGGCCTGTTTGAGTTTGGCTATTTCAGGTATTAACACATCAAGCAATACCTGTAATTCCTTGCGATGGGTGTTTTGAAACAACAACTGATAACGGTAAAGACCGGCCCGCCTGGCCATTGGCGCAGCGACAGGGCCCAAAACCTGGGTATGTCCTGTGTTATAGGTCTGTACCAAGGCGGTGACCGCCTGAAAAAAAAGCGGCGGACTATCAACATCTCCGGCCTGTACGCGTAATAAGGCCTGATAACTAAACGGTGGTAACAAGGCCTCTTTACGTTCAGCCAGTGCCGTTTTGGCAAAACTTCGATAACCTTCACGGATTAAGGTGGTTAATAAAGGATGCTCCGGTTGCCGTGTCTGCATAATGACTTTACCCGGTTTTTCAGCGCGTCCGGCACGACCTGATACCTGCACAATCATTTGCGCCAGTTTTTCGGGCGCATGAAAGTCAATGCTGAATAGTCCGCTATCCACATCAAGAATCGCCACCAGGGTCACATTAGGAAAATGATGGCCTTTGGACAGCATCTGCGTTCCTAAAATAATGTCCACTTTACCCTGATTGATTTGCTGCAAATAATTTTCCAGCGAACCTTTACGCTGCGTAGAATCGCGATCCAAACGCACGGTTACTTTATCGGGAAACAATTCAGCCAGCACTTTTTCTACACGTTCAGTACCTAACCCTAAAGGCGTCAACTCACCGACTTTGCAAGCCGGACATTGCTTAATCAGGCGTTGTTCCTGACCACAATGATGACAACGCAAACACGCTTCATCAAAATGAATCACCAGATTGGCATCGCAGCGTTGGCAACGTGCAACCCAGCCACAGCTATGACAAATCAGCGTCGGCGCAAAACCGCGTCGATTCAGAAACAGCAAAACCTGTTCATTTTTTGACAAGATAAGGCGCATTTCCTCAATCAGCGCTTCAGATAAACCCTCACTGATTCTTTTATTTCTGATATCCATTAACTGCAAAACAGGTTCTATGGCATTGCCCGCCCGATCCGGCAGATGCAACAACTGGTAACGCTGTTTGTCAACGTTATACAAGCTTTCCAGCGACGGTGTTGCTGAACCCAGTAAAACCGGAATATGCAACAACTTGCCACGCACAACGGCAATATCCCGGGCAGAAAAACGAAAGCCTTCCTGTTGCTTAAACGAGGCATCGTGCTCTTCATCAAGGATAATCAATCCCGGATTTTTTAACGGTGTAAATAACGCAGAGCGCGTACCCAACAAAATAGAACAATCACCTTGCTGCATTTGTAGCCAGGCGGTTTGCCGTTGATTATCGGTCAACTTGGAATGCGACAAGGCAATGCTGACGGCAAAGCGCCGTCTAAATCGGTCTTCAAGTTGCGGTGTTAACGTAATTTCCGGCACCAATACCAAAACCTGCTGCCCCCACTGCAGTACCGTGCGAATAATCTGTAGATAAACTTCTGTTTTGCCGCTACCGGTAACACCCTCCAGTAAAAAAACCCCAAACTGCCCGAGACTGGCACAAACCGCGTCTATCGCCGCTTGCTGCGGTGGATTACACTGCAAGGCATTATTTCTGATTAACGCTTCCGGATTATTCACCTTGGCCGCATGCAATTCAAGCTGCACCCATTGTTTTGCGATTAATGCCTTTACCGCAGGTCGCCAATTGTCATTCCATGCCGAGAGCTCAGCTTCTGAAAGACTCGCAGGACAGGATTGAAATTTTTCCAACACACTTTTTTGTTTGGGTGATCGTTGCAACTCGACACTGTCCGTCACTTTACCCAGCTCCGTCAAGACATAGCGTTTTTCTGTTTTAACAACCACTGACTTGCCCTGCCGCAATGCCGCAGGAAAAGCAGTGCTCATCACTTCACCCAACGGATGATGATAATAATGACTCGCCCACTTCAACAACCATAAATCTTTGGCCGATAATAATGACGAATGATCCAGAATCCGTATGACCTGTTTTAATTTGCCGACATCCAGTTCGCTGTGCTGAACAATTTCAACCAGAAACGCTATTTTTTTACCCTTTCCAAAAGGCACTTCAAGGCGCACCCCCGGCTTGACGTTATGTAAATCAATAACATCCGGAACGAGATAATCAAATAAACGATACACGGGAACGGGAATTGCGACTCTATAAATC
>Ga0208613_1000768_pt1 | contig 10655 bp, 11 predicted proteins | sample CryBogmetaGMA6M_FD_184543 | JGI IMG/M metagenome (GOLD analysis project Ga0208613, IMG submission 184543) | Freshwater microbial communities from Crystal Bog, Wisconsin, USA - MA6M (SPAdes) | ecosystem: Environmental > Aquatic > Freshwater > Lake | place: Crystal Bog, Wisconsin, USA | collected... | reverse complement strand
TTTTTCTGTCTTATAATGGTATCTGTTTAATTTTTATAATATTTTATTAATACTACTGAATAGACGCTTTGAGTAGAGATCAGGGTGTCTGAACTTACAAACTATTGGTTCCAGATACAAGCACCACCGGCTTTTTCGATGGCATCTAAACGCAATTGATGAGCGGTTAATTCCTCTTCATTGCAGGAAATAATTTTTAAAGCAGAGCGATCTGTAGAGACACGTTTTACGTCAGTATTAACACTGACTGCCCCGATTACCGATTGTCCCTCATCCAGCAACGAAGACTGCCCGCCAGTCATTAACAGAAATACATCAGCGAGAATTTCTGCATCCAGTAAAGCCCCATGCAAATCGCGGTGGCTATTATCTATACCATAGCGCTTACAAAGTGCATCAAGACTGTTTCTTTGTCCCGGATATTTTTTTCTGGCGTAGGCCAGCGTATCAAATACTTCGCCATAATCTGTGACAGTTCCCGACTTATTATTCAGTCGTGACAACTCATTATTGATAAAGCCGACATCAAATGGTGCATTATGTATAACTAATTCGGCATCCTTAATAAACGCTATAAAATCATCAACAATTTGCTCAAAATGCGGCTTGTCATCTAAAAATTGATTAGTGATGCCATGAACTGCAATGGCACCTTCATCAATGATTCGATCCGGATTAATATAAACATGAAAGCGTTTGCCGGTTAACCGACGCTTAACCATTTCCACGCAACCAATTTCAATGATTCTATGGCCTTCCTGAGGATTTAACCCGGTGGTTTCTGTGTCAAGAACGACTATGCGGTTGGTATAGGTGCGTTTATCCATACGGTATCTTTATAATTTAATGATATTGCTGGTCGATTTAAGTGAGTTTGACGATGGCAATGACTGCAGAAACGGTTAGGCCTAGCGACCAGAACATGAATCTGTCCATACGATTGGTGATAATGGTCAAATGGTTATTGATTTGCTCAAAGTGCTTTTCAACTTGTTCAAAACGCTTGTCGACTTGTTCAAAGTGTTTGTCGACTTGTTCAAAACGCTTTTCAACTTGTTCAAAACGCTTGTCGACTTGTTCAAAGCGTTTGTCGACTTGTTCAAAGCGTTTGTCGACTTGTTCAAAGCGTTTGTTCATATCGATACGCATTTCTTCAAAGCGTTTGTTCATATCGATGCGCATTTCTTCAAAACGTTTGTTGCTAATCTCAAAGCTTTGTAGCATTAACTCGCGCTGGTGCTTGAGTTCTTCTTCAACACGGACTATACGTTCACGGATATCCAACTCATAACGCACATTGGCAAAAGCAGCTTCCGGGCGCGTTGACATGCTTTGTTCTATAAGTTGCTGGATTTGTTGTAGGTCTTCTTGAGCAAGTGCCATAATAATGGTTCCTGTGAATAAGCAATATCAATACTATGTTAGCTAGAATGCGGGGGCAAAGCAACACGAGGTTATAAACGCTAATAGCAATTTAAAAATAACCGGACTGTTATTTTGTTGCCCTACCTAAACCCTAAATATAGCCCTGAGGGTTTTTAGTCTGCCAGTTCCAGGTATCAGCTACCATGTCATCCAGGGTTTTTTCCACTTTCCAGTTAAGTTCTTTTAATGCCAGATCAGGATTGGCAAAACATTCTGCAAGATCGCCTGCCCGACGCGGAGAAATTTTATAATTAATCGTTTTGCCGGTTACTTTTTCGAAAGCATTGATTATTTCAAGGACACTATAACCTCTACCAGCGCCCAGATTATAAGCCTTACAAGCACCCGCTTCGAATTTTTCGCTGTTCAATGCCGCTATTGCATTAATATGACCTTTAACCAAATCAACCACATGAATATAATCTCTGATGCCGGTTCCGTCCCGAGTTGGATAATCATCGCCAAATACCGATAATTGCGTTAATTTTCCAATGGCAACCTGGGCAACATAAGGCATCAGGTTATTGGGGATTCCATTCGGATCTTCGCCAATCAGTCCGCTTTCATGTGCGCCTATCGGATTAAAATACCGTAGCAAGGCAATTTTCCAGGGAGATTCCGTTGGGCTGATTTTATCGGCCGCCGACAAATCCCGTAAAATGTCCTCAATCATGGCTTTTGATCGGCCATAAGGGTTGATGGCTCCCAGTGAAAAATCTTCAGTGTACTGTGGACAGGAAGATTCTCCATAAACAGTAGCGGACGAACTAAAGACCAATTGCTTTACGTTTGCCTGGCTCATAACTTCGGTAAGCACCAGCGTTCCGTAGACGTTATTATGATAATACAATTGCGGTTGCTCGCAAGATTCGCCAACAGCCTTTAAACCCGCAAAATGAATCACGGTATCAGGCGATTCTTTGGCAAAAATTTCAGTTAACGCTTGTTTGTCACGAATATCGGCTTGATAAAAAGACAGTGATTTTCCGGTTATTTGTTGCACTCGAGTCAACGATTCGGGCTTGCTGTTTGATAGATTATCAACCACCACCACCTTGAAGCCTGCTTGCAGTAATTCAATGCAGGCATGGCTGCCGATATAACCGGCTCCGCCTGTTACTAAAACTGTCTTATTATTCATAATTGCTTTTTTTACCGGGTTATTTTAAGTTTTATGAGATGTACGCGTCGGTTATCCGCTCTAATTATTTCAAAGCGCATGTTATCGACAATGAGACTTTCGCCTTTTTTAGGCATGTGTTCAAGGTGACTGACTATAAAGCCGCCGATGGTATCGTATTCATCAGTCGCTAAATGAGTGGAAAAATAGTCATCAAATTCTTCAATAGGAATAAGCGCTTTTATCATGAACTCATTAGCACTGCGCTGAAAGATATAGCCTTCATCTTCATGATCATCGTGTTCATCTTCAATTTCGCCGACGATTTCTTCCAAGACATCCTCAATGGTGACGAGACCAGCAGCCTGTCCGTATTCATCGACCACAATGGCCATGTGGTTACCATTGGTTCGCAATTCCTTAAGCAATACATTTAAACGCTTGCTTTCAGGGACAACGCAGGCGGGGCGCATGATGTCCTGAACCGTCATGGTCTTGTTTTGTAATACCCGCGCCAGTAAATCTTTGGCCAACAAAACGCCAACCACTTTACTGCGATCCCCGTCAATGACAGGATAACGGGAATGACAAAACTCAATGACCAATGGATAAATGGTTTCCAGTTCGGCCTCTTTAGGTACCACGACCATTTGAATGCGCGGAATCATAATATCCCTGACCCGCATTTGCGACACTTGCAACACGCCTTCAATCATGGATAAGGCATCGGTATCCAATAACCGGTTTTCCCTCGCTTCTCGTAGTATTTCAAGAAGATCATCCAAATCTTGTGGCTCCCCGGAAAATAATTGAGTGATTCTTTCCACCCAACGTTTTCTGGGGAGGTTACTACTGGGAGGTTGGTCGTCGCTCATTCTTGATTGTCCTGTAGATAGGGGTTTTTTATAGTTAACTGCTTTAAAATGGCTATTTCTTTATTTTCCATCAGTTCGGCTTCCTCATCGTCGAGATGATCGTAGCCCAATAAATGTAAGACGCCATGCACAATAATATGCGCCCAATGATCGGTTAACGTTTTATGTTGTTCCAGCGCCTCTTTTTCCAGAACCGGGGCGCAGACGACCAAATCGCCGAGTAAGTTCAGCTCAATGCCTTCTGGTATTTCAACGGGAAAACTCAAGATATTGGTCGGGCCTGATTTATGGCGGTACTGTTCATTGAGTTCGGCACTTTCTTGTTCATCGACAATGCGTACAACGATTTCGGTGTCTTGATTGAAACCTTCCAGTGCCGCATCAACCCATTGTTGAATGTGTTCCTGGTCAGGTTGTCCTTTTGAGTTAAAAATGGTTTGGATTTCGATTAGATTCATGAGTTGGTTTTGGTTTTTTGCTCATACGCTTCATAAGCGGAAACAATGCGTTGCACCAAAGGATGCCTGACAACATCGCGCACGCCAAAAAAAGTAAAGCTGATGCCTTCAATATCTTTAAGCACTTCAAGCACATGCCGTAAGCCGGACATTTTTTCCGAGGGCAGATCGGTTTGCGTAACATCCCCTGTCACAACCGCAGTCGACCCAAAACCCACTCGAGTCAGAAACATTTTAATCTGTTCGGTCGTGGTGTTTTGCGCCTCATCCAGGATAATAAAAGCGTCATTCAAGGTGCGTCCTCGCATAAAAGCCAGTGGTGCCACTTCGATAATGCCTTTATCAATCATTTTTTCAACCCGGTCAAAGCCCAGCATTTCATATAAGGCATCATACAAAGGCCGTAAATACGGGTCGACTTTTTGCGCCATGTCGCCGGGTAAAAAACCCAGTTTTTCACCGGCTTCTACCGCAGGCCGTACCAGAATTATTTTTCTGACCTGTTCATTTTGCAGCGCTTCAATGGCACAGGCAACTGCCAGATACGTTTTTCCGGTTCCTGCAGGCCCTACACCAAAATTGATATCATGAGAGACAATTTTTCTTAGGTAGGCTTGTTGATTAGCACCCCGGCCTTTAATCAGGCCAATTTTGGTTTTGATAGCGACTTCTGGTTCAGTTACCGCGCACGAAGTTTCTAAAATGCCATCAATAGAGGCATCTTGCATGGCTAAATGAATCAGTTCGGCAGTTAATTGCTCTTTTTCAGTGCTGGCAAATAATTTTTGCATCACTGCACAAGCTGCCTTGACTGAATCATCCAAGCCGGTCACTTTAAACTGGTTGCCGCGATTGGCGATTTCAACCTGAAGCCGTTTTTCTATCTGCCTTAAATGCGTGTCTAACTGACCACAAAAATTGGATAACCTGCCATTATCGGCAGGGAGCAAAGAAATTTCCTGAGAAGTCATGATGATAAATCAGAGTGGGTTGATGATTTTATCCAGCGAGGCCTCAACAAGTCGGCCCCGTAAAGAATTAGGTAATGCTTCAGCAATCAGCACATCGACAAACTGTCCTGCTAATCTGGGATGGCCAATAAAATTAACTACCCGGTTATTTTCGGTTCTGCCCTGCATTTGTAGAGGATTTTTCTTTGATTGGCCTTCGACTAAAACAGTTTGCACGGTACCAATCATGCTATTGGAAATAGCGATAGCCATTTCATTAATCCGGTTTTGAAAACGCTCCAGACGTTGTTTTTTTACTTCTGCAGGTACATCATCAGGCAAGTCGGCGGCAGGTGTTCCCGGGCGCTGACTATAAACAAAGCTAAAGGATAAATCGAAACCAATGTCTTCAACGAACGCTAAAGTCTCTTCAAATTCGGCATCGGTTTCACCCGGAAAGCCAATAATAAAATCCGAAGACAAGCTGATATTAGGGCGGACTAAGCGCAATTTTCGGATAGTTTCCTTGTAATCAGCGCTGGTATGGCCACGCTTCATCATTTTTAAGATGTTATCACTGCCACTTTGTACCGGTAAATGCAGGTGATCCACCAATTGTGGCAGTTCAGCAAAAGCTTCAATCAAACTATCCGTAAATTCAAGTGGATGTGACGTAGTAAAGCGCAGACGATCAATTCCGTCTATCGCTGCTACATAATGCAGTAACAGTGAAAAATCGGCACTATCGCCATCCTCCATTTCACCGCGATAGGCATTGACATTTTGCCCCAATAGATTGATTTCCCTTACACCTTGTTTGGCCAACGTGGTGATTTCGGCAAGCACATCTTTTAACGGGCGACTGATTTCCTCGCCACGGGTATACGGCACTACGCAAAAAGAACAATATTTACTACAGCCTTCCATCACCGAAACAAAGGCTTTTGGACCTTCTGCCCTCGGTTCGGGCATGGCATCAAATTTTTCTATTTCAGGAAAAGAAATATCGATAACGGGTTTATGTTTGCTGAGGACTTGATCCAGTAGTTGCGGCAGACGATGCAGGGTTTGCGGCCCAAAAACCATGTCCACAAAGGGGGCGCGTTTTTGAATTGCAGAACCCTCTTGGCTGGCTACGCAACCACCGACACCAATGATGACATCGGGTCGCTTGTCTTTAATCTTGCGCCATTTACCCAAGGCTGAAAAAACTTTTTCCTGTGCTTTTTCGCGTATTGAACAGGTATTAAGCAGTAAAACATCGGCCAGTTTTGGATCGTCAATCAATTCAAATCCATGTGACGCTTGCAGTACATCCCGCATTTTATCGGAATCATACTCGTTCATTTGGCAACCGTTGGTTTGAATATAAAGTTTTTTTGTCATATTTTATCTGGGCAACTCTTATGGAAATCAGTGAGGTTTTTGGTTTTTATCGAAAGGTAATAGAGCGGTAACCACCGCTGAATGACTCGTAAAAAGCGAAGGTGTATACCTCAGCTTATTTGTTTCAGTTATTATAACCTGAAGACAGATTAAACGAGTAACATGACTGCTTTTAGATGACTGGATTTTGCTTATTATCAGCGTTGTATTGTTGACTGATTATTCACAAGGTTGCAGTTGAAGTATTTTATGAGCGGTTTATTCCTGTAACAAGGTTAGTATTTTCTCTTCCAGATCAGGATGCGTGCCAAATCCACAGTCTCTTAATATGCCATTTTTATCCACCAAAATATACGAGGGCGTACCTTGTAAATCAAAAAGCTCAAACGTTTCCGCATGATAGGTTAATGACTGAAAGTAATGTTCCACTTGCTGCCAAACATTCTGTTGCCAGGTTTTTGTTTGTTGCTCAAAATCAGGCACACGCGCGTTGATAAAAAGGGCTATTTTATCTGGAGTTATGTCAGCTTGACGTTTTTTCAAGCGATCCATCGCTACAGGAAACGGGATGCGAAAAGGCCAATGATTGTCTGGCAATTTTCCTTGCTGACTGAGTGTGCGGTGCGTTTCACCGATAACTTCACCCTTTTTAAGTAACCGGGTTAAATTTTCCAGATTATTTTTATCAAAATCCTCAAACGCTGTTGCAACACCCAATACAGATAAACCGTGATCGCAATAACGTTGATACAAGTCTATTGCCTGCGGTAACGCATACAAAAAACAACCTGGACAATTTACTTGAAACACTTCTACCAGTACAACGCGACCTGATAACTGATCAAACCCACAGGGCTCACCTTGAACCCAATTGGATAGCAATAATAAGGGGGCTTTTTGGCCTATTTGTGCTTTCATTATTCTGGAAAAACCGGTTGGTTTTCGTGGATGAATAGTTGTTTTTAGACTTATGGCCGGCACTTATCAACGTTATGCGTGCTGTGCCTGCAAAACTTTTTGTTGTCGCTGTAACTTGGCTTCACGCTTGGCAATAAGGGACTTGGCAGCATCAGCACCGATATGTGCCTCACCCCGTTGTCTGGCTAACTCCATTTGTTTTTCACGTTCCATAAAACGGGATTTCTGAATATTGGTGACTTTATCAAAACAATGCGGACAACTAACCCCTTGTTGGTATTTATCGCTGGCCTTGTCGACTTCGGTAATCGGTAAGCGACACGCGTTACATTGATCGTAGTTGCCTTTTTCAAGTAGCAGGTTAACCGTTACCCGCTCATCAAAAACAAAACATTCACCTTCCCATAGCGTTTCTGTCGCCGGGACTTCTTCCAGATATTTTAATATCCCGCCTTTAAGATGATATACCTCGTCAAAACCCTGTTCTTTTAGAAAAGCCGTCGATTTTTCACAACGAATTCCACCGGTGCAAAACATGGCGATTTTTTTGTGTTTTTCCGGGCTAAGGTTTTCCTTAACAAAGCGGGGGAACTCACGAAAGCTTTCGGTGTTCGGGTTAACGGCATTTTTAAATGTACCCACTTTAAACTCATAGTCATTACGCGTGTCTACCACAATCACCTCGGGATCAGAAATGAGTTGGTTCCAATCAGCAGGGCTAACGTAGGTGCCGACAACCCTTTTAGGATCAATGCCTTCTACGCCCAGGGTGACGATCTCTTTTTTAAGTTTAACCTTGGCGCGGTTGAAGGGCATACTATCGGTAAAGGATTCTTTATAGTCTATATCAGACAGGCGCGGGTCATTACGCAACCAATTTAGCACGTTTTTGATGCCTGCACGCGAGCCGGCAATGGTGCCATTAATCCCTTCGTTGGCCAGCAGCAAAGTGCCACGTACCTGATTGGCTTCCAGAACATTATGTAGTGGTTGACGTAGACCCTGAAAGTTTTCCAGGGTGACAAATTTGTACAAAGCACAAACGACTATTTGATTCATGTTACCGCCTCGTTGCTAACTGGAACGTAAATCCAGTGCAAAAATAAAGTTATTATACGGGAATAGAGATGGGTTGTCGGTTATAAAAACAACAGGCGGGACAGCCACCTGGTATTGGCTTACGGAAAATTAACAAAATAATATGGGTACAGGCCTATGGATATTTATCCTTGTTGCTTGCATCGTGGCTTGTCATAAAAATTTAATATGATTGTCATCGTATGTTCACAAACTTGACATCAAACTGAAACCTTCGTTGATTATTGTATCCGCATCTTTATTTTAGCTGCGTGACTACTCATGAAAAAAATAGATACAGAAATACTTGGTAAACCGACTAAAAAACTGGATTGTTTTTTGGCAGACTCGGAGGCTTTGATAAAAGAAGCCCAGGCTTTGCGTTACCGGGTTTTTGCCCAGGAAATGGGGGCAAAACTCAAAACTGAATCCGAAGGTCTGGATTACGATGAGGTTGACAGTTATTGTGATCATTTGATTGTTTATGACAATATCAATAAAAAAATAGTCGGCTACACGCGCTTGTTAAACCAGGATCAGGCCAAACGACTGGGCCGGTTTTATTCGCAGGATGAATTTAAGCTGGATCAAGTGTTGGCATTACCTGGCCGTTTTTTGGAAATCGGTCGGACTTGCATAGATCCTGATTTTCGTGGCGGTGCGGTGTTAACCACCCTGTGGTCGGCCTTGGTGCAATACGCACTGGAAGGCGAGTTTAATTATTTGCTGGGTTGTGCCAGTATCACTCCTGGCCCCAGCGGGTTTGCTGTGGAAGCGGTTTATCGAAATATTGATGCCAAAAACAGGGCGCCTGACTCGCTTCAGGTTATACCCAGTATTCCGGTTCCCCAGGCCTTACGCTGCCAACGGGATGAATCAGGTATTCCACCCTTACTTAAAGCGTATTTACGTTTTGGCGCCTTGATTTGCGGTGAACCTTATTGGGATGAAGCCTTTAATTGTATGGATTTATTTGTGTTGTTGCCACTGGATCAATTAAAAGATCGTTACAGCAAACACTATATGAGAGGCTATCAGGTGACTAATGAAATTGAAACTGCGACTGCTTTATAAACTATCCTTAATTATCCTGCTGTTTAGCTATGGTTTACTGATTGCAGGCGTTATTTTTCTTGCGCTTGATGTGTTGTTTACGGCAAAAATTGCCAAAAGTAAACGCGATGCGTTAAAAATGCATTGGCTAAAAAGATTCAGTGCCATTATGAATCTACACATCACCCAAGAAGGAGAGCTGCCGACACACACGGCACTGTTGGTGAGTAATCACATTTCCTGGCTGGATATTATTGTTATCGGTCAGTATTTGCCGGCTTATTTTGTCGCCAAGAGTGATATTTTAAGTTGGCCCGTAATTGGTTATTTGGCTGAACAAGGCGGTACTATTTTTATCCGCAGAGGTAACAAAAAACAGATTAAGGCAACCACAGAAAAGATGGCGTGGATTTTAAAACAAAACCGAAATCTTGTTGCCTTTCCTGAAGGCACAACCACTCAGGGTGATGAGGTTTTAAGCTTTCATGCGTCTTTATTTCAACCGGCGCTGCTAACCCGGTCGCTTATTCAACCGGTAGCGCTTCAATATCAGGGTTTGGCCAAACAACAAGCGCCGTTTATTGGTGAGGATGATTTTCTTCCGCATTTAATAAATATGTTAAGTATGGATAAAATTGAAGTGCGCGTTTGTTTTCTGCCGGTGCTTAAAAGTTCCGGACGTGATCGGCATTCGGTGAGTACAGAAGCCAATGAAATGATAACTCGGGAAATTTCCAGATATTTGGGCGAGAATAATCAGCCTGTCAAATTATCCAGTCAGCAATAAAGCTGTCGCTTAGGAAAGCGCATGAAATAACCTGACTATTTATATCCCCTCAGCCCTCTCCCGGTGGGAGAGGGGGCAATATGCCTAAGTTATTTCATGTGCATCGATAAATAAACGTTTCAGTCGGGGTTTGTAAATCCCGACCGGTATCGTTTTCATGAGCTTAAAATCTTCCCTTATCCGTGCCTATCCGTTAAATCCGTGTCATCCGCGTTCTATTTTTTTTACGGCTGAGTCGTTACAAACACTAAAATTTTATCCCGGCGCCCGATAGTTTTTTAGCCGGATACAAAACCTGATGCGCAGGCTCTTTTAGTATTGAGTTTGGCACCTTATACCTATTTTATGTATTTGCTTGTTATAATGGCCGAAGTTTTGTAACCGTATCAATTCTGATCGAGAGATTTCATGATTCAAGGTAGTATCGTAGCGTTAGTCACACCGATGTATGAAAGCGGTGCAGTAGACAAGGAAAGTCTAAAAAAATTAGTTGAGTATCATATTAATCAAGGCACCGATGCCTTGGTTGCGGTAGGTACAACGGGGGAGTCTGCAACCCTGGACGAAGACGAGCACTGTGACATTATTAAATCAGTTGTTGACTAT
>Ga0208613_1000766_pt1 | contig 10669 bp, 7 predicted proteins | sample CryBogmetaGMA6M_FD_184543 | JGI IMG/M metagenome (GOLD analysis project Ga0208613, IMG submission 184543) | Freshwater microbial communities from Crystal Bog, Wisconsin, USA - MA6M (SPAdes) | ecosystem: Environmental > Aquatic > Freshwater > Lake | place: Crystal Bog, Wisconsin, USA | collected... | reverse complement strand
GTTTACGATGCTTGGGGCATGCAAGGCTCTTGGCTTACCTTCAACCTAACCAGCAAAGCCGATACGGTTGTTTCTGCCACGGCTCAGGTGGCAGGTAAAATAGCGCCTGCTTTTACTCTTTATCGTACTAATGTAAGTTGGACTGGTTCCTCCGTCCCCGGACAACTTGACTCAGAACATGGTGACGGCTCTGAAGGCATCATTCACGATTTTAGCCAAGTCGCTCAGGCAAGACAAAGCGGTCTGATCTGGGCCACAGCTAATACCCCTGGAGGTGCGGGCGTAGTTGAAACGCTGGGTTATGCCAACTCCGGCAATAGCTATGCCTCAAATTCATTTGGTCAAGAGGTCAAATACGGCGCAAACGACGTCAGTATTGATAATTTATTTGAATCCGCGATTATCGGCAGTGTCGGCACAGGCTTCGCAAACTTAAAACTGAGCAGTTTGGCCGCAGGCTGGTACACCCTCTTTGTGAGCGGTGCAGACGCATCAAGCCTTGGCGGTATCGGCGGCAAAATAGACGTATCGGTTGCGGCTATTGCCCCCGTCCCAGTCCCCGGTGCCGTTTGGTTGTTCGGCAGTGCGTTAGTCGGTTTGATAGGAACCGCACGCAGAAAACTGAGTGCATAATGGGTGGCTTTGTTAACACTGGGATGCTGCTTAGTGTCGATATCACCTTAACGTTGTGTTGGTTTGATCAAGGTATTTGGCGTTTGCCGTCAAAGCAATAAGGACTGGCCGATAAATTGCTGTTAGCAATTTATCGGTTTTTTTGTAATTTTAGCTTGCTTGAGATAAAAACTCAGTGCTGGGCTGTCTTTTAAAACAATTTACCGATTCTCCTGGAGTATCACCATGACAGTTTTACGTCATAGCCCCTTGTCATTTTTTTTATTAGCGTTAGTTCTCACTCAGACTAATGTCAACGCACAGGCATCCGATTTGCCTCTAGGCCCCATGCCAATTAGCCTAAAGTCTTTACCGATACCGGAAGTGCCGGGGCTGTTAAACGGTTCAGACCCTATCATCATCAATAAAAATGCCGCGATAGCGCTGGGTAAGGCACTATTTTGGGACACTAATGTCGGCAGTGACGGTATGGCTTGCGGTTCCTGCCATTTTCATGCCGGTGCCGACGGCCGGGTAAAAAACCAGGTTTCTCCGGGGGGGCAATCTTCACCACAAAATACCCAAGCGTTTGATGTTTCCGCAGCAGGGGCAACATTGGGGCCAAACCACACACTCAGTTCAGCCGATTTTCCTTTTCATCAAAGACAGAAGCCGCTGCAAGAGTTTTCGCCGATGACGTATAATACGGGTAATGTTACCGGCTCGTCTGGCACTTTCGGTGGTAACTTTAAAGAAGCCAGTCGATTCACGGGTAGCGCCGATACCTGTAATAGGAGTGTCGATAATACATTTAATATTGGTGGCATCGGCACGCGCAGGGATACTCCCCGTAATGCACCCAGTGTCATTAATGCCATTTTTAATCATCGCAGCTTTTGGGACGGTCGTGCCAATAACGTGTTCAATGGCAGTAGTCCTTGGGGAGACCGCGATGCGAATGCAGGCGTTTGGGTAAAACAAAATGCCAGAGCGGTACAAAAGCAGCGTTTGCATTTGCTCAATTCCTCGTTAGCGTCGCTGGCTACGGCACCACCGTTAAATGCCACTGAAATGGGCTGCAGCAAGCGCACCCTGATGGATATCGGTCGAAAACTGTTGCTTCGCCAGCCTTTGCAAAATCAGAAAGTACACTTTCAAGACAGTGTCTTGGCTCCTTATAGCTTGAGTTCAATCAGCACGCCAAAAGCGGGCTTAAATACCACCTATAAAAATTTGATAACCCAAGCGTTCAATGCGAAATACTGGTCATTTAGCGGCACTATTCCAGTTCCGGCACCCACCGGACAGCCGTCATACAACCAAGTGGAGGCGAATTTTGGGATGTTTTTTGGCTTAGCGATACAACTTTATGAAAGTACCCTGATTTCCGATGAATCACCGTTTGATAAAAGTGCCCGCGACGCCAAGCATCAGCCTATCGATCTGACCGCTGCGGAACTGAATGGCTTGGATCAGTTTAGAAAGAATCTATGTTCACTTTGCCATATAGGGCCTAATTTTACAGCGGCTTCAGTTAACGCTAATGCGGTCCTTAATCAATCCCACCCGGAAGCCTTTGGGGAACCGTCAAATTTTATCAGCACAACAACCAACGTTGTCGGACGGATTCCGGTATTTGCCCGCAACACAGCAGTCACCACATTTTATGATACTGGATTTGCTTCGACGGGCGTTGCCGAGGAAACAGTGGACATTGGCCTGGGTGGTGTTGACGATTTTGGCAATCCCTTATCTTTTAGCAAGCAATACTTGCAGCATTTAGCGGGTAATGCCGCTGGAGTCTTGGATACCGACGTTACCCAGGTTCGCGCTTGTGATTTTCAGGTAAAGTTTGCGGTCAACTTTAAGCCCTCCTATTTGGCAACCAGTATGTTCACCCCGGCTGATGGCATTAAGCCTCAGCCGCAAGGAACCAGCAATTGCTTTTTACCTGCCGCAACCACTGCCTTCCTTCCTACGGTTTCGGCGGCCTTGGCTGAGCTGAATAAGCCGAATACCAAAAAAATGGTCGCCGAGGTAAAAGCCAGTTTTAAAATACCTACCTTGCGTAATATCGAGTTAACGGGGCCGTATATGCATAATGGCAGTATGGCATCGCTGGAACAGGTGATCGAGTTTTACACACGGGGCGGCAATTATAATAATGATGCCAAAGAGGTCACTCGCGTATTTCAGTTAGCTGAACTTCAGTTCTCCGAGCAAAACCGTGCGGACTTGTTGGCCTTCCTAAAAACCCTGACCGATGACAGGGTGCGTTATGAAGAAGCGCCCTTCGATCATCCAGAGATTTTGATCCCTAATGGGCATGTTGGTGATAACGGATTTGCAATAGCTGGCAATCCGCTGAAGGCCAATCTGGCTAAAGACGAATTTCTGCTGATTCCGGCGGTAGGCGCTTTGGGTGCTGCGGCTCCTCTCCTACCGTTTCAGGATTATCTGGCGCCGTAGACATAAGCCTGAGGATGGGCGGATTATTTGTAAGCCGGTACATAAACCGGCTTACAGTTATTTTAGTAATATTGATTTTAGGATTTATTGATGAAAACCATTGTTATAAACAAAAAAATGCTGGTGGCCATGACCGCCTTAACCCTGTTCGGCGTTGGCAATAGCCAGGCTAACAGTTCCTTCACTAGTCAGGCAGAGCTTAACGTCTCTGTTGACACGCCTTTTTCAGATCTGGCAATAACGGGTTTATTTGAACAGGCTAGCTCATATAATGGAATAATAAACGGGGATGGTTCTGTCGCTGCTGTTTTTCCGGCTGGATTGCCGACGGTAACGGGTAGCAATTATGCCTTTGATCTATTTTCCGTAAGCGGTCATGCCGCTAATGGCGATGTATCCGGCTCATCTTATACCGGTTGGTACAGCCTTGGCTTTACCAACCAAAGTTTATCGGCAATGTCCGTTAGCCTGACCTTGAATTATGCCTTGGCAGCTATTGCCAGCGGTCAATATGCCGATAGCAGCGTCAGTCTGGATTACTTTATAAATAACGATCCCTCAGCGAACGTGTTTTTGAATGCATCAGTACTTGGTCAACCAAAGGCTGAGGATAACGGCTCTAAGGTCATCACTTTTAACCTTGATCCAGGCACAACACAAACGTTCCATAGCGATGTCACCATCAACGGTAATGTGTCTGCATCTCCCGTTCCCTTACCCGCTGCGCTATGGTTGTTTTTAAGCGGATTGCTGGTTATGTTGCGGGGAACCGCTAATTATACAAAAAACCGAACGTTTTAAAACTTCAACAGCTTTCAAAACGTGAGTGACGGGGTTGTAAACCCCGTCACTCATCATTACGCTGAGATAACACAACAAAACCAACACGATATTGAGATTTTTTTGACCAACTTTTCATCCTTAAAACTGCCGTTTTTAAGCAAACGCCCTGCACATACTCTGTTGTTTATCACCGAGAATAAAACCTTTCGGGTGGATGTCGATAAAGCCGGCATCCAGATGGGTAATGCAACAACGATTGTGGCGGCATGTCCCAGTCCTGCCAAACTGGCGGAATGCTTCAATACGGTTGCCGCCAACAGCAGTCCTTTGGGGCGCAAGGTTTGGCTGTTGTATATCGGACTGCCGATTACGTTGTTGAGCATACCGTCCATGCAAGTTGAAGGCGTTGATGAAGCGACGCTAATGCAGGCATTGAAGTTTGAACTGGAAGGTTTAACCGGCCAGTCTTCTTTGGATACCCAGTTTGCTTATCATTTGTTAAGTAACAAGGATGAAATGAGCAGTTACTGGGTAAGCCAGATCAATCAACTGTTTTTTGAGGATGTGCAAAAAGAGGTTAAAAAGGCAGGTAGTACCTTGGCAGGTTTGATACCTCCGGCTGCGCTGCCGGTGTCGCTTGAAAACCCTGAACGGCAGGATTGGCTAAGAATGGAATGCTGGCCCAATCAGCTGGTGGCGCTAAAAAATCATCCTGTAGACGGTTTTGATATCAGGTTGTTTTCTTTAGACAGCCGCCACTGGCAAACAGAACTGGATCTGTGGTTGGCGGAACAAAGCAAGGTTGTGTATACCGAAACGCTGTATAACAATCAAATCGAGTTATTGCCGGCTACTACCTTTAATCAGCATTTAAGAGATCTCGAATCGACGGCCTGCTGGTTGCAGGCGTGGGCGAGTGTGCTGGTTAAAAAAGAACCGTCCGTTGTGCCGGTTTTGCGTTATCAGTCAAAACTGAATAAAGATTTGTTGTTGATGGCTTCCGGTGGTTCGGTGGCGCTGCTTGTTTGTTTGAGTCATTTAGTCTGGAATTTACATCAAGCTAATGATTTCAAAGCCAAATTTACAGACCTGCAACAAGTCGAAACCACCTTGACCGGAATGCGCAAGACGCTGAATGATGATCAGGCCAAACGCGAGAAGTTGAAGGAGAAAATAGGCAAGCTGAAAGGAGATTCCGAGACGTTGCCCAGACTGATTAAAGGTTTACAATACCGGCCTGCTCAATTGTTGGAAGCGTTAGCCAAGGGTCGGCCTAATAATCTCTTGGTGGAGAGTATTGCTGTAGACAAGGATGAGGTTAAAATCACCGGCATCAGTCTGGATGCGACTTCTGCCAATGAGCTGTCAAATTATCTGGAAAAAAACCTGTCAATGCTGGGCTGGTCGGTTATCGCCCCCACTAAAAACAACCTGGATTTGTTTGCTGACGGCGGGCCGTGGGACTTTGAAATTAAATTGCTTGATCTGGGCGTGGAGGGGTTTAATAAAAAGCCGCAAGAGTAATGATAAAGATAGATTTTAACCACAGTGCGGCAATAAAAACACCACAGATTCACAGATATATCATATAAAATACGAGTTACGATGCCGGTCGGGGTTTGCAACCCCGACCGAAACTTTTAAAGGCTTCAATAGCCTTCAAAACCCCGTCACGATTCAGTGCGTGAGAAAAGGGAAAAATTTTAACCGGTGAAACTTTGGCAAATATTAGACATGAGCATGAAATATGACACCTGAACAACAACGGGAACTATGGCTTAAACGTATTCTGCCGGCGCTGGTCATACTGGTGCTTTATTTTGTGATTATTAGCCCCTATTTCGTGACTGATAAAACCAAAAAAGCGGAAGAGCGGTATCTCGCTCTGAAGAAAAAAGGCATTGATGCGGCGGCGTTGCCCCGTATTGCACAGCAACAGAGCGCAATCAGCGCTGAAATTACCGAACTGGAGCGTGAAGATAAAGCCATACACGAGGTTTTAACGGCGGACAGCATTTTTTTATCGCAGTCAAGATCACCCAATGATGAGCTTGAACAAATCGCGGTTATTTTGGCAAATAATCATTTGCAGGTGCTGGATGAAAAACGCAACGATAAACCGGGTAATGAGGTTTTACCCAAGTCGTCGCGCGAAACCCGACATTGGCTTAAAGATATTTTGTCGGTGGAGCCACCGGCGGCCACTAAAGCAACAACAACTGCTGCTGTACCTGCCGGTAAAAAAACGGAGGACAAGGATTTGAATATCTGGACGATTCATTATATTGGCGGTTATCTGGATAGCTATCGGGCTCTGTCAGTATTGATTGACGAGGACATTAAGGCGTTACCGGTATCGCTGACGATGCAGGCATCCAAATCTAACCCGGATATGCAGGAATGGCTGTTGACTTTATGGTTGTGATTTTTAAATTAAAGGCAACCCGGTGACCGCCAGGCAGCAAAAACATAAGTATTCACTTCCCCCTTTGAAAAAGGGAGAAATAAATTACTACATAAAAACACCAGCAGAGTCACAAAACTGATATGACACAATTACAGCAGAAATCGCCACCCTATGAGCCGACTTTTTCCGATAAGCGTGCCAAATCGCGTGAACTTGTTAGCGGCTGGAGTGCGACGGTATTTCAGGAAAACGGCATTACCATCAGCAATACCGAGATCGGAAACAGTTCTTCTGGTGGTGTGGGCTTGATGGTTACAGGGCACTCCGGTGTCATTGATAAGGATGTCAAAATTACCATTAGCATTGAAGCCAATAATAGGCGTTTTACCCGGCAAGCTAAAGTCCGCTGGGTGCTTTCCGAGGGCAGCGATGTCCGTTTTGGCGTAGAATTTATTGATCACGTCGGCTTCGATCCTACAACCCACCTGCTGGATATTGCTTTAATACGGATTGATCCTGCCTGCGCGTTAAAGATACCCGCCAATATTGCCCTCAGGCAAAAAGTTTTGCCTTTTATTGAAATGGACGGCATTGTTCACGTCGTTTGTCTGGATATTGAAAACTATGCCATCATCAGCCTGCTGGAAAGGCTGTTAAAAAAACCGGTGCGTTTATGGTTGGGTGATTCTGCGCAGCTCGAGTTAAAACTCAAACAGATTTACGGGGCGTCCAACGCTTTGCAGACACCCGCTTCAGGCCAGATGGCGCAAACCGCCGATGCCGTCAATACCGGGGAAGAGCTGTTGTATGCCGCCTATATGCGCCAGGCCTCGGATATTCATATTGATCCAGGATTTAAGTCAGCAACCATCCGCTTTCGGGTAGATGGTCAGTTGGAACATTATGGACAGATTAGTTCGAACGTTTACACCGAGTTGGTCAGTCGGCTCAAGGTTATGGCGCACCTGGATATTGCTGAAAAACGTTCACCCCAGGATGGCCGGTTTTCGCACCAGTTTGTTGCCGGAGACCGGCAGGTTGACGTGCGGGTTGCGACCTTGCCGACCAAGTACGGCGAACGGGTCACTATGCGCTTGCTAGCCCTGCAGACAGACACTCTGACCATGGAGAACCTGGGTTTTGAGCCTGAACATAGGCACATGATTGAACGTTTTTTGCGCCGCATTCAGGGCTTGTTGATTTTAACCGGGCCTACCGGCTGCGGCAAAACCACCACCTTATATGCCGCTATCCGTTTGTTGCTGGAAGAGCGCAAGCTTAATATCATCACCATTGAAGACCCTATCGAATACGAAATTAACGGCATTGCACAATGCGAGGTGGATTCTGCCGACAAGGTGAGTTTTTCCAAAGCGTTGCGCAGCATTTTGCGCCATGACCCCGATGTGGTGATGATCGGCGAAATCAGGGATAAGGAAACCGCCGACATCGCCTTTAAAGCGGCGCTAACCGGTCACATGGTGCTGGGTACCTTGCATACCAATTCCGCTGCGGCAACCATTACCCGTTTAACAGATATGGGGGTTGAACCTTATTTGGTGGCGGCGGCATTGCGGCTTGCCGTCGCTCAGCGCCTGTTGCGCCGTTTGTGTAAACATTGCAGCATCCCGCGCCCGCTGACCGAGCTGGAAGCCATTTCAATCAATCGCACTGAATTGGCCGGACAGCTCATACATGAACCGTCCGGCTGCATTTATTGCGGCGGCAAAGGCTATTCGGGGCGGGTCGGAATTTATGAAATACTGGAATTGCGCGAGGACTGGGCACGAGCTGTTGCCGAAGGCGAAGGCGAAGGCGATCTGAATGTCAAAATGCGTGACTCCGGGGTTAAGAGTTTGCTGGATGATGCGATCAGTAAATTACTGGGTGGTGTCACGTCGATTTATGAAGTCGCTCAGATTGCCTCTTCCTGGTGATGCTTATATTAGATTTTACCACGAGCAACTCAATGGATGCATCCGTCTGTGGTTAATAATGGGTTAACACCTTAATGCCCCTATTCAACTACACAGCCCGTGACCGTAATGGCCAGCAACGTATTGACACAATAGAAAGCGGCACGCGTGAAGCGGCGATTCAGGCGTTGCGGGCTCAAGGCCTACTGCCGCTTAAAATTGAAGAGCTTAAACAACGCGGGGTACCGGGTAAAAAAATCAGCCTGAATCCAATGGCTTACCGTTCATTTAACGACACGGATATAGAGCATGAATTTCACCAGATTGCAGTGATGTTGCGCAGCGGCATCAGTTTGCTTGATGCGTTAAACTTAAATCTTAAACATTGCCGGATTGGCGCACGGTCAACGTTGGAACGTTTGGTAAAACGCATACAGCAAGGCAGTTCTTTCAGTGAAGCCTTAGCCGAACATAAAGCCTTTAGTGAATTTACCATCCAGTTGATTAAGGTGGGTGAACAAACAGGTAACCTCAGCACTGTGATGGATGAGGCCGCCAACGAAATAAAAGCCAGTCGTAAATTAAAACAACAAATCACCACCGCATTAAGATCCCCCAGCTTTTCCTTATTGATGGCAATAGGTATTGTTGTTTTTATGTTGACGACCCTTATCCCCCAGATTAAAAAAATGCTGAAAATTATGGGTAAACCCATGCCGCCGATAACCAAGGCCCTGATTGACACGTCTGATTGGATAATTGCCAACGGCCTCATGGTGTCGGTTATAGCGACGACCGCTGTTATCACTTTTATTGTGCTTTACAACTGGCCGCCCAGCCGCTGGTGGATAGACAAATACGCGTTAAAAATACCGGTGCTCGGCTATGTGCTGCGCTTATCCGGCACGGTGTTATTCTGCCGGGCCATGGGTTTATTGCTGCGCAGCGGCGTGATGATGGTCGATGCGTTAAGCACCATGGAAAAATTGCACGTTAATAAATACATGGCGAGCCGTATCACCTTTGCCCGTAATCAGATCATTCAAGGTTCTTCGCTGGCTGATCAGATGGATATTGAATCGGGGTATATGCCGCTGCTCACACAAATGACGCGGGTTGGCGAAAACTCGGGAACCCTGGATCAAATCCTGACTGAAATGACTGAATATCACAATGAGTTACTTGAACAAACCATCGATACACTCACCGGCATGATCGCACCGGCAATGACCATATTTGTCGGCGGCGTAATCGGCTTTGTCTATGCCGCTTTTTTAGTCGCCATGTTTTCAGCAGCAGGAGGGAGTCCGAAATGAAGCGGCAACCCCTTAAAAAAACCGGATCGGGGTCTGGCTGGCGTATTGTTACCGACAGGATTGTCCGTAGCGTCTCCGGCAAAAGATACCATTGTCATTTGCAAATAACCCGCCATGATTCAATATAACCCCAATTCCGGACGCGGCTTTACGCTGGTTGAATTGACCGTGGTGTTGCTGCTGATCGCCCTGCTGGCCAGCGTCTCTGTGCGCGAAACGACCGAATTTAATTTTCAGACACGTTATGAACAAACCAAGGAACGGCTGGAGATAATCAAGCAGGCGATTCTGGGCAATCCCAAGCAACTCATCAACGACCAGCAAGCGGTGAGCGGGTTTGTGGCGGATATGGGGCGGTTGCCGGGGAGTGTACGTGATTTGCTTCAAGCTAGCGCTTGCGTAACTGCCGGTGTTGCAACTCAAAGCTCTTTATCTGAGTGTACAACTGCAGGTGGAACGTGGACATGGTTTAATACGCCATGTACAGATGGAATATCAACAACATCGACAGCCTGTTCAGCCGCAAGCGGTCTATGGCTTGCTCAACAAATACATCCTGCATCTGGTTTAAAACATGGATGGCATGGCCCCTATTTGACCGTTTCCGGCAATCCAAATAATTCTGATGCATTGACTGATGGATGGGGGCGGATGGGGGTCAATAATGATTACACATCAACAATTGATGAATCAATCAGCGATTATGGTTGGAATTTTTTTGAATTGTCTACGCTGACCAATTCATCCGATGATAAAAATTTTTTAATTATTCAAAGTTTTGGCAAAGACCAGTTGCCAGATATATCATACCCAAACCCTCTTGTTGAAAATTATGATAATGATTACCCCGAAAATAGTTACTCGTTTGTTAATGCTTCTTTTAGCACTTATTATTCAAGCTCTACTATTTATTACCCAAACCCTACGGTCCGCAAACAAGATTGGTTGCTCGATATTTCAAATGGAATTAGCGTTACTTTCCTCAAATTAAATAAGTTATTACCTCTATCTTTTTGTACTGATCCGACCAAAATAGCAAAAGCAACTTGTTCTTCGCCAGATATTTGGTACGGTGGCTGTAGCCTGCCGGGTTACTACAACAAAACTGGTTGTGAAGCAGCGGGCACTTGGAGTAATTGGACCTATTGTTCTGACGGAGCCAGCAC
>Ga0208613_1000758_pt1 | contig 10719 bp, 8 predicted proteins | sample CryBogmetaGMA6M_FD_184543 | JGI IMG/M metagenome (GOLD analysis project Ga0208613, IMG submission 184543) | Freshwater microbial communities from Crystal Bog, Wisconsin, USA - MA6M (SPAdes) | ecosystem: Environmental > Aquatic > Freshwater > Lake | place: Crystal Bog, Wisconsin, USA | collected... | reverse complement strand
TGGATCGTTTTTTAAGGCAAAAAGGACTTAACGTAAAAAAATTCACCACCCTGGACAGGCTGTTATACATAGGATCTACCGGCATGGGAGCGTTGAGTTACGAACCCGATCACTCCCAACCTTCCTCCTGCAATCATTTGGATTTGTTTGAATTAAGCCGAGAAGCATCTGAAGTTATCGCCGGAAAACAACAAGATATTTTACCGGCATTAATTAAGGCCAGAGGCTCACCAGGCGGCGCCAGACCTAAAGTGGTGGTTGGCATTAAAGATAACCTTATTATTTCCGGCGAGCGTGATTTGCCCGATGACTATCAAGCATGGATTATTAAATTTCATGCTTCGCAAGATAAAGATAAAGATTTAATCGAAGAGGCGTATGCCAGAATGTTAAGACTGGCACACATCAATATGCCGTCCACGCAGTTATTGGCCGCTAAAGATAAATATTATTTTGCAGTTAGGCGTTTCGATCGTATCAATAATCAACGACTGCATGTGCATAGCCTGGCCGGATTGAGTCATGCCAATTTCAGAATACCGGATTTTGATTACGAGAAATTATTGCGTTTAACAGTGATGTTAACAAAAAATACGGATGATGCCATTCAGGTTTATCGACAAATGATCTTTAATATTCTTGCCAACAATCAAGATGATCACACCAAGAATTTTTCATTTATCATGGATGGAAAAGGCACTTGGCGATTGTCGCCAGCTTATTACATAACATTCAATTATTGTCATGGTGGCGAACAAAGCATGTCAATCAATGGCTATGGCAAGAATATTCCTGAACAGACATTTTACAAACTCGGTGCATTATGTGATCTTGACAAACATAAAGTGAGACAGGTTTTTTCAGAAACTTTTGAGGCACTGTCACAATGGCCTGTGTTGGTAAATGAATTAGGGATTAGCTCTCAAAATAGCAATGACATTCAAGAAAATTTTAATCAGTTATTCAATCAATATCATTCGATGGCCTGATAAACTGACTGCCTGCTTAATCTTGCGCTACAGCGCATAAAAAACTATCTGACTAATCCATACTTCTTTTACATTTTTCTTTTTAACCCAATCCCGCCAACAAAAAAAGCCTTCGCAAGCGAAGGCTTTTAGGGGATACATCCTTGCATCATTAACCCCATTGCGAGGTTATCATAAGCAAATTACCGTGCCTTATTTTACAGAAATAACAGCGGCATCAGTTGATTTAGCTGGTGCAGCGCAGTTATTCAAAGAACCGGCTGCGGCATGCGTATAAGGCATAACGGGTAATAATGGATTCAACGTATCAGTAACCGCATAACCGTTGGCAGCAACCGCTAAATAACCTGATCTACCGAAAGGTTGAGTTTTATTCAATAATGCATTCAACTTGGCAGGTGAGCCGGCATTTTTAATGATCTTGTCTATAATTTTTAATGTATCGCCAGCAGGACCGCTATTGGCTGTATTACGATACTGCCAAGTTGCCTCTACCCAGTCACTGTAAGAACCGTTAAATGCATTAGCTAAAGTCGGTGCAGCACCGTCTATTTTTACAAAACGATAAGCTTTAAGAACATCGCTGTTTTTTTCCAACGCTTGCACGCCGATAGACCAGGCAGTATCGCCTTGAGCGCCTTGGTTAATCAAGTCACCATTAGCATCTTTGGCAACAATATTACCTAAAGCCAAATCATCTTGGCAAGCTTCCAAATCGCCTGATTCAGCATTCTCATGAACAACAGGACCATTGAACGGGTCACTTGTAGCTATGGTTAAAGTACCTTCTGTACAAGGTGCATTCAAGAACTTGGCATACATCTGTGCACCCGTACCAGAACCTGCAGTACGTTTACAAATATGCACCAATGAATCAGTAGGCGCAGTAACACCGGCAATAGCGGTTAATGCTGTGCCACCAAAAGACAATTCATCCCAGCTTTTAACTTGTCCGGACAGCAAGCTGGCTACTTGTGCGTGGTTCAGGTTAGGCATACAGGCTTCTGTATACGCACCTTCAGCACAAACACCTGCTGGTGTTGAAGTCGTTAATAAACCTTGGGCTTGTTGTAATGCTTTATAAAGATTAAGACCTACTGGCACGCCAAAAATAACCGCACTGGAAGGCTTCACGACTAATTTTGCAGCAACATCAGCGGCTTTAACTGAACTAAATCCGGCCGGTGTATTAATGCCTTTAAACAATTCGGGATTAACGTCAGAAATTCCGGCATCCGATTTATGTGCAACCAAATCACCTGCATTTGAAATTCTGCAACTACGAGTTGCACCAGTACCAGTACAGTTACTATTATTAATAACCATGTGATCGATTGCAGTATCTGCCAACAAAGGACTTACGCCCATTGCAGATCCACCATCAGAACGCTTATGAAACAAGACTTTTTTGGTAGCGGATAAACCCGTTACTGACGTACTGGTAATGGTACAAAACCAGGCAGTATGTTTTTTACCAGTAGTAGCTGCTAAAACACCACCGTTATCTTTAAAGGTAGTTAAATCAGTCGTGCTGGCAGTGCCGTTTAAGCAAAGGTCTTTTATCAAAGAGTCAATACCTTTATCTTGTGCAGAAGCACCTGACAGATAAACTTGTAAATCTGGCGTTACAGATGCTTCAAGAGCAAAAGACGCTTGCGAGAATGCAGTCATGGTTACTACAGCAATTGCTGCAGACAATATATTTTTTTTCATTTAGATTACTCGTATAAATTATAATAAGGATAAAACAATTGGCCACCAATTCAATGGGGTACAGCTAACATTCCTTGAAGGGATATTATCGGTAAAACGCCCCTCTTAATTGGCAGCCAAAAATTAATTATTAAACAGCCATTGATTTACGACGATTTAATCTCAACATACCCATCAAACCGGCACCAAATAACCAAACCGCAGCAGGCAGTGGCACAGCAGCAGGAACAGGAACAGAATATGACAAAGTACCCGCAGCCAGATTTAATTTATATTGACCATTAAATTCAGCAAAAGCCGTTTCTTTGGTATTTAAGGGATTCAACGAAACACGAAAGACATTCAAAGCACTTGATTGATCAGCAAAAATATTAACCGAACCCAACTTACCATCAATGTTTGTACCAAATGCGGTACCGGCATAACCTGTATCCGCTGCCGTTGCTGCATAAATGCTGGCATTAGTTGTATCCAAACCAGCCACTTCGCCAGAGGCTGAGTTTAAATTTACGTTATTAATTGCAACCGCAGTGATAGCACTACCAATTTGAGCTGAAGTTGCAAATGGAACTTTAAACTCAGCAAAGTTATTAGAGCTTGTTGTAACCAAGCCATAATCGCTAAGCGATGCTGCTTTCTTGGTTAAACCGTTATAAATTCCACCTGAAACCAGAGCACTTTGTGCAGATAAAGAGCTTGATCCGGACACGACACTATAAATAATATTGTCACTTGCGCCATTGCCAGTCAAAAAACTGGTCAAATTTGCATCGGTAAAAGCCCAGTTACGCGTAGAAGTTGTGTCAGCCAAAAATGCAGACTGCTTCATTCCCAAATCCAGTGAAAAAGATTTTTCCAGAGTTGTGTTCCAGATAGTCAAAACCGCTTCTGAACCTGTAAATGTAGCGGCATCAACAGTAGAAGCAATTTTCGCTTCTGCAACGCCTGTTGCAGCCAATGCGATAGCAGCGACCAGTAAAGTTTTATTAAATTGTTTCATATTTTATTACCTATCTATTTAAAAAGTCTTTCAAAAAAGATGCCGACTTAATTGCCTTTAACACCTTATAAATTTCAAAACCTGTAACTGGTTTCCCGCTTTTTAAAATAACGAGTTTTACAAGTTACAAGATCTTGAATACAGTTAATCACTGCTTACAAATCCCAACATTTCTGCTCCCCGCTACCATACAACTCCCCTCTACTCCCTATTCCTATACTGCTGCTGTGCTATCCCGGCAATGCAAAATATTAAAAATATGAATGAAGCCTTCCTGATACTTCTTTTCAATATGACTGATGCAATGGCTTCCTGCCTTCCTTGAGTTCAGTCGACATCCAATCCAGATGCTTTTAACATAAAAATAGTATGGCATAGCAATGTAGCTTTTGGATTACAGGTATGTGACAATTGAATGTAATGTATTACGTTTGTAATACACTTTGATAGAGTCATTAATTGTCAAGGTAATCGGAAACATTTATAGCTTCCCATTATCACAACATAATAAGCGACTTAAAATGATGACAAGTTAATTAAATGTATGCTTTGTTATAAAGCTGTAACATTAATCAGATATATTTAGCGTTAATTGGATTTTAATGGAATCTCCAAACTTATTAACCTGCATCTAAACTATGTCATTACAAGGATTTACTGAGGTCGAGAAAAAACAAATAGTTTCCATGCGCTTAAATAATAATGACCGTAACGCGATCCAAGCCATAGCATCCCGCCTTTTTGTACGAGAAGCCGAACTTTACCCCTTTGCCGTTAATAATCTTTTAAACCGCATGCACCATCTCCATAACATGAACTGCACCGGTAGCGATTTACTGCCCTTGTTTATAGAATTTAGGGAAGAATTAAACCAAAATTTAGGCCTTAAAAAACAACAGCTTTTTAAGGTTATTAATAACGGCAATGCACATCCTGATAAATTTGTGTCCATGGCTGACATTGAACTGTTACTGCTTCCACAACACCAGGTACGCCAACGTTTATTGCAAACAGAAGGAGCGCTGATTTTCAAACAGAATAATATTAACGCCTGGCTTGAAAATTATTTTGTAGAGAAATATGGACTGGTTAAAGCCATTGAAGAAGATATTGAAATAACTGAGGGTGAAATTGAGGTTTAACTATTTATAGTTGTGTAAAAAACAACTTAACACTTTAAAACACGAAAAGACTATACCAATCAATAATCGCGACCCGATACATAAAACCATGCGCGAGTCGTATATAGGTTATCGCTGTACTCCAGACCTGATTAGGTCGGACAATAGTCAAGCCTTTTTTATAGCCAGTCCAGTTCCCTATTAAGCTGACTGATTTTGGCATACAAACTTACCGAATCACTTTGCGGGTCAATGGGCTTAGAGCCACGCTTCACCTCAAACAGGTGACTCGCATTCTCCAACAAGGCTTTCTTTCATAATCCGATTTGGGTGGAATGAACACCATACTCTTGAGCGCAACGCTTTCTGCTCCTTCACGACCTCACGCGTGTTAGATTTTTGTTGCACCCGTCAAATTCTTACGCTTTCTTTCACTCATTTCTGTCTACCTTTTTATGGAAGACACCCTCTTAATCGACTGTCCGGATTTTGGGATTCACTATAATTAACGGGAACCGGACAAGATAGTTGACACCAAACAGCCCCTATTGAGCTGCTAACCTGCACTCCGCTTGAGGGGGATTGGCTGGAACGGCTCATAGAGATACAACTCAAAGCCAACCGTAACCATTTTTTTAGGCTGAATTTAAAGAAATATCAGGAAAACCTGAGGGGTAGTTGTGCCTTATGCTTGAACTGTTCACTACTTTTACCCCAAAATGAAGCGTGCCAAGGTAAAATCGTTTTGTTGCAACCTCTTTTAGGTTCTAATTATCTTAACCCTATAAGCATTTTTAAATCACTCATGCAAATCACAATTCCCGCTAAAAAACTCTATCAACATCTTTATTTCCAAGTGCTAACCGCTATCACTTTCGGTATTTTTCTGGGTTATTTTTTTCCTGAAATAGCGACAACGATGAAGCCGCTCGGTGATGGCTTTATCAAACTGATCAAAATGATTATCGCGCCGATTATTTTTTGCACTGTGGTAACAGGTATTGCCGGTATGCAGGATATGGATAAAGTCGGGCGTGTCGGCGTTAAAGCCCTGCTCTATTTTGAAGTAGTCAGCACTCTGGCATTAATTATCGGCTTGATTGTGGTGCATGTGATTAAACCGGGAGTGGGTATGAATGTCGATTTAAGTACCCTGGATACAAAAAGCCTAAGCATTTATACCAACGCGACAACAACCCATAGTACCGTTGATTTTTTGCTAAATATCATTCCTGCCAGTATGGTTGATGCCTTTGCCAAAAGTGATATATTGCAAGTGTTACTGTTTTCGGTGCTGTTCGGTTTTTCACTGGCGGCGATGAAAGAAACAGGATCTGAAGTGGTCGTTTTTATTAGTAAATTTTCCCAAGTATTATTTGGTATCGTCGAAACTATTATGAAGCTGGCACCCGTTGGTGCCTTTGGCGCTATGGCCTTTACCATCGGCAAATACGGTATTGCTTCGTTGGCACCACTGGCAAAATTAATGGGCAGTTTTTATTTAACCTGCTTATTGTTTATTTTTATTGTATTGGGATTAATCGCCCGATTTACCGGGTTTAGCATACTCAAATTTATTATTTACATAAAAGATGAGCTGTTAATCGTGCTGGGTACGTCGTCATCAGAATCAGTACTACCGCGCATGATGACCAAGCTGGAAAACTTGGGTTGTTCCAAATCGGTGGTCGGTTTGGTCATTCCAACCGGTTACTCATTTAATCTTGATGGAACCTCAATCTATCTGGCAATGGCCGCTATTTTTGTTGCCCAAGCCACCAATACCCCCCTGACCATGATGCAGGAACTGACCATACTCGGCGTATTGTTATTGACATCAAAAGGTGCTGCGGGAGTAACAGGTAGTGGTTTTATTACGCTAGCGGCAACCCTTTCGACCATCCCGACCATTCCTGTCGCAGGACTTGCACTGATACTCGGTATAGATCGCTTCATGTCCGAGGCACGCGCACTCACCAATATTATCGGCAACGGGGTTGCCACAGTGGTTGCGGCAAAATGGGAAAATGAACTGGACGAACAAAAACTGCATGCCCTACTTAATCCCACCCACATTAAAAAGAAGGATTCATCCGAAGTGCATTAATTAAACTATGGCATCTCGGCAACTTTTGATCTGCTGTACCCCATTGAAAAAAGTGAGATAATTTTTAAGACATTATCGACTTTAATTTTTGTTATATATTTTTAAAACCCATTCATAAAACCATACCGGCCGAAACAATACGATCCAAATTAATACTATTGGTGTAATAGGAACAGGGCCAATTTCAATTAATGAGGTACACAGAAGAACAATGATACTAAGAATACGCATGGTTTATAACTGAAGAAATCTAGGTCACAGGGGGATACGTCATGTACTTTTGGGGTGGAAATACAACAAAGTGCAAGGGACGATAACCGTAAGTTGAAAAATGCGATTTATTTACTTTTATTCAAAATCATCTTTATTGAGATACAATTCTTCAACCCGTGTCCTAGCCCACGGGGTTTTTCTTAAAAACTTTAAACTGGATTTGATACTGGGCTCATAATTAAAACATCTGATGTCAATTATTTTGCCTAATTCAGTCCAACCATAATAATCTACGAGTTGGATCAGTATAGTTTCCAGGGTGATACCGTGTAGAGGATTGTCCGGTTGTTTGTTATTCATAAGATGTCCTGTAAGTTCAAGGTAAAAGCATCATGACTTAATTCTAAAAAACATTCATTTACCTTTCACCTAAAACCATTTACCTTCATTCTTCATGCTCGTATTTACGCCTTATCGCGTCATCTCGGGCATCATTAATTTCCCGCATAATACTACCCACATCAGCCTGTTTATTGCTGCCTTTGAAATGTCCGGTCAGTTTGACATCAGGCGTCAGGTTGCCGCTTTCGTAAATCTTCCAGATTTCTTTACCATAGCTGGTTGCAAGCAGTTCTGGCGCAAAGCGGCCAAAGTAGGCTGCCATATTATTGACATCACGTTCCAACATGCCGGGCGCATTATTATTAGCCGCCGCATCTACAGCTTGCGGTAAATCGATAATGACCGGACCGTGAGCGTCAACAAGTACATTAAATTCGGACAGATCGCCGTGGACAATTCCTGCGCAGAGCATTCTGACTACTTCTTTAATCAATATAGCGTGATATTCAAGCGCTTGTTCACGACTCAAAACCAAATCATTAAGCCTGGGTGCAGCTGATCCATGCTCATCAGTGACCAGTTCCATTAGCAACACACCTTCAACAAAATTATAGGGTTGCGGAACACGTACACCGGCAGCGGCAAGACGGTACAAGGCATCGACCTCGGCATTTTGCCAAACCTCTTCTTGCTGTTTGCGCCCAAAACGAGTGTTTTTTTCCATGGCGCGCGCCTGCCGGGTGTTTCTGACTTTACGCCCCTCCTGATACAACGACTGTTTATGAAAGCCTCGCTTGTTGGCTTCTTTATAGACTTTTGCGCAGCGAATTTCACCTTCAGAAAGTACCACATAGACCGCCGCTTCCTTGCCACTTTTTAATGGCCGGATAACTTCATCAACAAGACCATCGCGCACCAAGGGTTCAAGACTTTTAGGAGTTTTCATGGTCGTCCTTTACCTGCTACACTGGAAAAAATTTGAAACATTTGGCTTTAATACAGTCATTCGCTCGCTCATATTATGCTGTGTATTTATGATAGTAAGTCACAATGAATAGCTTCAATGTGTTGATAATTCTGCACTTTATTTAGAGCCCTCCACACATCCCAGACTGCTTAACACTCCCAAACCAGCAGCTCGCCCCGTTGCAAAACAGGCCGTTAAAAGATAACCGCCAGTGGGTGCTTCCCAGTCCAACATTTCACCTGCACAGAAAACCCCCGGCATGGAACGTATCATTAAATGCTCATCAAGCGCCTCAAAAGCAACCCCACCCGCACTACTAATCGCTTCATCAAGTGGCCTTGCGGCAATCAGTTTAACAGGTAACGCTTTAATGACTGAACACAGTCGACTCACGTTATCAAAATCTGAAGCCGATACCGCCTCTCTAAGTAATCCGGCTTTTACGCCTTCAATGCCAACCCGTTTACGCAGTTTATTTGCCATAGAATCCTTGCTTTGAGTTTGCGACATCTTGTCAATAATCAACGGCAATTCTTTATCGGGAAGCAAGTCAAGATAAATAACTGCAAATCCTTTTGCAATTATCTCTTCTCGCAATAAAGCAGAAAGGCTATAAATTAGACCCCCTTCAACTCCATTTTCAGTGATTACTAATTCACCTTGCTGACAAACGTTGACACCTTCAGCATTGCTAAAAGAAACGCAAACTGATTTTAACGGCTGTCCAGAAAAGCAGCTGCGAAAATACTCACTCCAAGACACATCAAAGCCACAGTTTGAAGGCTTTAAGGGATTAACCAAAGTACCTCGCTGTGCAAGTAACGGCACCCAAGCTCCGGTAGAACCCAGTCGCGCCCAACTACCTCCGCCCAGCGCAAGAACAACGGAATCAACTTTTACTTTGCACTCACCTTCCGGCATTGCAAATTTAAGTGCCGTGTTATTGTCGTCAAACCAGCCTAACCATTGATGCCGCACATGAATATTAACACCGGCAACACGCAACCTGTGTAACCATGCCCGTAATAAAGGCGCAGCTTTCATGTCAACAGGGAACACTCGACCTGATGAACCGATAAAAGTCTCAATGCCGAGACCCTGTACCCAATCACGTAGAGCTTGGGGTGTAAATTTATCAAGCAATGGCTTAATATTAGTACAGCGAGCACCATAGCGAGATAAAAATTTATCGAAAGGCTCTGCGTGAGAAATATTCATTCCACCCTTACCCGCCATCAAAAATTTACGTCCCACAGAAGGCATGGCGTCATAAAGATCAACCTTTATACCTGCCCCAATTAAAACTTCTGCAGCCATTAAACCAGCTGGCCCGCCACCAATAACGGCAACCGTTTTTGGTAAAGCAGACTCAAATGAATTCGTTAATGCGTTAAAGATTCTCTTTCTCCCTAAAGTATCTAAAATCGGGTACCTAAATAGACAGGTTACAGTATTAATAAAAAACCATTATACAATACCGCTGCTTTTTCTGATCAGTGACTACACAAAGAATAATTTATTTTTGATAATTTCTATATTGTTACCCTTTTATTTCCAATAATATATTCCCAACCAGCCAAAATGAACCCTATAAAACCATCTGTTTCCAACAACATTTTTTCTGAAATTCCAGAGCAATTACCGGAAGAAATAGTTGAATGTCTTCTCAAAAAGGAGAACATCGTTATTGAGCGCATTATCTCCAATGGTCATGTTACGTCGACCGGGCAATGGTATGATCAAACGGAGGATGAGTGGGTAATACTGCTTCAGGGACAAGCCACACTACTTTTTGAGAAAAACCAGAGATTAGTAAAGCTGCTTCCAGGAGATTATCTTTTGATCCCTGCACATACAAAGCACAAGGTTGAATGGACACTTCCTGATTTCAATACCATCTGGCTGGCTGTTCATTTGTAAATAATAAGATACACAAATAAATAAACCACCACAAATTTACAGATTAAAGTTATTTATAATCTGTAAATCTGTGGCAACTTTTACGAGGTAATTTTTAAGAATTACCTTAAAGCACTGCAATATTCACAGGCATCCTGTTTCAAGCGTCTAAAATACCTATTTTTCAACGATAATCAACACTTAACTGGCAGGCAAAAAAAAACCCAAGACAAAAATCTTGGGTTTTAATTTAAGAGCTTGGCAATTCCCTACTTTCGCATGGCAAACTGCCACACTATCATCGGCGCTAAGCGGTTTCACTTTCGAGTTCGGGATGGGATCGGGTGGTTCACGCTCGCTATGGTCAC
>Ga0208613_1000753_pt1 | contig 10763 bp, 12 predicted proteins | sample CryBogmetaGMA6M_FD_184543 | JGI IMG/M metagenome (GOLD analysis project Ga0208613, IMG submission 184543) | Freshwater microbial communities from Crystal Bog, Wisconsin, USA - MA6M (SPAdes) | ecosystem: Environmental > Aquatic > Freshwater > Lake | place: Crystal Bog, Wisconsin, USA | collected... | reverse complement strand
TGGGGTAATTGTTTTAAGGGGGCTATCCATCGTTGCGGTCATAGTTCCAGTTGATGCCGGTAATACGGTTCCTGTTATTGGAACGATTGTTTTATTCGTCAACGTTTCAGTGTCACTACGCCAGTCCAATGATATTATGCCACCTTTGTCCATCACTTGCATGGTAGCGCCTTGTGGCATCGTTCCAATTTTTCCAATTCTGCTATTTTGCGAGGCATATAAACCTATTGAGTTTCCAGAACCAGCATCCATATTCGTTACTAATATATCTGCATTTTGTCCTGCTAATATTGCTATAGATGATTTATTGCTTACTTTGCATTGGTCTGTAACAATTTTTGAAAACTCTCCATAGAATCCATATCCACTTGTTGATGTTGATACGCAAAACTGATATATAATGTAGATACACGCTGTATTTGCAAATACCGTATCAGTTATAGAGCCCGTAAATCCTATTATAAGAATTTGTGTAGCATTGTTAATTGCAGCAACACCGTTAATTATAAAGTTCACAGCAGTTGCTAAAGAAGTACCACCTAATAAACTAATTCTGCCACTTCCGCTAAACCCACTAATTACAACCGCTTCAGCATAAGTCCCTGCTGCAACATTTACAGTTACAGTATGGTTAACTATCTGTGGTATCATTGAGATTGCTTTCGCTATAGTTAGGAATGGAGTTCCAACTGTAAGCCCATCATTATTATTGTTGCCAGTTGTTGCTACATAGTAGGTTAGATTCGCTATTGTCTTATATGGAGTCTTGGCTTCGTTGATATCCATCTCCGGAGTAAGCACATTGCTTAAATAGCCCTTGAGCGCTGCCGGCATTTCATCAAACTTGGCCTTGAACGCCTCTTCAGTCAATCCTCTCTCTGCTGATGTTGTCGCAAGTGATGATATTACATTTGCGTTCATGGTTGGTTTTGTATAACTCATAGTACCTCCTATTTCACTTTACCCCCGAAACGAGTCGGAATAGTTATGGATAAAACAGTACACCCGTCTAATCCACTATTTGAAAGTTTCAGTTTGAAGTAATCTATCTTTTTAGCTCTAATTTTGAACATCTTTGGCTGTGGTGAATAATTGGTCGCAAAACTAAAATCCGAAAAATCCCAGTCTGCAAAATTCGATAAAGAGTAACTTGCAGTCAATGTGTCAGAGCTGTTGTCTTTATCTGTTTCATAGTTGATGTCTATGTGGGTTCTTGCTAGTGGCAGAAGGGTAATAAATAGCCTTTGGACAAACTTTCTTATCCAATCTATACCAAAGGAAGTAAAGCCCATATGCCAATAAGCATCAATGGTTGTTCCATCAAAAGTCATCGATGAATCCCACTTCATTAATTTACCGTCAGAAGTACCCATATAGAGTTCTCTTTCAACAATTTGGAATGATGTGGGGGTGTGCGGTAGATCTAAAATATACCAAACACCAGCTTCGGCGTCGGTGTTGATTCGGTAATTCAAAACCCATATCTTTTTGCCAATACAAAGATAGTAAAGTCCTTTATCATTCCAGTCGATTGTCAAGGCGGTTGATAAATCAACGGTGTCTAAATCGTTCTGAATCCTTTTAGATTTCCAGCTTACATTCTTTTCATTTTGGATATAGGTTGCTATCCACTCATAAATACCCTTGCAGATAGTAAATGGGTTGTTACCTATAATCTGTGTTTGGCCCTTTGCTACATTGCCTGTTGCGGTGTTCATCGGATAGACAGGGAATAAGGCGGTTATCGCCCCCGTTGTTGGGTCGGTATAATCTTCTTCTTCTGAATACCAAGCTGAATCATTGTTGAATACCAATTGTTTGTTGTACTGTATGCAAATATCAGTGATTTCGTACTCTCCAACATTACTGTCTGAAAACTTTGGAAAATATGAAGGGTCTGAAACGCCTGACATTGTTACACCGCTAGGGAATCGAGAGTTCTTATAGTTCGGATTCCCAAAGAGCCAATATCTTGCATAGTAAACGCCACCGTAAAATTTACAGTTAGTTACCATTTGCCTATCGCCTGATGTGGTTTTCGTCCAGGTAATGACTACGTTGTTAACACCAGTAGGGGGAAAGGTTACAAAGGTTACAGTTCCATTCACAAGTGAAACAGTATAATGCGTTGTTAAAGTTTGGGTTACTCCATTTACTGTTACTAAATCGACTGAATTAATCCCAAGTTCGGGGAGTTGGTAAACCGTTGAGCTTCCGTTCCCTGAATACTTCTTGATTTTCGTACCAGTTAGATAATTAATGCTCTCTAAAATAGTACCGCCGCCACTTGGTGGTGAAGCAGTAAAGACAGTAGGAATATATCCAGATACTTGAACGATAACGCCTGAACCACTCCACTTGTAAAATTCAGTACCTTCTTTGATGTAAACTACATTGTTCGATACAAAGAAAGTAGTGGGTGCATCTGCTAAAGTTCCGCAGTCGGTGTTAGTCTTTAAAACTAAATTGTGTTCGTAAATGTGTCCGTTACAAGCAAAAAGTAAATGATTGACTCCTGATAAAGAGCCATACCATATTCCTTGTATGTTATGCGCCCCTAAAGTTGTGAACTGTGAAGTATATCCGTTTGTTTTGGATAGCTTCATATCATCGGTTATGATGAAGTTTGACATTTCAGATGCTTCGCCTAGTTGTAAAAGGGTTTCAGTAGAAGTTTTGTTGACTCCTAAAAAACGATCTATTGCGTATGCTTTTGCTTCTGCCATTAACTCACCCCATAAACATCTTTAATATCGGTCATTGACATTGGAGTCTTTGCGAAGGATTCAATCTTGAGTGTTCTGAATTTTTCCTTACACATTGCTGCAAGTGCGTCATTTTGGTCTGCTATGGCAAAATGCCAAGCCAAATAATAGGAAAGTGAAGCCGCAGTTATGTCATCAACTTCTATTGTTTGAGTAATTAATGTAATTTTAGTGGGTACAGGAACATACTTGACTCTGATTGTTCCCTGATAGCCGAATTGGATATAAAGTTCTGTGTTGCCTTCCCATTTGTGGTCAGTTCCTTCAATATATTGCCAATCGGGAAACATATTTATTACTTGTGATTTGGATTTGAAATCCGAAGGCATATCAACCTTATAATATGGTTTAAATGACGGTACAAGGGTTATTACAGGGTACTTATAAGGGCATAATGCCCTGTTTGAGTGCCTATAATAGTATGAACCGCTAAAACGTATGCGAACTGGATTATATTGGCTTACAGGGGTTATTAATCCCTTGTAGTCATTGAATGAACTTGTGGGAGTTGATGCGTTTATCGTTCCACTAAAGGCGGTAGATGGTACTAGTGATGTCATATAGAAACCATTTACAGGAGTCCACGTTGAACCTATTAGTTCTTCAATATAAACAGTTGCTTGTCCGTCTACCGAAAAGTGAAAACAATTTGCACCAGTTCCCTGATAGCTTTGGTCATCGGTTAAATGCTCAACTGCTATGAAGGAGTCAAATTCTGATATAAGATTCTTCTTTCTCATGCAGGAGATTTCAAAGGTCTTAAATAGTCCACCAGATGCGACCATTTCTCGTTGCCATAGGTCTGCAAGATAAGGGGCTTTAGCAGAGTATTCCTTTGTTTTATTTGCATCAATCAACCCTGTATCTGAAAGTTCGTCTATGATTGCGATTGACTGATTAAATGCTTCTTGGATTGTATACATAATTGCCTCCTAAATGTAGGCAATAACCTTGCCTGCTGATAATGTGATTGCGGTAAATGAACCGTAAATCATAACCCCTACTGGAACTGTGCCATAATCGGCGGCTACTGATTGAGTTACTGCACCATTGGTTGTGTGGTCTTGAGATGTCAAAGTTGTGAATGTTGCGGCGGTTAATACCATAATCGCACTGAAACTTCCTGTTATTGCGGTTGTATTTGAAATGACAATACCTTTGTTTAAGTTTCTCATATTATCCTCCTATCTAAAGTGTAAAACGTGTTTAGCAAGTACGTTAGTACCGCCAACTACTGATTCAATGGGGTGTCCTATTTCCATATCGTGAGTTGCGGCTACTGGTATTGTAGCGGCTTGGTCTACTCTACCTGCGGTTGAACTTACGAATGAAATATATCCTCTTGTCGAAGCTACTGTATTCTTCATCAAGACTTGTGCTATGCCCGAAATAACTACCCATACCAAAGAACCATCTGCGACTCCATCATCGTACATAATCCCTATTGGCATATCAGATGAAACCACTGCTACTTTACAGGCGTTGTCTGCCACTGTGTCGGCTTGAACTACTGTTCCTTTGACTGATGCTACCCCTGTCTTGTTTAGCATTTGAACTGCAAGACCGCCTATATCTGTCATCTTATAAAGAACGTCAGATGTGCAGACTGCATCAAAGCCACAAGTAGTGTTTAATGACTGAATAAAGAAAGAAGTGTAATCCACTACATTGTTAAAAGTTGCTGATGGGTGAATGACTACATTTATAAATTTGCCAACGTTTAAGTAAATATCTGTTGATCCTGTATTCTTGATTGAGATTTGTGAGCCTTGATTGGTGTAGGTTGCTCCCGAAGTTGTCGCTGTTGCCGAGAATGTTGCTGTATTTGCCATTTTAACCTCCTATAAAAAATAGGGGGGCAAGGTTTCCCCTGCTCCCCCAATGGTGATGAGTTAAGCGATTATGCTATAAGGTGCTGCCAGATCCCGTCTTTCTTTGCGGTTAATACGAAAGCATCATATCTGCATCTCATATCAATCTGAACGCCAGAGATTCCCGGAACCTTGTCGTAGATGTTGTAATCTTCAAGCTTAGTTACGCCAACCGTTACGGAAGGGTGAGTAATTATGAAGGCTACATTTGTTGGAAGGATTGAACTTGGGCATGGTACGATTTTAACTCCGTCTACCATACCGACCATTCCGTTGATTCTTTCGTTTGCCATACATTCTGATGCTAACATGAAGGAAGTGTCCTGTTTTAGGAAGTTGTAATATGCGTAAGAGCAAAATGCAATTCTTCCGGTTGAAGGAACTTTCTTGTTTCCAAGCCATTCTTGACCAGCTAGGAATTTAACATAAGCATTAGAGGCTGTTACTGCGGCGGTTGCTGAACCACTGTTAGCGGTTGCGGCTGTGCCGAGTGCAGAAAGTCTATACAAATCTATTTCTGGGATAAGAATTTCGTCTATCTGCCTTGAAAGAATCTTGCCAGCTACTGCGGTCATGGAAGTGTCATCTAAAGTCTTTTTATCAACTGTGATAGTTGCACTTCTATCTTTAGCTACAGTCATTGTCTGAACTGTGTTCTGTTGTTCTGATGCGGTTCCGTATCTAGCGGCACCAGTTAGAGTGTAATCAGATAGAGCAGTTGTTGGATAAGAGTAAGCATTGATTGTACTAACTCCACTCCATTCATAATCTCTATTGATTGCGGCTTCTGTTAATGATTTAAGTTTGAATCGTTCTACTACTTTTGGGTCATATTTAGCTGCATATGTGATTGCCATTTATTTACTCCTTAAGAATTGAAACCCTTAAGAAAGTCATCTTCTATTGTTGGTTCATCGTTTCCGAAAGCCGTTACCGAACCAACGGGCGCTTTCTTCGAGTTCTCTATGTTTTGCGTTAACTGTTTATTCTTTTCGATTTCAGCCTTATAAAGAAAAGCAGTCATACTGTCGGCAAGTGATTTACCCGAATCCCTTTGAATTTCAAAAACCTCTTTGGGAATTTCGGTCACTTTAACATCGGGGTACTCCTTTACGAATTGGGTGTACTCCTTTGTTGTTGCCTCTGTTTTAGTATTCTGTTCCGCTATTTCTCTTGCCCTTCTCACAGTTGGGTGTTCGTCAACAAGTTTGGTTACATCTGTTGCTTCAAGTCCCTTTTCCTGTAAAGACTGCTCATAAAGTGCAATATCATAATCTGCTTTAGTGAGGATTGGTTTCCCATTCCATTCATAGCCTTGCCCTGCGATATAAAGGTCAACTGCGTTTGTTTCCGCTTCTTGCCTTGCTCTCTCGATGGCGCGATCATAATTCATACCTTTCTGAATCAGTGGTACGGCTTCATCTTGGGTTAACTCCATATCCTGATGATTAAATTTCACTGGGATTTTATATGGAGTATCAACTACTGTTTCAACTGGTTTGGTTTCCTCTGTTTCAACAATAGGTTCTGCATCTGCGACATCTGATAAGTCGATGCCTTCAAAGATATTATCGCCTCCTGCGTCTGTTCCTGCGTCTGCGTTAAAGTATGGTTGCTTTATTGCGTTAAACATAATTACCTCTTTCTGCCTATGGTAGGGCAAATATAAAAAAGAGCCGAAGCTCTTATTTATTCATCTTGTTTCTTATTTGCTTTTCAACCTTTAATGGGTTGTTGTGGTCTGCACCTGCATATGATTTGCATTTGATGTTGGGGCATACCATTGTCAGTTCGACAAATATTTCAGTTTCTGTGTCGGGTGAGTTATCGCCTGTCGCTACATACTTTGAATCTGCTACTTGAAGCTCTGCGCCACATTGACTGCATATTGTTTCAATTGGTTTTATCTTTTTGCCAACTGATTCTGATTGCATTATCTCAATAGGTATTTCTATTGGTCTTTCCATTGTTTCAATATCCATTTAATCACCAACTTCCATTCTTCTTATAAATCTCGGCATTTTGCCAAGTTCCTTGTTTAACTTTAAGTGTTGCTATCTGCCAAGTGCCTTGCTTCACATAAAGGGTTTTCTTGCACCTTTGCTTGTGACTCTTTAGCGACCGCTTGTTGTAGTTCGGGGGAGAGTCCGTTCATAAATTCATCAAAGGCTTTGTTTGGGTCATTGGTTTGTTTGGCTTGGTCGATTACCGCTTGGTCATCTGCCATCTTCTTGGCTTCGGCTATCTTGTCTTTGATTTTTTCGTTGAGTTCCTTGTTCTGATAGCTTTCAGGTAGGGATTCAAGGAAGGTTATCATATCAAAGTTAGGGTCTTTCATTGCCAGAAGATTGTTAAGCATATCAACTTGGTTTTGTTCTGACCAATAAGAAGATGGGCCAACATCACATTTAGTGTTTAGCCACATTCCCTTTAGTTTTCCGAAGTCATATTTCTGCATCTTGCCATATATGACAATGCTTCGTTTTCCGTAGTAGGTTGTAATCATATCAAGAATGACTCTGCCATTGTCCTCTATCCATTCATAAAGATTAGCCTTTGGGTTATCTAGTGGAATGTTACTCTGCTGAACTGTCATTGCTATGGCTGTTCCTGATGCTGTGCCGGGATTAATCGAGCCTGTCATTGCATCATTGATTCCGAGTACTTCTTTGGTGTATTGGATTGTCATTTCAAAGACTCTGACAATGGCGGCTGATATATCGCCACTTTGTAAGTAGGCAGCGAAGTTTCTAACATTGTCGCCAGGTAGTAAATCTTTAACAGGTATTGCCTTGCCTATGTCATTGTTCCATTCGGAGATTTTATCTGCGTTAAATATAGGCTTTTGAAATGCGTTTAACATTTGGTGCTTTTGAATTAAGAAGAGCATTATATTGATTACTATTTGGTTTGGAATAATTCCTTCTATTAGTGATAGTCCTGGTGCTTGGTTGTTAATTCTCTCCCACTTACCAGAGGTTACAGGGTAGAATGAAAGTCCCGTGTCAATGTCTTGATAGATGTATGCGTTCTGGGTTGACTTTGACACCTTGATGGTCTTGGTCTTTCTGTCATAGGAATAGCCGATAACATAAGTGCTTTTACCGTACTCATCTGCTTGTATCTCAATATTTGAGTTATTGGTGGTCATGTAATCCATATTGGAATCAGAGTCAGGGTTTTCTTGACTCTTGAAATATTTGGCTTCTGCTCTTAAATTCTCTGTTAAATCTCTGCCGGTTATCAATACATAAGGTTGAGTTTTAGTTGTTATCTTCGGATTGTTTGGATTGCCTAAATGCACCGAAGTGCCTTCGATAAGTTCAAAGTCTATAACCCCGTCTGCATCGTCAAGTGTTCCACCAAATGGTTTAGTTTGTGAGTCCCATATCCAATGCCCATAATAATCACCCGTGATTGCGCCATCATACATTGCATCACGATAGCGGTTATCCATATTGACCTTTTCAAGTATGTTGTTTACTTCGGCGGTCACTATGTCAGATGCTTCTTTGTGGGCTTCTTGATTAGGGTCTACGGGATCTTCGTCTTTCCTGTAAAGTAGCGGTGAATATTGAATCGCTATCTTGGAAGAAGTGATTGAAGCAACCATCATTTGTATTGCTCTCTTGCACCAATTTAAAACAGGAGGATAACCTCCGTTGGTTTCGATACCTTCCCAATGTAGACCTCTAAAGAAGTTACGATTGGTCTTGACTGATACATAGTAGTTCGGGGAAAGACTGTTGTAGTATTTCTTGCCACGTTCCAGCGCTTCCCATAGTTTAGTTTTATCCATTCTTTGACCTCGCTACTTCTAGGTTGTAATTCAATACAGAATTGATGTATTTCTGTTCTCTCTCGTCTGCTAGTTTCTTTTCTATCTGCTCAATGGTGGGTTTGGGTTTTCTTGGAATTAAAAAAACCGCCATTGCTATAATGACGATTAGGAGCAGGACTATTAAGATTATTAATAAGGTTGTCATATTCCCTCCTAAAAGCTCGGCATCTTTCCACCGAGTCCATCTATCATTGATTGGTATTTGATTTCTGATATAGGTTTCTCTGTAACTTCTGTTTTAGCATCTTTGTATCTTAAAATATTAATTGCCTGTGTCGCTGAATCCACATCATCATCATTTGCCCCTAAAGGAAAAGCGGAGAACTCTTCAACAAAGTCAAATATCCAGTCTGTTTCAGGTAAATAAACATTACCTGCTTCAATCTGTGGGCTTATCGCTGATGCTCTAGCTTCTTTTGACTCTTTAGGTGTTACTCCCATAACTCCGCCTATTTCTTTTGACAATACTTGAATGATTGCAGAACCGTTGGCTTTGTCCTCGATATAGATTGCTTGTAAGTCTTTGTGCTTGAGCTTCATAAGTCTGATTGACTGAATCGTTGTGGGAAAGTCCATCTTTGCTTTTACTCTGTCAATCAAATACATATTGGCATCTCTCTTGCCCCATATTTGAATTGAAACGAAGTCGTTCTTTTTTCCGTCTTTGAATGTGGCATCAACGCTCATAATCTTAACAGGACATTCAGGAAGCAATTTATACCACTTCCACCATGCTCTTTTAATCATATTGCCTTCTTGTGCTGTTGGTCTGCCCTGCATGAGTGCATTCCATGACCTTGTACCTTCTTGCGTTGTGTAGACCCTTTTGAAGTCTTTGAGCCATGCGTTGTCTTTGCCTATCTGTGGGAATAGTGAATCTCCTTTGGTTCTTCCGAGTATGTCGCCATCTTCTGCTTCTAAAGGGATATTGATTTCCTTGCATCTGTCCGGCATATACTTTAGCAGTCTTCCGGCTAAATCATCTTCGTGCCACCTTGTCATTATTAGCACAATGATTCCGTCTGCTGATAAACGAGTATAGATTGAGTTTAGAAACTCTTCCCATATTCTATTACGATATGTTTCTGATTCAGCTTCTTGCTTGTTCTTCACAGGGTCATCAATGATTATAAGGTCGCCAGGATTACCTGTAAGCCCTGCCATTATACCTTTAGATATCATTGAGCCTTTGTGTGTTTTAATTTCAAGGTCTGTATCCGACACTTTGGATAATTCAATATCAAATAGGTCTTTGCCAAACTCTTGTATCTTTTCTTTATTTCTTCTGCCGAATCTTTGAGCTAAATCATCGCCGTATGATATTTCAATTACTCGCTTTGTTGGGTTTCTCCCCAAATAATAACTTGGTAATGTTTCGGTTACGCTTTGTGACTTACCATGTTGCGGCGGCATTGAGATTATTAATATGTTCTGTGGTATTGCTCTATCTATGAGAGCCTCCACATTGTCGCATACGAGCTTTAAGTGGTCGCCTAATATCCATCTGCCATTATGAACAAGTTTGCAGTAATCAGAGTATGACCGCCTAGCTAATTCATTCTTTACTTCCTGTATCTTCATATTCAATCAACTCTCTTAATTGGTCTATGGATAAATGAGATAAATCAACCTTAGCTTCGGTTTTCTCCGTGGCTTCTCCCATAAGTAATAGATCAAGTTTAACAAGTGTATCTAAATCTTTAGGGTTTAATACTTTTATATCTCCCATGCCTTTTATGGCTTCTTTAATTATCCTTCGGTAGTTTGCTTTCTCATTTAGAATTGTTGTGTTGGTTTTCTTCTCAAGCCCTTTGGAGATTTCTATATCTCGTTGGGTTATTCGTTCTTGCCAGTTGAAATTCTTGCTCCATCCTTCAATTGTCCTTTTACCGCAATTAAACCGCAACGATACCGCAGTTAGTTTTCTAACCTCTCCTAAAGAGTAGTAATACTCAAAAGCCTCTTTGTGTTGTAGTGTTTCAGTCATTGTTCTCACTTCCCTTTTTTACTTGGCTTTATCTGTGGCTTTATAGGTTCATACGCTAAAGGTCTTTCCTTCTTGTCTTTGTCCTCTAGCTTCTTTGTTTGTGCTTCTGTTAGCTTCCTCATTAAAATCCACCCATTGTGTTACCTCAATTAAAAAGGTCTTGGCTCTTACACCAAGACACGATCATTTATATGGTTGCAAAGTCGAGAGTCGAACTCGAATCAAGGGCTTATGAGGCCGTTATGTTACCGTTACACTACCTTGCGACATATAGTAAAGGGATTAGATGCACAGATAAT
>Ga0208613_1000752_pt1 | contig 10763 bp, 8 predicted proteins | sample CryBogmetaGMA6M_FD_184543 | JGI IMG/M metagenome (GOLD analysis project Ga0208613, IMG submission 184543) | Freshwater microbial communities from Crystal Bog, Wisconsin, USA - MA6M (SPAdes) | ecosystem: Environmental > Aquatic > Freshwater > Lake | place: Crystal Bog, Wisconsin, USA | collected... | reverse complement strand
GATCGTCGCCGGGACGGGTCAGCCGCGACGTCAAACTCAAATTGTGCGAACCACCCGCATTGCCGGTGGTCTTCATGCCCAACTTGCGCGCCGAGTAGCTGCCCAAAAAGTAGCCCTGCACACAACCGGCTTCGACCACCTGACGCGCCTTGACCCGGACGCCCTCGTCGTCAAACGGCGAGCTGCCTTTGCCGCGTTTGACAAACGGGTCTTCCAAAATATCAATGTGCTTGGGCAACACCTGCTTGCCCAGCGAGTCGAGCAGGAACGAACTCTTGCGGTACAAGGCACCACCACTGATAGCCTGCACAAAGCTGCCCAGCAAGCCAGCGGCCAGTGGCGACTCAAACAAAACCGGGCACTCGGTGGTGGCAATCTTGCGCGACTTCAGGCGACTCAAGGCGCGCTCGGCGGCGTAGCGTCCCACGGCGACAGGGTCGGCCAGGTCATCGGCGTTGCGCATGGAGCCGTACCAGGCATCGCGCTGCATGTCGCTGCCCTTGCCAGCAATCGGTGACACCGACAGCGAATGGCGCGAACTGGCATAACCACCGCGAAAACCGCGTGTATGGGCGCTGAAAAAATGTGATTGCTGCGCCGACACGCTGGCGCCTTCGCTGTTGGTGATGCGTTTGTCGGTTTGCAGGGCAGCCGCTTCGCAGACCATGGCCAACTGGGCCGCCTGCTCGCTGTTGATGGCCCAGGGGAAGAACAGATCGAGGTCAGTACGTTGTTTGGACTCGGGTGCCACGTCTTTGGCGCTGGGCAAACCCGCCATCGGGTCGGCGGCGGTGAAACGCGCAATGTCGTAAGCAGCCTGCACCGTTTGCTGGATGGCCGCATTGGAAAAATCTGACGTACTGGCATTGCCGCGACGCTTGCCCAGGTACACCGTCACGCCCAGCGACTTGTCGCGGTTGCGCTCAACGTTCTCCAACTCCCCCTTGCGCACCGACACGCTCAAGCCACAGCCTTCAGAGGCTTCAGCACCGGCATCGGTGGCACCCAGCTTCTTCGCATGGGCCAAGGCGGTGTCCACCAGCCCCTCAAAAAAGGGGCGGCTGTAGCTGAAACCGGCGTCAGCGGTGGACGGTGTGGGGGTCGTTTTGGATTTTTTCATATCGGCGGCTATGATACTTGGCTCTGCGGCACGCTGTGCCCGTCTCTCTCATTTTCCCTACCATGTCACGCAAATTCAAAAAAGGTTACTTCGTCAGAGGTGAATTCGTCGCCGAAGGCAGCGAACGCGATCTCGAGCTCAAACGCGAACTCAAAGGCACCGACGACCAAAGCCGCACCGATCTCAAACGCGAAAGCCTGGAGTTGCAAAAGCTGGGTGAAGACCTGCTGACGTTGCGCGCCAGTTGGATGCAACGCCTGCCTTTGACCGAAAAACTCAAGGATGCCGTGGTCGAAGCGAACCGCATCACCAACTTTGAAGGCAAGCGCCGCCAGATGCAGTTCATCGGCAAGCAAATGCGCCTGCTCGACCCCGAAACGCTGGAAATTGTGCGCGCCGCCCTGACCGATCAATTCAGTGGCTCCGCGCATGACAACCTGGTGTTGCACCTGGCCGAAACCTGGCGTGACCGCCTGCTGGCCAATGATGACGCGTTTGGTGAGTGGATTCTCAAGTGCCCCGACACCGATTCTCAGCAACTGCGCGCCCTGATTCGCCAAGCGCGTAAAGACGCTGTGCCAGAGAAACCCGGTGAGGCCGTGCGCCATGGCCGGGCGTACCGCGATATTTTTCAAATAACGCGTGAACATCTGGCGAACGAAAAACCTGCCGAGTAACTCCCTGATTCAGAAAATAGCGATGAACACACCCATCACGGCGATCTTTGACGCCGTCAAAATTGGCATCATCTCGGTCAGCGACCGCGCTTCTACCGGTGTCTACATTGACAAAGGCTTACCCGCCCTGCAAGACTGGCTGACCCGCGCCCTGAAGAACCCGGTGCAATTTGAGCCGCGCCTGATTCCTGATGAGCAAGCCACCATCAGCGCCACCTTGATTGAGCTGGTGGAGATGGGTTGCGCGCTGGTGTTGACTACCGGCGGCACCGGCCCGGCCCTGCGCGATGTGACACCGGAAGCCACGCTGGCTGTGGCGCACAAGGAGATGCCGGGGTTTGGGGAGCAAATGCGCCAGATCAGCCTCAAGTTTGTGCCTACCGCGATTTTATCGCGCCAAGTGGCCGTGATTCGCGACCAAAGTCTGATCATCAATCTGCCGGGACAACCGAAGGCGATTGCTGAAACTCTTGAAGGTTTGCGTGACGGCGAAGGCAAGTCGGTCATGGCCGGTATTTTTGCTGCTGTGCCCTATTGCGTCGACCTGATTGGCGGGCCGTACCTGGAAACGCATGATGAGGTCTGCAAGGCGTTCCGTCCTAAAACGGCGATTCGACAGACGCCCTGACTTGGTCAAGAAATGATGTCGGGTGACGCTGCGTTAACCCGACCTAATGGTCAGGCGCTATTTTCCGACCAGTTGATTGAGCTTATCGGCCTCAAAGTGCTCACTCAGGGCGGCATCGCCAGGCACGCAATCGGTCGCTGAGCGGTTGCCCTGTAGCGTTTCAATCGCTTTCCAGAGCAACGAAATCTGGTGCTCTTGCGAGCCAGCGTTGTCAATCAACCCGCGCATCGCCTGGCTCAACGGATCGTCATTCTGAGTGACGCCATACGCTGAAAATCCCATTTTGGAAGCCGCTTCTTCGCGCTTGACGTCCAGTTCGGCCTGAATGATGCGGGCTGGGTTGCCCACAGCCGTAGCGCCTGCGGGCACCGGCTTGGTAACCACCGCGTTGGAACCCACCTTGGCACCATCGCCCACTGTGAAGCCGCCCAGCACTTGCGCGCCCGCGCCTACCACCACGTTACACCCCAATGTCGGGTGTCGCTTGGCGCCTTTGTAGAGCGAGGTGCCGCCCAGCGTAACGCCCTGGTAAATGGTACAGCCATCGCCAATTTCGGCGGTCTCACCCACCACCACACCCATCGCATGGTCAAAGAAAACCCGCTCGCCCACCTTGGCGCCGGGATGAATTTCAATGCCGGTCAAAAAACGGGCAACATGGGAAATAAAACGGCCGAGCCATTTCAAACCATGACGCCAGCACCAGTTGGCTTGCCGATGAAAAATCACGGCGTGCAGACCGGGATAACAGGTGAGCACCTCCCAGCGCGTGCGCGCCGCCGGGTCACGGTCAAGAATGCATTGAATGTCGGAACGGAGTCTTGAAAACATCGGCAGAGTCTAGCCTTTTGAAGGTGTTGCTGCAGGCGCCAGGGACTTTTCCGGCGCGGCCGTCTGGTCCATCATTTTGGCAATACCGCGCAAGATATGAATCTCGCCCTGTGTGAGGCCAGCCCGGTTGAACAGCTGATTCAGTCGGGGCATGAGTTTCTTGGGGGCCTGCGGGTCCAAAAAGCCAATCGAGATCAGGGCGCGTTCCCAATGCGCCAGCATGCCTGCCATTTGACTGGCATCGGCCAGCACATCAAAGCGGGCATGGCCCGTGGGCGCCTGAGCCTCCTCAAGCAACGCTGAAGGCGCAGAAGCAGGCGCAGCAAAGCCGCCCAAAGCCAGTCGCCACTCATAGGCCACGACCTGAATCGCCGCGGCCAGATTGAGCGAACCAAACTTGGGGTCGCTCGGAATGTTCAAGGCCACATGGCAGCGGTAAACGTCTTCGTTGCTCATGCCAAAGCGCTCGCAACCAAACAGAAATGCGACGCCTTGTTGAACCGCAACTTCAGCACCAAGTGCGGCGCCATCCTCTGAATTATTAGCCAAATCAGCCTCTAGCCCCCGTGCTGCTTGCGTAAGTAGCTCTTTTTTAGATAGCACCTCAAAATGCTCGCGGGGCGTCACCGTGGGCGGTCCAAAGTCACGCGGCGTCATGGCGGTGGCGCACAAATGGGTCATGCCCTCAAGCGCCTCGTCCAGCGTGCCAACGATGCGCGCATTTTTGAGGACATCAAGCGCCCCACTGGCGCGCTGGATGGTTTCTTCGCGGTTCAGCACATTGGCCCAGCGCGGTGCCACCAGCACCAGATCGGTGAACCCCATCGTTTTCATGGCGCGGGCAGCCGCACCCACATTGCCGGCGTGGCTGGTGTTGATCAGGATAAAACGTGTTTGCATGGCTGAAATTTTGAGAATTGACCGGGGCGGTTAAAATCCCACCATTGTCGCTGCCCGCATCGCCGTGCAGCTCCTCCCCCTTGTTCCTGGTTCGTTGCTTGCAGACCTCACCGTCTGCATTACAAACATCTAAAAATTTATGGCATCCCCCAATCTTCACCCAATGATCAACGTGGCCGTCAAGGCTGCCCGCGCTGCAGGTTCCATCATCAACCGTGCCGCGCTCGACGTCGAAGCGGTTCGCATCTCGCAAAAGCAGGTCAACGACTTCGTCACCGAAGTGGACCAGGCCGCTGAAGCCGCCATCATCGAGACGCTGCTCACCGCTTACCCCGACCATGGCATCTGGGCTGAAGAATCTGGCCGCGAACACGGCGATCAAAGTTCAGAATTTATCTGGATCATCGATCCGCTGGACGGAACCACCAACTTCATCCACGGCTTGCCGGTGTACTGCGTCAGCATTGCACTGGCGGTCAAGGGCAAGATCGAACAAGCGGTCATTTACGACCCAAGCCGCAACGACCTGTTCACAGCCTCCAAAGGCCGGGGTGCCTACCTGAATGACCGCCGCCTGCGCGTCTCTAAACGCGTGCGCTTGCAGGAATGCCTGATTTCTACAGGATTCCCGTTTCGTCCGGGTGACGATTTCAACACCTACTTGCTCATGATGGGCGACATGATGAAGCTCACCACCGGACTGCGTCGCCCCGGCTCTGCTGCACTGGACCTGGCCTATGTGGCTGCAGGTTATACCGATGGCTTCTTTGAGTGCGGCCTGCAACCCTGGGACGTCGCCGCGGGCTCGTTGCTGGTGACCGAGGCCGGTGGCTTGGTGGGCAACTTCTCAGGCGACTCCGACTTTCTGGAACAAAAAGAATGCATGGCCGGCGCGCCCCGCATTTATGGTCAGATGGTCAGTGTCTTGGGCAAATACAGCAAGTTTGCCAGCGCTGGCGAAAAAGCCACGGTGCGCCAGACCTTGCGTTCGCCGTCAGCTCAGGCTGAAGCCGCACCGGTGGTTGACAGCCCCGACAGCGACGCTGACAACACGGCGGCTGACGCGCCGTTCTAAGACCCTGCAGCGCCTTGGCAAGGCGCTGGCGTCATACAGTTGCTTGTGACGACAAATCACCCAATTGCAGCTGCTCGATGGGTACCGGCTTGCCAAATAAATAGCCCTGAAACAAGGTGCAGCCGTTTTGCTTCAAGAACTCGCACTGCCCCACTGTTTCTACGCCCTCGGCGACCACTTGGAATCCCAGACTTTGCCCGAGTGCCAACACAGTTCTGGCAATAGCTGCATCATTCGGGTCAGTCAACACATCACGAACAAACGACTGGTCAATCTTGAGTTGTTGCAGCGGCAGCAACTTCAGATAGGATAAGGATGAATACCCGGTTCCAAAGTCATCCAGCGAGAAACGCACGCCCACACCACGCAGTTCTGCCATACGCAAAATGGCGTCCTGCGGATCGGTGAGCAACAAACTCTCGGTGAGTTCCAGTTTCAACAGATGCGGATTAGCGCCGGTCTGGCGCAACAAGGCCAGCACTTGCGGCACAAATTCTGCGTGCCTGAACTGTCGTGCACTCACGTTTACTGCCATGGTCAGGCGCGCCGTGTCGGTCTGAGTTGACCAACTCACCAGTTGCCGACACGCCACGTCCAGCACCCAATGCCCCAACTGCAAGATCAGCCCGGTCTGCTCTGCCATGGGAATAAATTCAGCAGGAGACACCATACCGCGCCGGGGATGCTGCCACCGCACCAGCGCCTCCACCCCAACCACATGGGCACTCATGTCCACCACGGGTTGGTAAAACAAGCGCAACTCATGACGTTGCAGACCCTGGCGCAATTCCATTTCAAGCGCGGTCCGCTGGGCCACCAGCGCTTGCATAGCAGGGTCAAAAAACCGCAAGGTATTGCGCCCGGCGGCCTTGGACTCGTACATAGCCAGGTCAGCCTGCTTGAGCAATTCATCCATCGATTGGTGATGCCCCTCAAACAGGGTGACCCCGATGCTGGGCGTGCTGTGGTGCTCCTGCGACCCCAGCAGGTAAACCTGATTGAGCAATGCCATGATTTTCTTGCCGACCTGCACCACCTGCGCGGTCGCAGCAGCCATGCCACTGTCCAGGTTTTGCAACATCACCACGAACTCATCACCGCCCAGGCGGGCGACGGTGTCGATCTCGCGAACGCAGGTCACAAGGCGTTGCGCCACCTGCTTGAGCAGCAAATCACCTAAATCGTGACCCTGCGTGTCGTTGAGATCCTTGAAGTTATCCAGATCGATGAATAACAAGGCGCCAGTTGCCTTTTCGCGATCGCTGACGGCGAGTGCTTTTTGCAGACGGTCCATCAACAAACGACGGTTGGGCAACTCGGTGAGCACGTCGTAAAACGCCAACTGCTCAATTTTTTCTTCGGCCTGTTTACGGGCTGAAATGTCTCGACCCACACCGCGATAACCCTTAAAGCGGCCTTCTGCGTCAAAAATGGGAGTACCACTGATGGCAACCCACATCAAGGAACCATCGGCGCGCAGCCGCTGCATCTCAAAATCATGAAAAGTTTCGTGCGCCAGCATCCCAGCCCGGTGCGCTGCCCATTGCGCCGGACTCACACCTTTGGCATCAAAGTCCCATCGTGTATTGCCGATGTAACTATCAGCGGACATGGCATTGGTCGATGTCAAATTACCGTCCACCCGCGTGAACCGGAACTGCTCATCTTGCTCCCAAAACCAGTCTGACGAGAGTTCGGTCAGGGCCCGAAAGCGGGCTTCGCTCTCACGCAAAGTAGCCTGTGAAGCCTTGTGGTCGGTGATATCCGTTACCGAGCCGTAGGTCATGAACTGGCCATCGGTTTCACGCGCCGTAATGGCTTTGCCAAACACCACCCGAGCACTGCCGTCCTCAAACTGAAGTCTGAATTCGTGGGCCCATGTCATGCCATCGCCACGCGCATCGCTGATGGACTGAAGCACCGTGGACAAATCATCTGGATGAATACGGCGAAAAATAGACTTGGAATTGCTTTGTGCCTCTTGCGGACTTACCCGGAAGATAGACTGAACTGCTTCACTGACAAAAACAAACTCGCCGCTTTGAGCAGAGTGTTGCGAAAATTGAAACACCATTTCAGGCAAGCGACGGGTGAGCTGCTGAATCAGGTTCAGGCGGTTTTTCAAGATCTGATCGGCCAGGTACTCTTCGGTGAAATCCTGCACCACCCCTAAATCGGTGTAGGAACCATCGCTATTGGTCAGCCGGCGCATTTGGGTCCGAATCCAGTGATAGCGCTGGTCAGGAAACAGCCAGCGATAGTTCAATGTCGAGCCATCCAATGCCCGACGTTTAGCCAGGTAGGCATCCAAGTCGTCTGGATGAATACGATCCCGTGCCTCTTCGATCGGGAATATTTTTCCGCCGGGCTCTTGGGTAAGTTGGTACAGGCCCTTGGACCACATGAAAAGTGGCTCGTCGGCGGGATTGGACATCCAGTGCCCGGCCTTGGCCAAGCTCTCGACCAGCTCAAACATTTCAACTTGACGGCGGAGTTTCTCGATGGTTTGGGCCAGCACCCTTTCACCCGCCCGCAACGCCTCTTGCGCGAGTCGTTCGGAGGTCACATCATGCAGGGTCATCACGATCACGGGTTCACCCTCCATGACGACCAAAGACGCATTCAGGCGCACCAAACGCGCGGAATGGTCTTTCATCAACAAAGTGACATCCGCATCCTTGACCCGGCCACAAGTCTTCAAGGGCGCCAGCAGCAACTCAAGTGCATCCAGTTGATCGGGCCAGTGCCCAAACTCCAACGCTGTATGCCCGATCACATCCAGACGCGAAAAACCAGTCAACGAGACCCACTCTTCGTTGACATCAATGATTTTTCCGTCTTGCGCGCTCGCCAGCACCATCGCTTCAGGATTTTTGTGAAAGATAGTCTGAAAAAAATCGTTGGCGCCAGCAACCCTGTCAAGCAAGGGTGTCACCACATTGACCCCAGGAGGGTCGTTGTACGGAATTTCAGGGTTTTTCTTCACAGGTGGGTGGTCAAGGCATTGCAATATAGCGATTGCACATGATAGGGCCTGAATGTGGCACGCCCAGTTTCCTATGGAAAAGTTTGGAAACTTCTAACATTTATCAACAAAATTGATTGCCCTAGTTGGCTTCGCCGATGGCATCACTTCTGACGTAACGGACATTATTTTTTAATTTATTGAATCTGGTAGTAATGTCGAGCAGAAATGAAAAAACCCTAAGTGAATCAAATGCGAAGGGACTCCCCACTTTCCGATAACGGCATCAAGTGCCAAGATTGGTTTGTGGAAGTCAATCTAACCTTTGAAAGGGGAAGTACCATGAGTGAGATTACACGAATCGGAGTGGATTTGGCAAAGGCCGTGATCCAGGTTCACGCCGTTGATGCTGGTGGCAAACTTGTCACCAACAAGCAATTGAGTCGAGACAAATTTCTGTCGTGGTGCGCGCAGCTTCCTGCAGGCTGCCTTGTGGCAATGGAGGCGTGCGGTGGCTCCCACCATTGGGCCCGCAAACTCATTGCTTTGGGTTTGAGCGTAAAAATCATCGCAGCACACCTGGTGGCACCCTACCGGCTTCAGGGCAAAGGTGGCAAGAATGACGCCAACGACGCCGCCGCCGTTTGCGAAGCGGCGTCCAGACCAAACATGCGCTTTGTACCGGTCAAAAACACGGTTCAGCAGGGCATATTGTGCGTGCACAGATTGCGCGAGGGGTTGAAGGAAGAACGCACAGCGAGCATCAATCGCATCCGAGGCATGTTGACTGAGTTTGGCCTGGTCGCATCCAAAAGTCCGGAGAAGTTGCGAGAAAAATTGACCGACATGTTAGAGGATGCTACTAATGAACTTTCCGGACTGGCGCGGCTGGTCATTGAGGAGGCCTACGCCCAATGGAAAGATCTCGAAAAGCGCATCGAATGGTGTGATGAGCGTATCAGTGCGCATGTGAAGGATGATGCGCAGGCCAAGGCTGCTAAAGAACTCATGGGAGTCGGTCCTGTGACGGCATCAGCTGTGGTGGCGACAGTCGGCGACTTCAACCAGTTCAAAAATGGTGCTCAGTTTGGGGCTTGGTTGGGATTGACGCCAAGGCAAAATTCCAGCGGGGGAAAGAACACTCTGGGTGGCATCACCAAGCGAGGCGACACGTACTTGCGCATGTTACTGATTCAGGGTGCTAAATCTGCGGTGATGACAGCACACAAGCGCAGTGACCCTATCTCAAAGTGGTTGTACGAACTGCGCGAAAAGTCGGGCTGGCAAAAGGCGGCTGTAGCAATGGCAAACAAGAATGCGCGCATTCTGTGGGCCATGATGACCAAAGGGTGTCGCTTTGATCCCCGGCATGTGAGCGTCAAGCCAGCTGGCCCGACAACAGCAATGGTGTAGTTGATTCAATAAGGGTTTCTCTGCAAGACGTGAAATTGAAGATGCAGTAGACAGGTTAGACCGGCGGCGGGCAAGCTCGATAAGTTAATGGGGCTAATGCATTGGCATAGACCCGGAAATCAAATGGAGCCCTGCCGAGCGGTTCGCATCTGGGCCCGCACGATAGGTGCAACAAGGCCGCCTGTAAATATGCAGTCTATTCCTCGTTTCCTCGCCGCTTCACCTCACGCCAAGGCCGAATACCGTAATCAAGGAAAAATAATTCCAACAGCGATTGACTTCGTGGGTAGTCCCTGTAAATTAACTTAAGGACTTATTATGATTAACGAAAACCAATACGAACCGAAATATGTATCTGACATTATTTTCGCAAATTCTGAATCTCAACTTTGCATAGACGAAATTCTCAATGGCTTGCAACCTCTACCGTCGAGTGGTAAATGTGGAATTCTTCTGTATGGTACTTACGGAACAGGTAAAACAACATTGGCTAATTTGTTGCCAGAGACTATTGAAGTATGCAAGACAGGAGAAGACTTAGCAATGCCTGAAAAGTTTATAGCTTGCCAGCAGGGCTTTAATGGCGTACAGGTTACAAATTTAATTCAAACACAAATGTCGTGCATTTCTCTTAACTCTAGTGGGCTTCATTACTTCATTCTGGACGAAATTGATAATTTGACAAAAAAAGCACAGCAGAGTTTAAAGAGTGCATTGAACACTAAGCGTGCTATTTTTATATTAACTACCAACAACTTAAGTCTTTTGGATAAGGGTTTACTAGATAGGTGCATACTTGTTGAAATGAATGCAGCAAAAGATAGCCAATATCTTCCTCTGGCGAGAAGAATAGCAAGTGATATGAATGTCGTTTTAAGCGACGCTCAAATGCTGCCAACAATCATTGCAGCTAAAGGCTCACTTCGCAACCTTATGCATAACATTGCTCGTCTTGCAAGGCGAATGCCGGCAGTTATAGCGTCAGCTGCAAATGATACGAGTATCAATAAGGCTGCGTAAAATAAAAATACTGTTTCTTATGTTGAATTGAAAAGCCTACTAGGAAAAGTAGGCTTTTTCATTCTAACCAATAAGTCTATTTATTAATTATAAGGGAAAGCTGCTAAGCCTTTCATTTTAAGAAATGCGTCAAA
>Ga0208613_1000751_pt1 | contig 10768 bp, 10 predicted proteins | sample CryBogmetaGMA6M_FD_184543 | JGI IMG/M metagenome (GOLD analysis project Ga0208613, IMG submission 184543) | Freshwater microbial communities from Crystal Bog, Wisconsin, USA - MA6M (SPAdes) | ecosystem: Environmental > Aquatic > Freshwater > Lake | place: Crystal Bog, Wisconsin, USA | collected... | reverse complement strand
GCAGGCCGTCATGGCCGCCGCTGATGAAGTCGGCGCGCCGGTCATCCTGCAAGCCAGTGCGGGTGCCCGCAAGTACGCGGGTGAGTCGTTCATCAAGCACCTGATTCAGGCGGCGGTTGAGGCCTATCCACACATTCCGCTGGTAATGCACCAGGATCACGGTCAAAACGTGGACGTCTGCCAGGGCGCCATCAACCTGGGCTTCAGCTCGGTGATGATGGACGGCTCCCTGATGGCGGACGGCAAAACCATTGCCAGCTACGAGTACAACGTCGAAGTCACCCGCAAGGTGGTCGACATGGCCCACGCCACTGGCGTGACGGTCGAAGGCGAACTGGGCTGCCTGGGCTCGCTGGAGACCATGAAGGGCGACAAGGAAGACGGCCATGGCACCGATGCCACCATGACCCGCGAGCAAATGCTGACTGACCCCGAGCAAGCGGCTGACTTTGTCAAGCGCACCCAACTGGACGCGCTGGCGATTGCCATCGGCACCAGCCACGGCGCGTACAAGTTCACGCGCAAGCCCACAGGCGACATTCTGGCGATTGACCGCGTGATGGAAATCAACAAGCGCATTCCCAATACCCATCTGGTGATGCACGGTTCTTCCAGCGTGCCGCAAGACTTGTTGGCCATCATCCGCGAGTTCGGCGGCAACATGAAAGAAACCTACGGCGTGCCGGTGGAAGAAATTCAAAAAGCCATCAAGTTCGGCGTGCGCAAGATCAACATCGACACCGACATCCGCCTGGCCATGACCGCGGCCGTGCGCCAATACATGTTCCAGAACCCTGACAAGTTCGACATGCGCGACTGGCTCAAGCCCGCCCGCGAAGCTGCCATGCGCATTTGCAAGCAGCGCTACATGGAGTTTGGTTGTGAAGGCCAGGGTTCCAAGATCAAGACCCACACCCTGTTTGAGGTGGCTGGCAAATATGCCCGCGGCGAGTTGGCGCAAGTCGTCCAATAGAACTTTCTAATTGCGATAATCAAGGCCCGTTGCTGGTGACGCCACCGCTTCGGGCCTTTTTAGTTTTTAAGCTGTCCCTGCACTGAGTACCCCGATATGACGACTGCCCTTCACACCTCCATGCTCACCTCTCTGCCCTTGCTGGCGCGCGGCAAGGTGCGCGACAACTACGCGGTGGGCGACGACCGCATCCTGATGGTGGCGAGCGACCGCCTGAGCGCGTTTGACGTCATCATGGGCGAACCCATCCCCGGCAAGGGTGTGCTGCTGACGCAAATGGCCCTGTTCTGGTTTGAAAAACTTGGCCCCAAGGGTTTGAATATTTGCCCGATCCACCTCACCGGCGAAACGCCCGAGAGTGCCGTGACGCCGGCCGAAGTGCCGCAGGTGGTGGGCCGCTCCATGCTGGTCAAGCGCCTGAAGCCGCTGCCGGTGGAAGCCGTGGTGCGCGGCTACTTGGCGGGGAGTGGTTGGGCCGAGTACCAGCACAACCAGGCCGTGTGTGGCGTGCAGTTGCCACCCGGCTTGAAGAACGCTTCCAAATTGCCCGAGCCCATTTACACCCCCGCCGCCAAGGCAGCGGTCGGCGACCATGACGAAAACATCACCTTCGAGCAAACCGTGGCCATGATCGGCCTCGACCTGGCCACCCGTATTCGCGACCTCAGCATTGCCATTTACAAGGCCGCTGCCGAGTTTGCGCTGACCAAGGGCATCATCATTGCCGACACCAAGTTCGAGTTTGGTCTGGACGCCGACGGCACACTGACGCTGATGGACGAAGTGCTCACCCCCGATTCCTCGCGGTTTTGGCCCGCTGAGAGCTACCAGGAAGGCACCAACCCGCCTAGCTACGACAAGCAATTTGTGCGCGACTGGCTGGAGCAGGCGCAGGTGGACGGCAAGCCCTGGAGCAAAACGCCGCCCGCGCCGCGCGTGCCCAACGAGGTCATCACCAAAACGGCCGCCAAGTACCAGGAAGCGCTGGAGCGCCTGACAGGCTGACACATTCACAGACACAGCACTGCCATGCGAACCCGGCTTTCCTATATTCCCATCAGTGACGCCCAAGAGGGCATGGTGCTGGGCGCGCCGCTCAGTGTGGTGTACCGGGGCATGCTGAGCCTCACTTTCCCGGATGGCCACGCGCTCACCGAGGAAAACTTGCACCAGCTCAGCGCCCATTTCGCCGAGTTCATGTGCATTGAGCTGCCAGATGAACGTTCTGACGAGCAGGTGGCAGTTGATGCGGCGGCTTCGGCTAACCGTGTGATGGAAATTTTTAACGGTGTTGACTTGAGTAACCCCACCATGGCAAGCTTGTTTGATCAAGTGCTGCTCTACCGGAGCGCATGATGGCCGCTATGACGATTTCTCGTGAAGAGGTCATTCTGCACAGCACTAAGCTGCCCAGTTTTCCGCGTTTTGTCACCGATATTCTGGCCGCGCTGGATGACCCCGAAGGTTCGATCACCGTACTGGCGAACTGCGTCATCCGCGACCCGGTCATCACGGCGCGCGTGCTTTCGATGGCCAATATAGCCTCTGCGCGCGGGCGGTACGCCGGTGAAATCAGTGACGTGTACACCGCTATTTCACTCATCGGCATGGGCCAGGTGCGCCAGATCACGCTGGTGAGTTGCTTGGGTGCGTTTGTCGGTGGCGTGGCCGTACAAGGCATGCCCACCACGTTCTGGAAGCACTGCGTGGCCGTGGGCGTGTGCTGTGAAGAAGTGGCGTTGCACATCTCGGCGCCCGTTTCTTCTGATGCCGCGCTGGTGGCCGGCCTGCTGCATGACATCGGTCAGCTCTGGTTTTACACCTTCAACCCCGAACTGTATAAAAAATGCTGGCATCAGGCGCTGACGCAGGCCGTCAGCATCGAAGAGGTCGAGCAGGATTATTTTGGCGTCAACCACTCTACGGTGGGTGCCTGGTTGGCGGAACACTGGACCTTGCCAACGGGCATTGTGGCGGCCATTCGCGGCCACCATGTGCCAGACAGTGCGCCGGGCGACACGCTGGTGGCCATGGTGCATGTGGCTGAAGTGCTGGCCAATGCGTTGGACCTGGGGGGGCGCGACGAGAACCGCGTCACCTACATTTCAACCGCAGCCTGTGAGCTACTTGAGCTGACTTGGGATGAAAAAATTCGACCGCTGTTTGGGCGCATCGAAGGGCGCAGCCGGCACGCCAATGGTTTTTTCCCGGCTGAGCCCAAACACTGAATTAACTCAGAATCACGCTGCTCAGGCGGCGGCGGTAGGTGGCCACGGTCGGGTCTGCCGGCGGAATCTGACCATCGGCAACCTTGACCTTGGGGGGCTCGATGATGTCCAGAATGGCGATGAAGGTCTTGCGCGCCAGGTCGTCAGCCCAGCTTTTGTCGCGCATCAAAATCTCTAGCAACTCGTCCATGGCGCCAACCCAGTTTTGCGCCGCCATCAGGGTTTGAGCTTTGGCAAAGCGGGTGTCGAAATCGCGCTTGTTTAACGCTATTTTTTCATCAAAACTGGCTGTAGCCCCCGTCAAGTCTGCGCGATCCGCTGCAAAATCTATAGCATTCATCCAGCGCTGCAAGGAATCGAATTTGCGCACATGCGCGGCTTTGGCAATGACCGGGGCAAACGCCACCTTGCCATCGTCATCGCGACCCGCCAGCAGCAAGTGCTTGATGTAGTCAAAGCGGGCGTCTTCGTCGTCCGGGTTTTTCAGAACCGCCTGGTGCAAGGCCTCTTCGATCGCCACCGGATCATCGGCGGCGGGCGCGTCGCTGACCTCGACGCTCGTCACTTCGGCTTCCAGCACGTCACCGGCGGGCAGGTGTTTGTCCAGAAACTCCTTGATCTGGCCCTCGGGCAGCGCGCCCGTGAAACCGTCCACTGGTTTGCCCTGGTACATCAGCACGCAGGTCGGAATGCTGCGAATGCCAAAGGCCTGGCTCAGTTCCTGCTGCTCGTCCGAGTCGATCTTGACCAGCTTGAAGCGCCCGGCGTAAGCGGTCTCGATTTTTTCGAGCAGCGGGCCAATCACCTTGCAGGGGCCGCACCAGGGGGCCCAGAAGTCCACCAGCACCGGGGTGTGCATCGAGGCGTCAACCACCTCGGCATCAAAGTTTTCAACCGTTACGTTCATCATTTTTAGTCGCTCTGGGTAGTTCAGTAAAATTCAACTTTTGATCACTTGCGGGACAGACCGCCGCTGGCGAAGCGTATCGCACTGGCAAGCTCTGTCCACAACACTATGAACATTCAAATCGGCGTCGTCATGGGTTCCAGTTCCGACTGGGACACCATGCAACATGCAGTCCACATTCTCCAACAGTTTGGTATCACACATGATGCGCGTGTGGTCTCTGCCCACCGTATGCCGGATGATATGTTTGCCTATGCCGAGGCCGCTGTCGGTCGCGGCCTGAAAGCCATCATCGCCGGCGCCGGAGGTGCCGCCCATTTGCCCGGCATGCTGGCCGCCAAAACCACCGTGCCTGTGCTGGGGGTGCCAGTGGCCTCCAAGCATCTCTCGGGGGTAGATTCGTTGCACAGCATTGTGCAAATGCCCAAAGGCATCCCGGTGGCGACCTTCGCCATTGGTGCCGCCGGTGCGGCCAACGCTGCGCTGTTTGCGGTGGCCATGCTGGCCAATGAAGACCCGGCCCTGCGTGCCAAACTCGACGAATTTCGCGCCGCGCAAACCAACATCGCCCGGGGCATGACGCTGCCCCCGCTGCTATGAGCCGCCAAACTCTGCTACCGGGCGCGGCCGTCAGCCGCCAGCAAACCACGCTCGGCGTGATGGGCGGTGGCCAACTCGGGCGCATGTTTGTGCAGGCGGCGCAAGCCATGGGTTACTTCACCGTGGTGCTCGACCCCGATGTGATCAGCCCGGCCGGGCTGGTCAGCCACTACCACATTCAGTCTGATTACCTGGACGAACAGGGCCTGGCGCAACTGATGCAGCGCTGCGCCGCCATCACCACCGAGTTCGAAAATGTGCCCGCGCCCGCCCTGATGACGCTGGGCTCGGCCCGGCCGGTGGCGCCGAGCGCTGAGGCGGTTGGCATTGCGCAAGACCGGGTCAAAGAAAAAGCGCATTTTGTACGCTGCGGCGTGCCGTGCGCGCCTTACACGGTGATCTCGTCGGCCGAGCAACTGGATGGCGTGCCGGACGATTTGTTGCCCGGCATCCTGAAAACGGCCCGCATGGGTTACGACGGCAAAGGCCAGTTTCGCGTCACCACACGGGATGAGTTGGCCGCGGCTTGGGCACAACTCAAGCACGTCACCTGCGTGCTGGAAAAAATGCTGCCCCTGCAAGCCGAGTGCTCGGTGATCGTGGCGCGTGGGTGGGACGGCGCTATGGTCAACCTGCCGGTGCAGCTCAATCTGCACCGCGAAGGCATTTTGGCAGTCACCACGGCTTATGAAGGAAATATGCCTGCAGCCCTTGCTGAGCGTGCGGTAGCAGCTACTAAAGCCATAGCGGAAGAGCTGCAATACGTGGGCGTGCTGTGCGTAGAATTCTTTGTCCTGGAAGAACGCTCAGTGGATGCTGAAGCGCTGGGTGGCCTGATCGTCAACGAGATGGCGCCACGTCCACACAATAGCGGCCACTACTCGATGGACGCCTGCGACCTGTCGCAGTTTGAGTTGCAGGTGCGCACGCTGGCTGGCTTGCCGCTGGTGCAACCGCGCCAGCACAGCCCGGCCATCATGCTCAACCTGTTGGGCGATTTGTGGGTGGACGGCGTGCCGCCGCCGTGGCACGAGGTGCTGGCGCTGCCCGGCGCGCATCTTCATTTGTACGGCAAACTCAGCGCCAACAAAGGCCGCAAGATGGGCCACCTGACGCTCACCGGCGCCACCGTGGCCGAGGTGCACAGCACGGCGCTGGCAGCCGCCAAGATCTTGGGTATTGAGGCATTTTGAGTCCGGTACAAGCCCATATTCTGGATGGATACGCTGCTGAATCCATAGCGCTTGGCGCAGGTATCATAAGGGCTGGCGAGCTATTGGGCTTGCCCACCGAGACCGTTTATGGTTTGGCCGCTGACGCTGAAAACGACGCGGCAATCGCCAAAATATTTGCCGCCAAAGGCCGCCCGTCAGACCACCCGCTGATCGTGCATGTGCTGGATGAGACCGGCGTGGCGCACTTTGCGTCTGACGTGCCGGCGTTTGCACAGCAACTCATAAAAGCTTTCTGGCCCGGCCCACTGACCCTGATTTTGCCGCGCCGCGCCGGTGTGGCGGCGGCGGCGGCCGGTGGCCAAAACTCGATTGGCTTGCGCTCACCTTCGCACCCGGTAGCGCAGGCGCTGCTCACAGCTTGCCTGCAGCCAGACGTCAATCTGCCATCGTCCACCGTGAATGCTTCAAAGCAGGTGTGGGGCATCGCCGCCCCCAGCGCCAACCAGTTTGGCCGCGTCAGCCCCACCACCGCCGCCCATGTGCAGGGTGAGTTTGGGGCAGACCTGACGATTCTGGACGGCGGCCCGTGCGACGTGGGCATCGAGTCCACCATCATCGACTGCACGCGCGGCGTGCCGGTGCTGCTGCGCCCCGGTGCCATCACACCGGAGCAGGTGCAGGCTGTGTGTGGTTTGAAGGTGCTATCAAAAGATGAGCTACTTACGCAAGCAGCACCTGCGCCAAGGGCCTCTGGGACCCTTGAATCGCACTACGCGCCGAACGCCAAGGTGCGGCTGATGGACGCCAAGGCGCTGCAGACGGCGCTGGATTTAATCGGTGATGGCTTGGACAGTGCCGTGGCTCCTGCGGCGAACGCGACGAGCGCTGCCGCTCCGACCCACGGTGGTGGCCCGACGATTGCCACCTACGCCCGCGCTATTCTAAAAACCCGCTCCGCCAAAGTACTGCGTCGGCGTATGCCTGACGATGCGGCGGCCACCGCGCAGCAACTGTTTGCCGTACTGCGCGAGTTTGATGCGCAAGGCGTGAAGCTGATCTGGATTGAGACACCGCCGGATGAGGCTGAGTGGGACGGGGTGCGGGATCGGTTGGTGAGGGCGTCGGCGGGTTGAGTTTCCTATTTGCTGCGCCATGAAAAAGCCCCGCAGTGCGGGGCTTTTTCATGGCGCAGCGGTGGTTAAAGTGAATGCCTAGAACTTGTAGCCCACCGCGATGCCGTAAGCGACTGGGTCGAGATTGGCATCCATGGTTTGTCCGCTGGACAAGTGAGTCGTCGTGCTCAGCTTCGACTGGCTGTAAAACACATCCAGAAACCACTTGTCACTCAAGGTAAGCGTGGCACCGATTTGCGGCGTCAGGATGAATTTGGAGTCCACCGTAAACGTGGTGGGCGTCCCACCCGGATTGGTCGTTGCGGTCAAACGTCCGCTGCCTTGTGGGTTGAAGAAGTACGCGTAGGTAGCCCCTAAACCGACATAGGGACGAAACTTGGCGTTAGCTTCCAAAAAACGGTATTGAAGGAAAACGGTGATGGGTAGTGCTTGCACTTCGCCAATATTGCCCGAGCCTTGCATCGAGCCTGCACCACTGATCTTGTGCGTGAACGGCAAGGCGACGGGCACATCGACCGAGATGTTGTCGGTCAGCATGTAGGTAATACCGCCAGCCAATTGGGTGTCAGCGCTGACATTACTCTTGGTGCAACCCGTGGTGGTGTCGCCAAAGTCAGGTGCCGTCATGCAGGCACTGGGGCCAGAGGGCGTCAGGGTAGTGGCCCCGGCACGTACCATCCAGGTACCCGCTGTTTGGGCGCAAACACTGCCAGTAGCCAAGGCAACAGTTGCTGCGATGGCGAGGAACTTCATGTGGGTTTTCATTTGATTTTTCCTTGAAGTTCTTTAATTAGAGCCAACCTGCGATGACCATCGCTTTGGTGACATATTGAGCAAGCAGTTTGTGCCCGTAAGGTGTGGGGTGGACGCCATCGGCAAAGAGGTAATGCGATGAATCGCCTGCGACCAGGTTGCTGGATTTGCACGCCAGCGAACTGCCGTCAGCATTTCCTAGGGTTGCGAGCGGGTTAAAACCGTAATTCAGGTTGCACGCAACATCTTTTACATTGGTCAGCGCGTAATGTGCAGGTGTAGCCAATTGCCGCCGGTTTTCAGCAAAAGCATCCACCATCAGCACGCCAGGTGTGCCTTCCAGCTTTTGTAACTCGGTGTTGAAAGCCATGGTCATGGCCAGGACGAGTTGCTGTTGTGAGGTTGGAGTGGCCATGGCCATCGGGGTCTGACTGACATCAGGCAGGTTCACCACGACGATGTGCTTGGCTCCTTTGTTGTTGACCATGTCCTTGATGTAAGTCGCCAGCGTAGCCGCCGCAGTGGTCATGCCCGCTACTGCAATGCCCGCACCGGTGGTCGCGGCGTAGTTCGCCCCGAACGCTGCGCCTGCTGTTGCTCCAGCAGTCGTTGCGGCGGTTGTTGCAGCTGCGACCATGGGGCCATAGACCGCCGGAGCACCAACAGCAGAATTACCTGGTTGAATAGCGGCTGCACCGACCGCAGCACCGACGACGGAGGCAGATGTACTCCCCGTACGCGCCGACTCGGTTTGCATTGCCAGACCAATGGCTTGTGCAGCCGTGGCAGGGTCAGTGGCTCCGGCGGCAAGTGCACCAACCAGCGCATTTCCAAAAGTCAGCGCGCCTACTCTGGCACCTTCAGCCGTTCCTGCCGCAGTCGCATCCGTCTTCAACTTATCCGTTTGTCCAAAGATGTCATTGGCGCCAGCCAGCATCGTCACCAATTCGGTGCCTTTGAAATTGCCGTTGTTGTCGGCCACAAAACTGGCAATTTGTGTCAAGACGGATTCAGTCAGCGGGCCTGGCGTTGCCGCTCCCGCCGCAACGAGTGCCGCACCAGCAACCGTATTGTTAGTCCCCACGCCGTCAGTCACTCTGGAGCCGCCCTGTGCGTAGTTGGTGCAACCGAGGACAATGCTTTCGAGTGCACCGAAACCACCAAGGCGCGCCGAACATGAGACCTTTCCGATAGCGGCAGCTGAAACCAGTTGCGCCCAGTTATAGCTAGGCGTTGGATCAGCACCTACAGCACCCGCAATACCGTTGACGGTGAACATGCCGCCACCCAAGCCCTTGATCGAAGGCACCGCGTAAGTGCCTGCATCACTCAAACTATCACCAAAAGACACGACAGACGAGTATTTGATCGCAGGAGACTGGTCTCCATTCCCGCCCCCACCACAAGCCGCCACCAATAACGCAGCGCCCAAGGCTGTTGCGAGAATTTTGAATTGCCTCATCTTTTTTACTCCGGTGTTGTTAATTATTTGGAATAGAACGATCGTGCTATTCATTGGCTGAAATGATAATTCGCAACATTAGAACTTGTAACTGGGGTAAACCCCCGACGGTTTTAGTGCGCCGAATTCAATGGATTGCCCGGTTTTGATGTAGGTCAATTCTGGGTGCTTGCTGTCTCAAAACAGCAGGCGAAAAAAAGCCCCGCAGTGCGGGGCTTTTTGGTGAAGGGGGCGACGGGTCAGAAGGCGGTTGAGTATTGCAGGCCCAGAATCCAGACGCTATCACTGTAAGTGCCGGAAACCAAACCGCGATTTTTTGTGGGGTCCGCAGAGGTCTGGTTGTTTTTGATGTCAGCGTCCTTGACGTATAAATACGACACGCCTAAGTCAAGGGTTGCGCCTTTGCTTTGCGTCCACTGCGTGCCGAACGAGAACCAGGTTCGGTCGTTGTCAGGCAGCGAAACCAGGCGGCTTGCGGCGCCCTTCACGGGGGTTTGGTCGTAGGCGATACCAAATTTCAACTTCATGTCGTTGCTGTATTGGTAGTTGGCACCCACGGCAAGGCGCCAGGTGTCCTGAAAATCGGTGTCGAGTGTCTGCGCGATCGTTCCTGAACCTGCGCCCGAGGTGCGGATGACATCAATTTTTGGAATGCTGCTCCAGCCCGTCCACGACAGGTCGCTCAGCATCTGCCACTTGTCGGAGACTTGCTGGGTTCCGCTGAGAATAAAGGCGTCGGGCAGTTTAAGGCTCGCTTTGGCGCCGCTGGAGCCGCCCGCATTAACCAAAGCATTTGGGCCGGTGACGCTGATGTCGCCAGTCAGGTCGTAATTGACGGTCGAGCGGTAGGAAACGCCCACTTTCGAACCCGGCGCGACCTTGAACAAGCCGCCGACATTCCAGCCCCAGGCGTCACCGTCAAGGTTAAGCTTCAGCGGCGAGAGGGCGAACACCGAGGCCACGCCAACTTGTCGGGTGTACTCGGCTGTCAAGCGTTGCCAGTTCAATCCGGCGCCAATCGACACAGCATCGTTTACCCGGTATGCGATGGAGGGGTTGACGTTGTAGGTTTTGAGGTCAAATTTGGTGGACTGGGCGGCGCCGATCCACGGGTTGTTGTATTCGGTTTTAAGGCCAAAAGGGGCGTTCACCCCGACACCCACATACACGTCTTGGTTCAAAGCCCATGACAGATAGCCGTTGGGAATAAACCCCCAGCCGCCGCCATCACCGCCGTTGCCGACAAGTGACGTGACCGGCGAGCCGGAGTCGGAAAACTTGAAACTGGTGCCAATACCCGCCACGCCTGCAGAAAATTCACGGTCCTTCAGTTGCGTCATGCCGGCCGGGTTGAAGAAAATGGTGCTGGCGTTTTCCGACACGGCTGCCGAGCCGGCGTAAGCGTTGCCAAGACCACTGGCATTCTGTTCAAGTAACTGAAATCCGGCCGCCGAGGCATATCCGGAACAGAGGCCAAGGCACAGGGCCGGAATCAGTTTCATGGGGGAAACACGGGGCATTTTCATCTCCTGAAGGG
>Ga0208613_1000745_pt1 | contig 10822 bp, 14 predicted proteins | sample CryBogmetaGMA6M_FD_184543 | JGI IMG/M metagenome (GOLD analysis project Ga0208613, IMG submission 184543) | Freshwater microbial communities from Crystal Bog, Wisconsin, USA - MA6M (SPAdes) | ecosystem: Environmental > Aquatic > Freshwater > Lake | place: Crystal Bog, Wisconsin, USA | collected... | reverse complement strand
AGCGGCTTAAAACTGACATTCTGTTCCATTTTGGCGGACTAAATCTCAACCCCGTTCTTGATCAATGAAAAATCCCCCCACAAACCCAGAAGCGCCAAAAAAGTACTGTGCGGATGTGTATTGTTGATTTTGATCGGGCTAAGTCGGAACTGTGCGGCTGGCGATGCAACGGCTGACATCAAAAAATATTTTGCATCTCATCCAGCGGAGACAAATAAGTTCATAGCGTTTCGACTCACATCCGTAAAAACCGAGCGAATTAGTGCGCAAGAGCAAGGGGATCTTTTGCAGCTTTTCTATTCTGAAAAAGGTAAGGCGGAAGGGAAGTCAGCAGAGGAGCAGAGTAAGGTCGAGAAAAAGCTTAGAATGATGAGAAGTATGGACAGAGATTTCTTTGCATCATTGCTGCGGAAGGTTGATGAAGATGATCCAATATTTTGGTATAAATACAATACGGATGTGGAAAAAGGAACGGTCGAGCAAGGTTACCTCGTTGTGAAAAGAAGTGGCGATATTGAGAAAATCTCCTTGGACAGATAGTGGCGACGGCATCCGTGTCGCATCGTAATCGCGCACATTGTAACCGTGTCGCGAGGGGTCGCCCATCAAAGAGTAGGAGTCAATAGGCAATAATTCTTCGTGCCGCCATTAGGGGTAATGTCTGGGTCTGGCTGAAAAGCACAAATTAGTCGTTGATAAGAGAAGCCATGGGCTACCACCTGAAAACCGCTGACGATGTCGAGACCTGCTCCCTGCCTCCCACCCCCTCTGCCAAGTACACGTTGTGTCATCGAAAACCCTTTAGGGGCCCCATTTTCATATGGGTACTTTCCACCAAGTACACGGACGAGGAGACAGGACTGCTGTATTTCGGCTATCGGTATTATCAAGGCCAGATGGGCAGGTGGGTGTCGCGGGATCCGATTGAGGAAGAAGGGGGGGGAAATCTAGTCAGTTTTTGCGCAAACCAGCCAGAGACGGCTGTCGACGCTTTTGGACTGACATTGTACGTAGTGGCACCTGATTATGAAGGATTCGGCGGAATGCCGAAAGGGCTGAAGGATGACGTTGATTCATGGAATAAGGAGTTGCAAGGTGCCGTTGCCGAGATGACTAAACAACTGTCGTCAGTGAAGGCCGACGGCTACGAATATAAGTGGTACGTTTACAACACAGCGCTCAAACAACCCTTTGCCGAGACAGTCTCTCGCGAGGAGTTCGAAAAGCGTCTCAAAACAGAAACCGTTGAATTTATTCCAACGCAGCTCGAAAGTGTTGATGGTGAATTTCAGGCGGTCGAAAAAGCGGTAGCTCGTCATACTCATGATTGGGACTATACAGGATATTGGCATCACGTATCAGGAATTAACACAGTGCCCTTGATGAAGGGGAAAAAGCCGAGTGGCATTTCGGTTTCTCGAGATGATCTCGCGCTTAAGATGGCAGATATTCAGCCGACGTCAGGAAAGTTTGTTTATGTGTCTTGTATCGGTGCTGGGAAGCCAAGTAAATGGAAGAAAACTGGGCAATTAAATAAAGATGACGGCCACGGCTACGAGCCAATAATCAGAAAAGTCGGCGGTAAGACCAGTTGTGAGTTTTCATGGATCTCTGCGCGACTCTGGGCTCAATACATGCCGGGTAACGCAAGCAGCGGGGGCATGCCGTGAAATTCCCGTGGAGTGTGTTATGTCTAGCGGGATGCTGCATCTTGGTTGTGTGTGTGTCAGCATGCAGTAGGTTTTGCGAGCGCGAAAGGGGTGGTTCGTGTGACTCCTCCCCGCGAGCCGATAATGACATTCTTGTTTATGGTTTGATAATTAAGAAGCCTGATGTGAGCGTAGGGCGGATTGCAATATCGAGCAACGAGGCTGTTGTGCGAATGAGTGTACAAGTGGCGAATGATCGTGCGACTCGGGTGATGTTAAAGATTGGGGCAACCGATCCTTTGCAGATTGTCTCCGTTGATGTCCGGTATGCGAACGGAACTGAAAAGCGATCATTGTTTACCCTGACATCAGAGGGACGCCAGAAAGAGACATATGTCGCTTTGTATCCTGGTTCAAGTGATATGGAGCCGTATGCCTCTTATGAATTTAGTTCTTTAGTAACAGTGCCAATACATGAGGCGCCGATTTCCAGCGTAGAGGTGAGCGCGGCTCTGCAGATAACTGCCTATTCTGCTGGCTCGTCGGACGCAAGCAGATCAACAATCTGGTTGCATGGTTCGTCCGACAACTGTAACCGCGCACCCGCCGTCTCGCAATGATCAAAACGGCCGTTTTCATTGCCTTCGCTTCCTGGAAACTCGTCATTCCTTTCCATCGGGCATAAAATTCCTCCATAAGGAGGATATGCCATGAAAGCAAGATATTGCCAGTATTGCCGGGATCCGTTCCATCCGGAGATCCACAATGCCTGGCATCAGAAGTATTGCCTGAAAGACGACTGCCAGCGGGCCCGCAACCGCATCGGTTGCCGGCGATGGCGTCTCAATCATCCTGAGTACAGCAACAACAACGAGGATCATCGTGTCGAGGCCTGGCGGGTACAGCATCCAGGGTACTGGCGAAGGGATCGCCGGAAATTCCTGTCGGTCGATATCATGTTGCCTGCCTGCCGTACGGTTGATTGCGGCGTGGGAATGAGGATCAGCGACCGGGACGGGTTTACGTTACAACACGTCGTTATTGCCAATACCTGCAAATGGCAGGCCGTTTGCATGAGTGTGGGAACTACGTTACAAAATGTCGTTCACGGGGCGGGGGGTTGGGCCTATCGTTTCGGGCATGAACAGGAAGAAAGTCATGCCACTTCTGCCGCCGGAAACGGCAATCCGCCTGCTTGAGCGGGTGGTCCATCTCTATGCCAGGACATTTGAGGACAATCCTGAGGGGCGGTCCTGCCTTGAGCGCCAGGGTATTACCGATGCCGGGTTATACAGTCGCCACCGCATCGGCTATGCTGCCGGCACGCTGAACGACCTGTTGCCCAGGGATGGACACCTCAAGGATGATCTGCGGACACTGGGGATCTTTCTCGATGATCTTCCGGCTCCGGAGGCAGGATCAGGGCAGGCTCCAAAGGAACGCTTCGCGGGATGTGTGGTGTTCCCGGTCCATGACGTCGAGGGACACCTCATTACCCTTTGCGGCACACCCCATGACAACGACGCCTGCAAGAGCCTGTACCTGCCGGGGCGTCCGGTCGGTATCTGGAACGCGGCGGCCATGAAGATGTATCCAGACCTCATTCTGGCCGGATCGGTCATGGATGCGCTCTCGGTGATGATGGCCGGGCACGGCAACGTCATGGCCATCCCGGGGTTGAGCAACCTTGGGGATGCGGATGCCGTGCTGTTGAAGACATATGGTGTGAGTTCCGTGAAGTTGCTGTTATCCGGTGAAAAGGCGTCTGCCAGGGCAGTGGCCAAACTCCTATCCCGGCTTGAGTCCCAGGGTTTGGCCCCAACAATCTTAACGCTGCCTGCCGGCCAGGACGCCAACAGTTTTCTGCTTGAACATGGCGTCCAGGCACTGGCCTCATTCCTCTCGTCGCCTGCTGTCCCTACGAAGGCTGTGACAAAGACGCCGGTAGTGCCGGTCGATGAGGCGGGTGCCCCGGTCATGAGCGGAGTCGGCATTACGTTGACCTGCGGGCTCCGCCGCTATGAGGTGCGTGGGTTGGAGAAGGGGCTGCGTCGGCTCAAGGCGACGATTCGTGTGGAACAGGGAGGGAAACTCCATGTTGATACGCTCGACTTCTATTCGGCAAAGTCGCGCCGGGCACTGGCGCTGGACCTGTGCCGGGTTTTCGAGGAGACGCCGGAGACGATCGGCTCCGACCTGGACAAGCTGGTTCGGCACTGCGAGAAAATGCCGGAGGGGCAGTTGTCAGCGGGCAGTGAGCAGAAGGCAGTGGATGAGAAGATGACTGCCGCTGAACGGGCGGTAGCGCAGGAGTACGGGAAGTCGCCGACGCTCTTCGAGGATATTCTGGCGGACTTCGAAGTGTGCGGGCTGGTGGGGGAGCGTGCGAACAAGTTGCTGGCATACCTGGCCATGACGAGCCGGAAGATGGAGGATCCGCTCTCGATGCTGATCGTCTCAAGCAGCGGTGCGGGCAAGACTGCTTTGCAGGACAAGGTGCTGTCGTTCTGTCCGCCGGAAGACCTGGTCAAGCTGACCAGCCTCTCAGGCAAGGCGCTCTTCTACAAGGAACAGATGAGCCTGCGCCACAAGGCGCTGTCGCTGGAGGAAGGTGCGGGGGCCACGGAGGCGGGGTACGCGATCCGCAACCTCATCACGGCGAGGGAACTGGTCATCGAGGTGGCCATCAAGGACAAGGCGACGGGGCGGCTCACGACGATGACCAACCGTGTCGAGGGGCCGACGGCGGTGTTTATCACGACAACGGATCCTGACACCGATGCGGAAACCCGCAGCCGCTTCTTCGTCACCGGCATCGACGAATCACGGGAACAGACCCGGGCCATCCTTACCCTTCAGAGGAGGCGGCATTCGATGGGGGGCCTGGCTGATCGCGGCGGGGTGGATCAGGTCCTGAGGAAACAGCGGAACTTCCAGCGGCTGTTGCGGCCGTTGGATGTGGTGAATCCCTATGCCGAGCAGTTGACCTATGGCGATGACCGGCTACAGGGGCGGCGTGACCAGCCGAAGTATCTGAACCTCATCAAGGCAGTGGCGTTCCTGCGACAGGGACTGAAACCCGTCATGACCACCCGGCAGGGCCGGGAGTATATCAGGGTGGAGGTGGAGGACATCCGGTTGGCCAATGAACTGGCGACAGAAATCCTGGGCACGAGTCTTGTCGAACTGAGCACGCCGGGGCGGGGACTGCTGATGCAGATCGAGGCGATGGTGGAAGGCATGCTCCCGGAGGGGGAGCCGGGCTCGTCGCGTACGGCGGTCATATTCACCCGGCGCGAGGTGCGCGAGTTCACCGGCTGGGCGAATGCGCGTGTGCATAGGTACCTAAAGGAACTGGTGGACTTCGAGCATGTGGTGAGGGAGTCTGGCCGAAATGGCGTGATGAGCCGTTACCGGCTGGTCTGGGATGGGCAAGGGAGGGACGGACTGCGGTTCGTACCAGGGGCGTGTGGCGTGGACGGTCTGGGACTGAAACCAGTAGAGGAGTTAAAAGCGCCATGACAGTCCACCTTTTCACACCTTTTCAGGGCTTTTCACCACCTTTTCACCACCTTTTCACGAGGGAATTTCAGGGCAAGTCGTTGAAATCAAACGGGTTGAACAGGAACCTTTTCATAATCAAGGGAGCGCAAGAGTATGAGAAAAAAAGTACCGGGTCATAACCGAAGCGAGGCTGTTGCCGTGAAGCAACCGTACTGCACTTTTCTGGCCGCGATGAAGCAACGCTGGCAGAGTGATGACACGGTGAAGAGTGCGTGTTTTTCATTTGGGCATTTAGATGCCTTCCTGGAGGCGGAGAGCAAAGCCTTCAGCGACATCACGGACGATGATCTTAACCGCTTCCGGCGGTTGTTGACGGAGCATGGGTTGGCGGTGTTGAGCGTGGACTTGATATTCCGCTATGTGCGGCAACTGTTCCGGTGGCTTACCCGGACAGGGCGGATCTTCCTCGATCCGGCGGCGGACTGGGTTATCCCGATACCTGATCGGCCCCTGCTGGATGCGCCCACCGAGGAGCAGATGGTGGCGCTCCTGCGGCAGCCGGATGTATCCACCCCGCTGGGGGTGAGGGACCGTGCCTTCATCGAGGTGGCGTACTCCACCGGCGCGAGGCGGGCGGAACTGGCGGGCCTCAAGATCCACGACCTCAATCTTAACGACGGCCTGTTGCGCCTCATGGGCAAGGGGCGCAAGGAGCGCATGGTGCCGCTGGGCAGGGAGGGGGTGCAGTGGCTGCAGACCTACCTGACCGATATCCGGCCACGACTTGCCGCTCTGGGCAGGCCGGACGAGGACCGGCTCTGGCTGGGGCATGAAGGCAAGCCTATCCAGGAAGTGGGACTGCGCATGATGGTGCGGGTTCGTTCCATCCGGGCAGGACTGAAGCCCGTCTCGTTACACTCGCTCCGGCGGGCATGTGCCACGCATATGCTCAGGAACGGGGCGCATCCCGTGCAGATCCAGACGTTGCTCGGGCATGCCGACCTTACCTCTCTGAGCCAGTATCTGCGGCTCACGATCCGGGACATCCGGAAGATGCACGCCTCCAGCAAGGTGGGTCGTTGATATGAAAACACTGCGTGACCAGTTGGCGGCGTTCCTGGAGCATGAGAAGAATCACCGCTACAGTCACTGCACATTGAAGAATCACAAGTCCACTTTGACCGCCTTTGTGGCATGGCTGGAGACGCAGCTCGTGGTGACTGCCGACCGGTTGGGGAAGGCGCAACTCGACGCCTGGTTGCGGCATCTCAACAGCCACCGTACCCCGCAAGGCCTTCCGCTTAAAACGCAGGCTCTCAACCATTACATCATCAATGCCCGCAGGTTCCTTGATCACCTTGCGGCACGGGGCATTGTGCCCGTGCCATTGGCCTCGGCATTGGAATGCATCAAGGCCCCGAGACTCCTGCCGCAGAGCATATTGACCCATGCCCAAGTCCGTAAACTTCTGGACAGGGTGCAGACCGGCACGCCCGAGGGGAGCCGGAACCGTGCCATGATCGAACTGCTCTACTCCAGTGGCCTGCGTTCCGCCGAACTCCTGGGGCTCGATGTGGGCGATGTCGACTTCGGGAATGCGACGGCCATCGTCACCGGCAAGGGGCGCAAGCAACGGGTGGTGCCCATCGGCAAGACCGCTTTGCGGTGTCTTGAGAACTATCTGAAGGCCATGCGGCCCTTCATGGTCCGCAATCCCGCTGAGCGAGCGATGTTCATTAATCGCCAGGGGGTCCGACTGCGCTACAACGCCTTCTGTCAGATCGTCGCCACCTGCGCGGGTGGCTCCGGTATGGAGAAGGTACGCATCACGGCCCATACCTTCCGCCGGAGTTGCGCCACTGAGTTGCTGCGGGGCGGTGCCAATATGTATCACGTGAAGGAGCTGCTGGGTCACGAGTCTCTGGAGACCTTGAAACACTATGCCAAGCTGACCATCACCGACCTCAAGAAGGAGCACAGGAGGTGCCATCCGAGAGAGCGGGAAACGGGCGAGCGGGGATTGCTTGACGGGGGGGAAGGCAATGAGTAGCGTAACATACATTGAATCAACTGGTGTCTGTGTAATGAAGAAACGCCTGTATATTGATGTTTGCACCCTGTGTCGGCCGTATGACGATCAGATGTTGTTGCCCATACGACTTGAGACGGATGCTTACTACCTGATCATGAGTCATGTTGATCAGGGAAAGTATGTAGCCGTAGCCTCGCCGGTTCATTTTGCGGAAGTGGCTGACATTGATGATGTCTACCAAAGGATTGAACTTGAGCAGTTGTTGAGTCGGTTTAGCTCGAAGGTGACATATGCGAGCAGTGTGAATGAACGGGCGGAGGATTTGGTCCGGTGCCGGCTAGGGGTTGCTGATGCGGCGCATGTGGCGTTCGCGGAGATTTCAGCGGATACATTCATTACATGCGATAAGGACTTGATAAAGCGGTGCCGGGCTTCCCGTGTGAAAATTGAAGTCTGCAACCCGTTGGAATTTGTGACGAAAGAGGAGTTGAAATGAAATCGATCGCGTTGCTTGAAGAGACCACGCTTGTTGAGCGGGGAGTCAGTTTGCTCATGAAGAAACTCGGACCTATCGAGGCGCAGCGATTCTTGGCACTGTCTTCCAGGAAACGCTTGGATTCTGTCAGTCGCCACCGGGCTTGGCAGAAAGGGCTGAAAAAAGAGGAGTTCTTTGCTCGCGTGATGCGGTAAATGTGATCCTTGAGCCCTGTCTGACTAGGCCGTAAAAAAGACAGTCGCATGGGGTTATTTTTCGCCCATTCTGCGGCAGAAATCCCTTCCTTCTTGCCTTGGTTTTCCGTAGACTCAGCCCCATAGGAGATTGCAATTCCCATGGGGTTTTTCATTTCAGACGAAAGCCAGTCCGCAGCAGTCCGCACCCCCGGCCTTAATCCCTCCTGTGTCATCAAAAAACCCGCTAGGGGCCCCATTTTCAAATGGGTACTTTCCACCAAGTACACGGATTCCGAGACGGGAATGCTGTATTACGGCTACCGCTACTATGTGCCGGAGACGGGGCGGTGGTTGTCGCGCGATCCAATAGGAGAAGTGGGGTGCGTTGGGCTGTATTGTTTTGTGCGCAACGAAAGCATTCTGTTGATTGACGCCCTTGGTGAGTTGCCCAGCAAGATGCCGTGGTATACCGATGGCTTTGAAGTATGGGGTGAGGAATACACTACAGGTGCCCCTGATTGGCATAAGGGTGGCAATATGAGAGGCGGCACTCTGGCGGGGCTGCCCAATGTCTCGATGAATATTGAAGGCGGAGTAAGGTCGGCTTTCGGAACTGGTGGTAAAGATGGCTGTTACATGCTTAATGTTGACTCAGTTTCAATGCGGGTGGATATATGGTGGTCGCGTTATAACACCACGGCACTTGCGGACGAGACTGCGCATGTTGGTGATTTCCACGCGATAGCGTTCAATGGAGCGAAGGACTACGCAGAAAGCAAAGCTGTCAGTTATGCAACACAGGAAGATGCTGAGTGTTGGCAGACGGTGGCAGAATCAGTGGCCCCGATTGTCTTCCATCTGAAGGCTCAATTAGAGACCCTGGAAAGAGACAGGGATCATGCTCCGGCCTATGAGGCTGAGAAGGCGCTGCTTCAAAGTGCGCTAGAAAGACAGGTGGCAGAATTGGCGCGTGCAGAGAATGATTGCAGGAATCACCAATAATATTCAGCTTGGGAGATATGTTCATGTTGTCCACGATTCTTTTTTGGTCGATACAGGGATTCTGCATTTCGATAATAGTGGCGTCAGCCATTGGGGTCATTGTCCGCCTTTGGGCTGCGCGGAAAAATGAACTGAATAGGCCGCCGCTCCGTTTGTGTGACTGGCTTGTTGAGCTACCCCGCCAGGCGGGTATGGTAGGATTTCTCGTGAGTATTCTGACAGTCGCTTATGTGCTAGATGTCAGCCTTTTTGTGGCCAATGTGAATATGATGCCTACGCTAGTCCATCACGCTATGTTCTTCATGTATCCCGGTTGCGCTGTGTTCATTCTAGGTATAGTCGTTTCAACTGTCTGCAAATGGCTGCGAGCAAGGCATCTGGATACGGGGATTCTGCAGGAAAGGTGACAGCACCGTAGCTTCACAAGTAATCTTTGACGTTAATAAGCAATCATGGGCTACCACCTGACAACCGCTGACGACGTCGAGACCAGGTGCTCCCAGCCTCCCACCCCTGTTGCCAAGTATACTGTGTGTCATCGAAAACCCCTTAGGGGCCCCATTTTCATATGGGTACTTTCCACCAAGTACACGGATTGAGACGGGACTGCTGTATTACGGCTATCGGTACTACTCCCCGTCCCCCGCCCGCGCTGCCACCTGACGGTGCCTGTCGGGCAGGCAATATCAAGGCGGAATTCCAGATGGAGGTCGGATGTTTCATTGTTTGCCTCCGGAAACAACCAGAGTCGAGGCCAGAGTCAGATGTGTCTGTCCGAATTCTTCAGGCCCTCCTCGGTGGGGCGAAATCCCGAGGTGAGTTAGCCGCCATGCTGGGGAATAAGGGCATCTCGGGTTCAGCTAAGAAATCCGTGAAGGCACTGATGGAGCAGGGGTTGGTTGAGTACACTATCCTTCCTCCTTGGGCCAAGTCTCTGGTCAACCAGTCACCCCACATGTCACCCCACAAGTTATTAGCCTGCTGAATAAGACTTAGCGGGAAATTTGCGCCGGGGAATTGCAGGCCACTGCTTGACAGTGGTATCGAATGGTCTTACCTTAAAGTAAGGAATAGATACATTAGGTAAGAAGGAGTGTTTATGGCAACTGCAACGCTGACGAGCAAGGGGCAATTGGTCATTCCCAAGCCGATCCGGGACTACCTTAACCTGCATGCGGGGGATACGTTGGATTTTATGGTGCAGGAGACCGGTGAGGTGCTGATGCGTCCCGCCATCGAGGATGTGCGGAGCCTCAAGGGCGTTCTGTACAAGCCCGGGCGGAAGCCCGTGGCGCTGGATGCCATGCGACGGGCGATTCGGCAACGGGGAGGATCGCGGTTATGACGGGATTGGACACAAATGTCCTGGTGCGATATCTCACCCAGGACGATCCCATCCAGTCGCGGAAGGCAACCATAATCGTTGAGGAGGCCTTGGCCAAAGGGGAGAAACTCCTAGTCCACCCGATCGTGCTGTGTGAACTCGTGTGGGTTCTGGAGACTGCGTACGACTATAGTCGCGGTGATGTGGCCGCAACCCTCGACAGAATCCTCCGTACGGCGCAGTTTGCGATTCTGGACAAGGAAATCGTATGGGGCGCATGGGGCGACTATCGCTCCGGCAAGGGTGATTTCGCTGACTATCTGATCGGCCGCGCGAATGGACGGCATGGCGCGGTGCATACAGTCACCTTCGACAAGGCATTGAAGGGACACAAGCAGTTCCAGGTTCTATAGGCAGATGAAAATTGTCCACATCATTCCCGGCACTGGCGACGTGTTCTACTGCCAGAATTGCATGCGAGACAAGGAGCTTGTGCTGGCCTTAAGGGAGCGCGGGCATGATGTGGTGCTGGTGCCCATGTATCTCCCGCTGTTCACGGAAGGCGAGGATATGGGTGCCCCGCACATTCCGGTCTTCTATGGCGCGGTAGGGGTTTATCTCGCCCAGATTGTCCCAGGG
>Ga0208613_1000739_pt1 | contig 10866 bp, 7 predicted proteins | sample CryBogmetaGMA6M_FD_184543 | JGI IMG/M metagenome (GOLD analysis project Ga0208613, IMG submission 184543) | Freshwater microbial communities from Crystal Bog, Wisconsin, USA - MA6M (SPAdes) | ecosystem: Environmental > Aquatic > Freshwater > Lake | place: Crystal Bog, Wisconsin, USA | collected... | reverse complement strand
GGTAATGGCTGACTGGGTTTTGTTATCTTCTGACATTATCCAGATAGCGGCATCCCGATCAAAGTCGGTGCGCTTGGCTTGGAACAGCTCATTTTTACGGCATCCGATCAACAACAGTAATTTGCTGGCCAGATAATGGGTGCGGCTAAAGCCTTCACATTCCCGCATCGCCTTGAACAGTTTGATTAATTCGTCCTCGCTTAAAAACCGTTTCCGTGGTGTTTCTTGGCCGCCCGCATCGCTACAATTGAAAGCCCGTGCCGGGTTGTGAATAATGATATTTCTTTTAATAGCATGGTCAAAAATACGCTTGGTGATGCTTAACAACTGGTTTGCGCTGGTCGGTGCGCCAGCTGCGACACAGGCATCAAGCATGTTGACAATGTGCATAGGCAACACGGCATCAATCTTGAGGTTGCCGATATGTGGGGCAAGGTACTTGTCAACACGCTGCCTCATGGTGCGCTCTGTTTTGCACCTGCCCTCGACGTTGCGCTTAAAGTAATCGTCCACCAACTCATTAACTGTGTTGGCCGATTGCTCGGCAATCGCCTTGGCCACTGACTCCTGTTTTTGCTCGCGCCGGGTAATTGCAGGATTAAGCCCTTTTTGAATAGTCGCTCGATGCTCGATACAGTCTTTCCGGGCAGACGATAAAGACTTTTCCGGAAACTTGCCCAGCATGATTTTATGTTCGATCTGTGCTATCTTAAACCGAAAGTAGAACACCGGTTTGGTGTCGGTTATCCGATAACGGATATATAAACCATTACCATCTGCTTTGGCATCAAACCGGGTGTTGTCTTTCATCCATTGCCTGATCTCGCGGTCGTTAAGTTTTAATGTTGTTCTGGTTGCCATTTCACGCCTTTGTTGGGTACACCCTAGTCCGTATTGGGTACGCTAGGGGGTACACTTTTAAATTAGGCTATATGATATAGGCAAGATACGCGAATATACAATAAGATTATATAATATATAGACTTATGGGATGGTGTGGATGTTGTCAAACGGGTTGATACGGTATCCGTTGTTTCATGCCGGAATGACGGCTCTGGGACTTGTGGTAATATCAATTCTTCTTATATGACCAGCTTACATTTTTAATTATGTGTTACCCACTGTAAATCACATAGAGCCTCATTAATTAATCTTTGTAAAGCGATAACAGTGGCCAATAGTGAGGCATTTATTCCAATTGCGTAACATGTGCTAAAAATAAAAGCAAAATTGATGCCAAGTATTATTAACTATAAAATCAATTGGTTGTGGCGTATAGAAATAAATATTGGTTGGAAACCACCGCATTGGGTGGCGTTAAGGGTTTAAAACTACCGTTAGCTGTAGCATCACGTGTGCCAGCCATAGCGCGACCACGCTAATATCAACTCCGGATTGCAACAGGTGCATCGCGGTTCCGTGTCGGATGCAGTGCGGAGGTGAGTGGACTGTCGCGCAACTAGCGCTGGGTGATTGAGGGAAGGTGAATTATTTAGCCCACGATATTCTCTAGAAATGAGCCATTTGCGCTGCTCTGTAAGATGCCGTGTTTGTGAGTCGCCCCAAAAAATATTTTGAGACGAAATACCCGCCCCTTTTTCGCCAGTGAATCTGGAAAGCGTTACAGCGCAAATACCTCAGAAATAGAACAAGGAATGTCCATTTCAGACGACTATAAAAATCATGTCCGGCTTTTCAATCGAGGTACCATGCTCAAGCCCCGCCGCTACCGGCTAACAGCCACTCACCACCAAGTCACTGTGCATAAAAAGACACTTGTCATAATGGTCGACTGCTGGCGGTCAGTTTTAACTAAAAATCAACACGCCCTCAGAGGGGCTTGAGTTTATCTGCCTTTTTCAGGTTATTTTTTCAAAATACTGCACAATAAACTGCACACTTCGATTGCCCCTAAATTCGTTAATATCGAGTTTGTAAGCGGCCTTGATTTGTCTTAAGCCTAACCAATGTTCAGGTTTATCGACAAAAAAAGCGATGGCATCGATCACCAAGTCACCATCAGGTTTTCTTAGTACCAGTTTAAGATGTCGTTGCCCTACAATTCGCGTTTGAATCACATCAAATACTCCATCAAAAACAGGTTCCGGAAATTCTTGACCCCAAGTTGCTGCATTTTGTAATAAATCGGCTATTTCAAGTGACATTTCTTGTTCTGTCAGTTCGCCATCAGAGAGTATTTTTTGTTCCAAATCAACACTCGCCAAACGTTTGCTGACCATCTCATCAAAAGCCAGGGCAAAGGCAGGATAATCGTGCATGTTTAAACTTAAGCCGGCTGCCATGGCATGACCGCCAAATTTACTGAGTAATTTGGGATGCAATGCGGCAATATCACTTAACACATCACGAATATGCACACCCGGAATAGAGCGTGCCGAGCCTTTTATCAAGTCTTTACCGGCCGGTGCAAACGCAATAACCGGTCGATGTACCTGATCTTTAATGCGTGACGCTAAAATACCGATAACACCTTGATGCCAGTTGGCATCAAACAAACAAACACCTGACGGTAAATGGTGTCTATCCAGCGCTTTCATGTCCGTTAAGTAAGCCATGGCCTCATGCTTCATAACGGCTTCAACTTCCCGACGGTCATTATTCAACTGATCAAGTTGGTATGCCATGTCTTTTGCCAGCGCCGGATCATCCGTTAATAAACATTGAATACCCAGTGACATATCATCCATACGCCCTGCTGCATTAAGTCTGGGGCCCAGTGAAAAACCCAAATCAGAGGCTGCAAGGGTTTGAGGGTTTTTGCCTGCTACTTCAATGAGTGCATTCAAGCCCGGATGACAACGCCCCGTGCGTATTCTTAATAAACCTTGATGTACCAAAATACGGTTGATTTGCTCCAGTGCAACGACATCGGCAACCGTACCTAAAGCAACGTAATCCAGTAATTGAGCCAGATTGGGCTCGGGAACCTGATGGCTCTCAAACCAATTTTGTTCCCTTAACCGGCTACGCAAGGCCATTAGCACATAAAATATAACGCCCACGCCTGCCAGTGATTTACTGGGGAATTTATCATTAAGCAGATTGGGATTTACGATGGCATCGGCTGCAGGTAACTCGTGACCCGGTAAATGATGATCCGTTACCAGTACTTTGATACCGGTCTCTGTTGCCGCCTTAACGCCGTCAATACTGGATATGCCGTTATCAACGGTAATAATGACCTCAGGATTTTGCAGTTTAACCAGCTCGACAATTTCCGGGGTTAAGCCATAACCGTATTCAAAGCGATTGGGAACCACAAATGATACCTGCCCTGCCCCCAATAACTGCAAGCCTTTGATGGCAACCGCGCAACTGGTTGCACCATCGGCATCAAAGTCGGCGACAATGCAAATCCGTTGTTGTTCATTGATGGCGATAATCAAATGCTCCACCATCGCTTCCATACCCGACAATAACCACGGCGATGGCAGTTTTGACAGCGTCCTGTCCAGTTCTGTTTCGGACGTGATACCCCGGGCTAAAAATAGCCGCTCCAACAAGGGATGAATATCACCTGCAAGCGAACGATTTTTTTTAAACGTGCGGACGACTATGTTTTTTTTGATGCCTTGGGAATACATGCAGAGTCCAATAAAAAATCGGGGGGGGAGGTTTATACGTTTTGACTATCAATTTAACCGGGTACAGACCTGACAGGTTTTATAAACCTGTCAGGTCTAAGGTAACTCGCAACAAATAATCCCCACCCTATCGTTCCCTCGCTCCGGCATGGGAATGCCGCCTGTGAGGCTACTGCTAACCCCATAGACATCAAGTTAAGACATTTCACCACGAAGATTTTTCTTTGGTTTTTCGGCATCCTTCATTCTTGGGTTTACACTTTTTTGCAATAACCATCACGGTCGGGTTAGTATATGTGTCGGGTTACGGCTAGCGCCTAGCCCGACCTACAAAGATTATTAGCATTTTTTGTGATAAAAAAGTGTCAACTACTTTTAGGCTTCTATGAAGGATGCCGGTTTTTCTTCGTGAACTTCGTGTCTTCGTGTCTTCGTGTCTTCGTGGTGAATTAATATCTTTAAGACACTTTGTTAATTAATTGAGCCTTGATACTTGACAGTAAAGTCATTCAAATTAGCCAGAACAATCGGCAGGTCTTCAATTTTTTCAGGATTAAATGCATTGACGCCGACCCGCGACAAATAAAATACTTGATCCGTCATATAGTGACCGGTTGCTCTAATTTCACCTGAATACTGGTAGCGTCCTCTCAGCAGCCAGGCCTGTGAAAATGAGCGACCATCAGCAAAGTCAGGAAAATCCAGTTCAATCAGTTGAATAGTGTTCAAATCAGGGGCAAGGTCATCAACGACATCGGCGGGTCCTATCCTGACCCCCAGTTTGCCTTCATGGGTTAGTAATTGCGCTTTATCTTGATGCCATCGGGCTAATGAAACACTGATGTTACCGGCTTTTAATTCGGCCCCATCGGCAACATAGCTCCAGTTATCATCAACAATCTGTTTGTCTTTAATTATTTGCATAGACTTGCTCTTTAAAAGGGGTGATGCCAACACGGTTGACCATGTCCAGAAATGACTCGTCATTCAGACGATTTTTGATATAAACATCAAGAATAGTCGTGACGGCTTTGGTTACCTGATTTTTGGCAACGGCCGGCCCCAATCTTTCGCCTATGGCGGCATTATTTTCCGAAGAACCGCCCAAGGTTATTTGATACCATTCAGTACCCTTTTTATCAACCCCCAGAATGCCGATATGACCGACACTTTGGTGTGCGCAACCATTCATACAGCCAGACATATTGATTTTTAAATCACCAATGTCGTGAATGTAGTCCATATCATCAAGGGCTTCATTGATTTCTTTGGCAACACCAATAGAACCGGCATTGGCAAGGGAGCAAAAATCCAGTCCGGGACAGCAAATCATATCCGTGGCAGTGCCAATATTGGGTGTTGCCAGTTTTAAACTATCCAGTTGTTGCCAGAGTGCAAATAGATCAGCTTGTTTTACGTCAGCCAGAATCAAGTTTTGTCGGTGCGTACTTCTGATTTCTCCAAAACTGTATTGATCAGCAAGATCGGCTACCGCATCAAGTTGTGTATCGGTCATATCCCCTGGTGGGGAATCAGGCGCTTTTAATGACAAAAAGACAGCATGATAACCGGGTATTTTATGGGTTGCCGTATTGTGTTTTACCCAAGTTGCAAACTCTTTGTTTTCTTGCTGTTGCTCGCTAAAACCGGCATCAAGAACTGCATCAGCTTCGTAGGCAGGATCAACAAACTGCGCTTTCATCGCATTAATGCGTTCATTGCTTAATTCGTTACCGTCTCTGATAAATTGCCATTCCTGCTCAACTAATGTGGAGAATTTATCAAGTCCGGATTCTTTAACCAGAATTTTGATGCGTGCCTTGTATTTATTGTCACGACGACCGAATAAATTATAAATACGCAGTATGGCTTCCAGATAAGATAGCAGGTGCTTTTTTTCCAGATACGGTTTAATCACTTGCCCTATGACCGGGGTGCGGCCCAAGCCACCACCGACGATGACTTTAAAACCTGTTTCGCCGGCATCATTTTTAACCAGATGTAAACCGATATCATGAAATTGCGTAGCGGCTCTGTCATGCAGGGCACCGCTGACCGCTATTTTGAACTTGCGGGGCAAGTAGTCAAATTCAGGATGTAACGTAGTCCATTGACGAATAATTTCGCAATAAGGTCGCGGGTCTTCAATTTCATCAATACAGACACCGGCCAAATGATCCGAGGTGGTGTTTCTCATACAGTTGCCGCTGGTTTGAATGGCATGCATTTGTACGCTGGCCAGTTCTTCCAGAATGTCGGGAACTTCTTCTAATTTGGGCCAGTTAAACTGGATATTTTGCCGCGTGGTAAAATGACAATAGTTTTTGTCATAAGTGCGGGCAATATGCGCTAATTTACGCAATTGTTTGGAATTAAACAGACCATAAGGACCGGCAATTCGTAACATAGGTGCATGAATTTGAACGTAAAGACCATTCCGTAAACGTAATGCGCGATATTGATCTTCAGATATTTCGTCTTTTAAAAACTGTTCGGTTTGCCTTCTAAATTGGGCTACCCGTTCGTCAACAAGGATTTGGTCGTTATCGTTATACTGATACATAGATGAGCGTTTAATAGGCCTTTCTGGGGAATAATCATGGCTGGTAATCATATACTGTGCGTCATAAAATGACAAAACTTATTAGTTGGTGATACCATTAACCGTTAAAATTTATTATATTTACAAACTATAAAACTGAGTAGGGGGATTTTTTTGTGCGATTTTTATTAATTTTGTTAGCGGTATTGCTGGTGCCTCAAATGGCAATGGCAGGTGGTTTTGAAAGTCTTGGTATGACCGGGACTGAGCGAGGTATTTATACCGTTTTAATTTTTATTATCGCTTACGGTTTTGTTATGACCGAAGAATTTACGCACATGCGTAAATCCAAGCCGGTTATTCTTGCGGCGGGTATTATCTGGGCGCACGCGGCAATTTTAGCATCGCAAAAAGGTGTTTCAGTTGAAGCGATGCATGAGGCTTTCGAATATAATTTGAAAGAATATGCCGAGCTAATGTTGTTTTTATTGGTCGCCATGACTTATATCAACTCAATGGCTGAACGCAACGTATTTGAAGCATTGCGTTCCTGGTTGGTAAGAAGACAGTTTGGTTATCGTAAATTGTTTTTGATTACCGGTATCATTACTTTCTTTTTATCGGCAGTGGCGGATAACCTGACAGCCGCTTTACTGGTTGGCGCAGTGGTTATGGCTGTCGGTGCAGATAATGAGAAATTTGTCAGTATTGGTTTTGTAAATTTGGTCGTTGCTGCCAATGCAGGTGGTGCGTTTTGTCCTTTTGGCGACATTACCACCTTAATGGTTTGGCAAGCGGGCTATGCCGAGTTCTTTGATTTCTTCAAGCTCTTCATTCCTTCAACAGTCAATTACGCCGTACCTGCCGCAATTATGTATTTTGCAGTACCTGATGAGCAACCTAAAGTAACCTCAGAAGCTGCCGTCGTATTAAAGCCCGGTGCGCTGCAAATTTGTGGATTATTTCTGTTGACTATCGTTACCGCAGTCAGCTTTAAACAGGGGCTGCATTTGCCGCCGTTTATGGGCATGATGGTGGGTCTTTCCGTATTAATGCTTTATGGTTACTATATCGACAAAACTTTTAGCGTTGAAGGCGACGATAATGGATTCGATATTTTTAACAAAGTCCGCCATGCAGAATGGGATACTTTGTTATTTTTCTTCGGTGTCGTATTTGCTGTTGGCGGTTTAGGTTATATCGGTTACCTTGAATTGTTGTCAGGTGCTATGTATGACGGCTTGGGCGCGACCACAGCCAACATCCTGGTGGGTATAATTTCTGCAATTGTTGATAACATTCCCGTTATGTTTGCTGTGCTTAACATGAATGTGGATATGGATCTGTATCAATGGTTATTGGTTACTTTAACTGCGGGCGTTGGTGGATCACTGTTATCTGTCGGTTCAGCAGCGGGTGTTGCGTTAATGGGTCAATCCAACCATAAGTACACTTTTTTCAGTCATTTAAAATGGACTCCGGCTATTGCGGGTGGTTACGCAGCCAGTATTTTTGTTCATTATTTAATTAATGGTTGATTGATTTAAAGCACCGCACATCTCGTGCGGTGCTGTTTTTTAAAAATTCACCACGAAGACACGAAGAACACGAAGTTTTTTTTCGCTATGTGAATCGTAACTGGCAGATAAAAAGTAAATCCATTCGTCCAGCACTTGTCGAAACCACATTGCGCTTTTCTTCGTGTTCTTCGTGTCTTCGTGGTGAAAATCTTTCAAAATTTTATACTTATGCTTCCCATCGCCAAGTATTCACCCTTTCTTTAGCACGACTCCTGCAACAATTTCTTTAGGTCTCCAGTGAAAAATAACACGAACATCAGGGAAGTACTGCTCAACAAGCGCATGCTCATTTGTATATTCACCGGCTTCAGTTCGGGTTTGCCGCTGTATATTTTGATTGCACTGTTACCGGCCTGGTTGCGTTCTGAAGGTGTGAATTTAAAATCCATCGGCTTGTTCGCACTGATTCAATTGCCGTTTACCTGGAAATTTCTATGGGCACCGTTGTTTGATCGTTACATTCCACCGCTCGGACGGCGGCGTGGCTGGCTATTTATCGCACAAACGGCATTACTCCTGTCCATTCCAGGATTTGGTGCGCTGCATCCCAATCTGGACCTATGGACCATTGCTTATCTGGCCTTTGTAGTGGCATTTTTTAGCGCTTCCCAGGATATTGTGCTTGATGCTTACCGACGTGAACTATTACTGGATAACGAGCTGGGCTTGGGTAACGCCATACACGTTAATGCCTATAAAATTGCCGGCTTAATACCGGGATCTTTATCGCTTATTCTCGCGGATCACTTGCCTTGGAATAGCGTGTTTTTGATTACCACCTTGTTTATGTTGCCGGGTATTGTCATGACGCTTTTGGTCAGTGAACCCCTGCTTAAAAACGGTGCGCCAAAAACGCTCCGGGCTGCCGTGGTTGAGCCTTTTCAAGAATTTATCCAGCGCAAGGGGTTAAAATCAGCGTGCCTGGTGCTTGCCTTCATCTTTTTTTACAAATTGGGCGACAGCATGGCGACGGCGCTCGCCACGCCGTTTTACCTTGATATGGGGTTCAGTAAAACAGAGATTGGACTCGTCGCTAAAAATGCCGGTTTGTGGCCGAGTGTTATCGGTGGATTACTCGGAGGTATTTGGATGATTAATCTGGGTATTAATCGTGCCTTGTGGCTTTTTGGTATGGTACAGATGATTGCTATTTTAGGTTTTGCCTGGCTTGCGACAATAGGCCACAGCCTGCCCTGGCTGGCGATGGTTATCGGCATTGAAGCCTTGGGTGTAGGCTTGGGTACGGCGGCTTTTGTCGCTTTTATCGCCCACACCACACATCCACTTTACACAGCAACCCAATTCGCTTTGTTCACTAGCCTGGCAGCCGTGCCACGCACCTTTGCCAATGCCGCTACCGGTTATTTGGTTGAATGGTTTGGGTGGGTATCTTTTTTTCTTTTTTGCTTTGTCATCGCCATCCCAGGCATGTTGCTGTTGCTTAAAGTTGCACCCTGGAATGATCAAGACAAACCAGCAGGTACAAAATAGCATCAACAATAGAACACGGATGACACGGATTTGACTGATAAGCACGGATAAGGAAGGTTTCTTCATCCGATAAAAATACGATCTATTACACGGTGGGTAGTATTTCGACTAAAAAGAAAAAAATCCGTTGAAATCCGTGCAATCCTTGTTATCCGTGTTCTATAGCCAAACCTTGTTTTTTCTTAGTGGTTGCCGTCCCAAGCAAAGTCAGGCTAAATCGACAGATCGTAATCCATAATTAGCGGGGCATGATCCGAAAATCGCTCGTCTTTATAAATTGACGTGGCGATTACTTTATCCTTTAAAGCAGCGCTGATTATTTGATAATCTATACGCCAGCCTACATTTTTTGCCCACGCTTGCCCCCGGTTTGACCACCACGTGTATTGCTCCGCTTCCGGGTTGATAATTCTAAACGCGTCCAGCCAATCGCCACGTTCAAATAATTGATCTAACCACGCCCTTTCTTCGGGTAAAAAACCGGAGTTTTTTTTGTTGCCGCGCCAGTTTTTTAAGTCAATTTCTTTGTGGGCAATATTCCAGTCACCACAGATAATGTAATCACGGTCATTTTGTGTGCAAACCTGCAAGTAGGGCGTAAAACGCTCCATGAAACTAAACTTGAAGGCTTGTCTGGCTTCTCCCGAAGAACCTAATTTGATATTTTATAAGGTTTGGTGAGATTTGATTTGACATACCAAAGCCCCGTATTGTCTAGGTTGCTTGTGTTTTAGTGTTTCACCTTGTACTATAAAGCCTGATTTTAATGTGTACCCGTAGGCGTACCCAATAAGACGAGGTATGCCTTTGGGTACACCTTTGGGTACACCGCATAAAAGAGGCTTGATATGGCAGTTAAAAATGTGGGAAATTTGGACGACACTGGCATTAAACAATGGATTAAAAATAATATCCGGTTTGATGCTAGAGCAGATGGGAACGGTTTGTATATACGCTTTAGAGAAACCGATAAAAGCCCTGTGTTTTTCTTTTGATTTAAATTCGCTGGCGTTGAAAGTAAAATTATCATGGGTAAGTACCCAGTCCTAAGCCTATCGAAAGCGAGGACACAAGCAAGGGCGTACCGCACCGATTTAGATAACGGTAAAAACCCGGCAGCAATCAAGCGTCAAGAAAAAATGGAGACGGTAGCCAAGGCACTTGCTGAAAAATCAGCGTCAACAGTCAGTGAGTTGGTAGACGACTTCTTTAAGCGAAATATTGATGACAAATGTATAACCGCAGTTAAGATTAGGAAAAATGTAGATTTTCACATTATCCCAGCAATAGGCGCAATGAAGATCGATGCCGTTAAGCCGATGCACATATCAAGCATTGTCTGGGTGGTATTCTTGCACCGGCAGTGGCTGTTGGCGCCAACATGTGTTTATTTTTAGTTGGAGCTGACCGCCAGCTTACGACCCATACCTGCCTGTCGGCTACGAATTAAGGCTTCCCGATACCGGTCATTCGCAAAGTAAGTAAAAAGCTGAAAAAAAACGTATTATAACCGCGTTCCGGTTGAGCTCCATGTTGGACGAAGCCGCTAACGCGGAGAAAAGCCCCACTACCGATTAATCTATTAAAATGTAACCTCAACCCTCAATCAGAAGGGATCGTTTAGCAACAAATAATGAGGTTACAAAGC
>Ga0208613_1000738_pt1 | contig 10867 bp, 14 predicted proteins | sample CryBogmetaGMA6M_FD_184543 | JGI IMG/M metagenome (GOLD analysis project Ga0208613, IMG submission 184543) | Freshwater microbial communities from Crystal Bog, Wisconsin, USA - MA6M (SPAdes) | ecosystem: Environmental > Aquatic > Freshwater > Lake | place: Crystal Bog, Wisconsin, USA | collected... | reverse complement strand
GTGTGGTTTATACCTACGGCGAGGTTGCATAGTTTTGCTTGACAAAGAGCGTGCTTTCACGATAATATCGCATCATGAAAAAACTCCTTGACAAGGAGGGCGTGAGTATACGATTCACGTCCTCGGATGCACGGCGCTGCGCGCCACGTTTATAGAGGTATTAAAATGGCCAAGCTGCCCCACAAGCCGTTCGAGGTTGCCAAGAAAGTTACCCGGTCGCGTAATCTCCCCGCTGTTTTTGTAGAGAAGTCGAGGGCCATTCCGGAAACGACCGACGTGAATCCTGGTAGATTTGTTGAAAATTCTCATTCCAACAAAGGTGTATACTCCTCGGGGAAATCCCGTACCGAGCCCAAGATCACCGACGAAGACCTCGACGTTCACGCCGAGCGAATTGCTCCGGCCGTCGACTCCTGGGCACGGCATGTCTTGACGCGCTTCGGTTGGAACAACCTCAAAAACATCAGCGCCCTGATCGGTAACCCCGACATGGTGCCCAACATCATCAAGGGCCGGATCGAACTTGACGAGACCGGCAAGCGTGTTCCCATCGGCACGATCAACCCTGGTCTCGTCCGCCTGTGGCGTCTTGACGATGCCGTCCAGGTCGAGGCCAAGAAGCGTGGTGTCCGTGTCCGCAGCCTGATCGAGGCCCTTCTTAACTACAACACCTTCAGCGACATGGCCGAGGCCAGTGACCTGGGCCAGGGAGCTACGGCGGTCGCCCACGTTCCTGTGCGCGGCACCAAGCTCTACGCTCAAGTGCGGATGGCCATCCCCTGCCCCATGAGCGATCTCGAAGCCGTGCTGATCGACGACGACGAGCCGCTGGTCTATCTCAAGGGTGTTGAGATGCCCCGGACCTTCGGACCCTTCGGTTTCGAGATGCTGGTCGAGAGCGCTGGCACCCAGTATCTGGTTGACGAGATGGGCTTCGTCGATGGCGGCATGCCGGGTTATCTCTGTAAAGGCGTGGCCGTTCCCTTGACGGCGCCGATCACAGTAATCGGTCGAGTAGTTTCTCGAGAGGTTTAGCCGTCCCTTTAACATAGGCTCGCGCCATGTGCTCTTCGCAGTACGGCTTGAGGATACTGACCGCTGGCTTTTCGCACCATTTATGAGTGTGAAGTTTGAAGTCACCGTCCATCCACCGGCAGGTGTGCTCATTTTTCGGCAGTTCTTTGGGTGGAAGCTCGGGGTGCTTGGTTTTGCCCATGATTCCCACAAACCCTCGGCCAGATCGGATGCCGAAGCGAGTGCAGGCGCCAGCGACGGCAGAGCGGGTGACGCCGAGCTGATCTCCGATATCCTTGTAAGTCCGGCCATCTTCGATCACCCACTTCCGCAGTTCAGGCTCTAACGACAACCACTGTGTTCTGCTCATCAGGCGATCCCGCTGTGCATCCGGACATGGATCGGCTTGTGCCGGCAGTTGGGGCAGTCGGCGTCGGCCAAGGTCTTCTGGCGCGCCATCTCGTAGGCAGACTTACGCACGATCCCGGCGTGACGCAGCCAACGGCTCCGTTGGAACTCGTCAACGTGGGCCTCGGCGTGCTGCTCAAGATCGTCGGCTGTCGCCAACAACGAGTCTACCAGTAGTGTTGACATGATGGAATTACCCTAGGTTTGGGTTACAAGCGAGACATTAGACCCGTCGCTGCACTGTGTCAAGAGTGAAAATACCTACGATGCGCGGATTTAAGCGAGTGAAGACTCTTGACAGCGTTTCGGCTTGGGCATAGGGTGCGGCCTCCACCGACATGGAGCCCGGCCGATGCCCTCCCTTGTGCCGCATATAGATAAGGTGAGGTTGCTGACCGAAGCCGAGAAGCAGGCTCTGGCCATGCTCGATGAGAAAATCCAGACCACCTGCCCTCTTGAGCTGCTCGACCAGCTTGAGCAGACGATCGAGGAGACCGGCGAATGACCACTCACTATAACTGCAAGGGTTGCCTCTTCGAGCGCATTGACGATGGTACCGGCCCCTGCATGTCGTGCAACGGCTACAGCCGATGGGCGGCCAGGACGAAGCAGCTTCCTATCGAAGAGGAGGTCAGGCCGGTCGGGACAGCGGGTATCGTTGGAAACGGCCTGCTGCCTGACTTCGAAATTCGCCGTCTGGCAGCGGCTGGGATGATTCAGCCCTTCGCCGAGGGTGTTAACTCGCCTAGGATGCTCTCGTATGGCCTGGGCAGTTACGGCTACGATGTCCGGGCCTGCTCTGAGTGGAAGGTCTTCACCAACGTCCACTCGACGATCGTGGACCCTAAGAACTTCGATCAGAAGTCGTTCGTAACGATGAACGGCCCCGAGTGCATCATTCCGCCGAACAGCTTCGTCCTCACCAGCACCGTCGAGTATTTCAAGATACCGCGCGACGTGCTGGTGGTATGCCTGGGCAAGAGTTCGGTAGCGCGTGCGGGTCAGGTGATCGGAATTACGCCTATCGAACCCGAGTTCGAGGGCCACATCACAATAGAAATCTCCAACACAACACCGCTGCCGGCTAAGGTCTACGCCAACGAAGGCATCGCTCAGTTCCTGTTCTTTAGGGCGGCTGCTCCGTGCGAGGTCTCGTACGCCGATAAGTCCGGAAGGTATCAAGGCCAACGCGGCATCACTCTTCCTCGCTGATCGGGTCTCACACGATGACTGACTTTCGTAAACTCCCGTCCTACTGGGGCTGCTCGTTTTGCGGGCTGATGCCTGCCCAGGTCGAGAAGATCGTTATCGGGCCGGGCGGTCTATCGATCTGCAATAAGTGCATCGACGTTTGCGTCGAGGCCCTTCGGAACGGAACGGCCGGTGAAGCTCCTGGGGCAGACGAGGGTGTCGATGCCGCCCCGATCTAAACCGCCTACCGCCAAGCAGCTTGCAGCGATGGCCGCTGAAGCCGTAGCCGTCGGTAAAGTCCCCGTGACGCGCTGCCCTACGGCAGCCGCCGCGTGGACGACCGGCCAGAACATCGATTTTGAAATTCTCAAACGCATCGCCGAAGGGCTCCCTCCTCGCACGCTGGCTGACACCATCAAAGAGGGGATCGTCGAGTTCCAAAGCCGACGCAAAAGGAAGTCCCCATGACTCCTCCTAACACCATCCAGGTTCTCCAGGCCCTAATCCACAGCGCCGAGCAAGACGTCGCCGGTCACATCATGCTCTTCCGAGGCGCCGTCTACCGTTGCGACGCCCTCGGCTGCGAGCGTGAGAAGCGTCTGGCCCACGAGGCGCTCGACCACCTGTTCGGTGGCATCGGCGCCCTGTGGCGGGAGCAGTTGGGGATCGCCCCTGCTGGTTCTAGTGGCAGCAGCGACGACCGTAACGGTACGCCGACCCACTAAGTACGCTCTGTTTTTGATCCATTTCTCACAGGTGAAACCATGCCTGATTCTCTAGTCATCACTTATTCAAAGGCTCTCGGTCGTAGCTCCAAGATTTGGACGCCGACTGAAATGGCAATACGTGACTTCTTCAAGATGATTGATCGACCGATGCCCGGAGAGAAGGGATCGGTTGGGTGCTTTACGCCAGCCCGTTTCAAAGAGAATATCCGCAGCAAGCTGACTGCCATCGAGATAAACACTATTGTACTTGATCTCGACATTCACTGCCCTAAGAAGCAGATCATTGATCGGCTGAAGTCCCTCGGGGCTCTCGTTCATCTCTCGTCAACCGCCTCTCACGGGCTCACGGTTACCGAAGTCGGCGTCATCGAGTTCGACGGCTACAAGGCCGGTCGTATCATGGGTGGCTTCTCTGGGTCAGATACCACTCTCGCGGCTGACTGGTTGATCCATAAAGGCCATCATCCGTCTTTGATACCAGTGACCGGAGTTCGGATTCAACCGTTCACCAAGCGAACATCAGAAGATCGGAAAGACGGCACGACGCGGATCGTGGTTGAACACAAGATCAAGATTTTCCATAATCCCATCCACAAATTCCGCATCCTGATCCCGCTGGCGGTTCCGTGGCGCGCCTCTGATTATGCTGGCCCCGCTGAAGCGGCGGAAGCGTGGGCCGAGCTTTACCTCCGAACGATTGACCGAGTCGACCTCCCTTGCGACGAAGTTTGCAGGACCCCCGACCGTCTCATCTATTTCACGGCTATTCCTGACGAAGAGGCTGAGCGTCGGGCTCTGGCTTGCCATTGCACGATCGACGGGCCGCTGTTCGAGCCGAGGGCGCTGCCGCCGGCGCGCGTCCGGCCGCCGGCCCCGCCGAAGATCAAGCACGGCGTCATGGGAACCGAACTGCGCGAAGAGAACGGTCGCTTGCGGTACGAGCCGACTCACGCTGAGTGGGTCGACCCCGACAACCACGAGAATAAGATCGATCTGCTCGACTGGTATCACCGTGGTCCTGGACGACGGTACCGGGTCACTGATGCACTTCGTGACCGGGGTGTCGCCGTACCGGACAACCGTGATGACGGTTACGATGGTCAGGTTCATTGGCTGTGCCCCTACGAGGGTGAACATTCACCGACCAATGGCGGTTTCTTCACCAAGAACGCCAGGGCCAACGATGAGCTGCCTGACCGCGCCTACGGGAGCGAGAAGGGGTGGGTCGAGTTCGTTTGCACTTGCGGCCATGCCACCTGTGACGGCCGGCATAAGCTGGATTTCATCCTCAAGTTCCTTGATCTCGGCATGCTGACGATCGCCGACCTGTGGAACGAGGAGTACATGGTTACGGCCGGGATATACGACGAGTTCGGTGAGATCATCGACGAGGCTGCTGAAGGGAGTAAGGGAGGTGTGGCGGACGCCCTGGCCGAACTTGATGCCCAGGCCGGTGAACCGGTTGGAGTTGCGAAGCCGAAAAAGAAGCAGCGATCGTTCGCCCAGTTGTTCATCGAGGGCAGCGACGATCTGCGCGATGCCCTGACCAAGCGGGCCTCCGATCCCGACAAGAAGGCAAAAATCGATAAGGCATGGGAGGGATTGCGCGGTGAGGGTTCGGTAGCGTGGCTCGATGCTGCGGCCGAGACTGAGACTGGGACGGGGAATGGGGTGGACTGGCTTTGCGATTGTCTCACTAAGCTCTTGCGGGACAAGCCGACGCGGATCGGGAATGCCGAGCTTGCCGATGCCCTCTATGCGTTGTCAGAAGATCACGGTGAGAAGTATCTGGATATAAAAGGACAGCTTACGAACCGTGACTTCGGTCGGCCGGTGATTGTTAAGAAGACTTGGGAAGATATCGTAGAGAAGCGAGCTAAGAGCGCAGCAAAAGCAGCAGAAGCTGATCGAGCAAAAAGCAACGCCCCTCAGGCTGATGCCGGTTCTAAGCCGATTATTATGTGCCTTGGAGGTCATATCTCGGAGGCGGTCGATAAGATCGATCAAGTTATATCTTCGCTTGACCCTCCCATGGTGTTTTACCGGGATGGTTTAGTAAGAGTCGTGGATAACCCGGTAGCAGTCATATTGGAAGACGGCGTAACTATCGCTGCTGGGTCTAAGACAATAAAAGACATGAAAGATGCTGATGCTCGGGTTATCGTAGCACAGCACGCCGTGTGCGTGAGAGAAGGCGCTAAAGGGGCAGTAATACCTATTGATCCTCCTTCTGATTACATGACCGCTTGGAGAGAGCGGGGTAATTCTAGCGTTCCATATCTCCGCGCGATAAGCCCCGTTCCGATTCTTCGTTACGATGGTGGCCTCTCCATTCTTCCCGGATACGACGCAGAGTCACTGCTTTACTTCAGCGGTGGCGTCGAGGTTGATGTACCGAAGGCCCCAACCTACTCTGACGCTCAGGCCGCGCTTGACGTCCTTCTCAGCCCCTTCGTCGGGTTCCCGTTAGAGTCACGGGACAAACCCCGTGAGGAAGATATCGACACGGCGGCGCTCCTCTCTGCCTTGTTCACGTTGGCAATCCGACCTCTGCTGCGCACGAGCCCTATTCATGTCATCAGCGCCAGGGCGTCGCGGACAGGTAAGGGCCTCCTGGTTAAAGCGATCTGCACCCTTGTCAGTGGCGCCGACGCCATGACCCTGCCAGCGACTAAGAGCAAGGACGAGAACCTAGTCAGTGAAGAGCACCGAAAGCGGATCACCACCGTCCTCAAGGCCGCACCCTGCGCAGCTCACTTCGACAACGAGACGGGGTCATTCGGATCTGACCCGCTTTGCACGATGCTGACCAGCGAAGAATGGGCAGACCGTGAACTCGGTACCAGTAACTCGGTTCGACTCCCCAACACCGTGTTGACGTTCGTCAGCGGCAACAACCTATCCCTCCGGGGCGACATGGTTGGCCGAGCTGTCGCCCTTCATATGGATGCTGACGTCGAACGGCCAGAAGCCCGGAAGTTCGAGATCACCGACCTGATTGGCTACATCGTCAGGGAACGACCGGTGCTCCTGTCAGCGCTGTTCACGATCCTGCGGGCCTACCGGCATCTCGGTCGTCCTGGGGGCAGAGAAGTGCCTTTGGGGGCCTTCGAGATGTGGTCGTTGGAGGTCGCCGGGTGCGTCCGTTGGCTTGGCTTCCCTAACCCAGCAGATAGCCAGTTCTCGCTGGCCCAGACGGATGAGGTTAGGTCGACGATCGCGACCATCTTCTATAACTGGCGGATGCTGGTCGGAGACACGCCGATCGGGGCCACCCAGTTCCTCAAGGAGATCGAGGACGGGAAGAATTGCATCGCCAGGGACAACGATCCACAGGGTGAGGAGGAGCGGAACGCCACTCTGAACGCTCGCAAGGCGGCGGCGCTTATGCTCGACGAGGTGCTGTGCCGCGAACTGCACACGAAGACCCCTCGGCCGAACAGCCTCGGGAAGTATCTAAAGGGCATCGAGGGCACGATTTCGGACGGTCGAAAGCTCGTGATCGAGGTCAACAAACATACAAAGACTTCTAACTATCTCCTCCGTCAGACCTGAGCGGAGGCTTGCGGGGGCTGCAGGAGGGGCTGGAAATGCAGCCCCCGCAAGCCCCTCCAGCCCCCGCAAAAATAGGCCGCCGAATTTTGAAATTCGGCGGCCTATTTTTTAATTCATTTTCCTGAATTTCGAAATTCGCCACGTATTTTTCGCCAGCGAATTTATGCGGAGGCAAAGGCCGATTTGCGGAGGCTAGCGGGGGCTAATTTAATCTGCCTCCGCATACCTAAGTCATTGATTTTCCAGTCTTTCTAATTCTTTTGCGGTAGTAGAGGAGTAGATTCTTATCTTATAGCTACTTAGGTAACACTGAAAAATAGTGTGACATAATTATGTTACAGTTTTATGACAAAAGTTTTTTTCACGTTTCTATAGGAGCTGTAGTGAGGAAGGCCGTTTTGCCCCTCTGCCCCCGCAAGCTCTGTCTGGGTGGCCAAACTAGGTTTCTGACCTCATCACCAATTTTCACGCTTGACACAGGCGTTCTATCACGCTAAACCCTCCCGACCAACCCCGCCAACTCGGTGAGTGGCGGCCTCACCAATAACCGGTCGAGATCTAAGTAACCGCCGAGAGCCAGCAGGAGGTCTACGTCTTTCGCCTCCGTGGCTGGCGTACAAACGAGGAGAGCATGACTGTTGAACTGACCGACGAGGCCATCCGGGCCTATACGACCCTGCAGCCGATCAACCCGATCGCCGAGAGCCTTGGCGTGTCCGTGCAGCGGCTCTACCAGCTCATGAGCAAATGCGGCTGGTATCGCTACGGCCCGCACGAGAACCGCATCCCTCGCGCTCTCACGCCCAAGGAACAGGGTTGGCTGAACGACATCCGCCGCCGTCGGGCAGCGGGCGACACGTTCAAGGATATCGCCGAGGTCTACGGCGTCTCCCGGCAGCGTGTCTACCAGCGGCTCTACGGCCTCGAAACCAAAGAGCGCGCCTACGACGAATATCAGATCAAGCTTCTCCGACAGGAAGCAGGAGCACGGCAATGACCGACAAAGCCTACACGAACCAAGGGGATTGCGGCTGCGACGAATGCACTTGCACCAAGCTCGCGCCCCAGGATCAGATCGAGATTCTGAAGCAGGCGTTTGCTGCCAAGAGCCACCCTACCCCGCTGGCCGTTGGTCAGATCGTTATGTGGCGAAACGGACTTCGCTACGCTCACTTCCCGGAGTATGGCCACCCGGCCATCGTGATGGGGTTCGTTGTGCCTGAGCTGAATAGCGATAAGGGATCGACCCTCGAAGAGGACGTGCTGCTCGGCGTCATTGACCTCGCTGGTGTCTTCCGCGTGTTCCCCTTTGAGGGTTGGCGGTTTCAGCCGTATGGGCGGACAGCCAGTACTCTTCTCCGGCCGAAGACGGGTAAGACCAGCCCTCTGAACTGAGACACGATTGGCTGCGCGGTCCCCTCCCAGGCGCAGCCGATCGGCGCACGAGCCAGCCGCCGTAATCCGCTGGTACGCGCTTTGCCTGTTGTGCGATATCAACAGGCGTTTTAACAAACTCCAGATTTGGAGCCGACATGAGCCGAGACGTTTCCTACCCGATCCCCGAGCGCCGCACGGTCAAGCGCCGCGTCAGCAAAAGCGGGAAGACCAGCCTCTACGAGGATGTCGTCATCCAGCGTGCGCACCCGCACTGCGTCGCCAAAGCCATCAAGAACGCCGCCCGCCGCGTCCAGGCAGGCCGTTGGACAGGAGGACCGTCGCTGTGAGTCAGTTTCCTGAATTTGTTGTCGATGCGGCCCTCGGCGCCGTCGGTGTGAAGTTTGGCGACATCGTGACGCCGATCTGCACCGTGAACCCTGATCTGTCTGAGCGGGAGAACGTCGCCAAGCGCATCGCCAAAGCGCTGACCCTGTTCGAGGTGCTGAGCGGGTTCTTCGAGCGTGTCGACGAGGTGCCACCGGCTGTCGAACCGGAACCTGTCAGTACCGAGGTGACGGAATGAGCAACTGCCAGAGCTGCAAGTTCTGGGTTGGCCAAGCCAACGTCCAGGACCTCCGGCTGCACAATGCGCAGGGTGAATGTCGGCGTCATCCGCCGGTGGGTTACCCAATGCAGACGCCGCAGGGCATCAGCACGATCGCGATCACCTCCGTGACGCCCAAGGGTCACTGGTGCGGGGAATACACGCACGGTCTCGTGCAGAACTGAAATCATCACCGTCGAGGTTTCCTGTGACTCAAGAAATCGTCAGTACCATCTGGGCCGAGAAGTATCGTTTCGGCAATGAGGCCACTCCTGCGGAGAGCAAGGCCCGTGTTGCGAAGGCAGTGTTCGCAAAAGATCCTCGACGGGATGAGTTCCTGCCTCAAGTCATCGAGGCGATGGTGAATGACGAGTTCAGTCCTGGTGGGCGCATTCACGCCGGGGCCGGCACTGGCCGCAATGTTACTCTTTTGAATTGCTTTGTAAGCGAGACAATTGAGGACAGCATGGCGGGCATTATGCACGCGAACACTCAGGCTGCTTTGACCATGCAGCAGGGTGGAGGCATCGGCATGGACTTTTCGACGATCCGCCCGAAGGGCGCAGTCGTCAAGGGTGTCGGGTCAGTCGCGTCTGGCCCTCTATCCTTCATGGAACTATGGCAGGCCATGTGTGGGACGGTAATGTCTGGCGGTTGCTTGGCAGGAGATACAAAGATAACAACGGATGAGGGTTTCATCAGCATTCGAGATATCGTCGAGCATAAGCTGAAAGTGCGTGTTAAAACGCACGAAGGCTTCAGGGAAGTTACAGGATATTTCGATAACGGGAGCAAGAAGACTATCGAGGTCTTTTTCGAGAATGGTAGATCGATGATCTGCACTCCCGAGCACCGCTTCCACACGATCGACTTAACAGGGAAAGTCATAAAGAAGCGTATTGGGGATATGGCGGCAGGAGATACTTGCTTATTTCCTGCATCTCAGGAAGCCATTTTCCCTGGGCAGTCTGCAAGCGATGATATGTCTTATGTTTTAGGACATTATTGGGCAAACGGGTATACGCACTACCGGTACAACAAAACGGAAGACGGCGACTTTGTCCATCACGTAGGGATATCGTTCGCGGACAAGGATGCAGGAAAGGCTGCGCGAGAGAGGTGTGTTAACATTCTTTCGGCAGCAGGGATCACCACCATCGAGAAAAAAGGCGATGGGGCTTGCACAGTGTTAACGATGTACGGCGACAGCATGCGAAAGTTCGTAGCGGTCGTCGGCCCGAAGCCGTATTCGCACGAAATCGAATTCCCCTCTGGAGTATCGATCAAGCCGTTCATTGCAGGGTACTTCGACGGCGACGGTTCGTGGACGACTACCAAGAAGGGTCCGCACTTCACGTCTGTGTCGAGAGGCATGCTGGAACAGGTCCAGGACTACCTATTCGCATTTGGAGTCCCCACCAAACTCTATGCAGAAGAGAGGCCAAACGGGTGGAGGACATTGTACCGTCTCGCAATCTCTGGAACACAATGGAGGAATAGGTTTTCGGAAACACTATCCCCATGGTTGATAAAAGTGGGGGCTTCTCCCAACAGCAAGAGCCACAACTTTGTTTACCCCCCTCAAGCGTTGGCATCCGTTCCCTACACAAACGGCGATATCAAGGGGCGAATCGCCAAGGGGCAAAACATAAGCTACCATACGTTCGAGAGTGTATTTCCGAACGCGGATATACTGAAGTTCGGCGGAATTCGCATCAAGGAAATAAAGGATGCAGGCGTCAGACATGTGTACGACATAGAAGTGGAGGATACACATTCTTATACGGCTTCCGGGATAAGTGTCTCTAATTCGAGACGCGGTGCCATGATGGGTGTGATGTCTGTAGATCACCCTGACATCATCGATTTCATCAAGGCCAAGCGCGAGAAGGGACGGTTTACGAACTTTAATCTGTCGGTGCTTGTCAGCGACGAGTTTATGCGCGCCATCTTTGATAACGACATATGGAATTTAGGGTCTCATGTACCT
>Ga0208613_1000735_pt1 | contig 10887 bp, 21 predicted proteins | sample CryBogmetaGMA6M_FD_184543 | JGI IMG/M metagenome (GOLD analysis project Ga0208613, IMG submission 184543) | Freshwater microbial communities from Crystal Bog, Wisconsin, USA - MA6M (SPAdes) | ecosystem: Environmental > Aquatic > Freshwater > Lake | place: Crystal Bog, Wisconsin, USA | collected... | reverse complement strand
GTAATGCCTTTGTCTAGCATGAGTTTCTCCACTTCTTGGATTTCATTTCTGCTATTGACGAGTCCTTTTTCAATCAAAGAATTGCGCCGGTATTCCAAGTTATCCATAGCATCACGCTCGGCTTGCTTGGCATCACGGGCTGCAAGTTTTGATTCAAAATCTTGAAACTTCTTTGTGTACCGCTCTTCAATCTCTATTTCAGGCATAGAAACATCTGGGCGAACTTGCTTTGCCAGTTTCAAAAATTGGCTGCGAGTTTCTGGGTTGTCTGACAATTGTTTTGCCAATCGAGCCAGCTCATCTCGCGCTTCGTAAGACACATCTTCTAAAGACATAAGTATCCCCTAGTTGGTTAATAACGCTTGCCGCCACTACGCTTGGTAGGAACGCGCTTGGGTTGATATGAATTTTTCATATCAAATCACTTTTTTTGTGCCGCCTGGTTTCTCAAGCGTCATTTTGTTTTTGTAAGCACGGGTGTTGATGGCCGTGCCATCTTTGCCGCCGCCAAACTCGGAGAAGCGTGGCGGGTTAAAAATTTGGCCGTGCTGCGTGTTGTTGTCAGTCGGCTTGCGAATGGGCGTAGCGCCACGGGGCTTGAACAAGTCCATGATGTTTCCTTAAGTAGTGGGGGTTGCAGGATCAGACGCTGGGGCAGGAGCGGAACCAAACAAATGGCTCCAAGCGTTAAGAACGAATTCTTTGATAACTGTAGCTTCTTGGTCTAAAAAACTACTTGCCGAATTTTGCAGTTGTGCAAAGTGATTTTGCTTTTCTGTAAGTTGCGCTTGCAACTCATTGATTTCAGCTTGGAGGGTGTCGCGTAGGGTAGCCATACGTTCCTTACATTGGAAGGGGTGGTTGCTGCATTCCAGGCATTGGTGCTTGGGCCATGCTTCGTTGCTGCGGTGTTGCGCCACCAGCTTGCGGTAGCGTCTGCATCATTTGCATAATTTCTGCTGGCATCAACTCGCGGTTTTTAGCTTCGCGCTTGCCAAACATTCTGTGCAGCGATCCTAGAGATTTCATGATCTGCTGACCTTCTTCACTTTCGCTGCCCAGTGCTGGCAGTGATTGCTCTAACAAATCCATAGCCATTTGGATATTGATGTTTGCTGCTGCCTTGCTTCCCATCTTCGGTTCTGGGGTAGACATAGGCGACGGCATAGGTGGAACACCCGAATCAGGCCCAGCACCAGCAGAAGCTGGAGAAGGGATGTCGGTGTTCTCAGGGGCTTGTCCCTGCTGAATCAACTCCATCATCTTGTCCATCGGCATATTAATATCCTTTAAAAGTAGCGGTTAGTTTGCATCCAACCGCCAATGATGGGTGAAAGCCAACGGGCAATCAGGGTAAACCCTAATTACTTGCGCTTGCCTTTACGTCCACCTTTGCGTTTCATGCGTGCCATAACGGTACTCCAAGAAGCGGCCACATTTAAAAGGGAATGCAGCCATACCCTATCCGGTTCCCCGAATTCAATATCTTTTCTCTGAGCGATTATCACGCTTTTTTTGCGTGCCGCCCAGATTGTTGCGTTTATACGATATTCCTTCGCCCTTTGCAACATCCTTACCAGTGTAACGCGGATTGTTGTTCGGTGTTGTGACACGGGCGGTCATTTGTGAGTCTGTGGCCATCATTTTCCTTTTGGAGCTTCTGGTTTAGCCTGGGGCGGTGGGGCAGCAGCGGCTTTGGCCGCTTCCTGCTTCTCAGCCTTTTCTAGATCGTCTTTGAGCAATTGTTTCATAGGCGGGTCAACCAAGTCAATCAACCGTTTCTTGTCAATCACCTTTGCTTCGAACAACTTAAACGCCAAATCGCGACTGTCTTCCATGAAGATGGGGCTGTTGCTGTGCGCGTCTACTTTGACCACAAAGTCATTGGTAAATTGTTCTGGAATAAATTTGTTGTTTTTCTCATCTTCGTAGTGCGTATCGTCATACGCTTGCATCAATTTGAGATACAGCGTTGCCAATTTTTCCAACGAGTCTTCAATAATCAGTGCGCGTTTTTTAGCGCGGCTGCTGCCAAGTCGAGCAAGCTGACTTGCATGACCGGCAGAGCGTACACCTGTTTCACCACGGCCTTGCAACACGCTAGAGATGCCGCTTGCCTCTGCAAACATAGCATCTATTTCGGAGATTTCTTTAAATAAATCTTCCGGCATTTTTGGGGCAAGCTCTTCAACTTTGCCACCAGGCGTGTCAGACAGAATGAAAGAACTGGGGGAGTTAAGGGCAAATGCTTTTTCATCTGTAATTCCCATAAAACCAGAGAACGCTTTTGGCGGGTTGACTTGTTTTGCCAACAGCATGGATATTTCGCCCACACGTTTTGTTCTGAGTTCTTGCAAGTAGATAAGTTTTTCAACTTCACTCTGTCCCCAAAAATAATCGTACAACGGGTTGGGGCAGATCTGCACAAACGGGCATTCACCTTTTAGGAACATACTCTCGCCAGTGCGGTCATAGATTACGACGTAAGGGTTAGCCATCGTGACTACCTGGTAGTCGGATGTTTCATCGTTCCATACCCACATCTCTACCATCTCCACCACACCCTCGGCGACTTGCGCCTGGTAGCGGCTCATGCTCTCCAGCGAGAGATTGACGTTACCCGTGACGTTGGGTTGGACAGCTGAGAACGCCAAACGGTTCATGGCATTTGGCGTTTCATCCATAGGCTTTGGCCCTTCAAACACGCGCTTGAGAATGGTGTCGCGTTTAGGGTGGTTGTACAGCCGTGTGTACAACTCACTCTTGGTCATGTAGTAGCGGTGCGCTATTGCCTCTTGCCGGTCAGTGTATGGCCGGTCTTCCCGCAACACGCCAATGCTAGATGGGTCAATCAGATATGGGTGAATGCTTCCCAACTTCCCAGTAATCACTTTCACAAACGTCGAGTTGTAAACCAGTGACCAGTTGATGGCCGTGGAAAAAACTTGGTCTGTGTTGCTGTCAAGCCAGCGGTCATTGAGTGCGCGGGTCAGCACGGGAATCTTGGTGTGTTCTGTTTTATCAACAGACGCGCCGATGTTGATAGAGAAGCGGGTTGTTTCTGAAGAATACAGAAACGAATTGAGCTGGTCTATGTGTGGCGCAATCTTGTTAAACAGCGCAGGCGGGTCATCAGGGGATGATCCAAACAAAAAGAAACACTTGAGCTTGTCGTATTGCGTCTTGCGCTGATCCAACGACACCAGGCACTTGCCCATGAGGCTTACATAGAATTCCTCGCGGTCTTCTGGTGACTTGGGAATAATCATGCGTCAACTCATTTCTGGATAGACAAGTTTTCGTGATCCTTTTGTACAAAGGTTGGCTTCAGCGGATTTATCCTGCCGGTTTGTCTTGCCAATTCTAGACCATTCACAGATTCATCCGCAATAGGGCGCAAGTCGTAACCAGTAATCTGGTTTGGGTTGCCCCACTGTATTGCATACGGGTTTTGCTGCCTAGATTGCAGTCCTGGCTGGGATTCACCTTCCCGCGTGGACTTAATATCGGTCATGTTGTAGTCTTTTGCCAGACCTTTTAGGGTGTTGTCAGCATGGACAGTACCCTCAGAACGGGTTCCTACCGGTTGCAAAAAGGCCACCATGACCGCTTCACCGTCGCATCCTTTAGGGCAACGAGGCTCCCAAGCCTCAAAAAACCCGTGCGCCAGACATTTATAGTCCTTCAATACTGCCATTTTCAATCCCCATTGAGGTCACGTTGACTGTAATCGTACCGGCTGACCATTCCGACACGCAGCGAAATCTTCCCGTTATCTATCTTTAGCCCCATGCTAGGAACAAAACTAGGCTTGGGTTCTTTACGATAGTCCACAAAGTGGGTCTGGTCACGGCGTTGCATGACCCTCACCAACCCCTTTTTGTAGGAATCGTAGCCCCTGTTGACCCGTATTTGCACCATTTCGGTTAGCGGCAGATCCTCTGTAACGAATATCTTGTACATATTCCGCACGCTCACCCCGCAGAGTTCGGCAAAGCGGATGTTAGATACCGGCTTTTGTTTGTCAAGCATGAGCTTCTTTACCTGACGCAGCAGCTCTACCTTGGTCAGTATCATGCCCGCAATCCTATTCTTTGCAAATAGTTAGCGGCCACCTTGCCAACGTATAGGTCTTGGTCATTGGTCATAGCATCCTTGGCTTGCTTCTCGCGGGTGACGTAGTTGGTTATCAGGCGGGGCTGCACTTGCTCTGCCCAAGCCACCACGGCCAGCGCCGAGGCTATCACCCTGTCATCCTTGCTGCGGCCAGGTGCGCCCAGGAAACCGTCCTCCCGCACGATGGTCTTCATCTCCTCCAGCAACTCCATGCTGTAGACGTTCATCATCTGGCGCTCAAAGAAGTCTTTCATGTAATTCATCATGCGCTCCTTTGTCTGGTGGGTGGTCATAAAGCCAATGCTGTTGGACAGCCCGCCCATGTTGTCCAGCTTCCTCCAGATGTAGTTCTGCATACTGCCCAGAACATCTTGCAGATTTTTGCCTAGCGTACCAGGTGTAGCAGTAGCAATACGGCGCAAGTTTTTGAGTTCGGCAATGACAGCCTGCCCAGGCCCGTTGACCTCCAGGTTCATGGTGGAGTTCTTGTAGGCTCCGGCCAAGTGGGCAATCACCCAGGCAAACTGGTAGGTGTTCATCTCGCTGGTAGCAAACTCGGCCACCTGGTCTAGCCCGTCAGCGTAGGCGCGGTAGACCTGGATGCAGAAGCGGTCTGCCCAATCAGAAGACCCGTAGGCAGGGTCAGCGCCGATAACGTAGTAACCCTTGTCATCAGGCTCCTCCCAGATTTTGAGAGTACCCAGCCGCTCTGTAGAGCGCAGCACCTGTGTGTCTTGAAATTGTTGCCCAAACAAATACCGATAGCACTCCGGCACATTTTTCTTAGCCACCTTGGCAGCGTCCGTACAACGGCTGTTGGAGAAGAAGCTAGTACCTGTCATCACAAAGGCATAGTCCTCGGTGGGTGGAAACTCCTGGTACATCAGGGATTCATCCTTGATACCCTCGGCCATCTTCCAGCGCCACCACGCCATCTGTCGGGAGTTGATCTCTACCCCGTACAACTTCTTGATGTCCTTGACCCACTCCTTCTCATCACCGGATAGCTTGCCATCCCAGTAGGTCTTGTAGATAGCGTCCTCTGCACCCACGCTGTAGTATTCGTTACGCCACCAACCGCAGAAGATGGCACGCTGAGTTTTAGCAAACTTGGCAGTCTTGTACATGTCGTGAAACATGTTGAAGCCCTGGGCGGTACTCTCAAACATGTAGAGACGCTCGGGGTTCTTTTCAGCCAGAGAGGCTATCAGGGATGCCAGACCCTCTTCATTACCCCATGAGGCCGTTTCAGTACCGTGCAAGTAAGTGATAGCTTTACCCTGCCCCAGACGAGACTTGTTGCCAGCGATCTGATAGAAGATACGCGATCTGTTCTTGAGTACCATTTGGTTGCGATTGTGGGCAACCAGCGGAATCTTGAACTCTTTGGGAAGTCCTTCCATATACATCCCAAGAGTTGAACGAAACATGTCTCTGTTTTCTTCTGTATCAGCAACCAGCGTTCCCTGCCAACCGGGGTGCGTAAATTGCCAGTAGAGATCAAGGGCGAGCGAGATAGTGGTGATTCCAAGTTGCCGTCCTTTCAAAATTACAAAGAAGTGGACATCATTATCCAACCCCTTCGCAATCTCTTCCATCACATAGGTCTGTGTCCCCAAGGGTTTTGACATGGGTATAAGCCCGTCCTCCTTACTCTCAATCTTGAGCTGGGCGCAGAACTTATAAAACCTGGCAAGGTCAAACTTCATTATTCGTCGGTAAAAGTTTCTGTGTCTTTCACATGCCGCATGTACCGGCGTATCCTGACATCACAATCCTTACCGTAGAGCTTCTCTAGCTTGGCAAGGTTCTTAGTCAGGAATGCCCGCGCAGCAGGCGCACCGTAAGTACGTTTGGCAGCAAAGTAAGAGTAGAGCAACACCCTCGCCTCTGCCATCTCCAGTATCTCACGGTCAGACATATCTAGTCCTCATCTACCTCTGTTGGCAAGCCCATGTACTCCAGAATCACCTGGCAAGCATCCCGCACCTTGTGGTTGTATTCAAGGTCAGCAGGGGCAATAGTTTTGTCACCCTCATCCCAGCCATTCATCAACTGGATGATGTCCCGCATAGAACCCATGACCAGTTGGTCAAAGAAATCCTGCGCCAGTGTTTCCCCGTCTACTTCCAGTTCCAGCTTCATAACACCCTCCAAGTGCGTACAACGTCACCAATAGTCTTAGCCTGTAGCTTGATACCCAGCCCCTTCCAGGCCCGATAGTTAGCGTTCAGCACCCTAGCCCTGTCCGCAATAGGAACCGTGAATGAGTCACCTACTTCCATAGCCTCATAGGGGTAGTTGTACACAGTCCGCAGCCTGGGCATAGGTACTTGTTTCTCTAAACTTATAGCTTCCATATCCTCTATCCTCATGTAACACTAATCAGATAGTAGCATGTTTATGCTTATCGGGGGGAAACAGGATATTTTTTCTGGGGTGGGCGGGAAGTGGGGGTCACACTTTACAGAGCTAGAAGCCCATCGCACGGCCACATTGCACGCCCATTCCGTAGGCGCACAGCTACCGGCCAGTAGCACCTAGGGCACGCTGTAAGCTCTGTAGAGCGCACAGGGGATACAGTAAGAGTAGAGCGGAGAGCGGAGAGCGGCAGGACAGTGGCCCATATTGTCCCGGTAGGGAAAAACTATCGGCAAGCCGTGAGCGATAGGATGCACACCCCCCCCGTTAACCCCGATCCTGTATGGCTCTAGTCCTTACAGTAACTATACACACACAATAACTTTAATACAGTAATTATATATACTGTTGCGACAAACAATTATTGCCAACAATAATGCATTAGTCTTAACCTAATCTTTACATTGATGTAGTCAACGAATGCTGTAGTTCTCACGTTATCATCAGCATGTCGCAGCAATAGTGCAGCGGCACAAACCCTAAAGGATGTTTCCTGCCATGTCAAACAATGTCAACTGGTCTGGCTTACTGTCGGATGCTGTCAATCAACCAGGCATCATTAGCAGTGCCTACTCCACGTTTTATAACTACAGCATAGGTAACCAAATGTTGGCCTATTCTCAATTGGCAAGCAGGGGCGAACAGCTGTCACCCATCGCAACGTATAAGCGCTGGCAAGCATTGGGCAGGCAAGTAAAGAAAGGGGCCAAGGCCTTGCAACTGTGCATGCCTGTTACTATCAGTAAGACAGACAAACAGACAGGCGATAAGACAGGCGAAATATTCCAGGCCTTTGTTCTTAAAAACAACTGGTTTGCCCTGTCACAGACTGAAGGCCAAGATTACCAGCATGAGGTAGCTACACCAGACTGGTCTAAAGAATTGGCACTGTCTACTCTGAACATTACCGAAGTAGCGTTCAGCATGTTAGACGGCAACTGCCAAGGGTATGCAACAGGCAAAAATATCGCTGTTAACCCTGTAGCCATCTTGCCGCATAAAACACGGTTCCACGAACTGGCGCATGTCGTTTTAGGCCATACGGTCGAATCCACTATGTCAGACAGCGAACATACACCACGGGACATTAAAGAAGTGGAAGCAGAGTCTGTAGCCTATATCTGCTGCTCTATTCTGAATCTGCCTGGTTTGGTTGAATCTAGGGGATACATACAGAACTGGTTGCAGGGCAACAGCATCACTGATAAGACAGCTCAAAAGATATTCGGTGCGGCAGAGAAAATTCTAAAGGCAGGCAAGGCAAAGGCAGAACAGGCAGAGTGACACTTACTAGAGCAGTGACAGTGCTCTAGTGGATTGTCAATCCAGACAATCTCAAACCTATAGAAAGTTTCCACATGAAAACAGCAGGCTTGTTTTACTTTGCAGACGAACCACAATTCGCCACCAGTGCATCGCGTGCATATCTCGCGCACTACTTGCGTGCGTGCCGCAACTCTCGGGGGAATCTGAACTGTAAACGCTACGAAGTTAAGCGAACAGGGTTCGGACGCTACACGGTGCAACTCCGCTACTCTGGTTCGCCAGTCGCAGTTATCGTTACTCACTAAGGGGCACACCATGAAAACAGCAGAATTATCAGGCGCAGCCCTTGATTGGGCGGTGGCGAACTCTGCCGCGCACTCTTGACCGCCTAGTGCCATCTGTAAGCCTCACGGGTTGGGGCTTACGGGTTTGCACTATCGCAAGCCATAACCTTTAAGGAGTTAGTAACTATGAGCAAAGACAGAAAGACTAACAATATGTTTACCATCACGGCCATTTTTAATGGCGTCGAATTGGCTACGGCCAAAGGATTGACGCTGGACCACGCCTACGCTGAGTGTGGATCGGAGGTTGAAAAACGCAAAGGGAGCTACCTGAAATGCGACATTCGATATTCGATAGAAAATCCTGATTGTCAAAAGCTGGTTAGCAGCGACAGGGAGGGTGTATGACATATCCTAATCTGAAGCCTAGCCCGCGAGACTCTGAAGATTATGTCGGCATCGGTGGCGGCAAAGAGTTTTACGTTTACAAGCTGCCTAACAATACCTGGATGGCGCAGGCCGTGTGGAATCTGAGTTTGCGGTTCAAAGGTAAAACGCTGGCTGATATACAAGCGGAGTTGGCCCGTATGGACGAACAATTTAAGGTTGTTGCGCTATGACCGCCGGAGGATACGTATTCCCTCGCGCCCGCACGCGCGACCCTGTAACGTCACACCTAGCAGCTGCCCAGGTGACCACAGTAGGAACGCACTACGCGCAGATCCATGATGCCCTAACACTCTACGGGCCAGCCGGTAAAGACCGTATAGCGGCCCTGGCGGGGCTAGACCCTGTTCAAGTGTGCCGCAGGCTTTTAGAGATGCGTCAGCTCGGCCTGGTGGGCCTTACTGGTGAAACAGTGCAGTCCCGTAGCGGACGCGCAGAACGTGAATGGCAAGCGATAGACCTATCGGAAAATCTGTCCATTGATTTGGATGGCGGCTTAAGTGCAATTAACGAATGAGGAGAAACAAGCATGAAAGATCCCGTGTTGAATTTAGCCATGCGCCTTATGGTTGAGAAAAAGCAGCAGGAGGCCAAAGACCTACTCGCCCGTTATGCGGACGTAAAAAAACAGGCACAAGCGGCCTACGATGCCGTGATCGCGGCCTTTGTGGCAGAACAGGAGCAGAAAACATGATACGAATTCAAGACCCCAACGTGAACAGTACCACGCGCACGCACCCGCGCACCCTTAACGAAGCATTCCCCCGCGCACCTGAGTGGCGGGAACACAAACGGGAGATGGACGATGAGGACTACATGGTGACCGTGGTCGGGCTGGCCTGTATAGGGTTTGTCCTAATCCTGTCCTGGCTGGGGTATTGATACCCGCTAGGACTTTCTGATACACTCTGGCCCGTTGTCGTCGAAAGCAACATATGAAAGCCGTTTACTCATGCACTGCCCCCTGGGGATTCTCGGGGGTTTCGACCAGTGCAGCAGTAAACGGCTTTTTTGCTTTCTACGCGCAGCCGTACTCCACACGATAGCAAGCGTTAAACCTGACGGCGTGGAAGAAAAGGGTACACGGTATGTCGAAAGACTAGGGGGCAGTTCCCGAACAATCCGTGCGACTGGGCGAATCATCAAGTCGAGGGGTATACGGTAGCCAACCCGTAGCATGATGATCCTGCATAGCAGGGGTGAACCTACCTTCTTACTTCGCGCGTGCGTGGGGTAGGGGGGGCTTTAGGTGAAAAGTGTGTATGTATAAGGATATGTTGGTAATCTTTACTTAACTTTATATAGGAGGTAGTTCTATTTGATAGTTTTCTAGTGTCATAATCTTAACTGTAGGGATTGTCCTACGCTTTTTTTTATCAATGGAGGTTCCATGTTGTATTGTGTAAATTGTTCTCACTTTGTTCTGTCAGATGCCAGCCCCAAAAACCCCGAAGTAGGGCGCTGCGCTAGGACTAGAACCATCTCTCTGGTCACGGGCGCTCTCAAGCCCAACTCTGACCTTCCCTTCGCCAGTACAGAACGCATTGACAAGTTCAACCCGCAAGATAGTTGCGGCTCTGCTGGCATTCACTTCACCGCCAAGGAGGATGCTCATGTTTGATTTCTTCAAATCCCCGAAACCAAGGGTGCATCGTTGCAAGATACACGGCGAAGTGGAAAGCATGGGTTTGGCAGCAACTGACACCTATTGGTTTTGCCACAAATGCCTTGGTGAATTTCTTGTCAAATCTTTTCCCGTAGAAATAGAAGGAGATATTCATGTCTGATTTCAGCCCAGAAACCCGTAACTCTGCCATGTGGTCAGGTGATGCGCGCATGATCGCCCAAGGCAAGGCCAACCAGGTCATTCTTACCAAGCAGGGCAAGCTGGCTATTCCTGACCTTTCTGACATCGAGGCGGTGCAGATGGGCCATGTGATGGAGCCGGTCATAGGCCGCTTGGCACAGAAGGCCATAGGCGTGGAGCTGCTCAAGATAGAGGGTGCTTTGGCTCACAAAACAGAGCCTTGGCTCAAATCACACTTTGACTTTGCGGGGACTGAAGATGGTAGAACAATACTTGTCGAGGCTAAGAACTACAACGCGGGCAGTCGTAGCAAGTTTGACGCGGACACTGGACTTATGCCAGCTGCGGATCTGGCTCAGCTTGTCCATGAAGCAACCGTATTCGATGTCGAAACTGTATATCTGGCCGTCCTATTTGGTGGTCAGGAGTTTGTCCTCATTCGTAAGGAAATTGACCAGCAGATGAAGGCTGACCATATCCAGGCCATGTCCAGCGTGTGGGCGCATGTTAAGAACGGGACTACCCTGCCACCGGAGGATCTAGAGC
>Ga0208613_1000734_pt1 | contig 10888 bp, 5 predicted proteins | sample CryBogmetaGMA6M_FD_184543 | JGI IMG/M metagenome (GOLD analysis project Ga0208613, IMG submission 184543) | Freshwater microbial communities from Crystal Bog, Wisconsin, USA - MA6M (SPAdes) | ecosystem: Environmental > Aquatic > Freshwater > Lake | place: Crystal Bog, Wisconsin, USA | collected... | reverse complement strand
AATGTGGAGGAGGGCATCGCGGCGGCCATGCAGTATCGCAACAGCGAGCGCGGCCGGGACTGGTTCCCTTCCGGTGCCTCGATGGAAGTCCTGCGGAAATACCGCTCGGCTGCCAAGTCAACTCTGCCGGGATTGCGCAAGCTCAATCCCAAGGGGAATGAGACCATCGCCGTGATCGAGAATGACACAAATCCGCCGCCCGCTCTGCTTTGCTTCAAGACGGTCCATTCCGTGTCGGTCACGCCGGCCGTGATTGTTGCGCCGGCCTCGACGGCGACGCTCCGCGCGTCAGCCTCGGACATCGATGGCGGTTCGCTGACCTATACCTGGAGCAAGGTCAGGGGCAGGGGACCCGTCACCTTCAGCCCGAATGGCACGGCCGCCAGTTCCAACAGCGTGGCCTCGTTCACGGTTCCGGGCCCCTATATCCTGCAATTGACGGTTGCGGATGCATCGCTCGGCGATGGGGCCACCGGCTATGGCGGGGTCCGGACCAATCTCCTGGTCTCCTTCGGGAATGTTGTGAATCAGCCGCCCGTGGCGGATTCGCAGGCCGTGGCGCTCGCCGAGGATACATCGAAGGCGATCACCCTGACCGCCAGGGATCCAGAGGGTTACGAGTTGGTTTACACGCGTACGGCGTCTCCTGCCCATGGCACGCTGTCCGGTGCCCTGCCGAATCTGACCTATACGCCGGTGAAGAACTGGCACGGGGAAGATAGTTTCACGTTCACCGTCGAGGATAGCGATGGGGCCGTGTCGGTTCCCGCCACGGTCAAGATCGCTGTGACCCATGTAAATCATCCGCCGGTGGCCTATTACCGGAGTCTGCCGGTGTCGATGAATACCGCGGCCGACATCCAGTTGTCAGCCAGTGACATTGACGGCGATGCCCTCACGTTTACGATGTTGTCCCAGCCCGAACACGGTACGCTGTCGGGCACCGCGCCAAAGCTCACCTACACTCCCGCCAGCGGTTTCAACGGGATTGATCATTTCACCTTCAAGGTCAATGACGGCCAGGTGGATTCCGAGCCGGCCACCGTTACGATCACCCTCTGCAGCCTCACGAATGGCGTCTACTCCGAGTTCTATCAATGGGTTGGACTGAAAAGTCCCGAGCCCTGGCCGGACATGGCGAGCCGGAAACCGGACACAACCCGTATCGATTCGAAGATGCAGATCGGCAGCAAGGAGTTTCCTCCGGGCTTTGAGGATCACTTCTGTTCGCGTCATACGGCGTATATCAAGATCGACAAGGAAGGGGACTATACGTTCATCTCGTCCGGGGATGACAATACGAAGGTCTGGGTTGATGAGAAGCTGGTGTGTGTACAGATCTACCAGGTTTACGGGCCCAATCTCGCGGGGAACAGTGGTCCCCTCCACCTGACCCCGGGGTATCATGCGGTCCGCTTGGAATTCATGGAGACCTACGGCAATAATCTTTTCAATCTATCCTGGTCCGGTCCCGGTTTCGGGCTGCAGGGTGTGCCGGCGAATGTATTCTTCCGCCGGCTGTGATCACATGCTGAAAATCGAGAATAACATCAAAGGAGATAACCGATCATGAAGCGTAGCCTGATGATGGTGATGACTGTACTAATGATTCTGGGGACATTGCCCCTGTTGACCGCCTCTGCGGCCGGCGCGGTCAAAACGCCCGCCGACAGCCCGGTGCTCAAGGATCGCAATGAGACGCCGGAACAACACGATGCACGCATGGCATGGTGGCGCGAGGCCAAGTTCGGAATGTTCATCCATTGGAGCCTGTTCTCGCAGCTCGGTGGCGAGTGGAAGGGAAAATCGTACGGCGGTTACGCCGAGTGGATCATGTACAATGCCAAGATCCCGATTGCAGAGTACGCGGCCTTTGCCAAGGAATTCAACCCGGTCAAGTACAACGCCGAACAGTGGGTGATGTCAGCCAAAAATGCCGGCATGAAATACATGGTGATCACGGCCAAACACCATGACGGTTTTGCCATGTTCAAGAGTGCGGCCAGCCCCTTCAACATCGTGGATGCCACCCCCTTCGGTCGCGACCCGCTCAAGGAGCTTGCTGAAGCCTGCCGAAAACATGACATGAAACTGGGTTTCTATTATTCCCAGAATTTTGACTGGCATCATCCCGGCGGTGCGCTGAACAACTGGGACCCTGCCAGCAAGGGCGATTACGACAAGTACACGGATGAACTCGTTATTCCCCATTTGCGCGAGATCCTTCGGAATTATGGTGATATTGCGGTTTTGTGGTTTGACATGGGGGGCGGGAATGCGGAGCAGCACGCGCGCATCCATAAGGCGGTGTTGGAGTGTAATCCCAGGATCATCACGAACGACCGGCTGGGTGGTCCCTTCCATGGCGATACCTCAACGCCTGAGCAGAATATTCCTGCCAACGGTATTCCCGGAAAAGACTGGGAGACTTGTATGACCATGAACGGCACCTGGGGCTATCGGAAACACGACGAAAGTTGGAAATCCACGGGTGAGCTGTTGCGCAACCTGTGCAAGATCGCCAGCAAGGGCGGAAACTATCTCCTTAACGTGGGCCCGAATGAGTTGGGCGAAATTCCCGGCGGGTCGCTGGAGCGCCTGGCTCAGGTTGGCGAATGGATGAAGGTCAACGGAGCGGCCATCTACGGCACATCGGCGGCCCCCTTTTCTCATACCCTGTCCTGGGGCTGGGTTACCAGCAAAAGCAATCTGCTTTATCTCTGTGTCAATAAGCTGCCGGCGGATCGCAGGTTGACTCTTCCGGAACTCACCACCAGGATTTCCAAGGCCTATTTCCTGGCCGATTCGAAGAAAGAGCCTTTGACGGTCAATACGGCTGACAACGGCATCCCGACTATTGTCGTTCCGGAGTCATCCCCCGTTGTCTTTGGCGGCAACCCGGTGGTGATTGTCGCTGAATTGAAGGGTGGTCCCATGGCGACCATCCTTGATTTCGTTTTCCCGGGAATGCCGGAAGTCGCGATTTCCGGGAGTGAGATCCACGTTCAGGTGCCGCAGTCAACAGACCTGACGAAACTTGCGCCGACATACAATACGGGCTCCCCGCTGGTGACCGGGAATCCGGCTTCCGGTTCCACCAATGATTTCACAAAGCCGCAAGCTTACACTATTACAGCGGCGGATGGAGCGACCAGGGCCTACCGGGTGACCGTTGTGTCGACACCGGGAGTGGTTGGCGTCGCTAATCCTAGTTTTGAAAAATTCGATTTCCTGGCTGAGTATGACGAGACTCTGGGGCGAAATCCGAGTGGCGCAACGTGGGCTTTCAAGCAGACGAAGCAGGGCGACGAGGTTGGCATCAATATCCTGGCCGGCGGCCCCATTCACGCACCGCCAGCTCCGGATGGATCGTTGCATAGCGCGTTCATCCGGGGTGCAGGCAACGGTATTTCCCAGTCCATTAACTTTGATAAGGGGGCCTACACCGTCAGCTTCAATGCGGTGAAACGCAACGGTTACAAGACTGCGGTTCCCCTGACTGTGACTGTGGATGGCGCTCCCGTGATGACCTTGGAGTCGTCGCAGATCGGCGAAACCTGGGGCAGTTATACGTCGACGGTCTTCGCGGTCACATCGGGCGCGCACACGCTTGGATTTGCCAATGGTGAAGGCGATGGAATGAACATGATAGATAACGTTCAGGTCAAGTGTTGCAGGTGAACGTCTTGATCCGTATGTGGTGAAGGGGCGATCACAAATGAGCATGCTGAAAAAAATTGCGATAGTGGCTGGCTTGGTTTTGTGCGGCTGGAGCGTAACGGCCGGTGAGACCCCTTTGCAGAGGCTGGACTTCACCAGGGGCGACAAGCCGGGTCCGTTCGCAAAATCCTATTCTCTGCATTTGGGGCAGATTGCAGGCATTCCCAACGGAGTTCAGAAAATGGGGAGGGATTCGACTCAAATCTATGTCAGCAGTATCACGAAGGGTACTGAAGGGACCAGCCTCCTGCAAGTGGGGGACGTGATTCTCGGGGTCAATGACAAGCTCTTCGAGGGTGACGTCATTGAGACCTGGCGTGCCGCTGTGCATGGAGCCCCGGAGCGCAGCGAGGATGGCAACCTCCGTGTCATTCGGTGGCGCAATGGCGCCCGGACAACGCTGGACTATGTGACGGTTGTGCCACCGCCGGATTTGCTCAAGGGGGAAACCAATGATGTTGACCGTTCAGGGACCTACAACCTTGGTGCGACCGGGCTGCGGGGATGGATTTATACGAAACCCGCGTCAGACCTGGATCGTATCCAGGGGCGGACAACGGCAGCCAGCAGGCAAATACTGGTTACCCATGTCGGTGCCACCTCTCCGGCGTCAGGGGTCATGGAGGTTAACGACGTGATCCTCGGAGTGGGGGGCAAGCTCTTCACAAGCGATGCCCGCAAGAGTTTCGGCAAGGCGCTTACGGAGGCCGAGAAGGCGGAGAATAAGGGCCTCCTGACTATCACCCGCTCCAGGAATGGAATAACGGCTGAGGTTCAGCTCAAGCTCAGGGTGATGGGGTCATACAGCGCTACAGCGCCTTACGATTGTCCGAAATCCAAACTGATCCTGGCCGATGCGTGCAAGGCGCTGGAAAAGGAACCCCTGAACAATGACCTGTGGGGGGCTGTCAATGGACTGGCCTTGATGGCGACTGGCAATACGAATTACCTGCCTAGAGTACAGGTGTTTGCCCGTTCGATGGCTGCCGGTGAATTGAGCATGAAAGGTGGCGGGAGCTGGGATTGTGGTTATAAGACCGTATTCCTCTGTGAGTATTACCTGCTCACCGGCGATAGGGACGTGCTGCCGGGGATTACTGCGCTGACCCTCAAACTTGCCAGGGGGCAGGGCATGTATGGCACTTTCGGGCATGGTTTTTCAGAAAAGACGGCGGACGGAAAACTCCACGGTTCGATTCCCGCATACGGGCCGGTCAACCAGGCGGGCCTCATCGCCAATTTGGGAATCGTAATGGGTAAAAAATGCGGTGTTAAGGATCCCGAGATCGATCCTGCCATTGAACGCGCATCCAAATTCTTCAGCTACTTCGTGGACAAGGGCGGGATCCCCTATGGTGAGCATGAGCCTGTCCCGATGCATGATAACAACGGCAAGAACGCATTGGCCGCACTCCTGTTCAGCGTGCAAGGGAACAAGACGGAAGCTGCCCGGTATTTTGCGAAGATGGCCACGACAGCGTATGCGAACCGCGAATACGGACACACCGGCCAGGGCTTCAGCTATCTCTGGAGTGCGCTGGGCGCCAATGTCGGTGGCCCCGCCGCCGAAGCCGCCTTTGTGAAAGAGGCCGCATGGCACCTGGATCTGGTGCGGCGCTCGGACGGTTCTTTCACCTATGACGGGGGAGAGCAGTACGGCCCCGGGAGAACCGATGATAATACCTATTACGGGCGCAGTAGCTATAATGGCCTCAGCCCGGTCGCAACTTATGTCCTGACCTATTCCGTTCCTCTCAAAAAACTCTACATTACCGGCCGGGATGCGAACAAGGCGAACTGGCTGAGTGAAAAACAAGTGGCGGAGGCCATCTCATCCGGTCGGTTCGATGTTGAATGCCGGAAGAAGAGCCCGGATGAGCTGGTGGCGGCGTTCTCGGACTGGTCACCGGTCGTACGCAGCTGGGCTGCAGCCGAGCTGGCGAAACGTCCCGAGGCCCCGGCAATGGTTCCTGCGCTGATTGCCATGACTGAGGGGCCGAATGCTCATGTCCGCCAGAGTGCCTGTGAGACGCTGGGGTATCTCAAATGCACCAATGCGTTGCCTGTCCTCGTGCGCCTTCTGAAACATGATGACCGGTTTCTGCGGGTCAAGGCGGCCAAAGCCATCCGGAACATGGGTGACGGGGCGAGGCCTGTCCTCATGGATCTTCTCCAGGTTGTCGTCGATACGGTGGAACCCATTCAGCCGATCGTCTGGGCTGACCCCATCCAGCTCACGCATGGTGAGTTGGCGGGAACCATTTTTGACGGATTGTTGAGAAGTTCGATCAATGGTGTTGATCGGAAACTGCTGTACCCGGCGATCCGGGCTGTGGCCGGCAATGCCGATGCGGGGGCGCGGTGTAACCTCGTCGACACGATTGCGAGCAACCTGAGCACGGAAGATATACAAGCTCTTGCCCCGGATATACTTGCCGCGATCAGGAACCAGGCCCCGGCGAATACCATGGCGGTAAACGAGATCCGCATGGCGTGCGCGAAAGTGCTGGCCCGGTACCACTACAAGGAAGGTGTCCGCGCGCTGATGGATCTTGCGAATACCATAGGCGGGCATGGTAGCGAGGTAAGGATCCCGATGATCATGAGCTACTTGAAGACATATGGCACAGCCGCCCGGGTTGTTATTCCTGAACTGAGGGTTTTGCAGGAAAATTGCAGGAATGAATCGTTTCCCGCTGACCTCAACAAGAAGCGAACGGATGCCATTGAGGATGCAATAGCCTTGATTGAAGCTGCCAAAGATCATCCTGAGTTGATGAGCCTGGGGAAATAATCAAGCAAGCCGTAATGCGGCGATAATGGAATTGAGAAAGGAATCAATCCCGTGAAACGATATGGCGCGCTCATGTTCGGTGTGGCGCTTCTTGCGGCTATGCTGCAAACCGCTTCGGCTCAATCTGGCATGAACCTGGGGAAGATCATGCCCGTGGGCGACTCCATTACCAAGGGCGCTCCAGCCGGTGCCTATCGTGATCCCTTGTTTACCCTGCTGAAAAAAGGGGGCTATTCCTTCCAATTTGTCGGCAAATTGACTGAAAACCCGACTGCCGCTCTTACGGCCGACGGACAGGACCACCACGAGGGGCACAGCGGCATGGGGATGGGCTGGATTGATGAACACCTGAAGGAATTCTTTGCGGCAAACCAGCCTGATATCATTCTGCTGGCGATCGGGGCAAACGACATTCGCGGCGCAACCACTGTGCCGCAGCTGAAAGAGCGGATGGACAAGTTGGTCACGGACGTCTTTGCCCTTCAACCCAAAGTGAAGCTGTATCTCGCATCTGTCACCCCTCAAACCGGGCCGGCCATGTCCATAATCCAGGAGTTCAACAAGCTTATCCCCGGCATTGTCGCCGACCATAAGGCCAAGGGGGAACAGATAACCTTTGTCTCGATGGACGCCCTGACGATCAAGGATCTCGAGGACAGTGTTCATCCGAATGTTTCCGGATCCCTGAAAATGGCCGAGGCTTTTTATGCCGCACTCAGTAAGGTGAGCGGGAAGTAGATGGACATCAGTGCGAAATTGTTTTTTATCAGGAGAAGCTGAATGACATATCAACCATCATGGAACAGCCTGAGACGGCACACGACCCCTGAATGGCTCAGGGACGGCAAGTTTGGCATCTATACGCACTGGGGCATCTACTCAGTTCCGGCGTGCGGACCCAATGTGTCATGGTATCCCCACAACATGTACCGGCCGGGCACGCCCCAGCACAAATTTCATGTCGAGAACTATGGGGGGCCTGAGAAGTTCGGGTACAAGGACTTCATTCCGCAGTTCACCGGCAGCCGGTTTGATGCCGACGAATGGGCGGAAATATTCAAGGGTTCCGGCGCGGCCTTTGCCGGACCGGTGGGCGAGCATCATGACGGTTTCTGCATGTGGAACACAAAACTCAACCGCTGGAATGCCCTGAACATGGGGCCCAGGCGGGATGTGGTGGGCCAGCTGGAAAAAGCCATTCGCGCGCAGGGGATGCGGTTCATGGTGGCTTTGCACCATGCTGAGAACTGGAAGTTCTATCCCCACTGGGTGAAGGAATATGATACGGCGGATCCGCACTATTCAGGCCTGTATGGTGAACCGCACAACCTTGAGCTCGGCGAGCTGCCTGACAGGGGAATGCTGGCCGGGTTCGGGGTGCAGGATAAGCCAAGCAAAGCCTTCCTCGAAATGTGGTATGGCAAAGTCCGGGAAGTCGTGGACAACTACCGGCCGGACCTGCTGTGGTATGACTTCGGGCTCGACTGGGTGCAGGAGCATTATAAGCGTGAGATGATGGCCTATTACTACAATGCGGCCGAGACCTGGGGTAAGGACGTGGTGTTGACTTACAAGTGGCACCAGATGGCGCCTGGAACCGGCATGGAGGATGTGGAACTGGGCGGGGCGGATGAGATGCGCTATAACGAGTGGCTCACCGACAGTACCGTGGACGACGGTGAAGCATGGGGCTACATGCGTGATGCCCGTTACAAGACGTCTGGATCCCTGATACGCTACCTGGTCGACAACGTCAGCAAGAACGGCTACCTGTTGCTCAACATCGGCCCAAAGCCCGACGGCACCCTGCCTGACGAGGCCAAGGCGATTCTCAAGGACATGGGCCGCTGGCTCAAGATTAACGGCGAGGCCATCTATGGCACCACGCCGTGGATGCACTACGGAGAGGGCCCGACGAAGGTGGAATCCGGGGCATTCAAGGAAAATTCAAAACTCAATTATACGGCAGGCGATATCCGCTTTACCTGCAAGGATAATGCCCTCTATGCCACCTTGTTCGGCTGGCCCGAGACAAAGGCCGTGATCAAGAAATGCAAAGGTCTGTTGTATCCACAGGAGATTACATCCGTGGAACTGCTGGGTCATGGTGGTCCGCTCAAGTGGAGGATGTCCGCCGAGGCCATGGAGGTTGACATGCCTGCTGAGAAGCCCTGCGACAGTGCCTATGTCATCAAGATTAACAGGAGACGCCCTTTCTGATGTATTCCGCGGAGATCAAAGGATTAACCATGAAGATCAAGAAGGTCTCGAAGAGTCCGATCAAGTGTTCCGCATCGGAGTTGGTGTCCTCCCGGTTCCGTCAAATCCATCTCGATTTCCATACATCCGGGCATATTCCGGACGTGGGCACGGAATTCGACGCCGATGCATTCGGAGCCCGGTTGGACGAGGCGCGTGTGAACTGGATCACCCTGTTTGCCAAGTGCCACCACGGCTTGAGCTACTATCCCACCCAGGCGGGAACCGTACACCCGGGGTTGAAGTATGACCTGCTGGGGGAACAGATTGAAGCCTGCCGCAGGCGCGGTATCGTGACCCCGGCGTACATCAGCGTGCGGGTGGATGAGCATAACGCCAAGGTGCACCACGACTGGGTGGGGCACCTCAAGGACAACAAGTACTGGAAGTGGGGAGAGACCCTGACCCCCGGCTGGTACAACCTCTGCATGAACAACAAGGCCTACGTCGACGAACTCGAGGCGCAAGCGGTCGAGACGCTGAAGTGGTATGATGTCGAGGGCCTGTTCTTCGACATGTGCTACAGCCCGAGCCCCGGCTGCTATTGCCCGCGGTGCTACGACAGCATGAAGGCGCGCGGGCTGGATTTCACCAGCGATGAGGACCATAAGAAGCATGAGTTCCTCATCACGCGCGACTACACCCGGCGTCTGGCCCGGACCATCCGGAAGATCAAGAAGAACGCCACGATCTTCTTCAATGGCCGTATGCGGCCCGGCATCGCTGAGGAGCTGGATGTTTTTACCCATATCGAGATCGAGGCGCTGCCTACCGGGGGCTGGGGATACGCATTCTTCCCCATTCATGCCCGCTATGGGCGCGTTCTGCCCCGCCCGCTACAGGGAATGACCGCCCGCTTCCACAAGAGTTGGGCCGATTTCGGGGGCCTGAAGACCACCGACCAGATGATGTATGAGGCTGGCACGATCCTGTCCGCCGGCGCAGTGATGAATGTGGGTGACCAGTGCCATCCCCGCGGGGAACTGGACAAGGGGGCTTATCAAGTGATCGGCGCGGCTTTCAAACACGTTGAAAAGTGCGAACCATGGTGCGTGGGTGCCAAGGCCGCGGCTGAGATCGGTGTGATGATGTTGCCTGAAAAACCTGAGGACGTGGGCAAGCCCCTGGCGGGGGGCGTTCAGAAGTCGGTTGACGGTGCCGGGCGCATGCTCCTGGAGCTCAAGCAGCAGTTCAACCTGATCTACGCGGAGACCGACCTCAAGGGCTACAAGGTTGTCATCCTGCCGGATGGGGGTGTGATCGGGGAGTCGTTGAAGAAAGCCCTGAAGGCTTTCCTGGCCAGCGGTGGCGCGGTGATCGCCTCGCACAAGGCGTCTTTGCTGGACGGCAAATTCCAGTGTCCGGGCCTGCCGGTCCGTTACATCGGTGAGAATCCCCATACCCCCTGCTATCTGGACTTGGGCAAGACCCTCGGCCAGGGCTGGCCGCAGAGCAAATTTGTCTTTTACGAGGCCAGCACCTTTGTGAAGCCCGCCACCGGCGCCGTGGCGATGGGGAGATTGGTCGGTACATACTTCAACCGGACATACGAGCATTTCTGCTCCCATCAGCAAACTCCTTACGACAAGAATACGTCCCATCCGGTTGTTGTGGTGAAGGGGCGTGTGGCCTACATTTCGACGGAAATCTTCAAGGCCTACCGGGAGCATTCGTACTCGCTGTACAAGAGTATTGTGTCCCGTGTCCTCGAGCAGGTGCTCCCGCTACCCATGGTGAAGACCCATGCTCCCTCGGCCATGGAGATTTCAGTCAATCGTCAGGCCAAGCCGAAGCGGTTGGTGGCCCACCTTGTCAATTTCCAGCCCCAGCGGCGTCACATCAACGTCGAGTGGATTGAAGAGTTGTACCCGGTGCGGGATATCCCGCTGGCGGTGCGGACAGGAAAGCGGCCGAAGGCCGTCACCCTGGCCCCGTCCGGCGACCCGCTACCCTTCACAATGGAAGGGGCGTACTGTCAGATTGTGGTGCCCGAGGTGAAATCGCACGTCATGGTTGCGTTTGAAGGGGTCTGATATCAGGCGCCGGTCTTGATGTCATTCAGGAGGCGCTCCAGACGCCTGCCATACTCAACATAATTACGGTACATGACAGCCT
>Ga0208613_1000733_pt1 | contig 10904 bp, 11 predicted proteins | sample CryBogmetaGMA6M_FD_184543 | JGI IMG/M metagenome (GOLD analysis project Ga0208613, IMG submission 184543) | Freshwater microbial communities from Crystal Bog, Wisconsin, USA - MA6M (SPAdes) | ecosystem: Environmental > Aquatic > Freshwater > Lake | place: Crystal Bog, Wisconsin, USA | collected... | reverse complement strand
GGGCCAAGGGGGGGGCAGCAAGGCTAGCCCCGGCCGGACAGGCATCGGGCGGCCGCTCGGCCAGCATGAGGTTGTAAGGCTTGACGTCGCGGTGCACGATGCCCGCGTGGTGCAGCCGGGCCAGCCCCGAGGCCAGCTGCCGGGCGCAGGACAGGGCCTGTTCCACGCCCAGGCGCCGGGTGGGCTCCTCCACGCGGTAGCTTTCGCCCAGCAGCGCGCCCAGGTTGTTGCAGTAGTATTCCATGACGAAGAAGGGCAGGCCGCCAGCGGGGTTCCCGCCAGGAGCCGGGGCCTCGTCCACGTCCAGCACCTGGGCGATGTTCGGGTGGCGCAGGCTGGCCATGAGCGCAGCCTCGCGGAAGAAGCCCCGGCGCAGCCCGGCCAGGTCGGCCGTGGCGGCCATCATCTCCGAGGGCCGGAGCACCTTGATGGCCACCACGCGGCCCGTGCGCGGCATGGCCGCCTTGTACACCGCGCCCATGCCGCCCCGGCCCAGCAGGCCCAGGATGACGTACCGCCCGATGCTCCGCATGGCGCGGCTCAGGCCTTGGGATAGCCCACGCACTGGGCCATGATGATCCGTTCGTGGGGCGCCAGGCGCATGGCCCTGGCCAGGGCGGGCACGTCGATGCCCGTGCGCGCCACCGTGGCCAGCCCCTGGGCCGCGCAGAACAGGTAGACGTTCTGGCTGATGAACCCGGTGTCCAGCCCGGCGGTGATCAGCTTCTCCTCCGCGGTGTTCCCGGCCACGCGGTCCATGTCCGCCACATAGACGAGGTTCAACGGGGCCGTGGCCACGTACGCCTGCTTGCCCGTGGCCGCGCGCAGATCCTCGGGGGATTTCTGGTGCAGGGCGCCAGCCTTGGCGTCGTAGAGGAAAAGCCCGGCGCGCCGGGCCGCAAACACGGCGATCTCCTGACGGTTGAGGGCCGTGGGTGCGGTGCGCTTGCCCGAGTCCGGACGGTTCACCCCGCAGGCGGCCCAGAGGAGCTTCGTCAACAGGGCCTCGGGCAGGTCCCGGTCCGCATACTCGCGCATGCTCTGCCGCGCGCGCAGGGCCGCCTCCAGGGTCACGCCCGGCTCCGCCGCAGCCGCCACAGCAGTGCCGGAAAGTCCCAGCCCAACAGCCAGGGCCCCTGCCATTCCCAAGAATTCCCTGCGTTCCATGGCGTCCGTCCTTGGTAGAAATTGTGGTTTCGGGGTCGCCGCGCGGGCCGCGCCTGGCCCGTGATACCCCAATCCCGGCCGCGCGCAAAGGGGGCCTGGACGGCCGCACGAAAAAGGCCGCCCCCGGCAAAGGGAGCGGCCTTTAAGGCTGCATGGTTTCGACAAGGCCTAGAGGGCGTTCTCGAGCACGTCCACCAGCACCCGCTCGAGCGCCGTGCGGCAGGTGCCCAGCGGGCACTCGGGCACGTCCGGGCAGTCGTCCGTGGCGCCGCGGCCCACGAAGACCACGCGCTGCGGGCCGGGCTCAGAGGGGGTAAGGGTGACGAGCACCCGGCCCTGGCAATGCGTGTTGTCCTTGCCGCCCAGGGGCGCTCCGCCATAGTTGGCCTGGCTGGCGCGGTCGAAGGTGCCGCTGGAGAAGCGGCGCTGGGTGGCGTCACGCAGGTCCAGGGCGTCCTTGCCCGCCTGCCCCGGCCCCACGCCCGCATTCGGCAGCCAGTAGTGGATGTCCTTGCTGTAGCCCGCGCCCACGGCCGCTTCCGGGAGGCGCAGCTCCTCGTGCAGCAGGCCGAGGCTGGCCTTGCGCGTATCGGCGCAGAGCAGGTGGGCCTCGACAGCGTAACGCACCGGGCCCGAGGCCTTCAGCGTGTAGCCCTTGGCCGACAGGGTGCGGGTGATGAATCCGCGCAGGGAGGCGTCCTCAGATCCGACAGATGACCCGGCAGGCCCGGCAAGTTTGGCGCGGCCCTCGGCGTCCAGTTCGTAGGTCTTGAGGCTCAGGGTGTAGTCGCCCGCCGTGCGGCCGCCCTCGCTTAAGGCCCGCACCAGGAGATTGGGGTCGCGCTGGGCACAGCCGCCCAGGACCGCCAGCGCAACCAGCGCCGCCAGGAGTAACTTCCGCTGCATGTAAGCTCCTTCGATTGCCTCTCCTGCGGCGGGAGTGCCGCAGGCATTAGATAGCCCATCGCTTGTCATGGGGCAAGCCCCCCAAGTTCCCGGTTTTGTCCCCCCGGGAGCCCTTGCCAGGGACAGGCACCAGAGGATACATCTGCGCGCACAACGGGTGTTTCAAACCACCAGGAGAGGACGCATGGCCCTGTTTTCCGTCCGCGCAAGCGGCCCGCTGGAGCATCTCCTGCGCCTGTTCGGGCTCTTGGCCGTGGTGGGCCTGGTGATTCTGGCCTTCTGGAAGAACAGCGAGCGCAACATGGAGCGCCTGAACGCGCGTTTCGGGCTCTCGGACGCGACCCACAGCCTGTCCAAGGACGAGCAGGACCACGTCCAGGCCTATATCACAGCCCTGCGCGCCACCTACGGCCTCGAGGCCCGGGTGCAGGTGCGCCAGGGCCCGGTGGAGGCGCCGGAACAGGACGGCAAGACCCTGTTCGTGGGCCTCGGCCTGAACGACAAGACCGCCGTGGTCATCCTGCCGCCCCTGGTGGAGCGCGCGCTCGGGCCGGACTTCGCGCGGCAGCTGGTAGCCGAGCATTTCCCCTTTTATTTCAAGCCGGGCAAAGGCTGGCAAAAGGGCCTGATCCTGGCGCTGGACCTCATCCAGGCCCGCCTGGCGGCCCTGAATGCCCCGGCCCAGAATCCCCCGGCCAAGAGTGACGACGCGCCCCGGAACCCGACAAGCAAGGACGTCCTGTGAGCGAACAGCCCCCCGTGATCCTGTATACCGACGGCTCCTGCCTGGGCAATCCCGGACCCGGCGGCTTTGCAGCCGTGCTCGTCTGCGGAGCGCACCGCAAGGAGCTGGCCCAGGGCTTCTCCGGCACCACCAACAACCGCATGGAGCTCATGGCCGTCATCGTCGGCCTGGAGTCCCTGAAACAGCAGAGCGCCGTGGAGATCGTCACGGACTCGCAGTACGTGCAGAAGGCCTTCACCGACCGCTGGCTCATCGGCTGGCAGAAGAACGGCTGGAAGACCGCAGCCAAGCAGCCGGTCAAGAACCAGGACCTCTGGAAGCGGCTCGCGGCGCTCATCGCCGGGCACAAGGTCACCTGGCGCTGGGTGCGCGGCCACAGCGGGCACCCGGAGAACGAGCGCTGCGACGAGCTGGCGCGCACCGCGGCCTCGGGCCGGAACCTGCCGCCGGACATCCAGGGTTCCTAGGCCCCCACGCCCTCGCCCCAGTCCCAGGTTTTGCGCGCCAAAAGCTTGAACGAGCGCCTGCCGTGGACCATCTGGGCCAGGGCTGCCGGGGCGCAGCCCACAAAACCCCGGATGGGCCCGACCCCGAAGTGCGTCATGGCCCCGAAGAGCACCCAGCGCAGGCGGTTGGACCAGACGAGCTCGGGCCGCACCGTGCGCGTGAGCAGCCGCTCGTACTCGCTGGCCGCCGCAGCCTCCCCGGCCGTGAGGCCGTGCAGCACGGCCGAGGCCGCATGCGCGCCCGTGGCCAGGGCGTAGAAGATGCCCTCGCCAAAGAGCGGCTCCACAAAGCCCCCGGCATCCCCGGCCAAAAGCAGCCGCCCGGACGCGGGCCGCTTGAGCGCGTTGCCGTAGGGCAGCGGGTGCCCGTGCAGGGGCACGCCCTCGGGCTCGGGCACGCCGAGCAGGCGCAAAAAATCCAGGAAGATGGCCTTGAACTCGCGCCCGCCAGGCACATCGCGTTCCGCGCGCCTGAGCCCGCAGATGCCCACCTTGGGCCCGTTTGGTCCTGGAAAGACCCAGCCGTAGCCTGCGCCCGGCACACTCGTCCCGCCCACGTGCAGCTCGGGCACGGCGACCTGGCGCGGGAACTGCCCCGGTCCCACGCCCACGGACAGCTCCACCTCGATGGCCGCGGCCAGGTTGCGTTGCCAGATCGCACGCTGGGCCGCGCGGTCGAAACCGGCAGGGCCCAGCGCCCGGCGGGTCACGGAGTTGGCCCCGTCCGCGCCGATGACAAAGCGGCCGGAGAATTCCTCGCCGCCCTGCAGGCGCACCAGGCCCGAAGCCGCATCGCAGGACGCCACGGCCCGGCCGGGCAGGTACTCGGCCCCGCGCGCCACGGCGCAGCTGACCAACAGCGCGTCCAGGGCCGGGCGGTCCACGAAATGGAAGCTTTCGGCCGCAATGCCGCGCAGCAGCACACGGCCCTGGTGCAGGAACAGGTACTCCGGGGTGCTGTGGAACAGCCCGCCCCCACCAGTCCGATCAGTCAGGGCAGTCCGATCAGTCAGGGCAGTCCGATCGGTCAAGGCAGTCAGATCCGCCACTGTGAGACCGAAGATGCGCGCCAGCGCCTCCACGGTCTTGGCCGTGAGCAGGCCGCCGCAGAGCTTGGGCCGCGGGTGCGCCGCGCGGTCGACGAGGGCCACGGATGCCCCTCGCCCGGCCAGCACACACGCTGCCGCCGCGCCCGCAGGACCCGCGCCCGCCACCACCACGTCATAGCTCTTGACCACAGGCCCTCCGCAATACTACTTGACCCCCGCCCGTGTACCGCGCCCCGGCCCTGCGGGCAAGACTTGAAACGAGGAACCATGTCCCCCACGACCGCTCGGCTGGAAGCCATCCTCTTTGATTTCGACGGCACGCTCTCCAGCCTGACCCTCGACTTCGACCGCCTGCGGCGCAAGATCACGGCCCTGGCCGAGCCGTTTCTCGGCGAGGAGCCGGAACCATCCACGCTGCCCGTGCTGGAGTGGCTGGACGAGCTGGCGGGCGAGATCCGGGAGTTCGACCACGCCCTGGGCCAGGAGTTCCACTGCCGCGGACGGCTCGTCATCCAGGCCACGGAGCTGGACGCCGCGCGCGAGTCCGAGCTCTTCCCCTTCACCCGGCCCATGCTGGCCTCCCTGCGCGCCTGCGGCATCAAGACCGGCATCCTCACGCGCAACTCCACCGCAGCCGTGAAGGTGGTCTTCCCGGACATCGCGGCCTGCTGCGACGCATTTGTGGCCCGGGAGGACACGCCCAGGGTCAAGCCCGACCCGGCCCACGCGCTGGCCGTGCTGGCGCGCCTGAACGTAGCGCCGGAGCGCGCCCTGCTCGTGGGCGACCACCCGCTGGACATCCAGGCCGCACGGGCCGCCGGGCTTTATTCCGCGGCCGTGGAGAGCGGGCATTCCAGCCGCGAGGCCCTGGCCGCGGCCCATCCGGACTACCTGGCCCGGGACTGCGCAGAGCTCATGACCCTGCTCTGCGCGGAGCATCCATTGCCATTGCCCTGCGGTTGATCTATATCCCCCTGGAACAGGTGGGATATAGATGTACAAGCGGCTCAAACGATCCGACCTCAAGCCCGGCATGTACGTGGTCAGCCACGGCCTGGGCACCTTCGACAGCCCGCTGGTGCAGGTGGACAAGCCCCTGCTCACCCGCGCGCACATCGACGAGTACGTCCCCAGGGACGTTGAGAATGTGCTGATCGACACCAGCATCCAGATCTCCCTGCTTGGCCAGGTGCGGCCCGTGGGCGTGCCCATCACCACCGGCCTGGGCGAGGAGCTGCCCATCGCCAAGCGGCTCTACTCCGACGCCCTGGTCCACGTGAAGGGTTTTGTGGACGACGTGCGCAGGGGCACGGACATCGACTACCGCAAGGCCACGCCCCTGGTCGAGAACTTCATCGAAAGCGTGTTCCGCAACGAGTCCGCGGCCGTGACCCTGTTCAAGCTGCGCGGCTTTGACGAGTACACCTACACCCACTCCATCAACGTGAGCATCCTGGCCGTGCTCCTGGGCAAGCACCTGGGCCTGGACAAGCCCACCCTGCTCCAGCTAGGGCTGGCGGGCATGTACCACGACGTGGGCAAGGCCAAGATCCCGGAGGGCATCCTGAACAAGCCGGGCAAGCTCACCGAGGCCGAGTTCCAGACCATCAAGGCCCACCCGCTGGAGGGCTATAAAATCATGCAGGGCCAGGCGGACCTGGACCCGGAGATACTGCGCGCCGTGGTCGAGCACCACGAGCGCCACGACGGCACCGGCTACCCGCGCGCGCTCCGGGGCGAGGACATCGGCCGGTTCTCGCGCATCATCAGCGTGGTCGACGTGTACGACGCGCTCACCAGCAGGCGCGTGTACAAGGACGCCATGGCCCCGGCCAAGGCCCTGGGCATGATGTACCAGTGGCGCGACCGCGACTTCACCCCCCGGGCCATCGAGAACTTCATCCGCTGCATCGGCGTGTTTCCCGTGGGCAGCTTCGTGCGCCTCTCCGGCGGGGAGTACGGCATCGTGGCCAGCGCCAACGCCGTGCGGCCCACCAAGCCGGAGATCAAGGTCGTGCTGGACGCGAAGATGCGCCCGCAGCTGCCGCGCACTCTCGACCTGGAGGCCCTGGAGGGCACCCCCGAGGCCCAGGAGATAGCCGAGGTGCTGAACCCGGCCGAGTACAAGATCGACGTGGAGCGCTTCTTCACCGCGTAGGCCCTGCCGCCGCTGTCCGGGGCTTTTCCCTTGCCCGCGCGGGCGCTTCGTGCTAGCCGCAGGCATCATGTTCGAATCCCTGTCCGACCAGATCGTCCGCATCAGCATCCTGGCCGTGCCCCTGCTCCTGGGCCTGACCTGCCATGAACTGGCGCACGGGCTCGTGGCCCTGGCGCTCGGCGACCCCACGGCCAGAGATGCCGGGCGCCTGACCATGAACCCCATCCGCCACCTGGACCCGCTGGGCGCCATCGCCTTTATCGTGGCCAGCATCGGCTGGGCCAAGCCCGTGCCGGTGAACGCCAGCTACTTCAAGCGGCCCATGCAGGGCATGATGCTCGTGGCCCTGGCCGGGCCTGCGGCCAACTTCGTCCTGGCCGCGCTCTTTGCCGGGGTCTTCCACCTCATCGTGCCGTTGGCGCCTACCCACCCGGAGCTCATGTTCCTGCTGCGGCCGCTCGCGTACATCAGCCAGTACGGGGTGTGGGTGAACCTGATGCTCGGCTTCTTCAACCTGCTGCCCATCCCGCCGCTGGACGGCAGCAACATCCTGGCCGGGCTGCTGCCCGAGCGCCTGGCCTACAGCTACATGTCCCTCGGCCGCTACGGCTTCATGCTGCTGCTCGGCCTGCTCATCGTCTCGCAGCTCTTGGGCCTGAGCCTGCTGGGCGAGCTCATCTTCCCCCCGGTGGACCTGGTCTCCGGGCTGCTGGGCGTGCCCCTGCCGCACCTGTAACCCTTTAACCCAAAAGCAGACCATGACCGCCAAAAACGAACGCATCGTCTCCGGCATGCGCCCCACCGGGCCGCTGCACCTGGGCCACCACTTCGGCGTGCTGGCCAACTGGCTGAAGCTCCAGGAGGAGCATGAATGCTTCTTCTTCGTGGCCGACTGGCACGCCCTGACCACCGAGTACGCCGACCCCAAGCGCATCAAGGGCTTTGTGCCCGGCCTGGTCCTGGACTGGATCGCCGCAGGCCTGGACCCGGAAAAGTGCGTCATCTTCCAGCAGTCCCAGGTCAAGGAGCACGCCGAGCTGCACCTGCTTTTGTCCATGCTGACCCCGCTGGGCTGGCTGGAGCGCTGCCCCACCTTCAAGGAGGTGGCCCAGGAGCTTTCCGGCCAGAAGGACCTGGCCACGTATGGCTTCCTCGGCTACCCGGTGCTCATGTGCTCGGACATCATCCTGTACAAGGCCACGGCCGTGCCCGTGGGCCAGGACCAGCTGCCGCACCTGGAGCTGACCCGCGAGATCGCCCGGCGCTTCAACCACCTGTACTGCGCCGAAAACGCGCCCTTCTTCCCCGAGCCCAAGGCCCTCTTGACCGAGGAGGCCAAGCTCCCGGGGCTCGACGGCCGCAAGATGAGCAAGAGCTACGGCAATTCCATCACGCTCGGCGAGCCGCTCGAAGACATCGCGCCGAAAATCAAGACCATGCTCACGGACAAGAACCGCCTGCGCCGCAGCGATCCCGGCGACCCGGCCGTGTGCAACCTCTTCCCGTACCACAAGCTCATGAGCACCCCTTCGATCTGCGCCGAGATCTGCGAGGGCTGCGTCAAGGCCAGCCTTGGCTGCGTGGACTGCAAGAAGCTGCTCATGGACTCGCTGACGCGCTTCCTTGAGCCCGTGCACGAACGCAGGCGCGCGCTGGAGGGCGACCCGGAGCGCCTCTGGACCATTTTGTCCGAGGGCAACGCCCGGGCCCGGGCCGTGGCCCGCAAGAACATCGAGGCCATCCGCCAGGCGCTGAACTTCGAGTTCTAGTTTTGAAGCATCCGGGGCCGGAGCCGGGTGTGCTGCCCGTTTCCGGCCCTTTTCCATTTTTGCCGCAAGGAGCCGCGCATGAAGGGAAACGCCCGCATCTCACAACGCGCCAGGGAGATCACCCCGTTTCTGGTCATGGACATCCTGGAGGCCGCGCAGCGCCTGGAGGCCCAGGGCCATGAGGTCATCCACCTGGAGATCGGCGAGCCGGACTTCGACACCCCGGAGTGCATCAAGGAGGCGGCGAAGAAGGCGCTCATTGACGGCGAGACCCACTACACCCACAGCCTGGGCCTGCTTTCCCTGCGCGAGGCCATCTGCGCGGACTACCACGCGCGCTACGGCGTGAGCGTGGACCCGGGCCAGGTCATCGTGACCCAGGGCACCTCCCCGGCCATGCTCCTGCTCTTCACGAGCATCCTGGAGGCGGGCGACCAGGTCATCCTGTCCGACCCGGCCTATGCCTGCTACGACAACTTCATCCGCTTTGCCGGAGCCTGTCCGGTGCGCGTGGCCGTGTCCGAAGACGACAGCTTCCAGTACCGGCCCGAGGCCATCGAGGCGGCGCTGACGGACGCCACCCGGGCCATCCTGCTCAATTCCCCGGCCAACCCCACGGGCACGCTGCTCTCGGCCGAGCGCATGGACAAAATCGCCCGGCTGTCCGACGCGCGCGGGACATACCTCGTGTCCGACGAGATCTACCACGGCCTGGTGTACGAGGGCCAAGAGCACAGCGCGCTTCAGTTCACGGACCGCTGCTTTGTCTTAAACGGCTTCTCCAAGCTCTACGCCATGACCGGCTGGCGGCTCGGGTACCTCATCGCGCCCAAGGAATTCATCCGGCCCATGCAGAAGCTGTGTCAGAACTTCTTCATCAGCGCGAACTCCGTGGCCCAGCACGCGGGCCTTGCTGCCCTCACCGAAGCCGCGGACGACGTGGCGCGCATGAAGGCCGTGTACGACGAGCGGCGGCGGTATCTGCTGCCGCGCATAAAAGCCCTGGGCCTGGGCGTGGCCCACGACCCCACGGGCGCATTCTACGTGCTGGCCAATGCCAAACACTGGGCCGAGCGCTTTGGCGGCAGCTCGCTCAAGCTCGCCTTCGACATCCTGGAGCAGGCCCATGTGGGCGTGACCCCGGGCATTGACTTCGGGAACAATGCCGAAGGCTTCCTGCGCTTCTCCTACGCCAACTCCCTCGCCAACATCGGCCACGGCCTGGACAGGCTTGCCAAGTACAGCCAGAGATTTGTATAAGGCCAGCATGGGCAGCCTGCTTGATCGGAAATTCCGGCAAGCGGGACTGGGCAAGGCCCTGTGGAAGCTGCGCGGCAAGGCCGAGGTCCAGGTGGACGTGCTCACCTTCTAGCGGGGTTACCTGTGGCCATACGCCTCTTCGACTTCCTCACCGGCCTCTCCGGCGCGCTCGACCTCATCAGCCCCGAGGTGGTGGGCCACCACAAGCGCGTGGCTTACGCCGCCGTGCGTCTGGCACGCACGCTCAACCTGCCGCGGCCTGAACGCACCGACCTCTACCTGGCCGGGCTGATGCACGACGTGGGCGGCTTCTCGGTCCAGAGCCGCCTGGCCGCCCTGCAGTTCGAGACCGACGGCGCGCTCCACGCCGAGCTCGGCTTCCGCCTGCTGCGCAAGAACCCGCTGCTGGAGGGCGTGGCCCCCATCGTGCGCCACCACCACACGCCCTTCACGCGGGTTGAGGCTTTGCCCGAGGCCCGGGACGGCCAGCAGCGCAAACTTTTTCTGGCGGGCGTACTCTGCCTGGCCGACCGCCTGGACGCCCTGCTCCTCCAGAGCGGCCGGAAGGACGGGCTCAGCCCGCAGGAGGTCATGGCGCGCCTGCGCACACTCTCGGGCAGCATGTTCGACCCGCAGGCCGTGGAGGCCCTGTCCGAACTGGCCGGGGCCGAGCGCTTCTGGGCCGACCTGGCAAGCAGCGACCCCACCCGCGCCCTGACCGACGCCCCGGACATGTTCGAAGACCGGGACATGTCACACGCCCAGCTCATGGCTGCGTCCACGGCCTTCTCGCAGATCATCGACTTCCGCAGCCACTTCACCGCCACCCACACGCACGGCGTGGCCGAGACAGCGGTCTGCCTGGCCGAAAAGGCCGGGTTCGACGCCCCGGAGCTGGACCAGATGCGCCTGGCCGGGAACCTGCATGACCTGGGCAAGCTGGCCGTGCCCTCGGAGATCGTCGAAAAGCCCGGCCCGCTGGACGAGCGCGAAAAACACGTCATGCGCCGCCACCCGGAACTCACCCGGGCCATCCTGGGCACCGTGCCCGGGCTGGAGCAGGTCAGCCGCTGGGCCTCGGAGCACCACGAGCAGCCCGGCGGCCAGGGCTATCCCCTGGGGCTCTCCGGCCGGGAGCTGTCGCTCGGCTCGCGCATCCTGGCCGCGGCCGACGTGTTCACGGCCCTGCGCGAGGACCGGCCCTACCGCCCGGGCATGAGCCGGGAGGACACCATGCGCGTGCTGGACCGCATGTCCGGCCACGACGCCCTGGACCCCCTGGTGCTGTCGCTGGTGCGCGAACACCACGGGGAGATCAACGACCGCCGCCAGATCGCCCAGGCC
>Ga0208613_1000731_pt1 | contig 10923 bp, 8 predicted proteins | sample CryBogmetaGMA6M_FD_184543 | JGI IMG/M metagenome (GOLD analysis project Ga0208613, IMG submission 184543) | Freshwater microbial communities from Crystal Bog, Wisconsin, USA - MA6M (SPAdes) | ecosystem: Environmental > Aquatic > Freshwater > Lake | place: Crystal Bog, Wisconsin, USA | collected... | reverse complement strand
GGACGTATCCTCTATCAACGGTGGGAATATGTGGACCGTTCGCAGGTTCACTATCACCACCTTTGGACCATGTATCCCGATGGCACGAGCCAGATGGTCTACTTCGGCAACCAGAATCCGGGCGGGCTGTTCATCGATGCCAAGCCGATCCCGGGCAGTGACGAAATTGTGCTCATCAATTCTCCCGGCCACGGTCGGCGCGAGCACGAGGGCTTTCTCGCAACCGTCAGCGCCCGCAAGGGCCCGGATGATCTGTCGATGCTCCGTAACATCAGCCCTGCTCCGAACGTGCGCGACCCATTCCCGCTCTCGACCACCCTGTTCCTCGTGGCGATGGACCGCGAGATCCGGCTGTTCGATAAGGAGGGCAAAAGCCGGCAGGTCTATGCCTTGCCCGCCGAGTGGGCCAACGGGGTGCTGCACGAGCCCCGTCCGTTGATCACGCGTCCGCGTGAGAGCCGGATCCCCCCGCGCACCAATCCCGGGCAGGCTACCGGCGTGCTGGCCTGCATGAACGTCTATCAGGGACGCAACATGGGCGGCATCAAGCCGGGCGAGATCAAAAAGCTGCTGATCCTCGAGTCCTTGCCCAAGCCGATCAACTATACGGGCGGCATGGATCCGCTGACCTATGGCGGCAGCTTCACCCTCGAGCGCATTCTCGGCACGGTGCCGGTCGAGGCGGATGGTTCCGCCTGCTTCGAACTGCCGGCCCTGCGCGCCTTTTTCTTCGTCGCGCTTGATGAACAGGGCCGCTCGGTCAAGCGGATGCAGAGCTTCTGCACCGTCATGCCGGGGGAGCGCCTCGGCTGCATCGGGTGCCACGAGAATCGCACGGAGACGGCGGCCAGGCTCCCCGCCGGCAACACGACGCTGGCCTTGCGCCGCGCGCCCAGCAAGATAACGCCGGTTCCGGGCATTCCCGGGATCATTGACTACACGCGCGACATCCAGCCGATCTGGGACCGCCATTGCATCCGATGTCACAACCCCGACAAGCCTTCCGGCCACATGCTGCTGACAGGCGATCAGGGACCTATGTTTTCACACAGCTACGCCATGTTGACGATTCACAAACAGGTGGCTGACGGCCGAAATAAGGCGAAGAGCAATTATCCGCCGCGCATGATTGGTGACAGTGCCAGTCCCCTGATGCTGAAGCTGGAGCCGGCTCATCACGAGGTGAAGGTGAGCGATGCCGAGAAGAGCCTGGTCCGCTACTGGATCAATTCCGCCGCGACATGGCCCGGCACCTACGCCGCACTCGGGTGCGGCATGATCGGCGGGTATGAGCAGAACATTCTCGATCAATCCGACGAGAATCAGGCCGCTGCGCGTGCCGCCTCGCAGGCGATTGAAAGGCGCTGCATACAGTGCCACAGTCAGCCGGGCATGCAACTTCCGCGCAGCCTTTCCCATGAGGGGAATCTTTCTTTCTGGATGCCCGACCTCGGTGACCCGCGAATCCGCTTCAGCCGTCACGTTGTCTTTAACCTGAGCCGTCCGGAGAAGTCGTTGATCCTGCTTGCGCCGTTGGCCAAGTCCGCCGGGGGCTTGGCAGAAACGCCGCCGCCGGCCGATGCCAAGGCCGCCAGGATCTGCCCCGCCGTTTTTGCGGACACCACGGATCCGGATTATCAGGTGATGTTGGCAGGCATCACCGCCGGAAAGGTCAAGCTGGAGGCCATGACGCGCTTCAACATGACGAACTTCATCCCGCGCCCCGCCTACCTGCGCGAGATGAAGCGTTACGGCATTCTTCCGCCGGACTTCGATCCGGCCACACAAAAGGTGGATGTCTACGATCTCGACCGCCGTTACTGGGAATCCCTCTGGTATAAACCCCCGAAGTGAGACCCCGGTGCCCTCACAGGCATTCCTGACAGGACAAGTGCCGCCCGTTTTGTTTTCATTGAAATTCAGCGGCGAATAGCCTAAGACCGGAAAGCATTTTTCTTGCAGTAAGCATTCGCAGGAGGGTTCGAAAGACTATGAGGACATCATTTCACGCGCATCATTCACCCATGGGAGCCCATAGTTCCCTCACGTGCGGCATGCACGGGGCCAGCGGCGGAATGGCGATGGAGAAGGGGACCCCCGGCGACGGTGGCGTTCATGTGGGGTTTGAGGATGAGAAGGGCGTGCTGCATTACCTGCCGTTCTTCGCGATGAAGGATGATGAGCGGGCCCGGTATGTCCAGGGCGGCCAGGCGGAGGGCACGGAGAAGACCGAGGTGATGATCCCCGCCGACAAAATCACGCGCGACTACCAGTGGGCGACCGACACGTTCCGGGCGCAGGGGTTGACCTTCGAAATCGTGACGCCCTTTTTCTCGATCCCGGACCCCGCCACGAGCTCATCCATGGAACAGAAATTCGCCTCCTGCCCGGCCACCTTGATCCGGCTGAGTTTCGACAACCGCAAGTCCAAAACGCCCCGCCGATTTTTCTTTGGCATGCAGACGAACGGCCGGTGGGCCGCGCCGTTGGGGCAGGATAAGCATTTCACCTGTATGACCCAGCTGGATGGCCTGGGTTTGGCCACCGAGGACGATGTCCAGGCCTTCGCGGACTTCAATGTCCGTTCCGCCATGCGCAGCCTGCATGGCGTCCCGTTCTTTCTTCTGGGCGGGATGGCCGGGTTCATTGCTGAAGCCAAGGCGGGGGAGCGGCGTGAGCTTTTGATCAGTGTGGGCTACTACAAGCAGGGGCCCGCCACGGCGGGCAAGGAGACCCGGTACTGGTATACCCGGTATTTCAGCAACCTCGAGGAAGTCCTGCGCTATTCACTCGAAATGGCGCCCAGCTACCTCGCCGAAGCCGAAGCTCGGGATGCCGAACTGCGGGCGGCCAGGCTCAGTGACGACCAGAAATTCCTGATTGCCCATGCCACGCACAGCTACTGGGGCTCGACCGAGTGGCTGGATGACGGCGGGCGCCCGCGTTGGGTTGTCAACGAGGGCGAGTACCGGATGATGAATACCTTCGACCTGACCGTCGACATGCTGTTCTTCGAGATGCAGTTCAATCCCTGGACGGTGCGCAATGTGCTCGACCAGTTTGTGCGCGAGTACAGTTACTATGACCAGGTGTTTGAGCCGGGCAAGCCGAAGAAGCTGTACGAGGGGGGGATTTCCTTCACGCATGACATGGGGGTGATGAACCAGTTCAGTCCGTCGGGGCGAAGCAGCTATGAAGTGCCCAGGCTGGACCGCAAATGTTTCTCGTTCATGACCTGCGAGCAGCTCGCCAACTGGGTGTGCTGTGCCGGCGTGTACTATGCGCAGACCCGTGACGATGATTTCCTGGTGCGGAACCGGGGCATCCTGGAGGATTGCCTGAGGAGCCTGCAGCATCGCGATCATCCCGATCCGCGGAAACGCACGGGCATCATGAAGTGTGAAAGCTCGTTCACGCAGGGTGGGGGGGAAATCACGACGTATGATTCGCTCGACCACTCGCTGGGGCAGGCCCGCAACAACATCTACCTGGCCTCCAAGTGCTGGGCGGCCTACCTGGCCCTCGAGTTTATGTTCAACACGCTGGGTGCCGGGGACAAGGCGGCTGAATGCGTCAAGGCGGCCAAACTCTGTGCGAAATCGCTGGTGAAGGGCTTCAACAAGAAGCTGGGTTTCATCCCCGCCGTGCTTGAGGGCGGCAATAAGAGTGCGATCATCCCCGTCATTGAGGGCTTGATCTTCCCGAAGGAAATGGGGCTCAAGGAGGCGATCTCGTTCAAGGGACCGTATGGGGAGATGCTGAAGACGATGAAACGGCATTTCCAGAACGTCCTCGTGAAGGGCGTCTGCCTGTACGGGGACGGCGGGTGGAAGCTTTCGGCCACGGCGGATAATTCGTGGATGAGCAAGATCAACCTCTGCCAGCATATCGCCAGGACGGTGCTGGGGGTGAAACCGGGCAAAGCCGGGGCCCTTGCCGATCAGGCGCATAGGGGATGGGAGAGCAGTGGCTCGGAATATTATGCCTGTTCGGATCAGTTCCGCTCGGGCAAGGCCCTGGGGAGCAAATACTATCCCCGGATCGTCACAAACATCCTCTGGATGAAGGAATAAAAGGCTTGATGCAGGAAAGCGCCGCCGTTAGCTTCTTGGCATGTCGTTTTTAGCATCAACAGGCCAGGGCGCGATCGAGCTGTACCAGCGGATACGTCGGCTGGCATCCATCAGCGCGGCGGTTGTGCAGTTGGCGGCCAAACCTTCGTCCTGGACCAAACCGACCCGGACGGTGCTGGCCCGGCAGATCGTGTTCACAGGGTATGATGCCATCGGCTTCATCGCCGTGGTGGCATTGCTGGCAGGCATTTTGGTGGTGGTTCAGGCCCAGGTCTGGATGGGGCGGCTCGGTCAGTCGGAACTCCTTGGCCCGCTGCTGATTACGGTTATTGTCCGTGAAGTTGGGCCCTTGCTGGTGAGCTTCATCGTCATCGGGCGCAGTGCTACGGCCATGGCGGCTGAACTGGCGGGGATGAAAGTGCGCAATGAAGTCGAGGTGCTGGATTCACAGGGACTTGATCTCATGGTGTTCCTGGTGATGCCGCGGGCGATCTCCATGGCTCTCAGCGTTTTCGGCCTGGCGATGTGTTTTGTCGTTATCTCGTTAGGGAGCGGTTATCTGTGCGGGGCCTTTCTGGGAACAGGGCCCGGAGATCCGGGAATCTTCGCCCGGAGCGTCGCCCGGGGCGTGTCGCCCCATGATTTTTACAATATCCTTGCCAAGACCCTGATTCCCGGGCTGTTGACAGGTGTCATTGCGGCTAACGAAGGCTTGTCGGTTGAAGGTATTGCAACGGATATTCCCCAGGCGGTGACCCGGACGGTGGTCCGGGCAACCATGGCCGTATTGGTGGTTTCGGTCATCGTTTCGGTGCTGACATACATTTGAGCCATTTTATGCAGGAATTATCGGCCATTTTGGAGTACAAGAATGTGACGGTGCATCCCGCCTCCTCGCAGATGTGGGGGGTTTCCGGGGTGAATTTTTCCTTGGGCCGTGGTGAGATTGCGTTGATCAGCCTCGAAGAGGGACGTGAACGCATTCCCCTCGTGCCGTTGGCCCAGGGGTTGGTGTCTCCCGATTCAGGCCGGGTTTTCTTTCATGGAGCGGATTGGGCCGAGATGAGTGCTTCCCGGCAATCCGTCGAGCGGGGCCGGATGAGGCGGGTGTATGAGAACTACGGATGGGTGACGAATCTGGATGTGATGGAAAACCTCTGCCTGGCGGAGTGCCATCACACGAGGCGGCCGTTCGCTGAGGTCGAGGAGGAAGTCAGGGGACTGGCCCGCCGGTTCGGCATGGAGAGTATTCCCGCGGCGCGGCCGACACGGGTGCATGGCATGGTGTTGCGGAAACTGGAGTGGGTTCGCGCGTTTGTGGGGACGCCCGACCTGATTCTTCTCGAGCGACCCCTTTTCGGGGCGCCCAAGGCCGATGCGCCGAAGTTGATCGAGGCCGTCTGCGAGGCGTCCCGTCGCGGCGTCGCGGTGGTCTGGCTGTCCGAGGATGTTCGTGTGATGGAATGCCGGGAGCTGGGGGCAGTGCGCAGGTTCCGGATGGATGGTGAGAAATTTGTGGCCGCCTGAAGCGGCCGGGAGAGTGCCTGATGAGTCAATCATATCGATTTCGCTATGCGAATGAAATAGCCGGCGGGTTTGTACTGCTGGGGCTGGGGCTTTTGATCCTCGGGATCTATGCCTCCGGCCATGCCCAGGGCTGGTTCGAAAAGAACCTGGTTTTGAAAACCAAGTTTGACATGGACAAGGGTACCTATGGATTGCAGGAAGGGGCCGAGGTCAGGATTCTCAGCACGCTCGCCGGCCGGGTCGGCGGAATCAAGGCTTCCGATGACGGCGGCATCGAGACAACCCTGATCCTGCAGGGTAAGTTCGGGAAATTCGTACGGGCCGACTCGATTGCCAAGGTGAGCAAGAAATACGAGGTCGCCGGCGATGCGTTCGTCAACATCACCCTGGGCACCTCCGCGCAGCCGGAGCTTAAATCGGGCGATTACATCATGTGCGTCCAGGATGTGGAGCTGATCGAGGCGGCTAAGAAAATCATCGATGATTTCCGGAAAGCGGCCATCCCGATGCTGGATGAGGTCAGCGGGATCCTCTCCAATGTGAACTCGGTAACGCGGCAGCTGGAGCGCCGGGAGGGCGCGGCGGGCCGGTTGATCGGCGATCCGGAATGGGCCCGGGAAGTGGATGGGATCGTCAAGGATATCCGGCAGACTGCGGCCCAGCTCCCGATGATCGCCATGAAAATTGACGGGGTGGTGACCAATGTCCAGGAGGTGTCGAAATCCTTGAAGGATACAGCCGCCAGCTTGCCGAAGATCAGCGAGAACACGGCCGGGGTGGTGCAGGATGTGCGGGTCGTCACGGGCGGGCTCACCGGGCAGGTGGCGAATGTCCAGGCCGTCCTGTTGCAGACGGAATCCATGTTCAGGGAGACCCAGGTGCTGGTGGAGGGGCTTCAGAAGAGCTGGCTGTTCGGGGGAAGCAGCGAAACGTCCGACAAGACCCCGATGCTACTGCCCTTGCCCGCCGCGGGAGAAAGGGGGACGCCGTGAAGACAGAAGTCATGCGTCGGTGCCTTGCGGGCCTTGTCGTCCTTGCGGTCCTTTCCGGTTGCTCCACGGCCAAGCCATTGGCTCTGGACCCCCAGATCAAGCTGCTCACGGATGGGGCCAATGCCGCCTACCACCGTGGGGAGGTCGAGCGTGCGGATGCCCTCTATGAGAAGGCGCTGCAGCGGGCCCGTTTGAGTGATAACCGCATGGAGATTTCGCGGAATGCCTACAATCTGGCCCTGTGCCGGATGGTGGCGGGGAATTTGGCCGGGGCAGCCGGATTGCTGGACCAGGCGGAATCCCTGGCCGGCGTGAAGGGGGTGGAGGCCTCCCGGATACTGTTGGCAAAGTCCGAGGTCGCCCGTTTGTCGGGTAAATCTGCCGAAAGCGAACAACTCGCCAGGCAGGCGGTGGATGCGGGGGCCGACCGCGAGGGCCGGGTTCACGCCCTGCTTCTGCAGGGTGAGGCCGCGTTGGTATCCGGGCATAACCAGGGGGGCGTGGAACACTACCGGGGTGCGAGATCAGGCGTGTCGGGCCAGACCCCCGCCTTGATCCGGGCTCGCATCGAGGCCCTGGCGGTTCAGTTGATTCATGCCGGCGTAATGACCGGTGATATCGGCGTCGTCCAATTGAGCCGGGCCGACTGGCTGCGAAAAGCGGGGCAGTTCAAGGAGATGGTGTCAGCCCTGGACGGGGCCGCGGAATTTTTTGAACAGGCGGGGAAGTGGTCCGAGGCGTTTGATTGCCGCATCCGCTCCGCACAAAGCCTGATGGCTGCGGGGAACCGGGATGCGGCCCTTCAGTCCGCCCGCAGGGCCGGGGATTTGGCGGAGAAGAGCGGTCAGGCCAGCCAGAAAACGCTGGTGGCCGGGGTGATCAGGGAATTGAACTAGAATCAGCATGGGGAGGAATGCATGAATTCACTGGAGACGACAGTATCGGCGATGGAACAGCGGGTGAAACGCCTTGAACGTGAGGCGCGCCTTTTCCGATGGACCACGGGGTTGCTCGCCGTGGTGGCCGCGTCTTTGATGGTCATGGGCTTTGAGCAGGCCGATGACAAATCCATCGGGCGGTTCCGGCAGATTGACTCGGGGCAGGTGGTGCTTCGCGACCCGGATGGCCAGATGCGCGCCTGGCTGGGTATCGCCGAGGGCGGCCCGCGCCTGATCTTTTTCGACCAGCAGGGACAGCAGCGGATGGGGGTGGGGATGACCCGCCAGGGCGAGCCGGCTCTCGGGATTTTCGACGCGGGGCAGAACGAGCGCGCCGTGCTGGGCATCATGGAAGGCTGGCCTGGCCTGGTCCTGCGCGATCCGCAGGGCAAGAAGCGCGCGGCGCTGTTCTCCCGGGACGAGTGGGGCAGCCTGTTCTTTTATGATCGCCGGGAAGTGAAACGATCCGGCATCGGATTGTATGGAGAGGCGGCGGCAATCAACCTCTCGGATGACCGGGGTAAGGACCGGGCCGCCCTGAGTACGGACCGCAAGGGGTCCAGCCTGTGTTTCTTCGACCGGGGCGGGCAGAAGCGGGCGGCGCTGGGGATCACGCTGCAGGATGAGCCCGCGCTCGGGTTCTTCAGGCATGAGGGGGAAAACCAGGTGGCGCTGTCCGTGCTGAATGACGAGCCGGCCCTCAATCTCTATGGGACCAACAAGGTGGAATTGGCTATATCGGTGCCGGTGACGAATGCCCCGAAATTCGAGGTGTTTGACGGCGAGCGCAAGCTGATCTGGAAGGCCCCGTAAGGAGTCCTTCCGCCGTGTGCGGCGGGTGAACGAAATGGGGGCGTCGTGTGACGCCTGATGAAGGAGCGAAGTGATGAAAGAATCGGTATCGTTAAAGGGACGCAGCCTGCTTCGGTTGGATGATCTGTCCGACACGGAGCTGTTCTATCTGCTCGATTTGGCAGAGGATTTCAAGCGCAAGAAGCATATGGGCATCCGGGGCGACTCGCTGCGGCGCAAAAATATCGCACTGATCTTCGAAAAGTCTTCCACGCGGACCCGCTGCGCCTTCACGGTCGCCGCCCAGGACGAGGGCGGACAATCGGAATACCTGGGGACGCACGACATCCATTTCGGGAAAAAGGAGTCCATCGTCGACACGGCGCGGGTTCTGGGCAGGATGTTCGACGGCATTGCCTTCCGCGGATTCAAGCAGGAAACCGTGGAGCAGCTGGCCCGGTACTCCGGCGTCCCCGTGTGGAATGCCCTGACCGATGACTGGCATCCCACGCAGATCCTGGCGGATCTGCTCACCATCCGGGAACACTTCGGGAAGCTCAAGGGGCTCAAGGTTGTCTACATCGGGGACGGCCGCAACAATGTGGCGAACACCCTCATGATCGGGTGTGCCCGGGCCGGGATGCACTTCGTGGATTGCGCTCCGGCGGAACTGGCGCCCCCGGCTGACCTGTGCCGGGATACCGCGGTCATGGCCGCCACGCGGGGCGGTAGTGTCACCGTCAGCACCAATCCCCTCGAAGCCGTCAAGGGGGCCAACGTGGTCTATACGGACGTGTGGGTCTCGATGGGCGAGGAAGACAAGTTTGCCGAGCGGTTGAAGTTGCTCAGGCCTTACCAGATAAACATGGATTTGATGAAGCGAACCGGGCATCTGGAGGATGGGCAGGCGATTTTCCTGCACTGTCTGCCCGCGTTTCATGACTTCAAAACCGAGTTGACCCAGTCGATCGGTCCCCTGGAGGTGACGGACGACGTCTTCGAGGCGCCGTTCTCCAAGGTGTTCGACGAGGCGGAAAACCGTGTTCACACGATCAAGGCGATCATGGTTTCATCCCTGGCCTGAAGAGGAGTGACGAGTTATGGCGGTACAGCTGAGCGATATCAAGTGGGATGCCTTCAGCGCCCTGGACGTGGGCGAAAAGGGGCGCTTCCTGTCACGGGACGGACGCGAATACCATGTGCTGGTGGCCCAGCAGTTCAACCGGAAGCGGTTGGAGGAACTGGGTGCCCTGGCAACCCACATCCGGCGCATAGCCAAGCAGGAGCCCGGGATGACCTTCCTACGCAGTCTTCTGCCGAATCAGCGCGCCATGCTTTACTTCAGCCAGCCGAGCAGCCGCACCTTCCTCTCCTTCTGTGCGGCCTGCGAAATCCTCGGGATGAATATCGGGGAGGTTCGCGACACCGCCACCTCCAGCGAATTCAAGGGGGAAACCCAGGAGGATTCGGTGCGGACATTCAGCTCGTATTTCGATCTGATCGTCATGCGTTCCCAGATTGGCGGCCTGGCGGAGCGAATGGCCTGGCTGCTCTCCAACACGGAACGGCCGGTTCCGATCATCAACGCCGGCTCGGGTAAGGACCAGCATCCCACCCAGGCGCTGCTGGATGTCTACACGCTGCAACGCAGCTTTGAAAAACGGGGGAGCATTGACGGCAAGACCATCGTCTTCGTCGGCGACCTCGCGCGCGGGCGTACGGTCCGGTCCCTGGCGTGGCTGCTGACCAATTACCGGGATGTGAAGATGCTCTTTGTGGCCCCCCGCGAGCTCCAGATCGGGGAGGATATCCTCGCCCTGTTGAGCCGGGCCGGGGTGCGGCATGAGCTGATGTGTGATTTTGACAAGGCGATCCCGATGGGGGATGCCATCTACATGACCCGGATCCAGGATGAATGGGATGCAGCCGGCGAGAGCCGGAAGATTGATATCAGCCGGTACTGCTTCACGCGCGACAAGCTGGCCCTGTTGAAACCCGATGCCGTGATCATGCACCCGTTCCCGCGCCGGCAGGAAATCGCCGTGGATGTGGATGATGACCCGCGCGCCGTCTATTGGCGGCAGATGCGTAACGGCATGTGGATCCGCGCCGCATTGATCGCCGCCATCTTCGGGAAGGAACCGGCCGTCAACGACTACTTTGCCAGTCATGGATGAAGGAGATAGGGACCCGTATGGTGATCCGGTCAAAACTATTCGCTGCTCTGGCCATCGCACTCGGCTTCGGCGGCCGGCTTTCCGCCGCGCCCGTCCACGATTTCGGGTGCCTGGCCTCGTCCGGTGAAGACCTGCACGGCCGGGAGGATGCCCGTGGACTGGGACCCCTTGTGGAGTGGGCTGACCAGGGCGGAGACCGGCCTGCCGTCAGGGCGGTGCGGCCCTTCTTTTCCCTTGAATATGATGCCCGGACCGGTAAGGAGGATTTCGACATCCTTTGGCCCGTGGCGCATATCCGGCATTGGAAAGGCCAGACGGATTGGCGCTTTCTGACGGCTTTCTATCTGGGCCCGCATCCCGCCGACCCGTCCTCCCAATATGCGTTCTGGATCCTGCCGGTGTTCGCGGTGGGGCGCAATAAGGC
>Ga0208613_1000726_pt1 | contig 10984 bp, 10 predicted proteins | sample CryBogmetaGMA6M_FD_184543 | JGI IMG/M metagenome (GOLD analysis project Ga0208613, IMG submission 184543) | Freshwater microbial communities from Crystal Bog, Wisconsin, USA - MA6M (SPAdes) | ecosystem: Environmental > Aquatic > Freshwater > Lake | place: Crystal Bog, Wisconsin, USA | collected... | reverse complement strand
CCCCGCTCTACCTGCGACGAGTGCCACCAGGTCTGGGACATGCTGGATCGCCTCTCGGCGCGCAACCGGAAGCCCTGAAGTCCCGTTGAGCCTGATTCTCCTTCACAGGAAAAGGGCGGGCCTGGGAGATTTCAGGCATCATTGATGACAGCTCGGTTATCATCGGTGTTCACCCGGAGGTTCCATGCGCATCCCCGCCACCCTTGCTCTCATGATCCTGTTGCCCGCCTGCCTCAGCGCCGCGGGCGCCCGCAAGTACGGCCAGCCCCTCGCCCTCAAGGACGAGGTGAAGGTCGCCGAGATCCTTGCCAACCCTGATGCCTACGCCGGCAAGAAGGTCCGCGTGACGGGCCTCGTGACGGAAGTCTGCGAAGAGCGCGGCTGCTGGATCAAGATTGGCGCCGACAAGAAGGAGATCATGTTCAAGGTCGAGGACGGCGTCATCGCCTTCCCCATGGCCGCCAAGGGCGGCACCGTGGTGGCCGAGGGCACGGTGTCCAAGCGCGTCCTCTCCGTCGAGCAGCAGAAGGCCATGTGCGACAAGGAGGCCAAGGCCCTGAGCAAGCCCGCCGACTACGGCAAGATCAACGGCCCCAAGACCATCATTCGCATCGAAGGCCTCGGCGCCGAGATCCAGTAGGTCCGTCGTGACTCCCGAACCGGCCCGCCGGGCCAAGCCCTGGCGCCGCTGGAACGCCGCCACCCATAGGGATGTGGGCTACGTCACCGTGGCCCTCACCCTGGCCTATGCCATCTCCGGCCTGGCGGTGAACCATATCGCCAGCTGGAACCCCAACTACTCCAAGGTGAAGGAGGTCCGGCAGATCCAGCCCCTGAGCCGGACGGACTCCACGGAGGTGCTGGTGCGATCGGCCCAGGCCCAGCTGAAGCCCGAGGGCAAGTTCAAGAGCGCCTTCCAGCCGGATGACGACACCCTGCAGCTGTACTACGACCGGACCACCTACGCGGTGGACCTGCCCACGGGGAAGGTGCTGGTGGAAGCCGTGCGCCCCCGCCCCGTCCTCTACGCCATGAACCAGCTGCACCTCAACGCCCCCAAGCGCCTGTGGACGCTCATCGCTGACCTGTATGCGGTGGCCCTCATCGTCCTGGCGGGCACGGGCCTGTTCATCATCAAGGGGCCCAAGGGCTTCTTCGGCCGTGGCCTGTGGCTGACCGGAGCCGGGGCAGCCGTTCCAGTCCTCTACTGGCTCTGGTGGCGCTACCTGGCCTGAGCCGGGTTCAGAGCTGCTGCCAGGCGTCCTTGACCTGCCCCGAAGCATCCGCGGTTGCCGCCTTCACCTGGCGCCGCAGGTCCTCGGGCAGGCGGACGGCGGCCTGCAGGGCCTGGAGGCGGAAGGGCTGGGCCAGGCCGGACCAGGCGACCACCAGAGCCCCAACCCAGGCGGCGTCGCCCAGGGCGGCCCGGGGTCCCCAGCGCCAGACCGATCCCAGGCCCGGCTCCCGCAGGGCGGCCAGGACCCGGGGCGCCTGCCCGGTGCGCAGGGCCACTGCTGCGGCCGCCTCGGCAGCATCCCGCTGGGCAAAGGGATCCTGCAGGAGGGCCAGCAGGGCCTCCAGGGCGGACTCGCCGCCCACCTTGCCCAGGGCCCCGGTGAGGGCAAAGCGGGCCCCCTCGGAGGCGCTCCCCAGGGCCGCCGCCAGCCAGGGGCCATCCCCTTCCCGGGCGGCGGCCACCAGGCCATCGGCGGCGGAGCGGCGGACCCCGACCGGCCCGGTGGAGAGCGCGTCCAGGTAGGGTCCCAGGCGCTGGCCCGACGCCTCTTCCCGGCGGGGTCCGGCCACGGTGGCGGCCTCCCACTCCGCTGGCGTAAAGCCCGGCAGGGGCTCACTGCCCCACCCCGCGGCCTCGGCGCTCTCCAGCCAGTCCGCCAGCTCGCTGGCGAAGGTGGTCATGTCTGGCAGGCGGCGGGTGGGGTCCGGCTGCAGGGCCCGCATGATGAGCCCCGCGAGGCGCGGAGGGAAGCCTGGCCGGGCCGCCGCCGGGGCCAGGTGCACCTGGGCATAGGCCTGGCCGGTGGCGAACTCGTAGAGGATGGCGCCCAGGGCGTAGACATCGCAGCGGCCGTCCACCCGGCGGGGGTCCCCATGCTGCTCCGGCGCCATGTAGCCCACCGTCCCCACCACCATCTGGCTGCGGGTGGCCCGGGTGCGGCCCTCCTCGCCCTCCCAGAAGCAGACGCCGAAGTCGGTCACCTTGAGCCGGCCGTCCCGGGTAAAGAGGAGGTTCGAAGGCTTGAGGTCCCGGTGCACCACCCCGGCCGCATGGGCCTCCGCCAGGGCAGCGCAGGCCGGGATCAGGCGGCGAACCAGCGCTGCGGGGGCCTCACCCCGGCAGTCCTTGAGGCTCCCGCCGGGCAGCAGCTCCATCACCAGGTAGGGCCAGGCGCCGCTGTGGCCGAAATCGAAGACCTCCACCAGCCCAGGATGGGCCAGCTTGGTGAGCACCGCCCCCTCCCGCAGGAAGCGGCGAACCAGGTCGGCATCCTGATGCACCTCGGGCCGCAGGAGCTTGACGGCGCAGACGCCTTCGGCCCGGAACCGATCCTCACCCCGGTAGACCAGGGCCATGCCGCCCTCCCCAATGGGCTCCAGCAAACGCACGCTGCCGATGCGAACCGGGACAGCCAGGCTCATGGGGCCGGCACGGACCGGTTGCGACCCGCGGCCTTGGCTCCGTAGAGGGCGGCATCGGCCCGGGCCAGAAAGGCCCCCCCGCCGAGGTCGGTGCGCTTGAGCTCAGCCACGCCCAGGCTGCAGGTGATGTGGACCACCCGGCCATCATCCAGGACGATATCCTTGGCCTCCAGAGACAGGCGGAAGTCCTCTGCCACCGACTGGGCCAGCGCCACCGGCGTCTCGGGGAGGATGGCCACGAACTCGTCCCCGCCCAGGCGCCCCACGGAGTCCGAGCCCCGGAGGCGGCCCCGCAGCAGGGTCGCAAAGCCCTCCAGAGCCAAGTCCCCAGCCCGGTGGCCGTAGGTGTCGTTGACCTCCTTGAAGGAGTCCAGGTCCGCCAGGAACAGCGAGAGGGGGCGGTGGTGGCGGCGGGCCAGCTCCACCTGGGCATCCAGCTGATGCAGGATGGTGGCCCGGTTGTTGAGGCCCGTCATGGCATCCAGCGTGGTGCGGGCGAGCAGGTCCTTGTGGAAGCGCCGCTCCAGGGGATCCATGTGCTTGAGCTTGAAGACATGACCACCAACCCGCAGGGCATCCTCCGCCCGCAGGCTCACTGGGCCAGGGTCGGCGTGCACCCGCCGCCCATTCACGAAGAGCCCATTGGTGGACCCCAGGTCCCGCAGCTCCACCGAGAGGCCGTCGGGGGCGATCTGGAGGCTGGCATGGCGGCGGCTCACCTCCGGGTCGGGGAGGCACAGGTCGTTCTCCGAGGCGCGCCCCACATCCAGGCCCCGCAGGGGGATCAGGACCGTCTCGCCAGCGGGCTGTCCCACATAGCGCACCAGCACCCACTCCCGAGGATCCATGCCCTCGGGCAGGGTGGCCTCCTCAGGCCAGGCGGCCGGGTCCCACTTGGGGAGGTCGGGTGGCGTCGGATCGCTGGGCATCGTGGTGAGTCTAGGCCCCTTCCCTCTGAATTGGAATGACTTCAATGGACCCCTGAGGACCACCGCTTCAGTCGGAGCACACCCGGTCGCGCCCCTCGGCCTTGGCCCGGTAGAGCGCCGCATCGGCCCGCGCCAGCAGCTGGCCAGCATCCAGGTCGCCGGGCTGGCGCTGGGCGATGCCCAGGCTGCAGGTGACGCCCAGGCCCCCAGAGGGCATCGGCACGGGCCGGGAGGCCACCACCTGCCGCAGGCGCTCGGCGAAGGGCTGGGCCCCGGCCAGGTCGGTCTCCGGCAGCACCACCAGGAACTCCTCCCCACCGATGCGCCCCGCCAGATCCGCTTCCCGGAGGGAGGCCGTGGCCCAGGCCCCAAAGGCCCGGAGCACCTGGTCCCCCGCCGCATGGCCATGGGCGTCGTTGACGCGCTTGAAGTGGTCCAGGTCGCAGATGACCACGGACAGGGGCCGCCCATAGCGGAGGCTGAGGCCAAAGCGGTTCTGCAGCTCTGCCAGCACGCAGCTGCGGTTGGCCAGCCCGGTGAGAGGATCCCGGGTGCTGAGGTCCAGCAGGGTCTCGTGGAAGGCCCGCTCCAGGGGATCCATGGCCACGAGCTTCAGGACATGGCCCCCCACCGTGACCCGGTCTCCCGCAAGGAGGGTGGCGGAGCCCTGGAGAGGCACACCGTTCAGGCGGGTGCCGTTGGTGGAGCCCAGGTCCTCCAGGCGGACCCCTCCCGGTGTCACGTGGAGGCAGGCGTGGCGGCGGCTCACCTCCCCATCCGGCAGGGCCAGGGCACAGTCCGGCGACCGGCCCAGCAGGGCCTCACCGGCGGGCAGCGGGAACACCCGGCCCAGGGTGGAGCCCGCGTAGGCCACCAGGGCCCACTCCAGGGTCGCCGGCAGGCCTTCCCAGGGCTCCCGGTGCCGCACCGCCGTGGGGATCTCCGGCAGGCCCGGCAGGGTCTCGGTGCCTTCCAGGGGCAAGGTACTGAGCGGGCCGCGCATCATGCACCCTCCACGAAGCAGCTCACCATGGCGCCGTCATCCTTGCGCCGGGCCAGGATGAAGGGGATCCGAGGTGCGCCCACCGCAGCAGCCTCAAAGCGCACCAGGATGCGCCCCAGGCGGGCATCGTGGTGCAGCTCCGCCACCCCCTTCCGGGGGATGCGGAACAGGCCCAGGACCTCCAGGTTGCGGACGTTCTCCCCGGTGCCGCGCACCAACTGCAGGCTGTACCGCATCCACAGGCCCTTGGGCAGGCGCTGGATGTCCTCGGCCTGGATGGGCACAGGGAAGGCGAGCGCCGCCTCGAGGCTCCGGCGGGCGCTGGGCGACCGGAGCCCAGGATCTTCGGTGCGGGCGGCGGGAGCCCGGAGCCCAGGCTCCAGGGTGCGGGTGGCAGGGCGGGTCAGGGGCTCGGAGAGACGCCGGAGAGAGGTCCCGGGCAGGGCGTGGGGAAGTCGACGAGCCACAGGTCGGCCCAGGGCCTCCACCCCGCCGTGGATGGGTACCCGCTCTGGCAGGGTTGGGAGGGCCAGTGGCTGGGAAAGACGGGCTGCCAGGGGGGCCATGCGGACCACCTCGGCCCCGGCGTCCCACCGGGCCCACCCGGACTCGGCATGGAGGACGGCCCGGGGTACATCCATGCGCCGAACGGACAGCGGCTGCTCGCCCAGGAGACCAGAAGTCAGGGCCGAGGCCTCCAGGGACTCCAGGCCTGCCAGGGGGTGGATGGCCAGCAGGGGCGAGCCGTGGCCGCGGGCCCGGAAGCGCTCCGGGGCGACGTCCACCACCGCCAGCCCTGAGTAGGCCCGGCGCAGGGTCTCGGCGGCATCCGCCATGGCCTCCCGGACCTTGCCGAACATCAGGAGCCCTTCATGACCAGGCTCTGGAGGGCCGCCGCCACCCGCTCCAGGGGCTCGGCGAGGTCCATGTGATAGCCCGCCTCCAGCAGTTTCAGGATGGCCTGCTCCTGGGTGGGCGCATCCACAGAGGTCGCAAACAGCACCCGCAGGGGCGCCGCTCCGTCAGCCACCTGGAGAAGCACCTCCCGGGCGCCCACCCGGAACACCGCGCCAGCCTTGGCCAGGGGCGTGTCCTGAGTCTTCTGGACCGCCAGCACCGGGCACTTGGTGTCGCCGGACCAGCCCCCGGCCAGCTCCGTGGCACTGAGGATGAAGAGGTCGGGCGGGGCCTTCAGCTCCTTCAGCAAGGTCTTCTGGATCACCTCCTCCTTGAGGTGCGGCTCCAGGGACTTGCCGTAGAGGATGCCCTGCAGGTGCGTGGGGGTGATGGGCTCGGTGTAGCGGAAGTCCAGCGGGATCCCGGACGTGTCCGTGACCAGGAGGCCGCCGAGGTAGCTCGTGCCTTCCTTGACCGCCATGAAGTACGCCAGCTTGATTGATTCCGCCATGGATACACCTCTGCCACGCAGGCAGACCCCTCATCGGCAGAAGCGCCCCTTGTCTTTTGTCCCGCACCTGATACAGTGGATCTTCCACTCATTGGGGAGTGGTCTAATGGTAGGACAACGGTTTCTGGTACCGTCAGGTGAGGGTTCAAATCCTTCCTCCCCAACCATTCACAACCTGTTCGATGGTCCCATCGTATAGCGGTTAGTACACCGCCCTCTCACGGCGGGAACAGGGGTTCGATTCCCCTTGGGACTACCAAACGGAAACCCGCGCATTGCGCGGGTTTCTGCGTTTGGTAGCCCCAAGGGGGATCGAAGTCACTGAATGGCCAGCTTTCGTTTTGGCCCGGTCAGACAGCCCGGGGGGCTGTCGGACCCGGGACAGAAAGCTGAGCCATTCGTGCGGCCGGAGCGTCACCCCGGAGGCGCAGCCGCAGGGGTGATGCGGAGGGATTCCCCGCTGACCAACCTGCTATGCCCCCCCCAGGGGGATCGAAGTCACTGAATTGCTTCATCGTGACTCGGACCTCCGGTCCTCGCCCCTGCGGGGCGGCAATCCGCTTCGCGGATTCCGTCCTATCCTCCCTTCGCTCCGCTTCGGTCGGATGGTGCGGCCGGAGCGTCACCCCGAAGGCGCAGCCTCAGGGGTGATGCGGAGGGATTCCCCGCCGTCCAACCTGCCGAGCCCCAAGGCAGATCAAACCCCTGTTCCCGATTTGCATAGGTAGGCCCTCGCGGGCTTTCCCTGCTACACCACCGTGCGTACGGGTCCGTACACGGCGGTTCGTCTGGATTGAGTTGTCACCGATTTAGGGCTGGCAGTCCGAGAGCCTTGAAGTAGACATTGGGCATGGCCTTCCTTGGGCCTGGACTGTTGCTCAGTCGCCAGGGTCCGTGGCCACTGCCTGCCGTCTGAGCGGCAGTCTTGGGGTCCACGCCCCTCTTGGTGAGCTCCTGGAATTTCTTGGGTCCGTGCCGCCATTGCTTCCACTGGAAGCTACGGAGGCGATGGCGGATCCAGGAATCCAGGCTTGCCAGTTGCCAGGGAGTTTCGCAGAAGGCGAAGTAGCCTCGCCAGCCCCGAAGGTACCGGCTGAGGTCTTCGACCATCTGCTCCATGCTGATCCCGCGATTCCGCCCCGACAGTTCTCGGATCCGTTCCTTGAACCGGAGAAGGGCCTTGGGCGCAATGTAGCGCCTGACCACCCCTTTCCGTTCAATGAACGTGAACCCGAGGAACTTCCGGTCACTGGGCCTTGCCACTGCACTCTTGGACTCATTGACTTTGAGCTTGAGCACCTGGGTCAGAAAAGCTTTTAGGCTCGCCATGACCCGCTGGCCCGCCCGTTCGCTGCGGACGTAAATATTGCAGTCGTCCGCGTACCTCACGAACCGGTGACCGCGTTGCTCCAACTTCTTGTCAAGTTCGTCCAGTAGCAGGTTACTCAGGAGGGGGGAAAGTGGACCGCCCTGAGGCGTACCTTCGTCGGTAGGCCCGACGAGGCCGTTCTCCATCACTCCGGCTTTCAGGTAGGTCCGAATCAGCTTGAGCAAACGCTTGTCGCCAACCCGGCGGGCAATTCGTCCCATCAGGACATCGTGGTTCACCCGATCGAAGAACTTCTCCAAGTCGAGATCCACAACCCACGTGAACCCTTCCTTGACGTAATCCTCTGCGCGAGCGACCGCCTGGTGGGCCGAGCGGCCCGGCCTGAATCCATAGCTATGGTCAGAGAATGTCCGGTCCCACCGCTTCTGAAGCACCTGCAGCGTCGCCTGTTGGATGAATCGGTCGAGGGCCGAAGGAATACCGAGATTCCTCGATCCTCCATCGGGCTTCGCTATAACGACCCGTCTCACAGGCTGGGGCTGGTAGATACCCTTCAGCAGTTCCTCCTTGAGGCGTGGCCAGTGTTGCCGCAGAAAATCGGGCAGTTCCTGAACGGTCATCCCGTCCACGCCCGGCGCTCCTGCGTTGGCTTTCACGCGGTGTAATGCCTTGAACAGGTTCTCTCGGTTGACCACCTCCTCCATGAGTTCGGTTTCAACTGGGCTTTCGGGGCGGGAGTTCGCCGGAATGGCTTTGGTCCCTCGCTGGACGGGGTTCGGGGTTTCACCCTTCGCCACCGCCTTCGAGGCCAGGTCTACCTGGTTCTTCTGCCACATGGCCATCCCGAGAACTCCCTCCTACTTGCCACTTCCTGACGTTCGGGCCTTCCGGGGTTGCCCCCGTACTATGCCCTCTGCTGACTTCTGCTCGGCGATCAGGTCCCCTCTCGGGTTCCTCAGTCCCTTGCGGGACACCGGGCAGATCTCCTGGGGTAAGTTCAACCACCTTCAGCGCACAACCGCCGGATCTACACCCCAGGCCTTTGATGGATATGGACTTCGCGATCACAAGCCCGCTCGTCCGACCTGACATGCCTCATATCCGGTTTCTGTTCGTCGGCTCGCGCCTTTGCTCCGCGCTTCCTTCAGACGGTCCCTCGCGGTTTCGCCCTTGCGCTTCGCTATCCTTCACCTCCATCAGGTTGGATGAGGAACTTGCATCCTCAGGGTTGTTGAACATGCCCAGCACACTTGAACGAAGCCGCTGCGCGGCGGGGGACGGTCATCCAGGCAGCCCGGTCGATAAAGACAGCTAGCGCGGAAGGGTAAAAGCAGGCTCCTTGGTCATCGCGGTGTATGCGCACCGCCAGATGACCAAGGAGGTACTGCATGAAGGCAGTCAGTCTATCTTTGTCCCGCTTGGAGGGCGATCTGCAAATGGCAGCTCGCGCGAAAGGGACCATCCAGCAATACCTTGCGTCGATCCGACGCTTCGAGGAATTCCTCGGTACAGAGGTGGGCGAGGCGAATCAGGAGGGCATCCGGCACTGGGTGGACCACCTCCAGACCCAGCCCATCGGCCCGGAGCGGCTGCGCTGCCACTACTCGGCGCTGAAGTTCCTCTACGGGCGGACGCTGGGCCAGCCAGAAAAGGTGGCCTTCATCTCGATGCCGCGGAAGGACGCCCCCCTGCCCACGGTCCTTAGCCCAGCCGAGATCCAGCGGGTGCTCGACGGGTTCCTGGTGGCCAAGTATCGGATCTTCTTTGCCCTGATCTACGCCACGGGCCTGCGGATCCGGGAGGCCAGCCTGCTGGAGACCCGAGACATCGACGCGATGCAGCAAGTCATCCATGTGCGGCACGGGAAGGGTGGCCGGGAGCGGTTGGTGCCCATGAACTCGAAGCTCTACGGGTTGCTCAGGGCCTACTACAAGCACGAGCGCCCGCCCCAGCCCTGGCTGTTCACGAGCAGGGCCGGGAAGCCTCTCTGCCACGAGACAGCGCGTCGGGCCCTGCTCTGCGCCTCGGCCGTGGCGGGCATCGGGAAGGTGGTCACCCCCCATATGCTTCGGCATAGCTTCGCCACCAATCTGCTCGACCACGGCACGGACCTGCGAAAGATCCAGGTCGTGCTGGGCCACGGCAGCATCAGGTCCACGACGATCTACACCCAGGTTTCCCCGAGCCAGATCGCCGCCGTGAGAAGCCCCCTGGAGGACTTGTCCATGTGATGCGGTGGGCTTCCCGCGCCCTGTCTACGACATTGCGGACATCGTGAGGCAGCACCGACCGGGCCTGGAGGCGCAGCAGCGTTTGTCCAGGCCCCAGAAGCGCGTCCTCACGGCCATTAGCCGCTGCCGGACCGCCGCCCTCGGCGGCCACCTGGAGGTCTGCACCGGCTGCGGGCGGGAACACCCGGTCTACAACTCCTGCCGGAACCGCCACTGTCCCAAGTGCCAGGCCCTGGCTCAGCAGAAGTGGATCGACGCACGGGCCGAGCGGATCCTGCCCGTGCGGCACTTCCATGTGGTGTCGGCGCCGCCGTCGGAACTGCGCTCCCTGGCGCGGTGGCACCCGGTAGAGGTCTACACCGCGCTGTTCCGTTCCGTCAGTGAACTGCTCCAGGAACTGGGGCGAACGCGCCTCAATGCCACGCTGGGCCTGACGATGGTGCTCCACACCTGGACACGGGAACTGCACTTCCACCCGCACATCCATGTGCTCGTCACCGCGGGCGGGCTCTCGCTCGATGGGCAGCGGTTCGTCCACGTCCGCAAAGACTTCCTGTTTCCCGTGAAAGTGATGGGCCAACTTCTGCGGGGGAAGATGCTGGACGCCCTACGGAAGCTCCACCGAAAGGGGACCTTCCCGGAGCTCAGTGATGCGGCCTTCAACCGCCTGATGGTCAGCCTCGCGGCCCACAAGTCCTGGGTCGTCTATTCCAAGGCCCCCTTCCGCCGCTCCCAGCACGTTCTTCAGTATTTGGGCCGCTACACCCACCGCGTGGGCATCGCCAACTCGCGGATCCTGGCTGTTGGCCCGGAGCATGTCACCTTCCGCACCAAAGGCCAGCAGGCCGCAACCCTGCACCCGGTTGAGTTCCTGCGTCGGTTCGTCCAGCACATCCTTCCCGACGGCTTCCATAAAATCCGGCATGCGGGCCTCCACGCCTCCGCCCAGCCGGGCGGGCTCCTTGAACGGGCAAGGGCACTGCTCCCAGTCCCAAAGCCTCACAGGGACCCCCCGCCCGTCGTCATCGATGCGCCGCGCACCTGTGCCCAGTGCGGCGGCATGATCCTGCGCCTGCCGCTAACCGCAATGGCGCGGTCCCCTCCGCTGGAGGCCGCATGCATATAGGCCCCCCAGCAGACCATTACCCACGCCATTCCTTGCATCAAGGCAGGTCGGCGAAGCTCTGCCTGCACTGGGACCTGGTGGAGTGCCTGGGCCATCCTGCCCGCCCCAGACCCACGAACGGGCCTAGCGGACAAGCAGCTCAGGCTCCTCCCGCCGCTATGCCAGACCCGATTTCCCCATAACGCTCAGTTCGGCCCTCGCCGCTACGGGCTTGTTCAACATCGCATTTCGCCGGTGGGCACCGCCGCGCCTACCCACACCATCAACTCGGTCCCGCCACCGACGAAATGCTCACTGTT
>Ga0208613_1000723_pt1:0-10000 | contig 11012 bp, 6 predicted proteins | sample CryBogmetaGMA6M_FD_184543 | JGI IMG/M metagenome (GOLD analysis project Ga0208613, IMG submission 184543) | Freshwater microbial communities from Crystal Bog, Wisconsin, USA - MA6M (SPAdes) | ecosystem: Environmental > Aquatic > Freshwater > Lake | place: Crystal Bog, Wisconsin, USA... | reverse complement strand
ACCGGATCACTATGACCGTCTTTCGACTCTGCTCGACTTGTCTGTCTTACAGTCAGTCCGGCTTATGCCATTATACTCTACGAAGGATTTCCAACCCTTCTGAGCCGAACTTTGTAAGCCTCCGTTACTTTTTAGGAGGCGACCGCCCCAGTCAAACTACCCACCAGACAGTGTCCTCCATGTGGATAACACATGCGAGTTAGCTATCAGAATATTCAAGGGTGGTATCTCAAGATTGCCTCCTCTACAACTGGCGTCATAGTATCAACAGCTCCCACCTATCCTGCACAAGAATATCCCAATAGCAATGTCAAGCTATAGTAAAGGTGCACGGGGTCTTTCCGTCTTTCCGCGGGTAGGAGGAATTTTCACCTCCACTACAATTTCACTGGATCCCTGGTTGAGACAGCTCCCATCTCGTTACGCCATTCATGCAGGTCGGTATTTAACCGACAAGGAATTTCGCTACCTTAGGACCGTTATAGTTACGGCCGCCGTTTACTCGTGCTTCAATTCAATGCTTCGCTTGCGCTGACACATCCTTTTAACATTCGAGCACCGGGCAGGCGTCACACCCTATACATCCTCTTACGAGTTAGCAGAGTGCTGTGTTTTTGGTAAACAGTCGGGAGGGACACTTTGCTGCGACCCGGTTGGGCTCCAGAGGCTAGCTCTTTCACCTACTGTGGGCACACCTTATACCGAAGATACGGTGCTAGTTTGCAGAGTTCCTTAACCAGGGTTCTTCCACGCGCCTTAGAATACTCATCTCACCCACCTGTGTCGGTTTACGGTACGGGCGACAATTGTTCTCGTTTAGAGGCTTTTCTTGGCACGACGGCATCATCGATTCCAAGCGCTACTCGAAAGTATTGCTCGGCCTGTAAGATCTCGGAATATTGCAACACGGATTTTCCTATGTTACTTCCTACGTCCTTCGACCCACTATTCCATCAGTGAGCTCGATTAGCCCTATGCGTCCCCCCATCACTCAAACGAACAATTGTCGGTATTGGAATATTAACCAATTTGCCATCGTCTACCCCTTTCGGACTCGACTTAGGTCCCGACTAACCCTACGATGACGAGCATCGCGTAGGAAACCTTGGGTTTACGGCGAAGAGGATTCTCACCTCTTTTATCGCTACTCATGCCTGCATGCTCACTTCCAAACGCTCCAGCACTCCTCACCGGTATACCTTCAACGCTGTTTGGAACGCTCTCCTACCACTTGGTATAAATACCAAATCTAAAGCTTCGGTGCGTATCTTAGCCCCGTTATATTTTCAGCGCAGAATCGCTAGATCAGTGAGCTGTTACGCTTTCTTTAAAGGATGGCTGCTTCTAAGCCAACTTCCTGATTGTCTCAGCAACTCCACATCTTTTTCCACTCAGATACGACTTTGGGACCTTAGCTGTTAGTCTGGGTTGTTCCCCTCTTGACGATTGATTTTATCACCCACCGCCTGACTCCCGAGATTACGCATGAAGTATTCGGAGTTTGAAAGGGTTTGGTACCGCGGTAAGCAGCCCTAGCCCTGTCAGTGCTCTACCCCTTCATGTTACGACTCGAGGCTATACCTAAATATATTTCGGAGAGAACCAGCTATCACTAAGTTTGATTGGCCTTTCACCCCTATCCACAAGTCATCCGAGAGTTTTTCAACACTCACCGGTTCGGTCCTCCACTGGCTCTTACACCAGCTTCAACCTGCTCATGGATAGATCACTTAGTTTCGGGTCTACAGCATCTGACTAATTCGCCCTATTAAGACTCGCTTTCGCTACGGCTTCCCGTGTGGTTAACCTTGCCAGACACCATAACTCGCAGGCTCATTATGCAAAAGGCAGTCCGTCACCCTTCATAAAGAATAGGGCTCCGAATGATTGTAAGCCATAGGTTTCAGGTTCTATTTCACTCTGCTCACCGCAGTTCTTTTCACCTTTCCCTTACGGTACTAGTTCGCTATCGGTCTGGTAGTAGTATTTAGGGTTGGAGGGTGGTCCCCCCGGCTTCAGTCAAGATAACACGTGTCCCGACCTACTCTGGATACTGCTAGCTGCTTCACAATTTCGATTACGGGACTATCACCCTCTTTGGTCAGACTTTCCAGTCTATTCATCTATCGTTTCACAATACCGTATGCAGTCCACAACCCCAGTCACAAGTGACTGGTTTGCCCTAATCCCATTTCGCTCGCCGCTACTTTGGGAATCTCGTTTGATTTATATTCCTTCAGGTACTGAGATGTTTCACTTCCCTGAGTTCGCCCCCCGTAGGGTACTGTACCTCTCGATACAGTGGGTTGCCCCATTCGGAAATCCCCGGATCAAAGCTCTTTGGCAGCTCCCCGAGGCTTATCGCAGCCTAATACGTCCTTCATCGCCTCTACCAGCCAAGGCATCCACCTATGGCTCTTAATATCTTTTTGAATTACACGGTATGAGGAACAAGTCCCTCACACCTACGCTAACCGCTAGGGTTACTAAAGCACACAAAAGTTTTCAGCTTTTGCATCTGAGAACCGTATGTGTGCCAAACTTGTAAATTTATTCTAATTTGCGCTTCACCGCCTTATTAAAAATAAGACAGTAAAATAAATTTGTAGTTATGTTTAAAATACATTATTCGACACACCTCAATGAGCTAAGCCCATCGAAAATCTGTCGCTTGTATATTTAGTTGACGACTTAACAATAATAATTCAAATAACATTTAGACTTTAAAAGTCTAATTCAAATACTCAAAAACGAATACTTGAATCAGACTTCTTCTGATCTGGTGGAGAATAGCGGGCTCGAACCGCTGACCTCCTGCGTGCAAGGCAGGCGCTCTCCCAGCTGAGCTAATTCCCCAGATAATTAAGAGTGATCTTAATGGTGGGTTTGAATGGACTCGAACCATCGACCTCACCCTTATCAGGGGTGTGCTCTAACCAGCTGAGCTACAAACCCATATGTATTATGTCAAATAACATGGATCACTGAAAACTAAGCAGAAAATGATTGTCAAACAAATACAAGACTCGTGAGAGATTTATTAAGATGAGGCAACCAAATGAATGGTTCCTCGTTACTCTTAGAAAGGAGGTGATCCAACCGCAGGTTCTCCTACGGTTACCTTGTTACGACTTCACCCCAGTCGCTAATTCCACCGTAAGCGGTAGCCAGTTTGGCATCCCGATTTCGGGTGAAATCAACTCCCATGGTGTGACGGGCGGTGAGTACAAGACCCGGGAACGTATTCACCGTAGCATAGCTGATCTACGATTACTAGTGATTCCAGCTTCATGTTCTCGAGTTGCAGAGAACAATCCGAACTGAGAGACGCTTTAAGGGATTGGCTCCACCTCGCGGTATTGCAGCCCTCTGTACGCCCCATTGTAGCACGTGTGTAGCCCTGGCCGTAAGGGCCATGATGACTTGACGTCGTCCTCACCTTCCTCCTCCTTACGGAGGCAGTCTCTTTAGAGTGCTCAGCCGAACTGTTAGCAACTAAAGACGAGGGTTGCGCTCGTTGCGGGACTTAACCCAACATCTCACGACACGAGCTGACGACAGCCGTGCAGCACCTGTGTGTAGGTTCTAGCAAGCTAGCACCCCCTAATCTCTTAAGGGTTCCTACCATGTCAAGGCCAGGTAAGGTTCTTCGTGTATCTTCGAATTAAACCACATGCTCCACCACTTGTGCGGGTCCCCGTCTATTCCTTTGAGTTTTAATCTTGCGACCGTACTCCCCAGGCGGAATGCTTAATCTGTTAAGTGCATCACCGAAGAGACGAGCTCCCCGACGACTAGCATTCATCGTTTAGGGCGTGGACTACCAGGGTATCTAATCCTGTTTGCTCCCCACGCTTTCGTGCCTCAGCGTCAGTATCATCCCAGCAGATCGCCTTCGCTTTTGATATTCCTAGTGATATCTACGGATTTTACCCCTACACCACTAATTCCATCTGCCCCTTCTGAACTCTAGGCTCCCAGTTTCAAATGCAGTTCAATGGTTAAGCCATTGGATTTCACATCTGACTTAGAAGCCAGCCTACGCACCCTTTACGCCCAGTGATTCCGAGTAACGCTTGCACCCTCCGTATTACCGCGGCTGCTGGCACGGAGTTAGCCGGTGCTTATTCATTAGGTACCGTCATTATCTTCCCTAATAAAAGGAGTTTACACACCGAAATGCGTCATCCTCCACGCGGCGTTGCTGCATCAGAGTTTCCTCCATTGTGCAATATTCCTCACTGCTGCCTCCCGTAGGAGTCTGGACCGTGTCTCAGTTCCAGTGTGTCTGATCATCCTCTCAAACCAGATATCCGTCATAGCCTTGGTGAGCCATTACCTCACCAACAAGCTGATGGAACATAGACTGATCCCTTAGCGAAAAACTTTCCCGACTCGTCTTATAACGAGAAGGAGTATCCGGTATTAATCACCGTTTCCAGTGGCTATCCCGAACTAAGGGGCACATTATCTATGCATTACTCACCCGTGCGCCACTAATCAAGAAAGCAAGCTTTCTATCATCGTTCGACTTGCATGTGTTAGGCACGCCGCCAGCGTTCACTCTGAGCCAGGATCAAACTCTCCATAATTGGTGTTCAATCCTATGACCCAAGATTTAAAATCATTGGCTTCATAAATTGTTATCTATTTTACTTTTTGGTGGTTACTTGCGTAACCAAAGTAAATAGACGGTTGTTGTATTGTTGTTGACATTATTAGAAATGTCGGTTTCAAGCATTTGCCTGACCGTCATCTCTGCTTAGTTTTCAATGATCTCAAACTCAAATCTAGTTGGCGTTTAACCGCTTCCCAGTGTTTGTGGACGGGAATTATAGGGGATTTTACTCTCAATGTCAAGGGGTGGAGAAAAGAATTAAGAGAAAAGTGAAAATGATTCACTTTTTGTTTAGTAAGTGACGGATACGTAGCCTGTTTCTGGGCGTATAGTGATTGTTGCATTGCCATCAGTTTGATGGACTAGTGTAATATTACAATCAATAGTCAATAAATTTGAATAGGGTGGTGTGGGAGCAGTCGAAACTGAATTAACATAAGGACGTCCTAAATTATCAAAAAAGAATTCAATCCACCCAGTATCACAAGTGGAACTCACACTAGCAATACCATAAGTACTCGTCAAATTCATTTTATGATTATTTCTTGGATCAGTAGAAATATTACCAACATATAAATATGTTTGAGTCAATGGATCAATTGCAGGTTCGGTATGTGTTATTGTATCGATAGTCCCCTCTCTGTCTTTATCACTGAAAACTGCATAATATATATTTGCTGAACTCGTATAAAATCTAATACGCCAAAATTCACGAAACCATTTCCCATTATAAATTGGATTGTATCCCAGTATAGAATGAAATCTCACATCACTTGGATCATATACATCATCCACCATAGCCAAATGTTGTGTATAACGAATATGACCAGCAACTTGTTCAGCAGCTTCTTGCAAAGGATGACGATTGAAATTTGGCATTGCCAATACTGCTAAAATTCCTATTACTATAATAACAAAAACGAGTTCGAGCATTGTAAAAGCAAAACGTTTCATATTTATCACCTATAAACTATAATATTATTAGCGATGATTATAACAAAAGTATTAAGAAAAAGAAGAGTGAAAAGGTATGAGGGGATAGATTCCCGGGTCAAGCCCGAGAATGACGAAATTTTTATTAAATTTCGTCTGCCATTTCGACGTTGTAGAGAATATCGTCTGTTGGGTGACGATACATAGGCATACCAAGACGTTTTTCATCAAGGATATGTCCGATGAAACCGATAGAGCGACCCACTACGAAGAATGCGTTTAGCGCACCTGCTTCGATAAAGCCGTCGATGTCAGATTCAGAATAACCAAGTGCGCGCCACATATCAACCATCAAGATACCAATAGTACCATCAACGTTCAAGATAAGGTTGTCTTTTTTAGAGGTTGTCAATTTTTCAACTTCAAGAGCAAAATCAAGCAATGGAGTGCTTGGGAAGTGCTCTGCTGCGTATTTTTTCAAACCAGATACACGAAGGTCTGGGTTACGAACTGATTTGATACGGTGACCGATACCAGAAATCGTTTTTCCTTCTTTTTTCATGTAATCAATAAACTCAGCCGGAGTCATACCACGGTCATTGGCGTATTTGAAATAACGTGCCGCATCATCGATTGCACCGCCGAAACGTGGTCCGATGGTCAAAAGTCCTGTTACGAGAGAACTGATAACGTCTTTACCTGCGCGAGCGGTAACTTTGGCGTTATGTGCACCCGAAACAGCAGGACCGTGATCGGCAACGGTTTTGATAACGGTTTCAAGATAATCAGTCGCCCATTTCGGATAACGTTTTTTGAACCAAAGGAGTGAAATAACATCACCGATACCAAATCCAGTTTCCGGAGTTGCTACGGAGCTGATTGGGTAACCAGCGTAGGTTGCTTCATCACCACGGTCATCAGAGATGGTACAAATGAACTCTTTTTTACGACGTACTTTTGGTACAGTTTTTAATTCAGGCTCAACGATTTCTGTGACAATGCCTTCATTACGAAGTTTTGTGTAAACATCTGAAATGGTTTTTGGAAGGTCATTGAAGCTTGCAGGAACAAACATTCCGGCTTCCGCCATAGCAGTATTTTTGAATGCTGCTGTTTCTGCATCTGCATTTGCGCTAGCACCTGCGTGACCGAATTGAACACCTGAACTGAAATGTTTTGCAATCGTACCGATACACCATGCAATAATCGGTTTTTTGATCAAACCTGACTTGACGGCTTCGATGACTTTGTACTCTTCAGTACCTCCTACTTCGCCTAACAATACCATATATTTAACTTCTGGATTGCTTTCCATACGAAGAAGGTTATCAATGAATACTGATCCTACAAAACGGTCTCCACCGATTGCAACACCCTCAGCAATACCATCAGCGTTGATACTGATGATGTTTGAAAGTTCATTAAACAATCCGCCTGAACGGGTTACAAGTCCACATGAACCTGCGCGGTGAAGCTTAGAGTTAATGATATTTTCGATGGTTCCGCCTACGTTGGCGATTTTAAATCCACCCGGTGCGATACCGCCGACTGTTGCCGGTCCGATAACTACGACACCTGCATCACGAGCTGCTTGGTTCATTTTACGTGCTAGACGCTCAGGGATACCTTCCGCCGTTACCATGACAGTTTTGAATTGACCTTTAATCGTGATCGCTTCCATTGTTACATCGTACGCAGTACGAAATGAAGCAAAGTTCAATAAAACATCAGCTTTTGGAAACGCTGCAGCAGCTTCTACCGTGTTACGGAAAACCGGGACCATAATCTCATCAGCACCATAGAAAAATTTCTCAAATTTGTTCCCTGAAGTTGGTGCAACGATTGCAGCAACAGAAGGTTTTACACGATTGATAACATAGTCATAATCCAACATACGCTGAATTGCGCTTGCGTTGTTATTCCAAAAAATCGCTTGTGTATCTTTGGTAAATAAAGCACCCATATTTTTCTCCTTACTTCTCAAGAGCCATACGAACGATGTCAGTGACATGCGTTTCTGGCCCATAAACTTCGATATAAAGACCCAAACGGTCTGCTGCCTCTTTTATATCCTTCAAACCTTTTTCATAGTTTGGTCCGCCACGGCGTACATAGATACGTGTGTTGTGTGCTTTCATACGTTCAGCATACGTTTCAAACGCTTGGATAATACCGGTAAACGTTTTTGCAACGTCTGTAAAGTTCGCAATTGCTCCACCAATGATTAGAATTTTGTCACGACCTTTTGGGTCTTTATGACGAGTCATCAAATCAAGAACGGTTTCAGCGTAAAATTTGGTTTCACCTGTAGTTGGTCCACCTGAATATTCACCGTAGTTGGCAAGATCAGCAACGTTGCCTGATAGGTCAGCAATGGTATCTGCATATACAACCGATGCACCACCGCCTGCAACCATCGTCCAAATACGACCCATTGGGTTAAGGATAGTCAATTTCAATGAAGCACCTGATTTTGAGTCTGCCTCAGCAATCGCTTTTTCTTCTGGAGATTGATCTTCCATACCAAATGCTGTTGGAAACTCTGCTCCACACCACGCATCCGCCATCATAAATCCTGCTGTATCGTCAAGACGTGCAACAAGGTCAAGAATGTGCATATCGTTACCAACCATTACGATTGGATTGATTTCTAGGTAAGCGAAATTCTGATCACGGTAAAATTTGTAGAACTGCTCTGCAAAAGCAATAAAACGCTCTTTGTTTTCCGTAGGAATTCCAGCAGGAACGTTTGCACGAATCAAATGAGCAATCGAAGCATCATCCATAGTAATAGGAATAGTCACTTCATTAACTTTCTCTTCCCATCCCTCTTCGACTTCCATTCCGCCCTCAGCCGATAGATAAAGAACATCGTCTTCACCAACCGTAGTTGCTGAAATATAATATTCTTGATCTTGAGAGTGAGGAGTAAACGGCTCAACGATAAAATGGGTCAATGTCCCTTTTTGTCCTGTAAGAAGAACGGTCTCATTTGCAATTTTCGCATCAATCCACGTTGCAGCTTCTTCAAGAGTGACATCACCCGGTTTGTTGGTTCGAAACAAAACTAAGTCATTTTTACCCCGTTTACCAAAAAGCATGTCCGGTTTTGCAACCAAGGCTTCTTGTTTTAACCATTCAAAACCATGCTCTTGTGCTTTCGCACGAAGCTCATCACCGTTAGTGACCATTACCGATTTAAAACCATAATGGAAACCGCTGAAGTATTTTTCCCAATGCTTTGAGAAAATTGCTTTACCGTCGTATTCACGAATCGCTCTTTGAGCCATTGCAACTCCTTCGAAAAATCTTTTGGCAAATTATAACCAATATGAGCTACAGAAATACTCACAGAGTTTCATTTTGAAGGTAATAATTGTATTATTTGTTTACTTTTGTAACATAAGCCGTATAGATAGGAATATTAATGTAACTTATTGTAACTTTTTTTCCTTTTTTATTTTTTTCTTCGCTTAGAAGAGTCTCTTTACACTCTTTGATTCCATAAAAATGAAGTCTAAGCTGCATTTTCTCATCATCCGCATTTACACAGGAAATTTGGTTCTCTTTGAGTTCATGGGCTAACTCTTTGGCAACATGCATTGAATAGGAGAAATGATTTTTAGGATCTTTTATCCATTGATACAACCATTGGTTAAAAAATACTGCCAGAGCATTTACCATCAGTAGAATAAATGCACTGTAAAACAGTAGTCGATACCGCTGTCTAAAGATGGGCAGTCTAACCCGATAGGTATGAAAAAAAGTTTGTGCAGCAAGGGGAAGAGCCACCATTAAATACGGTGCAAAATCTTGAATGTTCACTTTTTGACGGAAAGACAATAATAATGAAATCACAAACATACTCGATGCTATCATCCATATCAAATCCCTTTCATGTGTCATATATCGTCGATAAAGGACGTAAAAGAGATAGATAAAGACAACGGGAGAAAAAATAGCCGAATAAATAGCCAAAGCATCCAAAAATCGCCCTTGAGGACGTCCTCCAAAATCCACTCCAAAAAAGAAGATAGCTACAATCAAGAGTCCCAAAGAAACACCTGTTGTAATCCATTGCTTACGGCTAACACCAAACAAGGCAATGGAAAAATAGAGAAAAATTGCCGTCGCATCCAGCATCATAAAAAGAGGCAAAAGGATCAATGACCAATGATTAAATCTCAAGTACATGTACACAAAAGCAAAAAGTGTCACTATTTTTAATCCCGCGATATTGACTAGCAGTGCCGAACTGGTGATTCCCGGAAGAAGAAGATAGATGAAAACAATCCAAAGCTTATCGTTTGGACGTGATACATAATAGTTTGAAATGAGGTACAAAAGGGTTGTGGCTATAAGATGAATTAAAATCATCGGAATACGTAACGCATAATCGTTAGAGCCAAAAATATTTAAAAAGAAGGTACTAAAACTTTTTAAGAGCGA
>Ga0208613_1000719_pt1 | contig 11053 bp, 5 predicted proteins | sample CryBogmetaGMA6M_FD_184543 | JGI IMG/M metagenome (GOLD analysis project Ga0208613, IMG submission 184543) | Freshwater microbial communities from Crystal Bog, Wisconsin, USA - MA6M (SPAdes) | ecosystem: Environmental > Aquatic > Freshwater > Lake | place: Crystal Bog, Wisconsin, USA | collected... | reverse complement strand
GGCCAGCTCGCGGAGCACATAGTCATCCAGGGGTAGGCCCTCCCCCTCATTGCAGTAGTGGAAGGTCAGCTTGCCCAGGTCGATGCGGGACGGCGCCAGCTCCAGCCGGCTGATCGCCTCCAACAGGGGCCAGGAGTCCAGCACCGACAGCTCGTTGTCGAGGATCTGCCGGGCGAAGCGGTGGGCCTTGAGGATGTCGATGGCCGTGCAGTGGACGAGCGAGCGTCCATACACCGTGGTCACGATGTTTTTGTCCCGGTAGAGGCTGCCGATGACGGGCAGCATCTGCTCCGCCGTGGCTTCCTGGATCTGCCAGTCCTTGAGGTAGGTATCCTGCTTCGAAGCATTCATGGGCGACCCTCTCCTGATGGAATTCAATGACTTAACCGTGATTCAGTCCAGTTCCTCCATTTTGACCCGGGGAGGGGGGGCCGACAAGGAAAGCCACGGAAGGGACACCTTGGGGCCTTCACGGGAGGAAGGCCCCGCCTGCACCCAGGTGGGCGGGCCACGCCGCCCTGGAGCACCGGGCTGGTTAGGCCATTGGATCTAGCCCGGAGGGGTGGAAATCCTGCAACCGGATCTGGTTAAGGACCTCCCCGGGGCGGAAGGTGAGGCATCCACCCACCCGGCGGTGCGGGCCCTTCGGCCCCCGCCGACCCGGCTCACCCACCGCTCAAGGAGCTTCCATGCCGCAACCTTTCGTTTTGAACCGAACCCAGACCGGCAGGCTCCAGGCCTGTGTTGGTGCGCTCGTGCTCCTGGGCCTCCTGGGCCAGGCAGCCTGTGGTGGCGGCACGACAGGTGCTGGCTCGGCCGGGACGCCGGCCCCGGGGCCCGCCACGTCCGTGTCCCTCGCCGGTACCCTTGCGGGATCAGCGAGCGCCCCGCAGTTCAACCAGCAGCCCCTCCAGGTGGCCGGCGCCCCCATCACCCTCAACGGCGCGCCCGTCGCAGCCACGCACCTGCAGCCCGGGGTGGTCCTGGTGGGGCAGGGCATCCGGGAGGGCCAGGGCATCACGCTCCAGTCGGCAGACCTCCGCACCGAGCTCAAGGGGCTCATCACCTCGCTGGACGCTACCGCGGCCACCTTCAAGGTGCTCGACACGGTCGTTACGGTGAACACCCTGACCCTGCTGGAACAGGAGGCCTCCGGGGAGGTCTTCACCCCCCTCAGCTTTGCGGACCTGGCCGTGGGTGACTTCGTCTCGGTGTTCGGCACGCCTCAGGCCGGCGGGGGTGTCCTGGCCACCCGGGTGGAGCGCAAAATTCCGGGAGCTGCGGACGGTCCGGAGCTGCGGGGCAGCGTGAGCAGCCTGGATACCACGGCCAAGGCCTTCCTCCTGGGCGCGCAGCCTGTGTCCTACGCCACCGCGACGGTGATCGGAGTGCTTGCCGAGGGCGCGCGGGTGGAAGTGGAGGGGACGCTGACGGGAACGCTCCTTACGGCCTCCAAGGTCCGGGTCGAGGAGGCCATGGGCCACGATGAGGGCAGCGAGGTCGAGGCCTCTGGGGCCCTGTCGAGCCTGGACGCCGCCGCCAAACAGTTCACGCTTCAGGCCCTGAAAGTCGACTACAGCAGCGCCAGCGTGGAAGGAACTCTGGCCGAGGGCGCCATGGTGGAGGCCGAGGGGGCCCTGAGCCCCACGGATCCCACGGTGCTGGTGGCTACTAAGGTGGAAGTCCGCTTCTCTCCCATGGGCAATGGGGCTTCGGATCTGGAAGCCCAGGGTCTCATCACGGCCCTGAGTGCTGCGGACCTGACGCTGACGATCGGAGGCCGGACCTACTGGACCGATGCCCAGACCCTGCTGCTGGACCGCGGCGCTGCCCTCCGCTTCGACCAGCTGCTCGTGGGGGACCGCGTGCAGGTGCGGGCCCTGTCCACCCGCACCAATGCTGCCGGCCAGGCCTATGCCAGCCGCGTGGAGCGGAAGAACTCTGGGAACTGAAGTCGGCTGACGATTCGCAGGACACGGGGGCGGCCCCCTGATGGAGCCGCCGAACCAAGCCAGGCCCCAGACCAAGTACGACAGCGCCCCATGACCTGGGGCGCTGTGCTGTACCCGGGGCTAAGGGGCCTCTCCCGGGCCCGGGACAGCGCGCGGCAGCAGCCACTGCACAGCTGACCGGAGGGGTCGGTTTCTCAGGATCGGACCTGTCGTCCCGGGGACCCCGGAACGAATACTTACTCCGTTCGATCTAGGGGTAAAAAATTCAAAATTATGAAGTTGTAATAACACCTTTTAACAAGCACCTGCCATAAGAGCATTGAAAAGCCACGTATTCCGAAGGAGGAAGCCCATGATCAATCATTTGGTGCGTCTGGGGCTGATCCTGGTGGCGGGGCCGCTGGCCACCGTGGCGTCGGCCGCGGACCCGGTCCTGCCCCCGGCTAACCAAGGCGCCTTCCAGGGTGGTGTCACGGGCACCAAGACGGATGCCGGCATCAACAACGTGCTCCCGCCGTCCCTCCAGAGCACCTCGGGTACCTTCAACATCCCGACCAACAGCAAGCCGAGCCCCCTGTTCGGAGCGCAGCCCTTCGTCCAGCAGATGCTGCTGTTCGAGGAGTTCGGTCCGGAGCCCCTGAGAGCGGGGGCGCCCACGCCGACCCTGTCCTTCCCCGCGCCCAGTGTGGGCCCGCTGCCCGAACAGAATCCCAAGAGCGTCGCGAACAGTGTGCCTGCGGGGGCGGCCCTGGAGGCCTTCCTGGCCCAGCCCGGTGTGGCGCCGTGGCCGACGGAGTACGCCAACACTGCGGACATGAACCCCTGGAAACCGCAGATCGAAGCCTTCCTGGGGCGACCCCTGAACCATCCCCCCGCGGAAGGTCGGCCCGCCGGCGCCGGCTGGGCCCACCAGCGCTGGAACGAGTTCCTCCCCCCGGTGTTTTTCAAGACGGCCCAGGCTGGGGCCCGGGTCAACGGCGGCTTCCGGGATGCGCACCAGATGCACCACTACCAGACCGGCGAGTTCGGTCCCGGCGGGCTCTACCACAACACCGCCGGAGTGCCGGCCACGGACGGCACCACCAAGGGCATCGCGGTCCGGATTCACCCGAGCATGCCCATCCAGGAGCACGAGTCAGTCTGGACCTTTGACGGGACCGTGCCCCCCAAGCTGCTCATGGCCCGCTATGGCCAACCCGTGATGATGCGCCACTACAACGCCCTGCCCATCGACCCCTCGGCCAACCGGGGCTTCGGGCTCCACACCATCAGCACCCATGAGCACAACGGCCACAACCCGGCCGAGAGCGACGGCTTCACCAACGCCTTCTTCTTCCCGGGCCAGTTCTACGACTACCGGTGGCCCATGCAGCTGGCGGGCTACGACACCATCAACACCACCGCGACCGACCCCCGGGCCGCCTTCCCGGCCGCGCCCGGCGAGACCCTCTATGTCAACGACGCGAAGCCGGGCCAGAAGACCGCCCTGGGCACCTCGATCCCCATCCGCGGGGACTGGCGCGAGACCATGAGCACCCACTGGTTCCACGACCACATGCTCGACTTCACGGCCCAGAACGTCTACAAGGGCAATGCCGCGATGATGAACTACTACAGCGCCCTGGACCGTGGCAAAGAGGACCTGGAGGACGGGGTCAACCTCCGCCTGCCCAGCGGCACCGCGCTCCCCTGGGGCAACCGGGACTACGACGTCAACCTGGTGATCGCCGACAAGGCCTGGGACAAGGACGGCCAGCTCTGGTTCAACATCTTCAACACGGATGGCTTCCTGGGTGACCACCTCCTGGTCAACTGGCTCTACAACCCCTACTTCAACGTCCGGTCGCGGCGCTACCGCTTCCGCATCCTGAACGGCTCCGTGTCCCGCTACCTGACCCTGGCCCTCGTGCGCCAGATCGTCGGCACCAGCGGCGAGCTGCCGGGGCCCTCGGGCTCGGGGATTTCCTACACCCGCGTGCCCTTCTACATGGTCGCCAACGACGGGAACCTCATGGAATACGCCGTGCCCTTTGACGGCATCGTGGACGTGGCCGGGGACGGAAAGCCCGGGGACCGCAAGGGCGTGCTGCCGGAGCAGGGCATCGCCGAGCGCTACGACATCGTGGTCGACTTCAGCAAGAACGGCATCAAGGCTGGCGACAAGCTCTACCTCGTGAACATCCTCGAGCACACGGACGGCAAGAAGCCCAACCGCGTCATCCCCCTCGGCGATGTGCTGGCCGAGAAATACAAACCCGTCATGCACTTCACCAGTGGCGTGGCGGACCGGTGGGACAACGGCGATCCCGCCGTGGGGAAGGTGCTGGAGCTCCGGGTGCAGGCCTACACGGGCACCGACAAGAGCATGGACCCGGCCGACTACGTGGCGGGCAAGAAGCGGATGATCCCGCTCAAGCTCAACCGCGACTCCGCCACCGACCAGGCCCTGCTGGCCAAGGCCCGGCACCACACCTTCGAGTTCGGCCGCTCGGACGGCACGGACGAGTCCCCCTGGACCATCAAGACCGACGGCGGCTCGGGGTTGAACATGGATCCGCGCCGGACCTCCGTGGCCACCGAGCTGTCCACGGACGCCACCGCCGCGGGCAGCACCGGCAACGGGACCCTTGAAATCTGGAAGATCTCCAGCACCAGCGGCGACTGGAGCCACCCCGTGCACGTCCACTTCGAGGAAGGCATCGTCCTGACCCGGGGCGGCAAGGCCCCGCCCCTCTGGGAGAAGTGGGCCCGCAAGGACGTCTACCGGGTCGGCCCCAGCGCTGACGCCACCAGCTCCGTGGAGCTCGCCATCCACTTCCGCGAGTTCGCTGGCACCTACATGGAGCACTGCCACAACACCCAGCACGAGGACCACTCCATGCTGCTGCGGTGGGACATCAGCCGCCCCGGCCAGCTGCAGCTCATGCCGGCTCCGCTGCCCACCTGGGATGGCGTCCAGTTCGTCGATTCCAGCGCCCTCCCCACCTACCGGACCGGGGACGGCTTCGGCCCGAAGCCCTGAGCCTCTCCTCCCGTCGCCCTCCTGATCCCACCAAAGGTGTTCCCATGCGTCCGCGTCATCGGCATCCTCTCTTTGCGTTGCTTGTCCACTCCCTCCTGGTCCTCGGGGCGCTGGGCCTCGCCAGCCTCCCGGCCAGGGGCGGCACCACGGTCTGGGGGGCCGACTACTTCCCCAACGTCACCCTGATCAACCAGGACGGCAAGCCGGTGCGGTTCTTCGACGACCTGATCAAGGACAAGGTGGTGGCGGTCAACTTCATGTTCACCAGCTGCAAGGACGTGTGCCCCCTGGAGACGGCCCGCATGCGCGAGGTGCAGGAGATCCTCGGGGATCGGGTCGGCAAGGACATCTTCTTCATCTCGATCAGCATCGATCCCCAGCGGGACACCCCGCCAGTGCTCAAGGCCTACGCGCAGCAATACCAGGCGGGCCCTGGCTGGATGTTCCTGACGGGCAAGGCCGAAGACATCACCCTCATCCGCCACAAGCTGGGCCTGCTCAGCCCCGACAGTGATCCCGGCAACCTGAAGGGCCACAGCATGAGCCTGATCATCGGCAACCAGAGCACCGGGCAGTGGATGAAGAAATCCCCCTATGAGAACGCCCACATCCTGGCCACCCAGATGGGCAGCTGGCTCTCCAACTGGCAGCAACCCTCCAAGGCGGGCCTCGAGTATGCCAATGCGCCCAGGGTGCGCACGGTCTCCCTGGGCGAGAACCTGTTCCGCACCCGCTGCGGGGCCTGCCATACCCTCGGCGAGGAAGGCACCGCGGCCCTGGCCAAGCAGGTCCTGGCCCCGGACTTGCTGGGTGTGACCCGGCGGCGGGAGCAGGCCTGGCTCAGCCGCTGGCTGCGAGAACCCGACAAGATGCTGGCGGAGCGGGACCCCCAGGCCCTGGCCCTGCAGGCCCGCTACAAGAACCTGGTGATGCCGAACCTGAGCCTTGGCGTGGAGGACACCCAGGCCCTCATGGGGTATTTCGAGGAGGAGACCCAGCGGTTGGAGCGGGAGCATCGCCCCGCGAAGGTGGCGACGGCAACCGCGGTCATGGCCCCCTGCCACTGACCTTCAGGGCCAGCGGCAGACACCCCTTGCGGAGGCCTGTGTCAGCCTCTCAGGGTTTCAAGGGAGGAGAGGTCCGGGCTGTGCTCTCCCGTATTGTCAGGGCCAATTCTGCGACATCCGTGCCGTACGCGTTGGTCGCCCTCAACACCACGGCAAAGGTTCCAGGTGTTTTGGGTAGGCCGCTGATGCTTCCCGTCTGGGCATCGAGGACCAACCCTGCCGGGAGGCTGGTGGCTTCGAAGGACTGGGCCAGATTGATCGTCCTGATCTGATAACGGAGGTCCTGCCCGATCTCGCCCGTCAGCGTGTTCCCGCTATCGATCAGGGGATAGCGGACATGCTGACGCTGCATGAGAAAAGTGTGCACGCGCTCCCTGGCATTGGCTCGGATGTTCATCCAGAACAGGCTGAAGTCGTACATGTGATAAATCAGATTACCCATGGTGCCAAGCTTGAAACTCGCTTCCTGGGGCGGCGGGTTTGCGATCAGATAGCCTTGGTCATTCTGAGCCGAGACCAACTCAGGGAGCACCCCCCTAAAATTGGTTGCGGGCACGCCAGAAGGTACCGCACCCAGGTTCATGGCGGCCGGGGCGAGCTCAGAACCCTCATCCCAAGTCAACGGATTCACGCTGAACAAGGGCTGCTCTGGCGTTGCGGAGACCCAGCGCTGCTGACCGGGATGCCAGTAAACCTGACCGCGAACCCATTTGGCGCGATCAGTGAAGCCGTCTCCAAACGTTTCCCAGATCGCGACGCCCCCAAGCTGCTGTGCCGTGGAGTTTGCGGCCAGCCCACCGCCCTCCGCGGTGTCCAGCATGGCGCGAGGCAGGGCCAAGCCGGGTAGCCAGGCAGCCACAAAGAGCTCCGCGCAGGTTTTGCCGACCACTTCTTCGATCAAGAGGCGCTGTCCGTGGTTGGCCCCCTGGCTGTGGCCCGCGATGATGAAGGGCCGGCCCTGATTCAGGTATTTCAGGTAGTAGCGGAAGGCCTGGCGAAGGTCCTCATAGGCGAGATTGAGGGGTCCCTGGAGGGCTTCCTCGGTCCCATCGAAGAGGTAAAGCGCCATCTGGCGATAACGAGGCGCAAAAATTCTACCCACCGAGTTGAAGGCTGTGGCCTGGGCCATGAGCACTCCGTCCGTGGCTGCGGCAACCTTGAGATCATCGATGGTCGCATTGGGGGTGGTATTGCCGTAATAGGTGGTCGGATGAATATAGAAGACATCGACTTTGGCGCTTGCCTCTAGGCTGCTCAGGCCGCTGCCAACCGGAATCGCCGCAGCAGGGCTCTTGGTGTCAGGCAGGGCGGCCCAGGATGCCTGCAGCGTGTAGTCAATCCCGGGTAATGCGACGGGTGCTTTATGGAAGCAACCGGGAACCAGGAGCAGGAGTGCCAAGATCGGCGCTGCGGTTATTGAAAGGGTGCGGAAAGATAATTTTCTAAACATGCCATTTCCTTCGAAGCCGACTTGGTGTCATCACGGACTATTACGGGTTCATGGTCCCACCCTTGTATAGGGGAATTTTCGTGCACTGGTGACCTGGTTTCATAGGTTGTTTAGCGTATTGTTCTTAAAAATATTGGATCTACGATCGTATTCTGTCTTTATTGTTGAGGTAGACATCTTCAATGCCAGAGGTATGAAGTCCATCCAATAGCCAACCCTAGCCTCTCGGCCAGAGGCCCCATTACAAAGGCTCTGTGATGCGCATCGTTTCCGCCCTGGGTCTGACACTCGCTCATCTCTTCCTGCAGGCGCAGCTGCCTGCCCCCGGGTCTCACGGCCCGGTTCCAGAGGCTCCAGTGGTTCAGGCCCAGCCAGGCCCGGGCGACTCGTCCCCTGATAAATACAAGGTCAACTACAAGCGGTTTACCCGGGGGAAGCAGAAGCCGGTCCAGGATGAGGCCGCGGGCCGCCTGGAGTGGTTCCGCAAGCGCATGGGCGGCGACCTGAAGCCCGAGTTCACCCACCGCCTGTTGGGACAGGCTGCGCGGGAACGCGCCGCCTACCCCGGCCAGTTCCCCTCCCCCGGGGCGGTGGAGCTGCCTCTGGCGGCGGCGGGCACCACCTGGGTGAGCCTCGGACCCACCCGGTCCGACTTCACCCAGAACGCCAGTATCAGGCTCACCAAGGTTGACAGCGGGCGCCTCCGGGTCATCCTGCCCGACACCGCGGACGCGACGGGCAACACGATCTATGTCCTGGCTGCCGGGGGCGGGCTCTGGAAGACCACCAACTTCCAAAGCGCCACCCCCAGCTGGACTGCCCTCACGGACTTCGTGGGCAGCAACATGTCCGGCGCCATGGCCTTCGGAGCCAGCACCAGCACCCTCTACGTGGGGGCCGGAGACCCCTTCGATTCGGGCATCGGGGGCTTTGTCATCAAGTCCACCGATGGGGGGCGCTCCTGGGGTCTGGCCCTCAGCCTGGGTCTGGCCAGCAAGGTGCTGAACATCCAGGTGGACACCACCCAGAGCCCCGAGGTGGTCCTGGTGGGGACAGATGCAGGCCTCTGGCGATCCACGGATGCTGGGGCGAGCTTCACGCCCGTTTCCTCCTTGCCCGGGAAGGTCTGGAGCATCGTCTCCACCTCGGTGGGCTGGCTTGCCAGCATGGTGGATACCTCCGCCGACAAGGCCAAGAAAGGGAAGGGGTCGGTCTGGCTGTCAACGGACCGAGGGGCAGGCTGGACCAGCGCCGGATTCCCTGCGGGTTCCGCGCGGATCACCCTGGCCGTTGGGAAACCAAGCGATGCCACGGTCTATGCCTATTCGGAGGCTGACTCAACCGTTACGCCCAACGCCCAGAAGGACCTCTACCGGTCCACGACGGGGGGCACCAGTTGGGTGCCCTTGGGTATTACCGGAAAGCAGGCCCTCAACATGACCCCGGAGCTCCTGGAAAGCGGCGAACAGTCGGACATGAACCTGATGCATGAAAACGCCTGGTTCGATCAGATGATCCTGGTGGATCCCTCGGATACCAACCGCGACACTGTCTACCTGGGAGGCAGCCTCCTCTCGGCCAAGACCGTCGATGGCGGAGTCAAATGGACCCTCACCAGCGAATGGCTCGGTCAGTACGGCCTTCCCTATGTGCATGCGGACTTCCACTGTGCGGCCTATTCAAATTTCAATGGGAAGCCTCGCATCTACTTCGGGACGGATGGGGGACTCTTCATCAGCGACAATGGCGGGACCGCCTGGGACGACAGCAAGAACGTGGGGCTGGTCAACCATCTCATCTATAGCCTGGCTGCCAACCCCGGTGTGGCCGGCAGTGCGCTGATCGGCCTGCAGGACAATGGCACCCGCATCCGCAGCGGGACCACCTCCACCTTCAACCAGGTCATTGGCGGCGATGGCATGGGCGTCGGGTGGGCGCAGGATGTGCAGAGTGCGCAGGCGGTTTCCCTGGCCTCTATCTACAACAATGTCATTTATCGGACCACCACCAGTCCGGTCACGCAATTTGGCGATTGGTCTGAATTCACGGAGGGCCTCGGGCCGACTGGCGTGGGAACGGATACCAGTACGAGAAAATTTGACAACGGGGAGAGCTATTACTTTGTAACGCCCATCATCACGCCGCCTCCCGGCTCCGACAAAACCGGGCAGGTCTTTTTCACCTATGGCAACAACGGCAGTGGCCCCAACTCCGGGAAGATCTTCCAGAGCGATGCCACCCGCTGGAAAGCCATCGGAACTCCCGGTACGGGGGGCATCTCGGCCGGCCGTGCTGTGGCCCCGGTCAGTCACGGCATTGGCGTGAGCCCCCTGGACACCCAGCACATCGCTGCCGCCGGACTGAAAGGCTGCCTGCTCCTCACCGTGAACGGGGGCGAGTCCTGGAAGGAGATCGAGCTGGGAGATTCACTGGCAGGCATACCTATTCCTGGGACCGTCAGCGGCTGGATGGGTAGCACGGCCAATATCGCCTGGGCTAACAACGACCTGCTCTACGTCTGTTCCGAGGCGACGGCGGCGGGAGCCGCGCATGTGGCCAAGTCCGCCAACGGCGGCGGCACCTGGACTCGGGCGGATACGGGCCTTCCGGATATCCCTGTGACCAAGCTGGCCGTGGACCTGGGCGATGCCACGGGTCGGACGGTCTATGCCGCGACCTGGCTGGGTGTCTACCGCACGACCAATGGCGGCTCCTCCTGGAGCCTCTTCGGCACGGGGCTGCCCCAGTGCCGCGCCACCGATATCTGGGTGGCTCCCGAAAGCTCTGTGGTGCGCGTCAGCACCTGGGGGCGAGGGGTATGGGAGCTGCAAGCTCCCGCCAGTGCGCCGACCGTAACCTCCTTCAGCCCGGCCGGTGGCACCGTGGGGACCGCGGTCACGCTCACCGGAACGGCCTTCACCGGAGCCACGGCCGTGAAGTTCAACGGGACCACGGCCCTCTTCACCGTAATCTCGGCTACGTCCATCAGCAGCGAGGTGCCCGCGAGCGCCACCACGGGGAACATCACCGTGACCACCCCGGCCGGCACCGGCACCAGTCCCTCGGCCTTCACGGTGACCGTTCCTGGTCCCGCGATCACCTCCTTCAACCCGGCCAGCGGTGTCCTGCGCGCCACGGTGACCCTCACGGGCACCGGCTTCACGGGCGCTACGGCCGTGAAGTTCAACGGCACCCCGGCCACCTTCTCCGTGCTCTCGGATACGGCGATCAGCACCTCGGTGCCCACGGGCGCCACCAGCGGCACCCTCACCGTGACCACCCCGCTAGGGACCGCGACAAGCGCGTCCTCCTTCACGGTCAAGACCCGTGACTTCAACGGGGACGGCATCACCGATGTCCTGGACCTCGCCACCCTGGCGAGGGCCTACGGATCGACCCCCTCGAGCTCCCACTGGAACCCGGCGGCAGACCTGACAGGCGATGGCGTCGTCGATGATCTGGACTTGGCCCTGTTCCTGGCCGGCATGTGAGGAGGCACCCATGAGCAGCTCAATAAAAACCACTCAGTCACTCCTTGCCGCCTTGGGGCTCGGGATCCTCC